>Ga0206125_10000967_pt1 | contig 35828 bp, 35 predicted proteins | sample Helgoland_Spring_4_FD_148598 | JGI IMG/M metagenome (GOLD analysis project Ga0206125, IMG submission 148598) | Pelagic subsurface seawater microbial communities from Kabeltonne, Helgoland, North Sea - Helgoland_Spring_Bloom_20160331_1 | ecosystem: Environmental > Aquatic > Marine > Epipelagic ... | reverse complement strand
AAACATAAAAAAATTAAAAAAAAAAAAAAAAAAAAAAAAATTAAAGTATTTAGATTAGGTGGTTTTTTAGTTAATAAAAATAATTATGATAAATATGTTATTTTAAGTAATGTACCAGATACCGGGGTTATTAATAGTAATAAAAAAACCTGGTCTGCAAATACACAAACATGTATTTTTTATAGAAAACAAAAAACAGAAGAAATTAAAGAACAATATAAAGAAGAAAATGATGAATTATATGAAGAAATAAATAAATTAAAAAAAGAAATAAAAAAATTAAAATCAGAAAATATGAAATTAAAAAAGAACATAAAATAATTTTTAATAATATTATGTTTTCATATAATTTAAAAATTGAAATATTTAAATTTTTATTTTAAAATATTTTAATTATAAAATATTTTAAAATGGACGATGAAACAATTAAGATATCGGCGCTCTTAAAACGCATCGAGGCACTTGAACTATTAATTGCGGGAAAAGATATGATGCAAGAACGTCGATCCCCATGGAATCAATGGGATAACTGGGCTGATAGAAATCTTAAAACTGCTGAACAAATTGTTAATGAAAAAACTTTTGAATGGAAGGATAATATTCAAAAACTGGATGAATCAAATAAACTACACGCTCAAAAATGTAAGGAGCAAGTCGAGAAGCAAAAGCAAGAGGAAAAAAAAGATAAGGAGTGGATGGAAGAGCATATGTATCAGCAGGCAATAATTAAAGCGCGAGTTGATGCTCGTGTGCGCGCACAAGCTCATATTTTGGAAGAAGAAGCAAAAGATATAGATATTAACTCTATTGATTTTAGTTTAAATAATGAAAAGATATTGAATGAAGTAAATAAAATATTAAAATTAGATAAATATGATAATTTAACAAGTTTAGAAATATTCTGAAGAAGAAATAAATTGAAATATTTTAATTTTAATTTTAAAATATTTTAATTATAAAATATTTTAAAATGGAAGATGAAACAATTAGGATCGCGGTGGCTGGTAATGTTGATTCCGGAAAATCAACACTAGCTGGTGTATTATTAAATAATTGTTTGGATAATGGCAGAGGGTCTTGTCGTAATTTTATTTTAAGAAATAAGCATGAGAAAGATTCTGGTAGAACTTCTTGCATATCATTTAATAATTTAATAGAAAAAAATGAAAATAATAGAAAAATAATATCTTTAATAGATTTAGCAGGTCATGAGAAATATCTTAAAACAACAATTTCGGGGATATCAGGTTTATTTGTTGATTATGGATTGGTATTGGTAGCAGCTAATATGGGTATAACTAAAATGACCAAGGAGCATATTGGATTATTATTATTTTTAAAAGTACCAATAATAATTTTAGTAACTAAAATTGATATGGCTCCTGAAGAAGTGAAGCAAGCAACTATAAGAAAACTGAAAAAAATTTGTAATATACCTCTTTTTAATAAAAAAGCATATGTATTTCCAGAAAATGAAATTAATTGTGAAAATGAAATACAACAATTTTCTAGTTTGCAAAATCCATTAGATATATTTATTCCAATTATTTCTATTTCTAATAAAACTGGTGAAAATATTAATAATATTAAAAAATATTTATTATCTTTGAATTCAAGATCACACTGGACAGAATCTATAAATGGAACAATTATGTATATTGATTCAAAATTTATGGTTAAGGGAATAGGGTTAGTTGTTTCTGGTACTGTTAGAGGTAATCCAATATGTATAAATAAAAAATATTATATTGGTCCAATTAATGATAAATTCATTCCTTTTAAAGTTAGATCTTTGCATAATAATATAGAAGAAACTGTGACAGAAATTCAAAATAATGAAATTGGTTGTATTGCAATGAGATTAATAGGTAAAGAAACATTATCCAAAAACCATATCAGAAAGGGAACTATTATTTTAGATAACCTCGAATTGCAAAAAAATGTTACCAAAAAATTTAAAGCTGAAATATCTATATTAAATCATTCTACTACTATTTCAGATAATTATCAACCAGTAATTCATTGTGGACTTGTTTGTCAAGTTGCTAAAATTAAAATTATTCAAATTTTAAACAATAAAAATGAGAATGATTTAAATAAATTACGAACAGGTAATAAAGCTATTGTTGAATTTACTTTTAGTATTAGAGCAGAATTTATTGAAAAAAATACAATATTCTTTTTTCGCGACGGTCATACTAAAGGATACGGTACTATTTTAGAAATATTATAGTATTAAAAATTTAATATATCTTGTAAATGAAATTTAATACATTTTTTACACTCATAATTGATTTAGATGCATCTAGTTTATTATTTATAGTTATTATAATATATAATAATATGGAAGAAGTCATTACTAATTTATATAATGAATTAAAAGAATTGAAAGGAGGTAAAGTTGCAGATTATATTCCACAATTAGCTAGTGTAAATTCAGAATTATTTGGTATTAGTGTTTGTACAGTAGATGGAAATATATTCAATATAGGTGATTGTAATGTTCATTTTTGTTTACAATCTTGTAGTAAACCATTATCTTATTGTATAGTTCATGATTCATTAGGTGGAGAAAAAATTCATAATCATGTTGGTTATGAACCCAGTGGACGTGAATTTAATGCATTTATCTTAAACAAAAAAGGATTACCTCATAATCCATTAATTAATGCAGGTGCAATAATGGTAGCATCTTTAATTGATTCAGATAAAGAACCATCACATAGATTTAATACAATAAAAGATTATTATAGTAGAATGGCTGGAAATTTAGATATTGTAGGTTTTGATAATTCTGTATTTTTATCTGAACAACATCATGCTGATAGAAATATATCATTAGCATATTATATGAGAGAAAATGGAGCATTCAAAAATATTAGTCCAAATGAAATTACTGAAAGTCTTAATTTATATTTTCAACAATGCTCTACAACAATTACATGTTCAATGGGTTCTGTAATTGCGTCTACTTTAGCAAATGGAGGTATTTGTCCTATAACAAATGAGAAAATTGTTAGTACAGATGCTGTACAAGATTGTTTAACATTGATGTATGGATGTGGTATGTATGATTATACAGGCCAATTTGCATTTGAAGTAGGTTTACCTGCAAAATCTGGAGTAAGTGGATGTATTTTATTAGTAATACCTAATAAAATGGGTATATGTATTTGGAGTCCTCCTTTAGATGATCAAGGTAATAGTTTTAAAGGTATTGAATTTTGTAAAAGAATAAGTAAAAGTATGAAATTGCATATTTTTCATAATATGGTTTCTAATAATATAGATTTTAGTAATACATATAATTTAACAAATAGATTTATATCTATGTGTAGTACTGGTGATTTAGAAAATATTCAAAAAATAATAGATAAAGTAGATGTAAATTGTTGTGATTATGATAAAAGAACACCATTACATTTAGCAGCAGCTGAAGGATATGTTGATATAGTAAAATTATTAATTAATAAAGGGGCTAAAAATAATAAAGATAGATGGGGCAACACACCATTATCAGAAATTGTAAATAAAACAGATGAAAATTATAATAGTATACGTAATTTATTAACATAAAAATTGAATTATTATTATTATTATTATTAAGATGATTTATATATCAATATATCATCTTAATACATGACAGAAACATTTATAATAATGATTTCAGTGTTCTGGTTCTGTTCTATGCTATATATATGGGGCTTATACAGAGTCCATAAAAAAGAAAATAAAAATCATCCATTAGGTGTAATTTTAGCATCAGATTCTTACAAAATGTCACACCATGCACAGTATCCACCTAATACTACAAATGTGTATTCATATTTCGAATCTCGTGGAGGAAAATACGACGAGATTGTTTTTGTGGGTTTGACATATATTCTCAAAAAATGGCTTGTTGGAGTAGTTGTCAATCAAGCAATGATTGACGAGGCAGCAAAGATATGTGAAAAACACTTCGGACCCGGTTCGAATGTGTTCAATCGCGAAGGTTGGGAGTATATCCTTCGTGAACATGGTGGTGAACTCCCTATCAGAATCAAGGCACTGCCTGAAGGAACAGTTGTCCCAACAAAAAACTGTTTAATGACCGTGGAGAATACTGATCCAAACTGTTATTGGTTAGTAAACTTTGTAGAGACTTTATTAGTTCAGGTATGGTATCCAATCACTGTTGCAACCAACAGCCGAGAACAAAAAAAAATTATTTTCCGTTTCTTGAAGGAAACTGGTGATCCTAGTGGTATCGATTTCAAATTACACGATTTCGGATGTCGAGGAGTTTCCTCAATGGAAACTGCTAGTATTGGTGGGTGGGCTCATTTAACACAATTTCTTGGGACTGATACTATGCCTGCTTTAATATTAGCAAAGAATTACTATGATTGTGATTGTGCAGGATTTTCAATTCCAGCGTCTGAACATTCAACGATGACGGCTTGGACAAAGGAAAAACAATTAGAGTCTATCGAAAATATGCTGATACAATATGAAACTGGTCTTGTCGCATGTGTATGTGATTCTTGGGATATATATGACGTATGTGAGAATATATTGCCAAATTTAAAAGAACGCATCATGAAACGAGATGGTACACTTGTTGTTCGTCCAGATAGTGGAGATCCACCAACCGTTTGTCTTCGTATTCTAGAGATTCTAGGAGATAAATTTGGAAAAGATAAAAATGACAAAGGTTATTGGGTTCTTCCACCTCAACTCAGGATAATTCAGGGAGATGGTGTTGATATCGAAATGATAGAAAAAGTATTACAACATCTTAAAGATCACAAATGGTCTGCTGACAATATTGCATTTGGTTCCGGCGGAGGTCTTCTTCAAAAAATGGATCGAGACACACAGAAATGTGCATTTAAGGCTTCCAGTATGAAGATTGATGAACAAGAAATTAACGTCTCCAAAGATCCAATCACTGATCCCGGCAAGAAATCCAAAAAGGGCCGAATGACTGTCAATAAGCGTGACAGGAATATTATTACATTATGTGGTGATGATCAGGATAAAGAAACTGATATGTTAAACACAATCTTTGAGAATGGTAAATTATTGGTTAATCCAACTATGAATGAAATTCGCAAAAGATCTTTGATTTAGATATTCTATTTTACTAATTTTATATAGGCGTAGCTCTTATACAGTCCTTCTAATACTCTCAAAGATTTTTTAATTATTAATAAAAAAAAACTTCAATATATCTATTTCAGTTACTTCTTTTTAATTGACTTCTTTTTACTTGACTTCTTTTTACTTGACTTCTTTTTACTTGACTTCTTTTTAATTGACTTCTTTTTACTTGACTTCTTTTTACTAATTTTTATTTTATTTATCTTTTCTTTACTAATTTTTTCTTCACTTGAACTAGAACTAGAGTCATCTATATCAACATATTTTAATTTATAATTTGCAAGTTTACTTTTGGATATATAGTTTGATAAATGTGGATACAGAGAATATAATTTTTCGATTGATGGATTACTAAATGGTAAAAAATTAATTACATCAAAATTATGATTTAATACTATTTTATGTATCGGTTCAAGTAATGTTATTATATAAAATTTTATATTATTATAATATCTATCTTGAATACTAAATAATGGACCACTAGCAAATATATCTGATGTAAAAATATTTTGATATGAATTAATAACATCATAATATACATAATTTTTAAATTTCATATTATTAAATACATCTTGTGATATATTTATGCTTTCACCTCTATTTGTCCATATAAGAATTTTATTAATAACTTCAAAAAATGTATAAATAATTAGTGGTCTCGTACTATTAATATAATTATTATTACTTGGACTATTTATTGGACCAGGAGGATTAATATAATTATTATTACTTGGACTATTTATTGGACCAGGAGGATTAATATAATTATTATTACTTGGACTTGGACTATTTATTGGACCAGGGCCTCCTGGTCCTGGTAGATTAGAAGGTATAAAATCTGATCCATCAGGTGGATTATTTGGAGGTATTGGAGGTGCTGGAGCTGCTGCGGCTTTTACATGATTATAATTATTTTTAAGTTGAATTTGTCTACGGTCTATTAGTCCTACATGATATACTCCATTAGCGTATTCAATACCAAACATTGGCCCTTCTTCGAAGATATCTGAAATAAATCTTGGTACATATACTTCTCTATCATTTTTATGAATTTTTGGACCTTCAATCAAACTTAGATCTTCCTTAACAACCGCAACCATATTATTTTCATGTGCATTGTGCTCAGTATAGTTAGGGTCATCAAATGATACCATATAAACATATTGCGAATTTCCATACATTGTACGAACATGCTTGACAGTTCCATATTTTTTGTGATTACCTGTACTGGTGTGTACTATCTCGTAGAAGCGGTCACCTTGCTGAAATTTCGGACCTTGAACCAAACTTAAATCTTTCGTAATAACTTCTTCGTGATTCGTTCTATTATCATGAGTAATCTGTAATACGTAAACTCCTCTAAAATAGAAATGAATTATATCTTCATGTTTCATTGAAACAACTTCCATGTTTTCTAATTTTGTTATATATTGCATTAATTTATATTTGTCTATATATCCACTACCACCTGTTAAATTATAGTCCTGTTGGCATATCAGAGGGTCTGCAATATCTTCTACGTTACTACTTTTTCTATAATATTTAATTTCATAATATTTCATTATATATATATAATATATTTTAGAATAGAAAATATTAATAATAGGATTTATTTATTATTTTATTTTATTTATAACAAACTATAAATAAAATAAAATAATTGATAAATTTTAAATTCACAAATATTAATAATAGGATTTATTTATTATTTTATTTTATTTATAACAAACTATAAATAAAAGTTCTCCTAAAGCATAACAATCATCCAATGCTCTATGAGATGGTTTTGTAATCATTTGATTTTCATTTATTTTGTATATATCACCTAATTTTTGATTTGGAGATTGAAATTTTTTTTGTAATATGATTTGTGTATCTGCAATATTTTTATTCTCTTTATAATCCCCATTAAAAAATAAAGATATCATATTATTTCTTATTAAGTTTTTTTGTATAAAATCAAAATCAAAAAAAGCATTATGAGCTATAAGCAAATCACAATTTTCCTCCAATAAAAAATTTTCAAAATCTAAATATACATTATTGAAAGATTCTTCATTTTTTACCATATCTGGTGTTATATTATTAACTACATTAGTCATAAATTTTCTTGGAGGACGGATTAATGCCTGAAATATATTACCAGTAGATGGACTATATGCAGCAATTTCTAATATATCATCATTTTTTCTATCAAAACCAGTAGTTTCTGTATCAAAAACAATCGGGTGCTCAGATTCACAAATTCTTTTTGTATAAATATTCCATTTTAATTTTCCTTCAGATAAACTTAATAAACTAAGTTTATCAATCATAAATAAAGAGTTTTGTAGAATCATTTGATCAAACATATATTATATTAACGTAATGAATGTTTAAATTAAATTTTCAATAAATCAACGTTAAATTCTTGAGATATAATCCATCCTAATAAACAAGATGGATTATTATTTTGTAATAAATCATCATAGTCAATCTTCCATCCTTCTTCTCCTAAATCTTCATTTGTGATAACAACTAATTGAATTAATCCTCTTAATTCTTTAATCATAAAAGCCGTTTTTTTTTTAATTGCTGAAATAAACATACTTTCTTGATCAGATTCATTACTACATTTATAGCCCAATGGACGACTTAGTCTACAACATCGGATGGGAATATATTCATCTTGGATATTTTTTGTAGCAGCTAAAAATAATTTCTGAAACATAATAGGTTCATTTTCTGATAAACTTTTTGCTTCATCAGAGATAATTGATACTGCAGAAATACAATTATCTATTTGATTAAGATATAAATTATATTCTTTTCTTTCATTTTTTGGTTTTTGAATTTGTAAATATAAAGATTTAAGTATATCTGTAAATTCAGAACTAAATTCATAAGTATGATCTATTTCCATGAATTGTTGCCATTTTTTATTTAATATATTTGGCATAATACATAATACATTTTCTTCAGTTAAATCAACATTTATTTTTATTGGAGAATCCATAATTATTTAATTTTAATACTATTATAATTAAATTATATTTTTTTCAATTTATTAAAAAAAAACATAGAAAATAAAATTTTATTTTTTATGTTAAATTTATAATTTTTATATATAATATATATAATGACAAATGCTGATTTTAATAATTATTATCCACATACTTTAAAAGTAGATGAAACAGTAGAACAAGAACATATGAGAAATAGAGGTCGTTATGAGTTACTTGATTCCAGACAAATAAATGATTATGGATGTTTCTTTGAAAATATTGGTATTGAATATCCAGAAATGGTCCTAGGATTAAAATATAAAATGGCTGGTTCTAAAGCAGAGAAAAAAAATATTTGTGAAAATGAAAGTAGAGATGCTTCTTTAGAAGGAAGATTATATCTTAGAAGGGATGATTGGATTGATCCAGATAACTCAAAATATGAATGTGGTGTATTTAATTTAGATGGAACAAGACAAAGATATAATAGACCTCCAAATAATCCAAGAAAGTATCCTTCTAAAGAATTATGTAGTAAATATTATGATAAAAATCAAGGTTATGACTTTTATACTAAGATGATTCCAAGTAAATTAGACAATCCAGTGATTGATTTAAGACCAGAAGAAGTAGAACCAGAAATAAAAAATAATGCAAAAAGTAAAATATTTTGGATTACATATTTGTTAATATCAGGTTTAATAATATATTGGACAATGAAATATCATGTTGAAAAGCCATATGCTTTTTATGATTACATACATTCTTTTTTTATAAATAAAGCAATATTTATTATTCTTATATTTGGTGCTATTATTTATTTATTTTGTCCATTTGATACATGTTATCATAACGCAGATACTCCATTATATAGAAGAGATTTAAATAAAGTTGTTAAAAATGTTATTTGCGATTATACTAAAAATAATACATCATATTTAGAAGAAAGTGTATGTAATAAATATGATAATTCATCATGGTTTAAAAAATTAGATAAAGTTATTTCTGTATTATTTAATTTAAATAGGAAGATAGAAAAACCATGTAAATTTATAAATAATCAAGTATGTAATTATTGTAAAGTTACATATCCATGTATTGATAGATCTCCTTATAATATTATACAAATAATTACTCCAGTAATAATAACAGTATATAGTAATGATCTGATAAAAGATTCTGATACTCAAGTAAGAAATTATACACAACGAAAACAATATTTAAATGCAATAAATATTAAATATAAATACACAGATGAATCAAAACCTTATGATACAAGTACTATTATTTATTTAAAAACCAATGATGATCATAATAATAAATTATTTATGTGTTGTTTATCAATGTATGGAAATAGTACTAATATATCATCAAGTGGTATAGATGGATCTGATTATAGTTATAATTGGATAGAAATAAATGATAGAAATGGTCCGACAATTTATAATGAGAATATTAATAATTTAAGATTAAAATATTGTCCATTTAGCTATAGAATATTTTGTGTTGCTACTAATTATGAATTAATTGGATATAATATATCTTTATCTATATCAAAGTTTATTGATTTATTTTCTAAAAATAAATCATATTTTAAAGAATATCCTTATTTTCCAAATTTTAATATTTTAAGTTTAAAACAAGATAAAATTTTTAAAAAAAATCCTGAATTTATACAAAGAAAATTAATTAAAATTTATAAATATTTGATATCTCATCCCTCTCAAAAATTGAGAACAAAAAATATATCAATTATAAATGGAAATATTTATAGATATGATACTAAATTACCAGATAATATAATTGTATCTGATCAATTAATAAAAGATTATTTTCTTAAAATAAATATTTATATTCAACAATGTAATCAATATATTATTAAATTAAAAGAAATTAATAATTATCATAATGATGATGAAGATGATAATAATTATTTAACGTTTTATAATACTAAGCATATGGAGAAATCTAAAGATTATTATTTAACGGCCAATTATGATTTTAATTTAGAGAATATTTATGAAAAAATAAAAATAAATTCTGATAATGAAATTTTAGATGATTTTATGTATAATCTAAATTTCCAATTTCCAAATCTAAATTATGTACAAAGAGATATAGCAAGAAATAAAATAACAGATAAACTTATGGAAAAATTTAATAAAATAAAAAATGAAATTAATACAAGACCTAGCCAAGATTTGTTATCACCATTAGAATTTTTATATAATAAAAAAAATATTATATTAGGATCATCTAAATCGATAACAGTTAAAGATGGTAACTATAATATTAAAATAAATGAACATTTCATTGTTCAAGAAATCGTTAATGAACATGATTTTAATGCAAAGACACATCAACAAGATGGGATTATTAATGAATGTATATGTTGTAATCAACAATGTAAAATGGAATAATTAATTATCAAGTTCCAGTATACATTCTTGAGCTGATATACGATTTGCAGGTGATTGATCTAACATACGAGTAGTTAATTTAAAAATTTTAATTAAGCAATCTTCATCAGGATTATCAATTTTTCCATTTTCCATAATAAGATGATATAATAGATTATTATTATATTTTTTAATTTTATCAACATGTTTTTCCCACATAGATGAATAATTATAATCAGGAGGGAGTGGTGCCAGTGACATTAATGACAACAAATCTATCATTACATTTGTTGTTTTAGTATTATCTATTGATGATATAACTTTTTCAATACTTCCAAATCCTCTCAAAAAAAACATTTTTGTTTTTAATCCAACTAACAATCTATCTATTATTCCTCCAAACATATAATTAAATTGAAGAATCAATTCGATTTCATTCATTGCAGAAAACAATGGTTCATGAATTGTCATTTCTGTTAAAATACATCCCAATGACCATATATCTGTTTTATGTGTTCGCTCGTGACCGAATACTTCGTCTATTGATCTATACCATATTGTTTGTATTTCTTGATTTTCGCGAAGAAGATAATCTTCTGATCCGATTACCATAGCTAAACCAAAATCTGCTAATTTTATTATTGGTGGTGATCCTGAACCATTTGAATCAACAAGAATATTTTGAGGTTTTATATCACAATGAACTATATTTTTTTCTTGCATAAATACCATAGCTAATAGGAGCTGCTTAAGAAAGTGTTTAATATACATTGTTCCTTTCATACGATAAATATAATGATACAAATCACATGTCATCCGATGAAATACTATGCATTTACAATTAAACAATTCAGTTGTTGCGAGTAGTTGTGTAACAAAAGAACAACCAGTCATTTGCATTAATATATCGCGTTCACGTTTAAATTCATCTTCTTCACTAAACTGTTTAATAACAACTTTTTTTCCATCCGATGTTGTCGCTTCTCGTACTTGGGCATATGAACCTTCTCCAATAACTTGTCCAACAATAAGGTTATTCATAATTTACAGGATTTTTAAATTATAAAATGAAAATAATATTTATATATTATTTCTTTTCAATTTTTTTTCAAACATTCCATACATAAATAAATATATTACAAATATAATGATACTAATTTCTGCTGTTTTTATAAAAAAATAATATAAATCACCTTTAATATTTTCTTTCTCACAAGTTATCTTTTTATTATATGGATATAAAAAATTAATTAATTTTTTTAATGTAGGATCTCCCCACCATACCATATCATAAGAATCTAATATATGAAGATGAATATTATTATTATTATTATCAATTACAATGGGTACCCAATGTTTTATTATATTTAATTTTTCTTTAAAAATGATTATACATATTCGATAGTTAGGTTTATTTAAAATATTATTTAATTTTAATAAATCTTTTTTATCAAACATATTTTTATTATCAACATAAACAATAAAGATATTCTTATTAAAATTATTTTTATTTATAATTAATTTTAATTGAGATTTTGATAATGAATTTGATTTAATAACACTTTCATACTTTTTAATATCAAATTCCATTTGTTTAAATGATATCATTTTTTTGTAAGTATTACATTCTTTTATACTTTTTATATAATTATTATAGGTAGATCCATATATGCCGGAAGAACTATAATTAATATTTTCAGAATTTAATAAATTTAACATTATAATACCATTACGAATAGCATAGTAACCACATTTACTTTCAATAACTCCTTGAGGAGGTAACATTAAATTCCACGTATAACAGTTTATCTTTGACATTATAGTTATTTAGATATTTAAAAATAACTAAAAATAAAATAATAAAATAATAAAATTATTATCAAATTTTAAATAATTAATTTAGATTGATCTACATAAGAAATCATTCTCATTTTACAACAATATCTTTCCAAACCTAAATCACTTAATAGTTTTTCAATTTCTTTTTGTTTACTTTCATCTGATAAGTTATTATTATTAACAATTTTTAAATACCCTTCTTCATAAGGAATTTGTTTATCTGCCAATAACATATGACAAGTCGGACATACTGGATATAACATATTATAACAGTAATACTTATTTATTTAAATAATTTAAATTCAATTTTAATATAAATAATAAAATAAATATCTTAATAATTATAAATGGATAATTATTATGATAATAATGATTTTGATATAAATAAATTTAATTTAGCTTTTGAAGATACACAACGTAATAAATTAAATAAAAAAAAATTAGAAGATGAAGAATATTTAAAAAGCTTCGAAAAAAAAGAAGAAATCCCACAAAAAATTACTGATATGACAATATATGAAATATTATCTAACACAAAAAATGAATTTTTTGATTTATTATATGAATTAATAAGTTTTGAATATAGTAATTTAGATGAATTAATAAACTTATTTACAAAAAATAATAGATTATTTTATTGTGGATTATTGTTAATAATGCTATCTATAATATTATATATAATATCTTATATTTTTTTTTATCCAAGTAATAAAAATATAAATGACATTAATTTAAATGTCCCTAAAGATTATAGTTTTAAATATTATCCTTATGAAACACCAAAAAGTGATCAAGATAATAAAATAATTAATCTAAAAAATGAAATAAATACCTTAAAAAAAACTATATATAAAAATAATAAAATTTTAAAAGATACTATTTCTAAAACTAATACTAATAATAAAATTTTGAAAAATACTATATCAAAAAATACTCTATCTAAAACTACATCACCTACAATATCATCTGGTACATCATTAATAGACGAATTATAATATTTTAGAGATGTTATTAAGGTAGTAATTTGTGCATTTTTTTGATACGGTTTTTGCCTATAAACATAAAATTTAATTAATTAGTTGGAATTGATATATCATCAAAATTATAGGAATCAATAGATTGATAAGTATAATTCATTCGTATAATTTCTCTATTTAATTTATTTAAATTTCTTTCTCCATAATTATAATCTTCGTATTTAACTAGTTTTGAATTAGAATATATTAATTTTCTGACTTTATATCTTCCTTTAGAATTATTTTCAGGAAATCGACATATTTGATATATAATATTAAATTTCATTTCTATATTATATTAAAATGTTTTTAAATCATTATAGGCGGACTCGGAGTCAAAACGACTACAATGACCATCAACCTTACAAGTATGTATTTTTTGGCTATACTGATATGCAATTTGGCTATAAATAATTAAATTGATTATATGCCTTAATTTTGTGATTAAAATTAATTTTAGTATTTATATCTATATTAATATTTTTTTCTAATTTATCATTCACTGTATTTATATATTTTTGTAAAATATCATATAATTTATTATTAGTATTATTTAAATATTCTCTTATATTTTTTTGATTGGGAATATTATATTCTATTTGTTTAAATTTCTCAATACATAAATAAAAATGTTTTTCTAAAACATTATATTGAGAATATACTAAATCAGTATTATTCATTATTCTATTATAAACTTCAATAAATGCATTTGCATGTTGTATAGATTCATTATAATTTATAATATCGTATTGTCTTAATGTTTTATTAGTAAAATATAAATTAATTAATTGATTTTCATTTTGTAAAAGTTTCAGTAACGGAATTTCTTTTATAATTAATTTTATATTATCTTGTTTATTATCATCAGTAATAATTTTATCAATATAATACCATGAAATTAATATTCCAAAAAACAAACCTATAACACCTTTTATAGTTATATTTGATTTATTTATTAAAAAAACTGTTAAAAAAATAATTAAAATACATATTATAAAATGTGTTGATTTAACGGCATTTAAGTAATTATATATCATATAAATATATTATAAAAAAATAATTTATATTATATTATAATGACAGATTATAATTTAATTAATAAAATAACTGCCATAAGATTAGAATTAGAATATGAAACAGATAATAATTTTAAAATCTTAATTGCAATTAGAAATATTTTAAATCAAACTTATGAAATGACATATACTGAAATTAAACAAGTTTTAAAAATATATTATAATTTACATCATGTAGATAGTATTAATGAAAATATTATTGATATTATTACATCCGAAAATAATATAAATAATTCAATTATATTAACTTTATTAAATAACTTTCATAATCAAACAAATAATCAAATAAATAATCAAATAAATAATCAAACAAATAATGTTTCTGAAGACAGTTTAGAAACATTGAATTCAAATAGTGATTCAGATGATGAAAGTTTAGAAACATTAAATTCAAATAGTGATTCAGATGATGAAAGTTTAGAAACATTATCATCAGACAATGAAATATTAGAAGAGTCTGATGATAATATGCAATTATCATATAATAATTTGAATACAGTAAGTAATACATTATTTTCTCCAGAAATATCATCATGGCAAACTCAAAATTATTTATTTTATGGACCTAATAATAATCAATTTAATAATACTAATATAGATTATAGTAATATATTTAATACATTATTTTCATTATCATCTGATTTAGATTTAAATTTAAATAATTTAAATAATATAAATAATAATAATAATTTTTTTATTAATAGTTTTTTAAATATAAACCAACAAAATGAAAATAATGATGATATACCAATTGTAATAACAGAATCTAGTTTTAGTAAACTAAAAATGTATAAATATTCAGATATTGATAATAATATTAAACAAAATAATATAAAATGTATGATAACTTTAGAAGATTTTAAAGATGATAATATAGTATTATTGTTACCATGTAATCATATTTTTTCATACGATGAAATAAGAGATTGGTTAAAAAATAATTCATATAAATGCCCTTCTTGTCGAAATCCTGCTGGAGAATACTATGCTAAGATAAATTAATTCTTTATATAACCAATTAAATTGAATTTATAAATACTTAAATAAAACTTACTATATTTAAATAAATGGATTATAATCAACAAATTGATGAAATAAAATTAAATAATAATTTAAATTTATTTAATTTTATTAAAGAAGATTGTAAAGATGAATTTTTTTTAAATAAAGTAAATGATTTAATAATATATTACAAAAATATTGATAAAAAAACAGAAATAATAAATACATTTGAATCAAATATTCAAGAAAGATTATGTAAATTTGAAGATTATGCATTTAGAAAACCATGGAATAAATTATCAAAAATACAAAAAGAAAATAAATTAAAAGAATTTATAAATAATTATTTCATAGAAGAGAATGATGAAATTAATTCTATAAAAAAGAATATTATGAACGATTTTAATTTTAATAAATTAAATTCAGCTAAAATAGTAAATTATGAATCATTTAATTCTAAGATTATTGGAATATCGAAATTAAGTTTTAATATAAATGATAATAAATATATTTATAAATTATAAATATATAAAATTAATCTGAATCTGAATCTGAATCAACAAATAATGTTTCTTTATTTGTTTTTTTATTCAATGTAGAAACATTATTTGCATCTTCACTTGATTCAGAATCAATAAATAATATTTCTTTAACATCAGGTTTTTTCTTTCTTTTTCTTTTATTTTTTTTATCATTATACTCTTTTACAAATTTATTTAATTCCTTTTTATTATTTCTATAAAGAACAATTTTATCCCAAAGTGCTTTAAATGTTGGTAACTTATCATTAAACCATTTTTTATCTCTTTTAATTTTAACATTATGACATATTGTTAATCTCCAATATAACACTCTATCAAAAACATAATTTTTCATTAAATTACTATGTTTTTGATGTAAATTAGTTATTTCATTTAATACCCATTGATCATACTCATAAAATGACATATCAATATCATTAGGATAAATATATTTTGCATCAAATAAACAGAATTCTTTTATTTTATCTTTAGGTAATAGCTGAATTATACAACCTTGTCTACAATTTTCTGGAATCCACAAATCTTGATTTTGTTCCTCTTTGTATACTAATTCAATTTCATCATCTAACATTTCTTCTTTTGATAAATATTCTTTAATACTACATTGCAAAAAATCACAATATTCTAAATCACAACATTCTAATTGTTGTTGAACTTGACAATAATAATAATGTGGACAAATATCTCCATCTATTTCCCCTTCTAATTTAATTTTTCTTGAATATGGACATTTAATTTCTAACATTCTACCAATCATTGGGGAAAATTTATTACTTAATGTAAGATAACTAGCTATACCATCAGGACTAGCTCCAACAAATGGGACAGATGGTTGAGAAATATGAGGTACTAAACCATATTCTTTTACTTTAATATCATAAATATTTTCATAAACTTTTGTAGCAATTTCTTCATATTTTTTTCCATGATGAACAAATTTATTATCTATAAAAGGTTCACCCAAATTTAATTTATCTAAAATTAAATTTTCTGGTTTTTGATTAGGATAAGGATTTTCTCCAATAGCTTGTGCAGCGCAACTTGCTGTAATCATACTTTTTCTCATTTCAAACCATTCAGGTGTTCGTTGTTCTGGTTGAGGTATATTAGCTATAAAATCTACATGATCAACTAATTTTTGATATTCTTCTGGAATATCAATATTGTTTTTATCATAAATTATTTTTCCTGCATATTCATCATTAAATTCATATTTTAATTTTAATAATTTTGGTAAATTATAATTAACTAGATTAGTATTGATATTATCAAATATCATACCCATAGTTAACATTACATGATTTTTTATACTATTATAATCCTCATATAATATTATATTATTTTGACAGTAATCACTTATAATGTCTTTAAGAAATGATAATTGTATTTCCTGATTCATTTTAACATTAAAAAAGCTATATCTTTAAGTAAATAATTTCAATATTTATAGTATTTGAGATAAATGAATAGATAATTCATCTAATTCAGTATTAACATCTTTAACTTGATCTAATAATTTTTGTAATTTATTTTGTCGATTTTTCATAGTTCTTTTAATTTTATCAATTTCTTTTTTCTTTGTAGAATTATTTTTTTTTTCTATTTCTTTAAAATAAGATTTTAAATGGATACTACATAAACTTTCATTATTATAACATATTTTACTACATATTTTATCATTTTTCATTTCTTTATTACATTTTGTTTTATAAGAATCAATAATAAAAGATGCACTGCATAATGGACACTTTTTAGATTCATATTTTAAAAAAGAATTCATTAAACATTCAGTATGATATCTATGTTTACAATGTAAATCAATTGTATCTAATATTAGACTTTCTCTACAAATTGCACATATATTATCTTTGTTTACATTTTTATTTTTTTTTAGTGAGCTTAAAATTTCATTATAATTATTATTTTCAAACACTATACTCATTTATTAATATATAAATATATATTTTTAAATTAATTAAAATTAATATTAATTAATAGATTTTTTACTTAAAGTAAAAAACTCTCTATATTGATTATATACTTATATATAAAAAAAATTGCAAAAATTTATTTCAAGAATAAAGTGTATATATTATATAAATTATATAAATGAAAGTACAAGGTAATATAAAAGCTTTAACTAAGGCATTGAATACATATTCAAAAGATTTTGATCAAGTAATTGAAAGTTTACAGAAATCATATATAACTGATTTAGTTAAATATCAAGAAGATTTATTATTGACAATTTCATCAGATTACAATTTAAATTATGATGAAATGCATACAAAATATATAAAAAATTTTAAAAAAAATTTTAAGAAGACAAAAAATTCTGAATTAATTGAAATTGAAGAAAATGACACAGAATCTACAGATATTCAAAATAATATTAATGAATTTGAAGATTTAAATGTATTAGAAAAAAAAATCATTGATGATAAAACATGTTTTATAGAAAACAAAGAAGGCGGATCTATTTATAATAGAGAAGTTATTAAAATTGGAGAAGTTAAGGATGGTAGTTATGTTTTATATAAGAAAATATAAATTATTTTATAATAAATAAATTATAAATATAAATTATTTTATAATAAATAAATTATAAATATATATTAATATTTAATGAGCGAAGAAGATAAAAAATGTGCCCCAGAAAAAAAATATACAAATGGAAGTTGTTTTACTTTATTAGATCTTGAAAATATGGCATTATCATTTAATATATTTATTGATAATGGGGAAATAAAAGGAGAAAAAATTAATATAATAAATGATAAAAAACATTTATTAAAAGAATTAACGTCTAGATTAGAAGGAGTATGTAGTGATCAAATATGTTGGTTAAAACAAAATTTTATTAAAAAAATCAAAAATAAAGATATATTAAATCATACTTTTAGACCCAGTGGTCCACAAGGAAAATTTGAATGGTTGAGTACAAATCATATAAATGATGTAATGCAGCAATATGAGAAAAAATATATAGATTTTAAATTTCACGGAGCAGTACCAATTGATTTTGATGATTTACCATTTTTAGGAATAAAAGATTTGGATTTTGATAAACTTTATAATTCTGGACAGAATAAACTCGGTTTTGTATTTAATTTAGATGAACATTGGCAAAGTGGATCTCATTGGGTTGCTTTATATTCAGATTTAGATAAAAACCAAATATATTTCTTTGATTCTTATGGTAAAAGACCTGAAAAAAGAATTAGAAAATTAGTAGAACGTATTAGTGAATGGTGTTATAAAAAAAATTATTGTAATGATTCATGTAGTGAAATAAATGCATCTGATTCTTTTATGAAAGCAAATAGTAAAAATAATTTAGAAAAAAAATTAGATGTTGAATTTAATCATAATAGGCATCAATATAAAAATTCAGAATGCGGTGTTTATTCATTAAATTTTATACTAAGATTATTAAATGGTGACAGTTTTAAACAAATTACACAAGAAAAAACAAAAGACGATGATATTAATGAATGTAGGGATGTATATTTTAAATTCAGTAAATCTTTTGATAAAATGAAATAAATATACTATTGACGAAATAATTTAATTATATATATATATATATTTATGTATAAATATACTATTGACGGAAAATATGAAATAAAAAATATCGTTGAAAATTTTGAAGATAAAAAAGAAGGTCTTTTTTATTGTTTAAATAATAAATGTTTAACATTAGAAGAAATAAATGATTTTTATGCAAAAACTAGGCATATAAATACACTTCAAATATCAAATGATGAAACCCCCAAAGAAAAATATAATTTAGAAGATTTCAAAATAGTAGAGTCTTCAGAATTTATTTGTACAAATAAATTTGAATTACTTAAATCACTTTTGAATAAATATATAAATATGAGTGATTCCGATTTAAATAACTTTATATTTATACAAGAAAATTTTATGATTGATAATCCAGAATTTAATGTAAAAGAAAGTATTCAGAAGTTAAACAATTACTTATTAAATTTAGATGATGTAATTATAGATTGTGACTTAAAAATTCCCAATGATGCAGAAAAAACATTATTAAATAATGAAATTTGGTATAACAAACCTGATTTAAATAATATGGAAATTGATAAATTCATGTTAATTGAATCAGGAGACTTAGATAATTTAAATGGACAAATAATTCTTTTGGAAGTATCTAATCAAAATCAAGATGAAATCAAGAATTCATATAGGTTTTTTGCTTATGCTAAATGAAATATTTAATATTATTAACTAACTAATTATTCATAAATAATTATATTTACATATTATAAAATGTCTAAATATACAATTGATGGAATTTATATTAATAATAAATTAATTGAAAAATTTAATATATCATCTGCACCTGGAAGTCAATGTACTGATTTAACAGATGACGGTAGTATATTATGTTGTCCTGATAGACAAGTAACATATGGAGATACTTCTGCATGTAAAGGAGGTAACAAACCAAATTGTACTTTAAAAAATCAAGCCGATTTAGAAAAATGTCCTAAAAAAGTCATATCAAGTCAAGAAGGTCATCAATGTACTAATAAATGGAATAGTGAATATGGTATTTTATGCTGTCCAGATGGACAAATAACATTTGGCGACACGTCTGCTTGTAAAGGTAATGATAAGCCCAATTGTGCTTTACTAGGAAATCCAACATTACCCAGGTGTTTCGAAAAAAAATTATATATCACATCTTCAACACCTGGTAACCAATGTACAGATAAATGGAATAATAATTTAGGAGTAGTATGTTGTCCTGATGGACAAATAACATATGGAGACACTTCTGCATGTACTGGAGGAGACAAACCAAATTGTGCACTAGTAGGTAATCCTGGATTAGAATTATGCAAGGATTCAAAAACAATAATATATTCTAAACCAATTAAAAAGGTAGATATTAATTTCACCGAAGTTAGTAATATATCTGCAAAAATAAGTGAACCTTATATTATAATTAAAAAAATAAATAATAATAATGTACAACAAATATTTACAGAATATATAAATAAATTAAAAATCTATTATTTAGATGCAATAAAGAAATATATTTTATATAATGATATAGAGAATATTAAATTATTTCTTTTAATGAATCAAAATCTTAATTTTGAATATAAAGTAACATCTGATATGACAAATAGTTATACAAATTTAGCTGATCCTGATAAAGTAACTCAATCAATAGATTGGTTAACTTCATTAAATATAATAAATATACCAAATATTACTAATGTATTTTCAGTATTTGAAATTATATGTAATTATCTACCAAAATCTACTGAAACTTTTACTAGTGATATTAATTATTCTATTCAAGGAAAATTAAATATAAAAGAATATTTAGATAATAATTTTAATACAGTTGGTAATTTTAATACAGTTGGTTATTTTAAAATTTATATAATTGATGTAGAATTAGATAAAGAAAATAATTATAGATATTTAGTATTAAGTTTATCTGACGATGAAATACAAACTTTAAATAATGCATTAAATTATAATATACCCTTTGAAGTCTCTAGTAATAATAATAATCTACCTCCTGAATCATATAAAGCAGATAATGTTATCATTTTTGCTAAAGATTTTTTACAAAAATTATTTATTAAACCTGACCCATTAAATTATATTTTAGGTAAAAAAAATGAAGATCTAGAAAAAATAGAAACTATAAAATCAAATATTAATAAAATTAATTATGATGAACAACAAACTAATATAGAAATTAATAATACTAAAACTAAAAAATCAGAATATATCACTTTATTAAAAAATATGGAAAAAAATATATCATTTGGAGATGTTATTGATATTATAAATATATATCAATTTAGTATTAATAATGAAGATAACAATATATTTTATATTATGGATCTAAAACTAGATAATTATAAAATTTATAGATTTTTAATATTTATGTAAAATAAATATTACTAATATGATCTACAAAAACATAAATATTTTTCCATGAATGTTAATTTTATAACTACTTTCTGATTACAACGTGGGCATATAGATCGATCATTCACTCTTAACCAATCATATAAACATTTATCATGAATTATATTATCACAGCATCTTAATTTTATTGTTTTGTTTTTGTTTAAAGGATAAAAACAAATTATACATTCATCTATCATTTCTTTATATGGCTCCATATAAAGAAATGATATTATAATATTAATAAAAATAATATAATATAATATTATTTTTATTTTAATATTTATAAAAATATTAAAATAAAATATATATATATTATGAATTCTTATACAATATATGGTAATTATATTAAAAATATAAAAAATATAAAAAATATAAAAAATATAATCGAAAAAATGACAAATGAAAAAAACGATCAAAATGTTAAAACTAATCAAAGTGCAAGTGCAGTTGCTCAAAATGTTCAAACTAATCAAAGTGCACGTGCAGTTGCTCAAAGCGGAGTTGCTCAAAGTGCAAGTGCAAGTGCAAGTGCAAGTGCAGTTGCTCAAAATGTTCAAACTAATCAAAGTGCACGTGCAGTTGCTCAAAGCGGAGTTGCTCAAAGTGCAAATACAGAAGATTTTACTTGGAAATTAAGCGATAGAAATTCACAAGATAAGATTATTAAAATTTTATCTCAAAATTCAGAAAATACAAATATATCTTGGGATGATATCATTTATTCAATAACCTCGGCGAACACACGCCACGCGGCCAGAGATGCAATATTATTTGATAAATATTTTAAATACTTTTTTATTAAATCTGATTTAAATAATGATAATATATTAACAAATACTGAATTGGGTATATTTATAGGACAAATATACCCAATAATAAATGATTATTTTAGGTTTGAATTAGATGAAATAGATGAATTAATAAATGATATTCTTGGAGATTATATTAATAATAATGTAATTTCTTGGGATTCTATTATGTATTACAAGGATATTAATATTGATAATACTTTAGAAGATGAAATTGTAGGCGTTATTATAATTAGAAAAATTGCAGCTATTATTATAAATTACTATGGGAAAAATATGTTTAATAATATAGATGTAGATAATGATGGTAAAATTACTATATCTGAATTTTTATTTTTAATGTTTTATTTAATAAAGCCAAAGTTGGAATTTTTTTTTACAATAGTTTCTGATTTTTTAAGCACTGAAAATATGTTAAAATGTAAAGAATATGTCACAAAACAAAAAACCAATAAAGCTGCTAATAAAGCTACCACTATACAATTATCTGAACATTATGTATTATCAGAAAATACAATAATAAAAGACAATGAACTTTTATTAAATATAAATGTACCAGACCAAATGGAGATTGATTATATTAAAAAATTTTTTGATTCAAATAATGATGATAATATAAGCATGGAAGAGATTATTAATTTAATATCAGTAGAAGTAAATCCACAAGTATCTGAGTTTTATAATAAATATTTTTCTTATTTTTTTACAAAATCTGATCTAAATAGCGACAATAAATTATCAACAGAAGAAATAAAAGATTTCTTTTCAAAGCCAAATGGGCGAGATATTAATCCAAATCCAATTGAGGAAATTATAAAAGGGGAATTGTCAGTAAAAGACACAGAAGAAATAAAACAATTAATAAACACTTTTATTGATGATTATTTTGATGATGATGATAAAATTTCTTGGAGTTATATTATGCATTATGCTGAAATTAATATTGACAGCGATATTGATGATAATATTGTCTTTTTTATTATTATTCGAAAAATTATAGCTATAATTATTAATTCTTATGCTAAAGATTTATTTTATAATTTAGATGAAGATAAAGATGGCAAATTAAATAGATCTGAATTTGTGTATTTTATATATATTTTTTATGAAAGAATTATTTCAAAAATGAAGATTTTGAAGGACAGAAAAAATATTATTGAATATAATATTAGAAATTTTGTTATTGAACAGAAAAATAAAAGAAAATATGAAAATAATAATATTATAAATAATGAAATCCTAAATCTTACAGAAAGTCTGAATACTTGTTTAGATATAAAAACAGCTGCTTTAGCACAAAACGATACATATATTACTGAAGCAGCAGGTGTTAAAGAAATAGCTGTTTTAACAGAAACTGCCAATAAAGTAGCTGCTGAAAAATTAACTGCAGATTATATTGCTAAAATAGCAGTTGCTGAAAAAAAAACTGCAGATTGTATTGCTAAAATAGCAGTTGCTAATAAATCAACTTCGGATTGTACTGTTTTAGCAACTGCTAATAAAACAGTAGCAGATGCTAAAATAGCAGCTGCTGAGAAATTAACTGCAGCATGTGTTGCTAAAGATGGAAAAGAAGAAGAAGGATCTGGTATTTCTAATATATTAATTATTTTATTAATTATATTAGTTTTCATTTATTTCATAAAAAAAAAATAAATATATTAAACCTTTACTGATTTAAGATGAATATCGTGAAACACCAATATATTATAATATAATTACAGATATAGTATATTATAATTTATAATCGCACTTAATTATCATCATTATCAAAATTATAATATATTATTGATATAATTCTAATTCTAAAATAGATTTAATTTTATATATAGATTATATATATGAGTTTTTATACTATTGACGGTAATTATCTTAAAAAAAAAAAACCTTTAGTTGAAGGTTTTTTTCAAAATAAAATAATAGAACATTTTCCATTTACTGGTGAGGATCCGCCGCAATATACTACTACTGAAGATGATATTAATCCTGGTGTGAGTCGGCCACAAGATGATCAATCTGTAACGAATATTGATCAGGAAAGAGCTGATCCCGCGAATCAGGAAAGAGCTGATGAAATAGTAGAAGCACAAAACGCAGCCAACCGAGCTAAAGAAGATTGGTATAAATTAATTGTAACAAACAACATATTGACAATGCCAGCACACGAGCTTCGACATGAAATATTAGCTATAAGAGAAAAACATAATGACGATACTTTATTCGATAGTTTTATGGAAAGTGATATTTTAGAACAAGATATTGGAAATGACTAATATTTTAGAACACTAAATTAAAAAAAATACAATATTTATTTTAATTTATTTTTATTTATTTTTATTTATATTATCTAGAAGTTTTATATATTTATTTAGATTGATTTTCATATGTAATTTCAGATAATACATAATCTAATATTGATATTATTAAATTTATTTCTTCTTCATTTATTAAAAAATAAGGTGTAAATCTCAAAGCATTTTCTCCTCCATGTATTACATTTAATCCATATTTTCTGCATTGAAATTCTAATCCTTCCTTTTCAACAACTGGAAATTTCTTATTTAAATGAAGTGCGAGTAATAAACCAGTACCTGTAACATCTGATATTATTTTAGGATATTTAATTTGTAAATCTATTAACATATTTTTGAATTTTTTACCTTGTATTTGAATATTATTTGAAATTTGAGGAGTTAATTTTGATAATGTTTCAATTCCGATAGATAATGCTTTCGGATTTGATGTCATTGTATTTCCATATAATCCAGTTCTATAACTATCATATATATGTGGTTGCATAGCTAATACTGATAAAGGATAATGACCAGAATTTATTGCTTTTGAAAATATTTCCATATCTGGCGGATCTTCTTTCAATAATTTTTTATAATCTATCATACTTAAACAACCATTTGTTCTTATACCTGCTTGAATAGAATCAATTATTAATACAGTATTATTTTTTTTTGTCATCTGTCTTGCTAATTTATAAAATTCTGTATTTACTGCTGTTCCTGGATTACCTTCACCCATTACTGGTTCCATTATCATCGCTTCTACATGATAATTTTCTTTTAATAATTTATTATATGTATTTAATAAATTTTCATTATTATTAATCTCTAAAGGTACAATTAGAGGGATTATACCAGTATTATATGATTTTAAATATTTATCATATGATTTTCTACAAGAATTTGAAAATAAAGCAGCATTTTTAGTTCTCCCGTGAAAACTATTTTTTAATACTAAAAATGCTGTTTTTTTCTGTATTTTTTTTGTATTTATATCTGTAATTCTACTTGCTAATTCTATTGCTTCTGAACCACTATTTAAAAATGCAAAATGTGAATAAGGACATTTCTCTTTTCTGTTTATTCCTATTTTTTCTTGTAATAGATCACTAAATATTTGTTGTTCTAAATTAGGAGTCATTACATTTGCCATTACATGTGGTTTACCTAAAATATCTAATATCCATTTCGGCGAATGACCATAACCAAGCATACCATATCCCCCTACATCATATAATACTTTCCCATGCATAGTTACAATCCATGGACCTTGAGCAGCCGCTGGAATATAAGGTGATATTGTTTTTTTATCATAGAAATTAAGTATTTTATTTTGTATATTTGTATAACTTTTATTTTTTTTAACAACATCTAATGATCGTTTAATTGCAATATTTAAATCAACATTATTTTTAAATTTAGATAATATTGTTTTGTTTAATCCTAAAATGTTATTCATATCTTTATATAAATATAATTATTTTTAGATATATGATTCATATTTATATACTAATTTTTAATCCATAATGATCGGACATTATAAATTCCTTTTCTAAATCAAATGATTTAACTTCTATTTTTTTTGTAAAAGCTCTATCTACTCTACTTCTTATTTTATTTTTTAAAAAAGGATTTTTAACTCCATCATATGTATATTTATTTTCTTTTGAATTATCGAGTTGAAGATAAATATCATTAAAATCTTTCAAAATTAAATGTTGATCATTTTTGACAGTTAAGTTTGTATCTCCTACAAAAAATACTTTATCATTTAATGATAATAATTCAATACAATTATTAAATTGTTCTAGTTTTTTATTACTTAATTTTCCAAACTCTGATTCTAAATGTGTTGTCGCAAATGTTATACCATTAATATTACATTTTAATAATCCTCTTCTCATTCTACTATTTTTAAATTTTAATATTTCCCTATTTTCTATTTCATATTTTGAAATTATACAAACACCATAAAAATCATCATCTATATCAGTATGTATATGTGGATATTTTTCATGTATTGATTGATAAATATATGCTAAAATAGGTGCAGTAACTTCTTGTAAGAAAATTATATCATAATTATTTTCTAATAGATATTTAATTAATATCTGTGATCTTTCTCGTTGAAATAATTCACTAAACCAAATATTTAGTGAAAATAATTTCATTATTTATTATAATATTGTAGTATTACTATATTATAATAAATTCAATTTATCAATATATCATGGATATTATTTATCTGCCAATCATTCATTCGGTAACATCATAATTCCTCCCTATTCTAAAATAAACGAGTAATATTATGATTAATTGACATCTAATCATACTAAGATTCTGTCATTTTTATTTCGGTAATAAATATGCGGGACATTTATTTTCTTGAACGCATAACTTGATTTTGTCTTGTAAATCTAATATTTTATTTATCCCAATATCCGAATCCATTTTCAATATATTATCTCTTTGAATTAAATTATTCAGATTCTTTGTAGCTAGTACGTATGCTGTTTCAGCATTATTTATTTCTTTTGTTCTTTTTGCTATTTCATCAGCTATTTCATCAGCTATTTTTCGATCAGCTGCTGCTTGAGCAGCAGCATTAGCTGCTAATGCTTTTTCAATTGCTACTCTTTGAGCAGCAGCATTAGCTGAAGACTGACTAACTAATGCTTTTTCAATTGCAACAGCCGGTGTAAATAATTTTAGCATGTGTGTGGGACCAGTTGCAAACGCCGTGTTGTATGTTCCGGTACCAAACTTTTGATAATATAGTTTATTATCTCTTATATAGAGATCATTAATATAAGCAAATTTTGAATCATGATCTTTATTAAAAGAAAATTTAATTTTAGCAGGGCATAGAGTACCACTTAAAACAAGACTCTGCCCCCAACCTGCATTGGAATCTGTTCTTTTCACAGTTAAATTTTTTCCAGTTACAACTACACTGAATTTATCAGTCCAATTTTTATTTTGTGTATTTGTGGGTTTTGGTGACACCACCATAAATTCATGAGGAAGCTTCACTGTTTTAGTATTTGTAGAAGAAGAACCTACGTTAATGGATATAGGTGCTGAGCGACCCTCGCATTTATTACTGGCGGTTGATTCCAAATGATCATGTAATATTATGACACCATTTTTCTCACATAAATAGTAACCTTTGGCTTCCGAGTAACCTTTGGCTTCAAAAAATACTTTAATATTAAATTTTCGATCGTCGTTATTTCCTATATCAGATATACCTCCACATGATCTAGGTATGGAGGTGCTCGTACTCATACTATTGTTTGGGTTAGATGGGGGGTTGTCCTGACGGCAGTAGGACACCGAATTATTACCATTTTTTTTATTTTGTGCGTTTTTCGCCTCACAAGATGCAACATCATCTTGCCATTTTTTAAATGCTGTATCATAAACTATATCGGCTGCTGCTTTTTCTGCTGCTACTATCTTCTGGCAACTGATAGTATCCTCTTTATTTTCCTGGTAAATCTGATCTTCAAAATAAATCTGAATTATTTTATTTTTTTGACCGCCTGTATTTTTAATAAAAATTTCTTTATTATTATTTTCTTCAGCATAAAGAAAATCGATAGTTTCTGAATCTAACTGGGTTTTTGTATCAAACATAGCCATATTTATATTATACTTATAATTCACTTGAAAATATTTATTATCATCTTTTTGGTTTGGTATAATTGATAGAGGGGTTCCTTGATAGGATGATTCAAATCCTTCTAATAAATGTTTTTTATTTTTTACATAATCACCATTAATATTATAAAAACTCATATATATATATATAATCTATATATTTATTAATAATCTTAATAATAATCTTAATAATAGTATAAATCCATCTAGAAATACATTAATTATTAATGAGTCCGATAGAATAGTAGTTTTTTGATTTTTTTAATAAAAATTTAACTTTATTTGTGTAATAATCATAAAAAAATTTTGAAGGTAGTACATATTTTGTATTATTTATTTTGAACCATTTTATAATCAAAGATATCTCTAAATGATTCAATAATTATTATTTATTTTATTAAGTTAAAAATTTTTAATTTCACAATTTTTTCATCTTCAGGATTTGTTAATCCTATTATATCATTTATTATTTGAAAAAAATTCATATTCATCTTATTATCTTTAATTAATTCATTTAAATTATCAGGTAATAAACATTCTATTTTTGCATCATCAGTATTATCTTCTTTGAATTTTAATAATATTTCATTTAACATTAGTAATACATCATATTGTAAACCAATAAAATTTACATTAGCTAAACAATTCATTAATTCAGGATTTTTTTCTTTTGATATTTTTAACATTTCCTGCAATCCAATAACTTTATTATCTTTTACTATTATTATACCTCTATTTACCTCACCTACATCTGGCATAGTTTTAATTATTGGTAAACCACCTATAATATTATCATTTGATTCATTCATCATTTTATATCCTTGTTTAAATGGATTTTCACCATATATATCATCCCCATTAACTAAAATAAATGATTCATTTATTTTACCAATCATACTACATATAGCGTCTGTAGTACCCCATGGTCTAGATCTTTTTACTTTATCATATTTTTGTTCAATATATTGAACTTCTCTACCTAAATATAAATTATTAAATATATTTTTGAATAAATGTTCTGTTTTTGGATTAGTAATAAAAACTAATTTACTGAAATCTTGTTTTAATGCTTGATTTACAGAATATTCAATTAACGTTTCACCATCGGGACCAACTTTTGCCATCTGTTTTGGTCTACCTCCAAATCTAGAAGACATACCTGCTACCATATAAACTATACTTACCATATAGTTTATATAATAAAATTTTTAAAATTGTGCTAACTTTTAACATCTTTACTAATTTAAAACTTCAAGGGTGTAAAGGCTCTATTTTATTCTTTTTTATTTGAACTATTATGATTGTTATTTTATTCAATAGTAGATAATTGACCTTTTTTTTGTGACACCAAAATTATTCAAGTATAAATAAATTATAGGGTATATACCATTTTTTTCCATCTTGTAATACTATACTTGCACGTGATTTATTTATTGAAACTATTGTACCTTCCTCTATTTTGGTTTTTTAATCTAAATTTAACTTTTTGACCTATTTTTAATTTAGCTATTATTTCTTCATTTGTTAATTTTTTATTATTATTTATTAATTTATTGTTACTATTATCTTTACCTTTTTTTATTTTTTCAATATTACAATATCTTATACCTAGTTTTTCTCCATTTTTTTCATAATATACATAGGTATTTGTTAATTTAAATACCGTACCTTCTGTTATATATTTTGCATTTTTTTTTGTTTGTCTAATATAAACATAATCACCTATTTCAATATTAGTTTTGTTATATTCTTCCATTTTTTCTATTTTATCATGATCTCCAGCTAATAGAAGATGTTTATATTCAGTATGACCGAAAAGATTAAATACAATATTTCTGAACATAGTTGTATGTCCACCCATAGTTTTACCTTCATTATGACAAAAAAGAGCAATTAACAAATGTATAATTTCATGTTCATATAAATTAATATAACATTCTAATTTATTATTACAAACAATACCATTTATCTTCAAACTCTTTTCATTATTTTTAAACAAATTATCTATTATTTTTTTTGATATGATTAATTTGAATTTACCATAATCAAATCTCTTTCTTTCATCTAAATAATATATATAATCACATCTACCCGCGGTTGTTGATAACATATTGGTAACCTCAAATTTTAAGATTGAACCTGTTGACTTTATTCTTTTATATATTTTATTGTCAAAATATTCTTCATCTAATATAAAAAAAGTATTATCCACTATTTCTTTGGTTATACTTGCAAAATTTACATTTTTTACAATTTTTAATAATTTTTTAAATACTCTATCTTTTTTATTTTTAATTTCATTTACATCAAATCTGTTCTTTTCTAAGTAATAACAAAAGTCTGACATTTATTATTATATTATTATATTATAAATGTCAGACTTTTGTTTTTTAAATACAATATAATGGAGAATTAAATTGTGAATTTTTTCTAATAATATTTATAGTTACTGGATTATTCTTGCCAGCTATTAGATTTGTAATAAAGACTCGTCACATTCTCCATTATCAACACATTCCTTTATATTCTGATGCATTTCTAACAGATATTCACGTGTTGCATCCGTGTCCAATTCACGTATATTTTGTGTTTTAATTAACTCATCTACTTTTTTTTTAGCAGCTATGTATACTGCTTCTGCATTTTGTATATTTGTTTTTCTTTCTTCTTCTGCTTCAGGGTGAAGGTGAGGGGGAAGGTGAGAATCAAGGTGATGTATACCTAATAATTCTACACCTGCAATTTGCATGCTGCCTTCTCCCTGAATTTTATTTACTACAAATTTATATATATTATAAACTTCAGTATTATCAAAAAATCTATCTAGAGTTTCATAATTTTTTGTAAAATTAATTTTATTATCATCGTGAAACTTCGCAATTGATTCCCACTCAGTAGGTTCAGCAGCATTGTTCTGAAAGTGCTGGGAATTATTGCTACCGAATATTTCTACTTCTTCTGGAGAACGAGATTTGTATTTTGTATGGTCATTTGCGGATATTAATCTTAATCCTGTTATTATTGTTGATCCAACACTAGGTTTGATAATAAATCCTGACCCATTACCCTCTTTATTTAAATATTTAGTTTTTTTATTTCCATCTATTGCCTTTATGACTGGATGGTTAGTATGTATATCATCCAGCGGAAAACCAATAATTTCATCATCTGGATTAATTATATTAACTGGGTCATCTGCATGAAATCCTTCAATAATTCTATGTTTTTTATTTTTTAGATAATTACCGTCGATTGTATAAAAACTCATATATATAATCTATATATTTTATTAAATAATTTAATTTTTAACATATTAAATTTAAGATTATAATAAAAGTTAGATAAGATATGTATCGTTTATCTTCATATTGATAATTTTAAACTTTTATAAAATATCTCAGCACCAGTTGTTGGAATAATAAACGATGATGTTAATGTTTTTTTTCAAAAAATTAATATAGATAAAAATAAAAAAACAACAACTATAAAATTAATATTTATATAATATATCAAATATTAATTTTCTCATTTATTTATAACATGACCAAATACCCTAAAATTACTAATGAGGATTTTTATGATAAAATTAGTAAAATATTTAAAAAATATTTGATAAAAAATAAAAAATTAAAATTAGAAGATATATGTTATCCTCCAAAATATAAATTGCAGTTACCACAACAATTTACATCAGAATTTATAAATATAGGAACACCTTATAAAGGATTATTATTATTTCATCAAATAGGTGCAGGAAAAACATGTGCAGCAATTTCTATTGCAGAAAATTTCAAAAAAAGTAAAAATATTTTAATTATAACTCCAGCTTCTTTAATGGGGAATTTTTATAATGAATTAAGAAGTGAATGTACAAATGATGAATATTTAAAACCGATAGATAGAAAAAGTTTAAATGAATATAAACCTTCCTCAAAAAAATATAAAGAAATTATAAAAAAAATAAATAAAAAAATAGATAAATATTATACTATATTAAGTTATAATAAATTTGTTGATAAATTACAAAAAAATAAAATAAAATTACAAAATACATTATTAGTAATAGATGAAGTACAAAATATTGTATCAGAACATGGTACATTTTATAGGGAAATTTACGAAGCTATCAGTAAAGCACCAGATGATATAAGAATTATATTATTAAGTGGAACTCCAATTTTTGATAAACCTTTAGAAATTGGGTTAACATTAAATTTATTAAAATTACCTGAAGAATTTCCAGTTGGAAATAAATTTAATGATAAATTTTTGAGTTGTAAAAAATTAAAATCTGGAGATATAAAGTACACCCCAAAAAATTTAAAAAAATTTAAAAATATGACTAAAGGTTATATTTCATATTATAGAGGAGCACCTCCTGTCGCATTTCCAGAAAAAAAATTAAATATTGTTAAATGTACTATGAGTGATTATCAATATAAATCATATAAAACAGTAGCAACAAATGAAGGTCCTTTTAGAACAGGTGATATATTAAAATTACCAAATAATTTTTTTATTGGATCAAGAATAATTTCTAATATTGCATTTCCAAAAAAAGGAATTAATCAGGATGGATATAATTTACTAGAGGATGACAAACTATTAATGACAAATTTAAAAAAATATTCTACAAAATTTTATAAAATACTTAAAAAAATTAAACAATCAAACGGACCTGTTTTTATATATTCCAATTTTAAAGAGTATGGTGGTTTAAAATCATTTGTTAAAGTTTTAGAATATCATAATTTTAAAAACTATCGAAATTTTGGAGAAGGAGAAAAAAGATATGCATTATGGACAGGAGATGAAAGACACGAAGTTAAAGAAGAAATCAAAGATACATATAATCAATTTGATAATGCAGACGGAAGTAAATTACAAATTCTACTAGGTTCTCCCTCCATAAAAGAAGGTGTTAGTTTATTAAGAGTATCCGAAGTTCATATTTTAGAACCTTACTGGAATTTATCTAGACTTGAACAAGTTATTGGAAGAGCAGTACGTTTTTGTTCGCATAAAGATTTACTCAAAAAAGATCAATACGTTGATATATATATATATATAGCAGTACATCCAGATGATGATATGACAATTGATAAATATATTCTAAATATGGCATATAAAAAAGATAAAATAATTTCCAAATTTGAGATAGCATTAAAAGAAGCATCAGTAGATTGTAAATTAAATTATTATGGTAATGTGTATAATGATAGTGAACATATTGAATGCGAAATTTAATATATATTTAAAAATATTAATAATATATATGCAATTTTTAAATTCTTTTTTCCATATAAAGAATCTAATAAAATAATAAAAAAAGAATTAGATTTTGAATTTGAAGAAATCAAACATATTTATAAAATAACAAAAAGTAAATCATATGATAGTTTTTTTACAGAAAATAAAACTGCAAGTATTAATTATATAGACGAAACCGTGTCAAAAAAAACCCAAATAGCTATAATTTGTAATAAAATAGATATGATTATACAAAAAATAGACAATTTACATAAAGTGCATATACACATAAATAATGAAAAAACAAAAAAACAAAAAATAAATGTATATACATTTATTTTTTTGAATCGCCCCCTCCAGCAACCTAGCAAATATTTAAGATTTGTGTCTATCTGTCCATAATTCAAACACCATTTCATATCCGGGTTTACCTTGGTGCATGTGCTATTTCATCATATTTATTATAATAAAAGTCCAATAGTTTCAATAGATTGGTGAAATGCCTTTGTGAGCTATTAGACATTGCCCCTGCCCCCCAACTATTATCAGGAATTTGCTTAATCGCCTTAATATTCTGATCAATTGCTGATTGTAAGAGGTTTTGTGTAATTGGTGTATCAGCATCCATGGTGATCTGTCCATATAGCCAATATTTTCCACCCGACCAGGTAGATTCTACAACCTTTTTATATTCATCCAGTACCTTCAGTACATCCGCATGTATATAAAGATCCAAATTGACATATTTACGCGCATTATTGAACCAATCTATCATCGCATTCAACGAAAGCTCCTTGCCGATCTCACGCGCGGGTGTCTCGGGTATTTTTATATCCATAATTTCTGATCTATTATCGTTATGATAAACAACAATAAATTTTTTTCAATTTTATACGATTTGTTTCTCCCCCAAAACAGTTGCTCTTCGCGGTCTTCACTTTCTTGGATGTGTAATATTTTATTACCTAACATAACAATAAATTTTTTCAATTTTTTCGACCATCTGACTAAAATCGTATAATTTACTTTCACGACGCATTGTAACACATCTAAATTGATCAAAAAAATAATGATCATTTACTTCATTCTGGTTATGTTTTTTATTTTCGGCAATTCGCATACTTACGAAATTGAGATAATATTAGGAATTCGCAACAACGTGTTGTAAATTATTCGTTTTCGCAGTAATATAATCATCTATATATTTAACATTACGTTGAATTGTACCAATTCCAATAAAACACGCACTCGGATCTATAAAAATATAGGATTTTCCAGATACATTATTATTCATCGATTGTTGTGGATCTTCAAAATCCGGTTTATAGTGAGATGGTTGTTCGGGGTGTTCAGTTGGATAATTAAATATAGCATTTAAATGAGCTTCTTTCATTTGTATATGATTATCATCCCCATGTTTGATAATTTTGACTATAGATATGTAATAACCTAGTTGTGTTTTATAACTACAAAGAACCGTTTGATTGTGCTCTGATACATGGTAATATTTACCCATATCAGTCATAACACTAAAAGTGATACCGGGAATATCCATAGAACTTCCACGCAAATTACAATCGGTTGGAGCAGCTTCATATACTTTTTGTGCGAAATTTAATATATATTTAAAAATATTTATAATATATATGCAATTTTTAAATTCTTTTTTTCCATATAAAGAATCTAATAAAATAATAAAAAAAGAATTAGATTTTGATTTTGAATTTGAAGAAATCAAACATATTTATAAAATAACAAAAAGTAAATCATATGATAGTTTTTTTACAGAAAATAAAACTGCAAGTATTAATTATATAGACGAAACCGTGTCAAAAAAAACCC
>Ga0206125_10000965_pt1 | contig 35910 bp, 39 predicted proteins | sample Helgoland_Spring_4_FD_148598 | JGI IMG/M metagenome (GOLD analysis project Ga0206125, IMG submission 148598) | Pelagic subsurface seawater microbial communities from Kabeltonne, Helgoland, North Sea - Helgoland_Spring_Bloom_20160331_1 | ecosystem: Environmental > Aquatic > Marine > Epipelagic ... | reverse complement strand
GTGTGGTGTTAATGTACCAATTGCGATCCTTGGATGTTGCAAGTCGAAATGTCAGTTTTGTTGAAAAGGTCCCAACATCGGTCATTAACAAGGCAACGGAAATAGCGATAACGGTTATTCGTTAACAGCGCTACTTGCAATGATGTCCTCGCGTGAATTTTAGGTAGCTGGTGTTAGTGTGTCTTTAAGGCAAATAGACTGCGATAAATCAGTAGCAATGGTGTTGTTATATAACCAGTGAATGCCGCAGGTAAAAAATATTAGAAGCACCCATAACCTTTCTGTGATGACATAATCGTAAACTGACAAATTTAATAGCGCATTTTTATGCGCATAAAAGTGTATTTAAAAGAATATTTTATGCGCATATAACTGTTGTTCTTTGGTGTTGGATTACTCGGACACCTGTTGGGATTGAGCTATATAGAGAACACGCTGAATAGGGTTTTAGCTAAAAGACTATATTGCTGAAATTTGGTTCAAATCGGGTGGGTAGCACAACAGGGAGGGCCGACCTATTCATAGCAATAAATCGTAGCGAGATAGAGGATCCTATTTAGATCCTCAACGGATGCGTTAATACAGGTTCAGATAAAAAAGTGGAAAGCGTATTCGAGCAAAATCACTGAGTGTTTATGTCGATCGCTATTCTCCACAAAAAAAACATTAAGTTAGTGGGGGCTAAGGGATGTGTAGATGATCCAAAGGCCTTGGTTCTGCCACTGTACTTTGCATCAAAGGTAACACAGTTGGCCTAGGCTGCCATGCTTGTGCGTGATAAAGGCTATTATCGCATTTTAAAGGGTAGTTTTTAGAGTTTCTGGAGTCTATAAAAAGAAATGCTTTCATGTTTAATCGAATAAAACAATTATTATGAAATTACTGATCCCAGGTGGTGCAGGTTATATCGGTTCACATATGGTCAGGTATGCCCAAGAACATGGCCATGAGGTTGTGGTGCTTGATGACTTCTCAACAGGCCATGAGTGGGCGGTAAAGGATTGTGAAATCCTTCACGTGAATTTGCTTGATCAGGATAAGTTATCACAATTTCTAAAGGGTCGTGATTTTGATGGTGTGATCCACTTTGCCGCCAAATCACTGGTGGGCGAGTCGGTTAAAAAACCAGAGCTATACTATCGAAATAATGTGGTTGGCACGCTGAACCTTGTTAACGAGATGCTAAAAAATGATGTTAATAACCTAGTGTTCTCATCAACTGCTGCAATTTTTGGCAACCCGGTGACTGATAAAATCGCAGAGGATCACCCCAAAAATCCTATTAATCCTTATGGGCAGAGCAAGCTCATGGTTGAGAACATGCTTAGGGATATATGCGCCGCTCATGGTTTTAGTGCCACTTGCCTTAGATACTTTAATGCCGCCGGTGCTCATGAATCAGGCGAAATAGGTGAAGTCCATGATCCTGAGACTCATCTGATACCCAATGTTTTAAAGGCGGCGCTTTCACATGAGAGTAGTTTAAAAGTATTTGGGGATGATTATCCTACACCTGATGGAACCTGCGTTAGGGATTATGTGCATGTGACTGACCTTGCTCAGGCACATTCATTAGCTCTTGAGTATATGCAAGAAAACAAGGGATTTTCAGCGTTCAATTTGGGCAATGGTGATGGGTTTTCTGTTCTTGAGGTCATCAAGGGTTGTGAGTATATCGCTAATAATGAAATCCAATACCAGGTTGATGTGCGACGTGACGGAGATCCTGCAGTGCTGGTTGCAGATAACGAGTTTAGTTTGCGTGAGCTCAACTGGAATCCTGAGTATGGTGATATCAACGATGTTATTAAGAGTGCTTGGTCTTGGCACAACAGCGAAAAATGTTAGAGCCTGATACGTTTAAGTCCATTATTAAAAATGCACCACTGGTGTCCATCGATATCTGCCTTGTCTACAAGGGCAAGATACTTCTGGGTAGAAGAAATAATCAGCCCCTTAAAGGCGAGTGGTTTACTCCAGGTGGAAGGATATTTAAAAATGAGCCTTGGCAAGAATGCATTCGCAGGGTTGTAGGTTCGGAGTTAGGGATAACTATCAAGGATCCTACTGAGTTTAAGCTAATGGGTGTTTGGGATCATTTCTATTCCAATAGCGTAATGGATGAAAACGTGTCAACACATTATGTCAATCTCCCGCATTACTTCCTTCCAACAGAAATGCCAAAATTATCCAGAGATAAGCAGCATGATGATTTGTCATGGTTTGATTTAGAGCAGGTTGCACATAGCGATGGTTTTCATAAATATATGCAAAATTATACATCTTGGTTAATCAATGCAGGTATCAATAATGATTAAAGCAGTTGTGATGGCTGGTGGTTCAGGTACTAGGCTTTGGCCTTTGTCTAGAGCGGGACACCCAAAGCAATTTTTGGCGCTCAATGGTGAAGATACAATGCTGCAGGCGACGATGAAGCGATTAAAAGGGCTAGATATCTCGTCTTCAGTGACGATATGCAATGAAGAGCATCGGTTCTTTGTTGCAGAGCAGCTTCGAGAGATTAATATGCTGGGTTCTATTATTTTAGAGCCCGTGGGAAGAAACACTGCTCCGGCAATTGCTCTCGCAGCATTAACTTCTGATGATGACCCGTTACTTTTGGTGTTGGCTGCCGATCACGTAATTCAGGACGAGCTTGCCTTTACCAAAGCTGTCAGTGAAGCTCTGCCATTAGCAGAAGCCGGAAAATTAGTGACTTTTGGGATAATTCCTAGCGAACCCCACACGGGTTATGGGTACATTAAAAAAGGAAGTGAGACTGGCGCAGGTTTTGTGGTTAATGAATTTGTTGAGAAGCCCTCCAGTAAACTGGCAAAAGAATATTTATTATCGGGAGACTATTTATGGAATAGTGGCATGTTCCTTTTTAGGGCCAGTCGCTATCTTGATGAGTTAAAGAAATTCAGACCCGATATTTTTGAAGCCTGTAAAGCCGCAACTGTTGGAATAACATCTGATTTGGATTTTTGTAGAATAAAGAAAGCGGATTTTATCTCGTGTCCAGCCGACTCGGTTGATTATGCTGTAATGGAAAAAACGGCTGATGCCGTGGTATTTCCCATGGACGCTGGTTGGAGTGATATTGGATCATGGTCATCTCTTTGGGACATAAGTGAAAAAGATATTAATGGCAATGTTAGTCTCGGAGATGTAATAACACATAGAACCAAGAACTCCTTCGTCAGAACTGATGGACAATTGGTTACCACTATTGGTGTTAATGATTTGGTTATCATTGCCACAAAAGATGCCGTGATGGTTGCACATAAAGATAGTGTTCAAGATACAAAAGTCATCGTTGAACAGTTAAAGCATGAAAATCGAAATGAATGGGAGTTAAACCGTGAGGTCTACCGTCCTTGGGGTAAGTATGATTCGATTGATAGCGATGATGGATATCAAGTGAAAAGGTTAACCGTAAATCCAGGTGCTAAGTTGAGTGTGCAAATGCACTACTATCGATCAGAGCATTGGGTTGTAGTGGCGGGCCGGGCGAGAGTGCATTATGGCGATAACTCGCATGATCTGAACGTTAATGAATCTACATATCATGGTAAAGAGGTTGTTCATGCTTTAGAAAATCCTGGTGATACTCCTTTGGAGTTAATCGAAGTGCAGGTTGGAAGTTACCTGGGTGAGGATGATATTGTTCGGTTCAAAGATAACTATGGTCGAGTTACTGGATAAAATCCAGAATTAAGCGATTAAATAAGGGAAGTTTAGAATGAAGAAAAAAGCATTAATAACTGGTGTGACTGGTCAGGATGGCTCTTATTTAGCCGAACTTCTCTTAGAAAAGGGGTACGAGGTTCATGGTATTAAACGTCGAGCGTCTTCCTTAAATACTCAAAGGCTAGATCACATATATAAAGATGAGCACGCCGAAAATGTGAATTTTTATTTACACTATGGTGATCTTTCAGATTCTTCAAATATCATTAGATTGATTAGTGAGATTAAGCCTGATGAGATCTATAATCTCGGCGCCCAGAGTCATGTGGCTGTCTCATTTGATTCCCCGGAATATACGGCTGATGTAAGTGGTATTGGAACGCTTAGAGTCTTGGAAGCAATAAGGTTCTTGAAATTGGAGAAAAAAACTAGATTTTATCAAGCTTCAACTTCTGAGCTTTATGGGTTGGTTCAAGAGAATCCTCAACGTGAAACCACACCATTCTACCCTAGAAGCCCCTATGCGGTTGCAAAACTTTATTCCTATTGGATTACGGTAAATTATCGAGAAGCTTACGGGATGTACGTATGTAATGGGATTTTATTTAACCATGAATCACCGCGGCGCGGTGAGACATTTGTTACACGAAAAATTACGATAGCCTTATGCAATATTGCACTCGGACTTCAAAAGAACTTGTATCTCGGCAATATGGATGCGAAGAGAGATTGGGGACATGCAAAAGACTATGTTGAAATGCAATGGTTGATGTTGCAGCAAGATGAACCCGTCGATTATGTGATTGCAACCGGAATTCAATATAGCGTCAGAGAGTTCGTTTTAGAGGCCTGCAAAAGTTTAGGTATCGAGCTTGAATTTGTCGGCAATGGTTTGGATGAAGTAGGTATAGTAACGAATATTACAAAAAGTGAACTCTTAAAAGTGAAAGTTGGTGATGAGATTGTCAAAATTGATCCCGTATATTTTAGGCCGACTGAGGTAGAAACCTTGCTCGGCGATGCCACAAAGGCGCATAAAGAGCTCGGCTGGGCACCAAAAATTTCGTTTAGTGAGCTGGTTAGAGAAATGATTGAAAGTGATTTAGAGAGTGCGAAAAAGACCGCTCTTTTAAGGGGTCATGGATTCGATATTCCATCAACGGCAGGAGAGTAGTGTGGGTTTTCAATTTGAAATAATTAAAGATTTAACTCTTAATGAGGTTTGTTTATTGAAGTCTGATCAGTTTTCAGACCATAGAGGATCTATTTGGACTACGTATCGAGATAATGACTTCAAAAGACTTGGTTTGCCAGTGTTCACTCATGATAAATGCGCTGTGTCAAAATATCAGGTTTTACGAGGAATCCATGGAGACTTTAAATCTTGGAAGCTGGTTTCATGCCTTCATGGCGCTGTAGAACAGGTGGTTGTTGATTGTCGAGCAGGCAGCCCAAGTTTCAAAAGATGGACGAAATATGAGCTACAAGGAGGCGATGGTAATGCTGTCTTGATACCGCCTGGTTTCGGTAATGCATTCCTTGTAACTAGCGATTGTGGTGCAGTTTATAACTATAAGCTTTCTTATGATGGGCAATATAATGATGCTGAGGAGCAATTTACATATCCCTGGAACGATAGCAGTATTGGTATAAATTGGAGTATTAATAACCCTAAATTGTCGTTAAGAGACAAGGGAGAGTGAGATGTTAAATATTAAGCAGGTATCCCCCAATATGAGTCAATTAGAGCTGGATAATCTAACTAGATCTATTGACCAAAAGTGGCTAACTGAAGGTCCCTTTTGTGAAAAATTTCTCGATAGCTCATTGGCGCTCACCGGTGCGAAATATGCTGTTTTGGCTCCAAACGGGACGCTAGGTCTTTACTTGGCTCTCCTTGCCCTTGACCTTGAGCCGGGTTCAGAAGTGATTGTGCCGTCATTTACTTTTTATGCGTCCGCCATGTCGGTCTATTTTGCTGGTCTTGTTCCCGTCTTTGTTGATGTAGATCCGAAAACTTATAATTTAGATATCGAGAAAACAAAAGACCTAATATCCTCTCGTACTTCGGCTATTATGCCAGTGCACATCTATGGTCAATCAGCAGATATGGACTCTTTGGTGAGTCTTTGCAAGGATACAAATATTAAAATTATAGAGGACGCGGCGCAAGGGTACGGTGTGTTTTATAAAGGCAGGCATACTGGAACGATCGGCGATGTAGGTGTAATATCATTTTTTGCGGATAAGACTATTACTATGGGTGAGGGGGCTTTAATTCTCACTAATGACGAGAAGATCTATGAAAAATTAAGGTTGCTCCGCAATCAAGGAAGGCCGAATAGTGGCACGTTCATACACCCTTCGTTAGGAATGAATTTTAGAATAACAGATTTACAGGCTGCTGTTGGCTGTGCTCAGCTCGAACGATTGCCGGATATAATCGCTTCAAGGCAGTTAAATCATAAGCTCTACCAAAAAAAACTTGGCGAGTGTGAAAATTTAACTCTGCATCAACCAACCGCGGGCTCTGATTACATACCGTTTAGGTTCGCTTTTACTTCCGAGCATAAAGAGCAAATTTTGAACTATTTGGAAAGTAATGGTGTGCAAACCAGGTCGTTCTTTTATCCTATGCATATGCAGCCAAAGCTTACTCAATACAAAAAATCTGATGATATGAGTGTGTCTGAAAAACTTTTTAAAACCGGAGTTTGTTTGCCTATCCATGGTGGTCTTACCAATGAACAAATCGACGCTATATCTTCACTTGTAACTGAAGTGTCAACAGGAAAACTGACTAGTTAACTACAGACTCGCGAGCTCTGCACGAACACTCGATCAATCACTTAAGATCGTGGCGTGATTGAGTTTTTTATGTGACATAAAGTGCCTTGTAAGCGCTTTAAAAATAAGAATTTTTGAATAAGGTTCTTATTTATATATTTTGTAGTTAGTACTCTAACGTTATCAGAAGGCAAATTAATATGAAAGTTGTAATTCTAGCAGGCGGACTTGGTACAAGGTTAAGTGAAGAAACTAGCCTAAAGCCCAAACCAATGGTCGAAATAGGGAGCTACCCTATTCTCTGGCATATTATGAAAATATACTCATCCCATGGAATCAACGAGTTTGTCATTTGTTGTGGTTATAAAGGGCATGTTATTAAAGAGTATTTTAAGAACTATTTGCTTGGTTCGTCCGATGTAACTTTTGACTTTGCTACGGATACATACCAGATACATGATCACAAGGCTGAGCCATGGAAGATTACTCTTGTTGATACGGGAGAGCAGACTCTAACAGGAGGCAGATTAAAGAGAATTCGGGATTACGTTAAAGATGAGAAAGAATTTTGCTTCACTTATGGTGATGGTGTAAGTGACGTTGATATTACTAAGCTTATAGACTTCCATAGATTGCATGATAAATCAGCAACTCTAACCGCAGCGCGGCCCCAGGGACGGTTCGGTGCTCTTGATATAGCGACGGATGGTGTTATTAATAGTTTTAATGAAAAAAATGATGGAGAGGGTGCTTGGATTAATGGCGGTTTCTTTGTCTTGAAGCCTTGCGTTATTGACAGAATTGAATCAGATCAGACAACCTGGGAGTTGGAGCCATTAAGTGGCTTAGCCGCTGATGGGCAATTGATGGCTTTTAAGCACGGCGGTTTTTGGCAGCCTATGGATACTTTGTATGAAAAAAACTATTTAAACAAACTATGGATAAGTGGAGAGGCACCATGGAAAACTTGGGATTAAACCCAAAATTTTGGGAAAAGAAATCAGTTTTTCTGACGGGCCATACTGGATTCAAGGGTGGTTGGATGGCTCACTGGCTATCACAGCTCGGATCAAATGTTTATGGGTATGGGCTTGCGCCGCCATCGGAGCCAAGTTTCTTTAAAGAAACTAATTTGCGAGAGAGATTGGCGGGCTCAACGATCGGTGATATTAGAGATTTGCACCAAATGTCTAATGCAATCAAGCGGTCGAAGGCGGACATAGTTATTCATATGGCGGCTCAGCCGTTAGTGAGAGAGTCTTATAGTACGCCTACTGAAACCTTTGCGACAAATGTTATGGGGACAGTTAACCTTCTTGAGGCCGCCAGACATACTGATAATGTTAAAGCTATTGTCAGCATTACCACCGATAAATGTTATAAAAATATGGAGTGGCTGTGGCCCTACCGAGAAACTGACACGTTAGGTGGGCATGATCCATATTCTGCAAGCAAAGCTTGTGCTGAGCTTGCGGTGGCCGCATATCGTAGCTCATTCTTGACGGAGAATAAAATTCATGTAGCTAGTGCGCGTGCAGGCAATGTAATTGGAGGTGGAGACTGGGCCGCCGATCGATTGATTCCAGATTTTCTTCGAGCAATTGACGCTGGCGAAACTTTGAACATTCGCTCGCCTAATGCTTTGCGACCTTGGCAACACGTTTTAGAGCCAATACTCGGTTACCTAATGCTGGCCGAGAGACTCTGTGAGAAGAAGGAGGTGTTTGCTGATGCTTGGAACTTTGGTCCGAATGACGAGGATATGAAGTCGGTCGGATGGATTGTGGGTCAGCTCTGCTCCCGTATTCCTGAGGCCAACTGGAGGACCGAAACAAAACAACAGCCTCATGAAGCAGTCCTGCTAAAACTTGACAACTCTAAAGCAAAAGTTGATCTCGGTTGGTCTCCACGTTGGAATATAGAAACTGCGTTAACCAAAACTGTTGAGTGGCATCAAGCTTGGAAAGAAAAAGAAGATCTGGATAGGCTAACAACTATGCAGATTTCAGAATTTCAAGGTACCCATAACGAAGGGCGTTTGCAATGAAAAAAGCTATTATCACGGGTGCATCAGGTTTAGTAGGTAGATCTCTAGCTAAATACTTATCTTCAGTTAATATTGATGTACTTTGCTTGGGACGACAAGATTGGAATTCCGAACATGTTCGTGATTATTTCGGTGAAGGCATTGTATATATGCAATTGGAAATGGAAAATATCTCACTATTGTCTGACAAAATTAGTGACCTAAATTGGGAAGTTGGTAATGATTGCGTATTTTATAATTTTGCATGGGGTGGAATTAAAGGTCTAACCGATGGAAGTTTTGAAGATCAGTTACGAAATGCAATTTCATCTTCTTTGGCCATAAAGGTAGCAAAAGAAATAGGTTGTTCAAAATTTGTCAATTCTGGAACTCTTGAAGAAACCTATGCGCAATCACATATTGCGAGTGGCTCACCATATTCCTCGGCTCAAAAGAACTACGCAATTGCTAAATTGGCATGCAGAGACATGTGTGCCATGGTCGCTTATCTAGAAAAAATTGACTATATACATACTCGACTGTCTGTTCCTCTATCGCCAGATCTTTCAGCTGGTGGGTTCATTTCAAATACATTGAGAAAAATTAGAAATAAAGAAAATTATGAGCCAGCAAAAAATAATCAATTGTACGATGTAATTTCTACTACTGATGTTGCGGATGCCTACCATCTCATCGGCTTGCATGGTAAAAACAAAGCGGACTATTTTATTGGGTCAGGTAATCCTACTAAGCTCAATGATTATTTCACGAATTTTAGGCAGGCTGATTTAGGGATGCCAGTTGAGGAGAAATCCTATTCTTCCTCTGACAACCTATCATTTTTCAGCACTAAATTACTTAACTCCGACACTGGTTTTGTTGCAAAGACTAATAAATTCAATTTGACGGGAGTGAACTAAATCAAATGAAAAAAGCAATAGTAACCGGGGCTACAGGATTTATTGGCGCAGCATTCGTAAAGTCTCTTACTGATAAAGGAATTGATGTCGTAGCACTTGGAAGGAAGTCTCTCGTGGAGGTAAAGAAAAGTCGAAGAGAAAAACTGACTGCCGCCAAATACATTAATCTAGATATGAGAGAAATAACGAGTCTTCACACGAGGCTCAACGAAATTTCTTGGGATGTTGGCTCGGAGTGCGTTTTTTTTAATCTCGCATGGGGCGGTGTTACTGGCCTTTCAGATCTTGATATTGAAGCTCAGATGCAAAACGTGGGTTGGTCAGTCAATGCCCTCGAGGAATCAGTCGCAATTGGTTGTAGTCGTTTTGTTCAAGTCGGGACCATGGAAGAGGCTTTCACATACAAGTACTTGGAGCTGGATCATCATAAAAATAATGAATACAACAGACATGTAATATATTCGGTTGCTAAAATTGTAGCCAAGAATGCACTAGCTCTAAAGGCCTCCAATTTAAACATCGACTATATTTACGTGCTTCACTCACACGTTATGGGTGAAGATGATGACAAAGATTCCTTTTTACAAGTGACACTCCAAAAGCTCGTCAACGGAGATGATTTAATTTTTTCATCTGGAGAACAGACCTTTGATGTTATCTCCTTAGAAGATTGTGCTCTAGGTTATTATCTGATTTGTGAAAAAGGTATCTCAGGTCAGGAATATTGGGTTGGATCAGGTGACCCGCGCAGACTTAGAGAGTATGTGGAGAGAATGTATCGCCTTTTTCCATCAGCAAAAGAAATGCAATTTGGGAAACTACCATACAACGATATCGTGCTAAGCAAAGGTGATTTTTCAATTGAGAATCTAGTAAAGCACACTGGATATAAGCCAGCTATGTCTTACGAACAAACGGTTAAAAAACTTTATCAAACTTTATTTAATTAACTTAGAGGAAGTAGTCGATGGCCAATCTTATTTCAGAGCGTGGAGTCTCAATTTGTAGAGCGTGTGATTCCGAAAATCTTGTGAGTATATTAGACCTCGGAGACCAACCTCTTCCTGCAGAGTATGGATTAGATGCGAAAGATGTACTTGATAGATTTCCACTACATTTAAGAATTTGCCAGGACTGCGGTTTGGGCCAATTAGGCGAATATGTTCTACCTGATCGAATATTCCATAACACTTATCCCTACTTATCTTCTGCAAGTCAGTACTGGGTTAGTCATGCGAAGCAATTTGCTGGTGAGATGACTGATAAGCTATCTCTAGATAAGGATAGTCTTGTAATTGAAATTGGAAGTAATGACGGTTATTTACTCTCTCAATTTCAAAAGTTAGGAGTATCAGTATTAGGCGTGGAACCTCCAGAGAATACTGCAGAAATTGCTAGACAGGCTGGGGTACCAACTATATCCAAATTTTTTGGAGAAAAATTAGCAAATGATATCTTAGCTGAGTACGGCCATCCTAAATTGATAGTCGTAAATAATGTCTATGCACATGTTCCAGACCAGCAAGATTTTACACGAGGTATGGCAGTGCTTGCTGATGATTCAACGATAATTACGATTGAGAATCCTTCATTTGATATCCTACTTAATAAAGCGTTGTTTGACACAATATATCATGAGCATTACTCCTACTTGACTGCTCATTCTGTGGATGCTGTTGCTAAAAAATGTGGTTTGAATTTATTCCGTGTAGAACGGTTACCAACCCATGGTGGCTCGAATAGATATTATTTGAGCCAATCTAAACAGCCTGATGAGACTGTTGTAAATGTATTGGCTGACGAAAAGAATTCAGGGTTATTTTCAGAAGATAAATGGAAAGAGTTTTCCTCTGCTTCAGAGAAGGCTATTGATGGCCTTAGGCAATGGTTTGTAGATCAAAAAGTAGCAGGTAATGTAGTTGTGGGGTATGGTGCGGCGCATAAAGGAAATACATTTTTAAATGCGGTTGGGGAAGCATCAAAGACTCTTGAGTATGTTGTTGATGCAAGTCATGAGAAGCAGGGCAAATTTCTTCCGGGCTCTCAAGTCCCTGTGCTTTCTCCCGAGAAACTGAACTCAATAAATACAACTGATGTTCTTATATTACCTTGGAATATCGCTGAAGAGCTCACATTAAAAATTAAGTCTCTTGCACCTGGCGCAAGGATTTGGGTTGCTCAGCCATCAATGACAAAACTTAACTAACAAGGTCAAAATTATGAAACTAGAATCTACCCCCATTGCCGATCTTTTTGTTCTTCATCGACCATTAAGGAAAGATGATCGTGGCGCTTTTTCTCGATTATTCGGCGAGGATGATATTGCGGCTGCAGGAAGGCCAACGAATGCAGTGCATGTAAATACGTCTACGTCCAATCAGGAGGGAACCTTGCGCGGAATTCACTTTCAATATCCCCCTTATTCAGAGGCTAAGGTTGTGGCCTGTACAGCCGGTGCAATTTGGGACGTTGGTATAGATTTGCGTCCAGATTCGCCGACTAAATATCAGTGGTTTGGTGAGGTGCTTACCCCTGATAATGGTAAGAGCTTGATTATTCCTGAAGGTTTTGGTCATGCATTTATTACTCTTGAGCCCAACACGACAGCGGTTTACGTTATTTCTTCAGTATATGCCCTTGATCACGAGTCGGGCCTTCGATTTGATGACCCTATGCTGAACATTGATTGGCCAATAGAGCCGACGGTGGTTTCAGAAAAAGATAAAAGTTGGGGATTGCTTGAAGATCGTAGTCAGGAGATAGACAAGAATTTTTTGGGTGGAAAATAGCTTAAGTTGAAACTATAAATCATCGTTTTTCCTATTACATTCAGTTAGCTATTAATAAGAATATTTTTGGTAGTCAGGCCGCTGTGATGGTAATATATTAAGTACGATAGGGCTAGTGAACAATTGATATTTACAATCCAAAATATGCAAAAAAAATAAACGAAAAATCTAAGATGGTAAAATGGTGTTTTTTCGTGATATCGGAGTTCAGTTTGTATGGAAAAACTTATTGCTTACTCATCAGTTGGATTATTATCTGAGTATACGGTTCTATGAGAAAGAGTATTTTATTGACTGGAGCAACAGGCTTTGTAGGTAAGCAGGTTTTAAAACGCCTGCTTCAATCCGATGTTGATATTACTTTGGTTACTAGAACAGGTTCAAATTACTCGATGGAACGGTTCGAAAAAGTGGTCAAAACGATTGAAACGGATGATTTGTTTAATGAAACTAGTGCTTGGTGGGCGGCATCATGTTGTGACATTGACGTTGTAATTCATGCAGCTTGGTATGCCGAACCAGGCGCCTACTATACTTCTTTCAGTAATATAGATTGTTTACGGGGATCTTTAAATTTGGCCGAAGGCTGCATTGTTGCGGGAGTAGCGAAATTCGTAGGTATTGGCAGTTGTGCGGAGTATGAGATTTCAAGCGATCCGATTAATCATGATGGAGTGTTAAAGTCTTGTACGATGTACGATGCTGCTAAGATAGCCACATTTCAACTACTCGAGCAAATTTTTAATTCCAAAAATATATCTTTTGCTTGGTGTAGATTGTTTTATTTATATGGTGAGGGGGAAGATAAACGACGGCTTGTCCCATATATTCGCTCGCAGCTTAGTTTAGGTGAGTTCGCAAATTTGTCGTCCGGTTATCAAGTCCGAGATTTTATTAATGTAACTGCTGCAGGTAGCATCATTGCAGACGTCGCTTTGTCAGAGCAGGCTGGTGCTGTGAACATTTGCTCAGGTGAGCCAAAAACTTTGCGGGAACACGCAATTGAGATTGCAAAGGAATATGGCCGTGAGGACCTACTAAATTTTGGGGGTCGCAAAGATAATCCCTTAGAGCCTCCCTGTGTTGTGGGCATTCCTAATTATGGTGATCGTGAGTAAGGGTTTTTTGTATTACCTTTCTAATGCTGTTTGGAAGTGTGATGGCGATACAGAGTTAACCACCCAATTATTCTATTTGTACAAAGTATTTAGTGGTGTCAAGTTATTTTAGGATATTGATGTACTTGGCTATTTTCTTATTATTAATACCCTAGGGTTATTTTTTATCAGGCTAAATGTGGCAGAGTTGGCTCGCATCAAATCTTTAGGTCCTCTCAAAATTGCATTTTGGATAGAGTGAGAATTTAACTCCACTTAAATACACAAAAGAACATGGTACGACGGTAAAAACACGAAATAGTACTACCCGCTATGAAAAAGGGTTACATCTTCCAATTCATGATGGAATAACAGTTGATAACGTAGAGTAAATTTCAAAACTAATAACAAAATATATGTGGGAAGGCGTGAGTATGTATAGTGATATTGCATCAAATTATGATTTATTTTTTTCTAAAACAACTGACTATGCATCAGATGTTGGAGAGCTTTTAAGCAACTACCCGCAATCAAATGAGAAGCCAGTATTTTTAGATTATGGATGTGGAACAGGGGGTCATGCTTTAGAAGTTTTAAGAAATACAGATGGGTTTGTAGTTTGTTACGACGTTTCAGAAAATATGTTAAAAGAGACTAAAGAAAAATTATCCCTTTTTAAAGAAAGAGTATTTTTAACGAGTAATTTTCAGGACCTTTTCTGTTATAAATACGATTGTATTTATTCTTTTTTCTATGTCGTAAATCATTTCCTAGATGAATTTCATTGGGATGCCCTAGTAAGCATATGTGAGAGGTCTTTAAAAATTGGTTCTAGTGTAATATTTGACATTTACAATAGAACTGTCGTCATGGCTGATCCGCCTTCAAATTATACTCGAAACATTGAACGTGATGGAGATCATTACTCAAAAGAATGTATAGCTTCATTGTCTGATGACATTATCACAATGAAATATAAAATATATTCTCCGTTCTCTAAAATTGTTGAAGTTGAAAGTATGCTTAAAATGAGACTATGGTCCCTTAATTATATAGATCAAATATTTAAAAAATATCAAAAAAATATTTACGGTAAAAACTTTAAAAAATTCGATGAAAATGAATATCACTTTATATGTTCTTTTAAAAAAACAACAATATAATGTAGGACTCAATAAATGGTTTTCTGTGCTGTATTTGGTTAGTAATTCAGTCGCTGTGATTGGATAGTGGGCACTGATATTCACATTCGAAAAGATATATTAATTTTCAAAATAAAGAATATAAAATGATAAATAAAAAAGATATCAAAATTGGTGTAATAGGCCTCGGTTATGTTGGCCTCCCTCTAGCCGTCGAATTTGGGAGCAAGCACGAAACAATAGGCTTTGATATTGATATTGAAAGAATTAATGACCTTCGCAATGGTTTTGATAAAACATTAGAAGTAACCAAGGAAGAAATGGATTCTGCGAGTAGGCTAACTTACACCAATGATTATAAAGATTTAAAATCTGTGAATGTCTATGTCGTTACAGTTCCCACACCTATAAACAAACAGCGTAGTCCAGATTTCTCGCCACTATTAAGCGCTTCAAAAATGCTAGCCGAAATAATCTCAAAAAATAATATTGTTATTTTTGAATCAACTGTCTACCCGGGTGCTACTGAAGAATTATGTATTCCTGTTATAGAGGAAATATCAAATTTAAAATTTAATATTGATTTTTTTGCTGGCTACAGCCCTGAAAGAATTAACCCAGGTGATAAAAATCATCGCTTAACGAATATTAAAAAAATCACATCTGGTTCTACAGCAAAAGCAGCGGATTTTGTAAATGACTTATACCTTACTATCATTAAAGCAGGAACATATAAGGCGTCATCAATCAAAGTCGCTGAAGCAGCAAAGGTAATTGAAAATACTCAACGGGATCTTAATATTGCCTTAATGAATGAATTAGCAATTATTTTCAATAAACTTGATATTAATACGGAAGAGGTTCTTGAGGCCGCTGGTACTAAGTGGAATTTTATGCCATTTAAACCAGGACTAGTAGGTGGGCATTGTATTGGTGTTGATCCTTATTATTTAACTTACAAAGCACAAATGATTGGATATAATCCAAAAGTTATATTAGCAGGGCGAGAAATCAATGATTCCATGCCGCTGTATATCATTGATGTTTTGTTAAAAAAAATGATCGCTCGGAAAATTCATATTAATGGCGCAAATATTCTGATCTTAGGGCTTACTTTCAAAGAAAATTGTCCAGATATCCGCAACTCTAAAGTAGTAGATATAATGTTGGGACTAAAAGAATATGGAGCAGTTGTAGATGTTTATGACCCTTGGGTTGACTCAGAAATTGCTGAGCAGGAATACGGGATTAAATTAATTGACACTCCAAAAGAAGCCCACTATGACGCGATTATTATACCTGTAGCTCATGATGAATTTAAAAAACTAGGGAAAGTAAATATGAGTTTATTCGCAAAATCTGATCATATCATCTATGACATAAAAAATGTGTTATCACCTTCGGAATCGGATTTGAGGCTTTAGCTGAAAAACATGAGATACAATGAGATACAACAAAATTTAAAGAAAAGCCCAAAAACCTGGCTAATAACTGGCGCTGCCGGTTTTATCGGCTCTAATTTACTCGAAAAACTTTTAAGATTAAATCAAAATGTAGTCGGCCTTGATAACTTTTCTACCGGTTACCGTCGAAATTTAGATGAAGTTGAGGCGTTGGTAAGTAAATCTCAATGGGATAATTTTAAATTTATGGAGGGTGATATTTGTAATATTCATGATTGCCAAATAGCTGCAAATGGATGTGATTATATTTTGCATCAAGCTGCACTAGGCTCAGTGCCTCGCTCTGTAGAAAATCCTGTAGCAACAAATGACACGAATATTACTGGCTTTTTAAACATGCTCATAGCAGGGCGAGATGCGTGTGTTAAAAGTTTCACTTACGCTGCAAGCAGCGCTACTTATGGCGATCATCCGACGTTACCTAAAGTTGAAGAAAATATTGGGAATCCATTATCACCTTATGCTGTAACAAAATATGTAAATGAGCTCTATGCACAAGTTTTTTCTACTACATATGGTTTTGATTCAATAGGTTTACGTTATTTTAATGTGTTTGGAGCACGACAAGACCCGAATGGAGCATATGCAGCAGTAATTCCAAAATGGATATCTTCAGTGATCAAGGGTGATCAACTTTTCATTAATGGCGATGGTGAAACGACGCGAGATTTCTCATACATTGATAATGTTGTGCAAGCAAATATTCTTGCAGCAACGGCTACTAACGAAGTTAAAAATAATGTATTTAATGTCGCAGTTGGGGAGTCAATAACTTTAAATGAGCTTTATAGATTCATACAAGAATCTTTGGAATTTCGTGGAGTTAACGTTTCATTAAGTCCCCAATATAGAGACTTCAGAAAGGGAGATGTGCGTCATTCATTAGCGGATATTTCTAAAGCTAAAATACTTCTCCATTATGCGCCGAAATATAATGTAAATAATGGCTTAAATAAATCTATTCTTTGGTATTTGAGCCACTTTGATGAAAATCACTAGTAACATAAGTTGCAGTTCGAAAAGCCAATTTTTATTTCAAGGATACTAATATTCTACTTAAATATAAAAACGTTAGTGTTTTAGCGAACCTAAATAAAGACAGTTATTTCAACTTGGAAAGACGGCCAGGGTTCAAAAAAGCTTTGGAAGCCCATGGTTGTGACATAAATTGGGTTTCAATTTACGATTTGAAAAGGTACGTTGATGCTGGTGGTTTAGATAAACCTGAATATTTTTTAAAAAAAATATTAGTACAAACACAAGTTTTATTTGTTCACAAAGAAGCTCTTGAATACTTGCCATATGATTTTCTCGATAAGTTAAAAGGTTGTGGAATTTTAACTGTTGGTTTTCTGGGTGATGAAGAATGGTGTTTAGAGGATGTTAGAATTTATGCTCCTATATTTGATTTAGCTGTTGTTTATACAAATAAGGCTTTAATCGCATATGATAATACAGAAAATAATTTATTTAAGTTATCTGTGGGAGCATCATTTAGCTCATTTGAAGGGTTGCCAAATGACATAACGGATTTAAACCGTGATATAGATGTTTTGTTTATAGGTCGACCTTATGAGCCAAGGCCAAAAATTATTAACCATCTTATTTCAGAAGGAATTGATGTCCATGTCTATGGTTCAAAAAAATGGGCGGAAAAGATGCCTGAAAAGAATTACAAAGGTTTTTTAGACCATTCAGAATATAATAGCACTTTACTTAAAGCAAAAATTGTTTTGGGTCTAATGGAGCCTCCTGAAAATAAGGGTGAATTGCACATTAACGCCAAAATATTCGACGCAGCAAAAGGCGGGGCATTAGCTGTTGCGAGTAAATATAAAGGATTTGAAAGTGAATACGGCCTCATAGATGGACAAACTATTATTTCATATGATGACGAGCGTGATTTAACAGAAAAAATTAAATATTTTTTAAAAAATCCTGAGGAACGACTAGATATTGCTCGTAGATCAACATATTTTCTTAGAGAACAAAATGATTATTTCTTAACATATAGTAAGCTGATACAGCATGTAAGTGAATTGTCAATTATAGAGGCCAAAACGGAGCGAAATACAGAGTGGCTTCCGATAAAACATAGTAATACATTCGAATCACCAGTTATTAAGAAGATTATGATGCAGAATTTAGTTGGTGATGTTCTGGTTCTCCATACAGAATATTCTAATAAACTAGTAATTAAGAGACTACCAATAGTGGATTCATATTCTGTATATTATAGAACGGGTACTAAGCCATTATTTTCAATATTTGGATTAACATTTTGTCCAGTTAATAGACGAGTTAGAATGCCTTATATCCCTTTAAATAAATCCATTGATATACCTCCTCCAATAAAAATTATTTTCGCAATGAATTTATTTTTGGACTGGGTATTAAATGGTTTGCGCCACAATGACCCTGTATAATTATAACTCTCTTTAGGTGATGAATTTCATGAAAGGATCAAAATGTTTTATTTAAATGCAGGCGGAGTAGTTGTCCAGTTATGTGACTCGCACAGAAAATCATGGTATCGCCAAATGAGCGATTCTATAAACGCTCAATGTGAAGGATTTGATAAAAATATTTTAGAGCAAACTCCAGATGTTATTATTTCAGATTACAATTCTTTGGATGAAATTGATAAACAAGAGGCAGTAAGTCAGTCGTATAGTATAAGGGAAGGGATTTTTGTTGATGCCACTAAAGGGATAGCGTATCGCTATAATTCGTCTAAACAACTGGAATATTGGCATGACATGTCTCATGAATTCTCCATCCCTTTTTTATTGCAGTTATTATTTCTCAGTAGAGATTGCTCATTCGTTCATTCCGCCGGAATAACATATAACGGTAAAGCTTATATTTTTCCTGCATTTGGAGGTGTAGGGAAAACACTTTTAATTTCTGAATTGATGAAGCATGAGGGTGTAAAGCTTTTAGGTGATGACTTAACCATCATTGATGCTAATGGTTTTGCTCGGAGCTATGCACGTCCTTTGTGTCTTTATGAACACCATCGCGATGCATTTTCGGACACATTCAAAAAATTAAAAATTCGTTATTTTGGTCCAACTATATTTTGGAAAATATTAAGACGACTTTATATGTTTTTTAAATATAAATTAAATATTTCAATTCCCCATTTAGGTCCTTACATGGGCATTAATAGCGACTATGTTTTAGTAAGCCCTGATAAAATATATGGTGCAAATAAAATTGAAAAAGGGAAAGTATTAGTTGGAAAAATCATTGTTTTAAGAAGAAAGGCTGAGGCTGTCTCTGTCCAAGTTAACCCGTTTGAATTGGATGAGTTGATTAGATTTTCTTCTAATGTAACAATTCATGAGTGGAAACCATTTATTCCTGGTTTAATAGCTGCTGGTGCTCTTCTCGGATGCGAATTCCCTGACTATATAAATAATACTAGGATTAATATTAATTCTGCTTTTGAAAAATGCTCAAACATTAGTGTTCTAGACATCCCGGAAATAATAAACTTAGAAGACTATTTTGGTACAGTAAAGAAAATTATTGGGATCCAATAGTATCTATTTTAATATCATAAACTCCTTGATATCATTTAACCTATTAAAGGTGATTTTTGACTAACCCAAAAGTGTCAGTAATTTTACCTGTGTATAATGCTGAAAAATATATAAAATCTGCATTATATAGCCTCATAAATCAATCATATGATAATTTTGAAATTATAATAATTGATGATTGTAGTACAGATAATAGTCTTTTTATCTGTCTTGAGCTTGCTCAATCTAATAAGAAAATAAAACTATTACAACTGAAGCAGAATTCTGGAATCGTAGGCGCTTTAAATTATGGGATAAATCATGCAGGTGGAGAGTATATTGCTAGAATGGATGCAGATGATATTTGTTTTCCACAAAGACTGGCAAAGCAGGTGGATTTTTTAGAATGTAACCCGGATATAGGATTATGCGGAACTTCTATTAGCGTTATCGATGATAATGGGGACTTTTTATACGCCCCAGCTATAGTTACAGACCCTTTGAAATTGGCCACATTATTAAAATGGATTTCGCCGATTGCGCATCCAACCTGGATGGTTCGTAAAAATATTTTTGATGAAATTGGTTTATATCGAGAACTAGCACCAGCAGAAGATTATGATTTTTTATTAAGGGTAAATAAATCAGAATGGAAAATTTCAAATTTAGATTACATCGGAATCCAATATCGATTATCGACCACAAGCACAGCATCTAATAAAGCGCTTTTTCAAAGAAAAGCATTTAATTTCGCAAAACGACTTAATAGTAGAAATCTCGTATACACGAGACAATCTTTTTTGAATTACACTAGTTCAAGCCCGTTAGCCAAAGAAATGCATCAGTATTCAGAGAAAATATTGGCAAAATCTATGGAATTAAAATGGAAAGGTAAAGCTATACATATTTTATACTTAATCTTTTCGATTATTATTTCGCCTGTTCAATTACAATTCATTTCCCGTTCAATTGCAGCAAAGATATATAAAAAATTTTAAAGTGTTTGGCCTGTGGCTATTTTAAAATTTAGATAAGCGTTTAGTCATAAATTTCTCCTCTTATATTAATGAAGAAAGAGGACGGTTGGCTATTTATCTTTGAAAGTAATTCCACAATTATTACAACGTAAAAAATACGTTATTGCGAGCATAAATTATGATAAAAATAAGTCTAGTTTCCAAAAATTTAAGTTTGATTTCCGGTTATTCTGGCAAAAGTATTTGGGTTATCGTTTTAGCTACAATAATGACCTCTTTTATGGAGGTAATATCTCTAGCTGCGATTTATAATATATTTTTATATATCCTTACTGCTGAAGTTAGTAGTGTGGCAGAAAATGCTATTCGATATATTCAAACTATAATAAACGTTTTATCTCTATCAATTAACGCAAATTCGGGTGCTCTTTGTCTATGTTTTATGGCTATAATTTTTTCAGGACTTTGTCGTTTTTATATGACAAAGTTAGTGGCAGATATTGCTTTCAATACAGGAACGTCAATTTCAAAAATAATATTTACGAATTATTTGAAGCTAGCATATTCAAAACAAGTTTTAAAAAACAGTAACGATATCGCAAGCACAGTCGTCAATAAAGCAAATGATTTGATTTACATGTCATTAATCCCTGCTTTGACTCTCGTATCCTCTTCCGTTTTTGGCATTGTTATAGTGTTTACGGTAGCTTATATAAATATATTCGGCACCATCTCTTTATTGTTGTTATTAGTGATTTTGTACTCGAGTGTAATTAAAATATTTAAGATTAAGTTATATAATTTGGGTGCTGTAATCTCCACAAAATATAAATTTGTGTTTAAAACTGTAACTGAAGCTATAGGTAGCATAAGAGATATCCATCTGAATCAAATGCAAAATATATATGTAGATAACTTTAATCGAGAAAATACAATTCTTCGGCATGCGCAGAGGGATTTTACATTGTTCACCAATGGCCCAAAATTTCTTATTGAAGCTATAGCTATGGTTTTCATTATAGGTATCGCTATATTTATGAGTGCTGATGGATCGTTGGACAGTTCAACGTTTGCCGCCATCGCAGTCATTGCTCTAGGAGCCCAACGACTGATTCCCATTGCTCAACAAATATATACAGGCATTACAAGTTTAGAAAGCTCTAAACCCATTCTAGATGATATTACAAAAGCGCTACATCAAGATATTGACTCTATCAATGATAATGATCAAGCAGAAAGTTTTCCTTTTACGTCTGTCATAACGTTTAGCGATGTTACTTATAGTTATCCAAGCAGTAAAAAAGATGCGGTGAAGGACATTAACATAGATATATTGAAAGGAGATGTAGTTGGTGTGGCAGGGAAAACAGGGTGTGGGAAAAGTACTTTCATTGATTTATTATGTAGGTTAATAACCCCAACTGAAGGGCTCATGAGTGTAGATGGTAAACAACTTGGCGAGAGTGATTCTAGGGGGTGGCAAAAGAACATTACAGCTGTAGCTCAAAATGTATTCTTATCAGATGATTCCATTATTGATAATATTGCATTTGGAGATCCAGCTGATTCTGTTGATATGAAAAGAATCAAGCTTGTTTCTAATGCAGCGGGACTTGTAGGATTTGTTGAGCAATTGCCTTTAGGGATGGATACTGTGGTGGGTGAGAGAGGCGCTCTATTATCAGGAGGGCAAAAGCAACGAATTGGCATAGCCAGAGCATTATATAACCTTTCTAATATTTTGGTCCTTGATGAATCTACCAATGCATTAGATATAAATACTGAAAAATATGTTATTAGTTCAATTAGGGAGACTTACCCTAATTTAACTATGTTTGTTGTTTCACATAGCAGTACTACTCTTAGTTATTGTGACTACATTCTATCTTTTGAAGAAGGTGGAATTGTGAAAAAAATCTCGTATGAAGAATATTTACAGCAACTAAATATGTACGTATAGCTGAAATTTTATTAACTTGAAGTATAAATTATGGATTTAGTGACAGTTTTAGTTCCGACTTATAATAGGCCTGGAGCATTAGTAAAAGCTATTTTAAGTATCCAAGCTCAAACATACAAAAATCTTAAAATAATTGTTTCCGATAATGCGGGGTCCGATAAAACACCAGGTATCATGAGGGAGATAGCAGCTGGCGATAGCAGAATTTCATATATCCGGCATGAACATACTTTGCCCAGAATCGACCATTTCTTATTTTTATTTGATCAAGTAAAAACGCCGTATTTTGCGTTGCTTTGTGACGACGACCTTCTTCTACCCAACTTTTTAGAAGATGCTTTGTTAGGTTTTAGTAAGCATCCGGAAATACTATATTCAGCGCTTTTTACAGTCGCAGTAAATGAAGATCATGAATTAGTGAGTACAGATGAGAAGTTCAAACTCGAAAGTGGTTATTACACCGTAGAACAGGCTGTTAGATATTTTGTTATAGAAAATTATGTGCATCATGGTACGCCTGCAACACTGTATTCTAAAAAAACAATTAAATTAATTCATGATAATAGGTCTTTATGCACAGGGCCCTATTTCTGTGATATGTTTTTTAGTTTTATACTTATGAGCAGTGGGCCAATTTATTTTTCTTCTAAACCAGGTGGGATATTTTTCTTCAATGACACTTCACAATCTGTGACTAGTGATGTTTCGTTAATTTACCCGAACTGGATTGATAAGTTAACTGATTTATATCAATTAGTGGCAAGATATAATGGTTTGAAAGCCAGTGTTTGCTCTCGACTAGAGAGGATATATAATAAGCGCCTTTTTGCAAATGGTGTTCGAGCATTGTTAGAAAAGGATATAGACAAATACAATAATGTAACTTTCGCATTTAACTCAATGTATGGTAGGTTAAAATATTCATATATACTTAAAGGGCTTAAAACAATTGAATATATATTCCCAGGAACTGTAGAGACGCTCTTTAAAATAAAATCATTTTATAAAAAATATCTTCTTAGAAAAAAGAGCGATAATAAGAAAAGAGATTTAGTAGAACAAGATGTTTCTGCATTTCTAAAATTATAGACACTACTCACTATTTGCATAGGCCCCTTTTAGCAAGAACACTTTTGTATAATTATATTATATTGATCAGAAATAATTTCTATTAGAAAACTAAATATCTTTTCGGATTATTTTCATTAACATGGGTGTTGTTTGGAAACTATAGTGTTGGGACGCTTTTAATGTTCACTCCTAGCGTTATGGTTACAGCTAATATGAGCTATTAAATAATTCTATTTTCAATAATAAACGTAAAGGAAATAAAGATTGTTAGTCGTCCATATTATCCCTTCTTTGGCTTTTGCGGGTGCTGAGATAGTACTTCTTAATTTAGTTAAAACTAGACCTGTAAATGAAGAATGTATCGTAATAACTCTTTTACCTAGTGATTCCAAAGTAATATCTGAATTTTCGGCTGCAAAAACAAAGGTTATAGAAATAAATTTCATAAGGCTTGGTTATATTAAAGGGTTAATTCTTCTTATAAAAAAAATAAAAACATTAAAACCGGAAATTATTCATACATGGCTTGCTTCTGCGAATATTATCGGAGGAATACTTCGCCTATTAGGTCTTGGAGATGCTCATATCTGGAGTTTCCATGCATCTAAAACTCCAGAAAAAATATCATCAAAACTTAGCGAAAGAGTGTGTATTTTGCTTTCATTTATTTTACCGAAAGCAATTGTATACCCTAGCGATATATCACGCAGTTTCTACGAAAATAATTGTATTTCTAAGTCTAAATCGGTTGTAATTCACAACGGAATTGACTTACAAAGATTTAGACCACAACCTGATGAAAGAAATAAATATCGAACGTTATTAATTAATGATCGTAATTTATTTTTGATAGGAATTATCGCAAGATGGCACTCAGACAAAGATTATATTACTTTACTGAAAGCTATTTCCATTCTGAAAGATAATGGATCTATGTGTCATCTGGTTTGTGTAGGGCCTGAAATTGATAATGACAATCAACAACTATCTTCTATAATAAATTGTTTGAAACTTAAATCTCACGTTACATTATTGGGTCCAAGAGACGATATTCCTGAGATTATGAATGCATTAGATTTATTAGTATGTAGTAGTGTGACTGAAGCTTTTGGTGTTTCGGTTGTCGAAGCTATGGCGTGTGGAACTCCTGCATTAGTAACAGATTGTGGTTTTCCACCATACTTAGTTCAAGATTCCAAATTTGTGGTGCCAATTGGGGACCCGCTAGCCATGGCTAGCTCTATAAGCATGATTATTAGCAGTGGAGTATCAAACGATTTAAAGGTCAGATGTATAAATCGATCTTCTGTTTTTTCTAATATCGAAATGACTAGAAAATACTATTCTCTATACGCAGCCTTATGAGTACATATCAAATCTCCAAATCTCATAATTACTCGATTCAACTAAATCGCGCTAATGATATAGGGTTAACTATTCTATTAATGTCACTTTTAAATTTAATTTGGGTGATAATATCAACATTAATAAATGAATTGAGAGGTTATGAAGCATTAATTTCCTCATCAAGAATTTTTCTCTCTACACTTTTAATTGTATTAATTTACCGTAAGATCAATATACGAACCTCTGTAAATTTTGTATATACTTTTGCAATTTTAAATTCAATACTCGTTGTCTTGCAGTTAGTCGATGCTATCGTAATTAATAATCTATTGCCGCTAGCATTAAAATCTGGAGCGATATTTGGTGTTCTTGATAGTGCGTCAGTAGATCCTTGGAGGCATTCAGGAATAGTCCCAAGTTTACTTACTAGCTCCCTATTAGCAATATTTGGCTTGATAATTGGGATTGAAAAATCAGGAAAAGGATTTATATATTTATTTTTGTTTCCTTTTTTTCTAGTTACTCTATTTTTTGGCTCGAGAACGATTATTCTTTTAATGCCTTTCGTAGCTATTTATTTAATGCGAAGAGCGAAAATTAGAAATTTATTTTTCATTGCTATTTTATTTAGTTTAATAATTTTCGTACCTTTAAATCTATTTGATTCGGCCACAATTGAAGGGTTTTATAATTTTTTTAGCCTTAGGTATGGGGGTCTTTTCAATGTGATAATAAACTTGGACCTAGGTAGAGATTATTCTTCTGCTGATACATTTACAAGTTACATTACCCCGTCAAATGCTAAAGAATTTATTTTTGGTAATTCATGTGATAGATATAGTAATTGCGGTGGAGGCGATCCTTTTTTCTCACGGTGGTTAATTCAAGCTGGATTCCCATCAATAGTACTTCTCACTTCTATGCTAACCTTACTTTCAGTAATTAGTTTAAGGTACTCTAAAATTGTCGGTTTATTTGGTTTAGCTGCTATTTTTATAGGGTTAAAAGGTGAAGTGGCTACTTCAGTTATATTTTATGATACTTTTTTTCTAAGTGTATTGTTAGTTTTATACCATAAAAATTCGCCCTTTGATAAAAGAGAAATTGAGTATGAGCGGTTATAGATACTTACTACCAAACATTTATTTAAAAGAGACGCATAAATTTCTAAAAAAATATTTGACTTACATCTTATTTGAATAAATGTATACCTTCTTTTGCAACACTGCGGTTGAAGCTTTAGGAGTTTCAAACTGTGTGTGGTTTTTTTGGGTCCTTATATAAAAACGATTTTCCTGAGGATGCCATAGATATATTGCATGTCATGGGGGATGCTATTAAGGCTCCCGGCCTAGTTGGATTACGGTCCTATTAGGATAGGAGCCCCATCCACAAATCCAAATTTTGCTGCACTAGTTCTCGTTATTATGTTCTGTTATTTGGCCTTTTTGAACAATCAGTTATAATTGCACTATTACAGTCAGTCTGTGTTTTTCTTATAGGGCCACGTTCCGGTTTGATAGGGGCTTTACCATTATTTATGTTGGCCTACATCCTTATTTTAAAAAAAGCTTCATCTCTTGAAATGCCTATAACTACAATAATGATTGTCGCGCTTCATTTCGTTGGCTTATATTATTTCGGATCGTTAGTTGAATTGGTTGAAAGCCTCCTCAGGCTATTTGAACTTGCTGAAGTATTATCGAATGAGGGTTTTAATGAGATTAGTTCTGCTGGTGTTCGGTCAGCTTGTATCTTGGTTGGTGTTCCAGGAACGCTTCTGATCACATGTTTATTTGTGGCTTGATGCGTAAACATTGCGGGACGTTCGCAAGGTTCGCAATACCGTTTACCCGCAATCGCGACGCGCATCTCTCTTTTTTGTTATTAGCAAGTGGTGATTTTATGAAACATTGTCGACTATTTTTTATTGAGGTACTTATTACTCATGTTATGGGTTTGGTCGCTATTAAAAAGAACAAAGGAAATGAACTTTAATGTGTGGTATTGCCGGATTTTTTGGAGGAGAAGCATTTGATGAACAGGAATCGTGTCGAGTATATTTAAAGGACATGAATGAAGCATTGACGCATCGAGGGCCAGACTCAGATGGGTATTGGTTAGATTTATCTAGAAAAGTTGCTCTTGGCCATAGAAGACTCGCTATTGTAGATTTATCGTCAGCTGGGCACCAGCCAATGGCCTCTGGTTCAGACAGATACGTGATCACCTATAACGGCGAAATATACAATAGCGATAAGATTAGAGAAGAGCTGACCAAAAGCCAGCTTGTAGAGAATTGGCGGGGGCATTCGGATACTGAAGTACTGCTTGCTGGCTTTGATGCTTGGGGGATTAGAGATACTATTTCTCGTGTAACAGGTATGTTTGCTTTAGCTGTATGGGATAAAGAATTGGAACAATTGACGTTAGTAAGGGACAGGATCGGAGAAAAACCTCTGTATTATGGATGGCAAGGGTCAGGATCTAACAGAGTGTTTTTGTTTGGGTCCGAACTGAAGGCGCTAAAGCAGCACCCGCAGTTTACAAATGAAGTAGATCGTAATTCATTATCGCTATATATGAGGTACAGCTACGTTCCTGCGCCGCATTCAATTTATAAAGGAATTAGCAAGGTTGAACCAGGCACGCTTATAACTGTATCGCTTATCCAAGGTGATATTATATTGGAAAAGTATTGGAACTCCTTGGACGTAGTTAGGAAGGGCGCAGAAAGCCCCTTTGAAGGAGGCGCGGCTGAGATAGCTGATGGCTTAGAGGAAGCGCTTAAGAAAACCATATCTCAACAAATGATGGCCGATGTACCTTTGGGTGCCTTTCTGTCGGGGGGGGTTGACTCCTCTACGGTGGTTGCCCTAATGCAATCACAATCGTCACGACCTATAAACACTTTTACTATAGGGTTTAATGAGGCCGGGTTTAATGAGGCAGAATTTGCTAAATCGGTAGCGGGCCACTTGGGGACCGACCATACGGAGCTATATGTGTCATCTCAAGACGCATTAGACGTTATTCCAAAATTGCGAAACCTCTACTGTGAACCTTTTGCAGATTCTTCTCAAATACCAACGTTTTTAGTTTCTGCTCTCGCGCGGCAACACGTGACGGTGAGTCTTTCTGGTGATGGGGGCGACGAATTGTTTTGTGGATACAATAGATATTTGTTCGCGAAAAAGCTATGGAAGGGCTTAAAAATAACGCCGCCAGCCGTCAGAGGGTTAGTTGGAAAAACTATAAAAAGCATTCCCGCAGCAGGCTGGAATAAAGCATTCAAATCATTAGATGGAATTACGGCCGATAAGTTTAATGGCATAAGTTGGGGTGACAAGTTACAAAAGGGCGCCGGAGTTATTGACTCTAGTGATTTACCTGATTTGTATCAACGATTGGTTTCAAACTGGCAGGACCCATCTAGCGTGGTGATTGGGGAGAACCAAAGTGAAAGATTGCTTTCGACACATATTCTAAGTTTGACCGGTGTTGATGATATTAGAAAAATGATGGCAATTGATTCTGTCTCTTATTTGCCGGATGATATTTTAGTCAAGGTTGATAGGGCGGCTATGGGCGTGTCCCTTGAAACTAGAGTTCCTTTTTTAGATCACCATATTTTCGAGTTCGCATCAAGAATTCCGCTATCAAAGAATTTGAGAAATGGTATTGGTAAAGCTGTGTTAAGAGATGTCCTTTATAGGCATGTGCCAAAGGAGTTGATTGAAAGACCAAAAATGGGATTCGGGGTGCCTATCGGCGATTGGTTGAGAGGGCCGCTGCGAGATTGGGCCGAAGAGTTGCTCAGTGAATCTAGATTAAGCTCGCAAGGTTTTTTTTATCCTAATGTGGTTAGAAAAATGTGGCTCGAGCACTTAAAGGGTATGCGTAATTGGCAATCGCAACTTTGGGCCGTCTTAATGTTTCAAGTATGGCTTGAGGATAATGAGTGAACTATGAAAGATAAATCAAAAACTATTCTCATCTGCTCCAATTATGCATGGACGATTTTTAATTTTAGACTTCCAATTATTCGGAGTTTGCGTAATGCAGGATATAGAGTCGAAGTTGCAACTCAGTTTGATGGTTACGAGGTACGTCTGGTTGACGAGGTGGATGATATCCACAATCTCTTTATTTCTAGGAAAGGTATTAATCCGTTCGTAGATATGGTTACTTTTTTAAATATCTCACTAATACTATTTAAATCAAAAGTAGATATTTGTCTATTATTTACTATCAAGCCTGTGATATACGGCTCTATCGCGGCATCATTATTCAGAGTGCCTGCTGTCCCAATGATAACGGGCCTTGGGACCGCTTTTTTGGCGGATGGTGTGCTGGCTAGAATTGTCAAACCCTTGTACAGAATAGCTCTTTATTTTGTTAAAATAGTGTTTTTCCAAAACGCTGCTGATAAAAATTTATTTGTGGACGAAGGTATTATTGAATCGAAAGTTTGTCGTCTTAGTCCAGGGTCTGGAGTGGACTTAGACAAGTTTATCTCGTCGGATCCGCCTCTCAGCGATCAATTAACTTTTTTGTTAGTCGCCCGAATGCTTTGGGACAAAGGGATAGGAGAATTTATAGAAGCGGCCCGGCTTATCAAATTAAAATATCCAAACACCCGGTTTCAATTATTGGGTCCATTAGGAGTTGAAAATAGATCATGTATATCTAATAAAGATATGGAGGGTTGGCAAAAGGAGGGTGTTATTGAGTATTTAGGTGAAACTGATGATGTGGGTAGGTACATTAAGGCTGCATGTTGCGTCGTTTTACCGTCTTATCGTGAAGGTACTTCTAGGGTTTTGCTTGAAGCGGCCGCAATGAGTAGACCGCTTATAGCGACTGATGTTCCAGGGTGTAGAGAAGTAATTGAAGATGGTATTACCGGCTTTCTCTGTAAATCTCATGATCATAATGATCTGTCGTATAAAATGGAAAGAATGATATTGCTACCATATGAAACTCGTCGTGGTATGGGTAAGAAAGGCCGTCAGAAGGTCGAGCAAGAATTTAATCAAAATATTGTATGTGAACTTTATATTGATGCGATTGAGGAATGCTGTACAAAGTAGTTAAGCGGCTTATGTCGCGGAATAATACGTAAGAGAAAAACCAACTCAAAGAATAACTTACACGAGATATCAAATGAAATTTTCTATTAATGCACTTACACAAGAAAGCTGTCCGATTCCAGCTACTTTAGACGATTCGACTGCTATTGAAAATTTCCTTGCTGAAAATAAAGACAAAAAAGTTATTGTAGTGCAAGGGCTTGGGTTTGTGGGTTCGGTAATGTCTCTTGTGTGTGCTAATGCTCTTACCGAAGAATACGCCGTGATTGGAGTGGATTTGGCTAATGAAAATACTTACTGGAAAATAAAATCAATTAATGATGGCATTTTTCCGTTGATTGCAGATGACCCCAAAATAGCTGAGTTCTTCGATAATGCTAAAGCGAAAGGAAACTTTTTAGCGACTTATGATTCAGTAGCGTATCAATATGCTGATGCGATAATCGTAGATATTAATTTAGATGTTCAAAAACAGTCTCATGAGAAAGGTGGATTAAAAGATTTTGACGTTAATTTAGGTGGCTTTAAAGCTGCCATTCAATCTATCGGTATGCATTGCCGAGAAGATGTCCTTGTTTTGGTTGAGACGACGGTCCCACCTGGAACATGTGATCAAGTGGTCAAGCCCATAATCGAAGAAGAGCTTTTAAGGCGAGATCTTACTCTAGAGAAATATCGACTTGGACATTCGTATGAGAGGGTAATGCCGGGGCCTCAGTATATCGACTCTATCCGAGAGTTTCCTCGCGTCTATGCGGGTGTGACTGAAACTAGCGCAGACGCAGTTGAAGAGTTTTTAAAAACAATTATAGACATATCTAAGTGTGAGATTACTAGGCTTGAGCATACCAACGCAACCGAGATGGCTAAGGTCCTTGAAAATTCATACCGCGCTATGAATATAGCATTTGCAGTAGAGTGGTCAAGATTTGCTGAGGAGGCCGGGGTTGATTTATATGCAATGGTCAACGCTATTAGGGCTAGACCAACTCATGCCAATTTGATGTATCCAGGTATTGGTGTTGGTGGCTATTGCTTAACGAAGGATCCTTTGCTTGCAAGTTGGGCACGTAAATCTCACTTTGGGTCTACGTCAGATCTTGAAATGAGCATTAACGGTGTATCTGTTAATGACCAAATGCCGAAGTTTGCTTTTGACCGCCTTGTTCAAGTGTTCGGTGATGTCAGTGATAAAAAGGTTGCTTTTCTGGGTGTGTCATATCGGGGGGATGTTGGTGATACTCGCTTTACTCCAGTAGAACCGTTAGTGGAAATGGTTCGAGAGACTGGAGCAGAAATAGTATTACATGATCCGTTTGTATCATATTGGGAAGAGCAGAAGTGTAATGTTGAGTCCGATTTAAATGCCGTGCTTGATTCAACTACCGATTTAGTAGTTGTGTCTGCGGGTCACAGTCAATACAAGCTAGAATCAACTATTGATAAATTGATGGCATTAAATCCTGCGTTAATTTTCGACACTATCGGCTTGTTCGATAAAGAGCAGCTATTACTTTTACAAAGCAAACACAAAGTATCCGTCCTAGGGCGTGGTGATCTAAAGTAATTATTTCGAGGTAGAGCATGAAGGAAGTATTGGTATTAGGCGGTGGCGGATTTATTGGTAGAAATATTGTGGAGTTTCTCGTGAATAGGGGAGATTGCAATGTTACTGCAGCTGATATTAAAGAAGGTTCTAATTGGCATGAAATCTCTAATGATGAGAGCACACGCGATCGGTTCAAGGCTGTACTAGCAGATTTCACTGACATTTCTGCTTTTGATAACCTAAATCAAAGTTTTGATGAGGTTTATATGTTGGCCGCTGTTGTAGGCGTCAACCGTACGTTAAAATTCCCCCAAGATGTCATCAGAATAAATACGCTTTTAACGATGAATACTCTGGATTGGATATCATGTCATCCAATTAAACGATTATTATTTTCTTCATCTAGTGAAAATTACGCAGGTACGTCTGATTTATTCAATACAGAGATCCCTACCGCAGAAAATGTGCCTTTATGTATTGGCGATATAAAACATCCCCGATGGACCTATGCAATGACAAAAATGCACGGTGAATCGGCGTTTATTCATTCGGCTGAGGCATATAATTACGAATGCACCATTGTCCGGTATCAGAACATCATTGGCCCAGAAATGGGCTTTGGTCATGCAATTCCACACATTGTTGAGCGCTTTGTTAAAGGTGAAAAGTCTCCATTTAAAATTTATGGTCATGATCAAACACGAGCATTTTGTTATATAGATGACGCGGTTATGGGCACAGTGGCTGCTATGGAGAGTGATAAGGCGGTAGGTGAAATTTATCATATTGGCAAGCAAGACGAAATCAACATGGAAACTCTGACTACCTATATAGGTGAGTTAATGGACTATACAGGGGAGTATGAGGCAGCAATGACTTACCCAGGTTCGGTTGCAAGACGTTGTCCAAACATCGACAAAGCAAAGTCACACTTTGGTTATTCACCCAGCATTGATTGGAAGAAAGCGGTTAGTTTGACTACCGATTGGTACCGTGAGTTTTTTACCTCCGGCCAATCTCCCCAGTCCGGTGGCTTTGAAACTCCAGAAGCTGTTTTGGCCAAGGTGGGAAAGTAGTGAAAAGATTTTTAGATGTTGCTCTTAGTTTTTTGGCGTTAGTGGTTCTGGCACCGTTCCTACTCCCAGTAGTCGTTATTTTAAGATTTACGGGAGAAGGGGAGGTTTTTTATATTCAGGAGCGCGCTGGTCGTGGGGGTAATTCGTTCGGCTTATATAAATTTGCGACAATGTTAAAAAATAGCCCAAACATTGGTGCGGGTGAGATAACAGTTCGAGGGGATCCTAGAGTGCTTCCCTTTGGACAGTTTCTTAGAAAAACAAAGTTAAATGAATTACCTCAATTGTGGAATATTTTTATCGGCGACATGAGTGTGGTTGGCCCCCGGCCTATGGTGCTAAATACGTATGCCCATTACCCGGAGGCGGCGCGTCAGAAATTAAATACGATTAGGCCTGGATTGACGGGTATCGGATCGATTGTTTTTAGGGATGAAGAGCGTTACTTGGCTGATCGTGATGAACCAATGGAATTTTACAGGGAGCACATCATTCCTTATAAAAGCGATTTAGAGCTTTGGTTTGTCGAAAACAACACACTTTGGTTATACATTAAAATCATTTTCGTTACCGCCTGGGTGGTGGTCTTTCCATCGAGCACTATAGTGGATAAGGCATTTGACGGCATTCCTAGTATACCAGACAGTTTAATTTGAATAGTCGTGTTACATACACCAATTTCTTAGGTATTTCATGGCAGTCGAATCCGTCTGCCATCCCCCTCTGAGCATTATCTGTTCAAGCGGCTCACCTTGTTCTAACAGGTCAAGTGCTGCCCCCACTCTAAAAGAATGGCCGCTGAGTGGTTGTTCATCGGCGTCCATTTTCAAGTCCTTTTGTAGTGCTTTTAATATTGTACTTACACTTGCTGGGCGTAGGTGGTTCTCAATGTTCCCATGCGGGCTAATTGACCGTAGAATATAGCCTTCATCGCTGATCATACTCCTCCATTTTTCTAATAAGTCGAACAGGTCTTGGCTTATTGGCAGTAGCTTTCCCGTCCCGAATTGATCCGTTTTTGAGAAGTTGAGTCAGATAGCCGGTTTTTTGTTAGATGCTTGGCGGATGTCCTCAAACTTAAAGGCGCATAGCTCCGGCCGGCGGCGCATTGTCTCGGAGCCGAGCCTTAGGAGGACTTGATTTCTTAAGCCCCTGATACTGTTATCGCAATTACTTAGTAGTTGGTTAAGTAGTGGTTTGTTGAGAGGAATTGCCTGTTGCTGGGCCCGCCAAATTTTGCGATGCATTCGTTTTATGGCCAGTATCACCTCTGGCTGGTTGGTGGGGTTATAGTGTTTGGAGAGTTTTAGCACCGTCCCCAAGCTATTAATTCTTCTGCGGATAGTTGCACTTTTCCTGATGGTGGCAAGGTAGTCAACATACTGCGCCATGGCGTCGGCAGTTGCCGGTATTGAATCAATATTGTTATGTGAGCACCAGGTCTGGTATTGAATAAAGTCCGACCTATAGGCTCTTATGGTATTTTTGGCAAAGGTGCCATCAAACTTGGCTAAGATATCATCAATCATGTTATTCTACCCTTAGATAAATAATCATAATGATTCTAAAAGAATCATAAAGTAGAGTCAATGGTATCTTCGTCTCAAATAAAAGCAGCGCGCGCTATGTTAGGTTGGAGCGCGATTGAGCTCGCAAACCGAAGTGGGGTTGGTAGTGCTTCTATTAAGCGCTATGAGGTGCAGCCGGGTATCCCTGTTGCTAATACCAAAAATTTGATGGTGATAAGAAATACATTTGAAGAGGCAGGTATTGAATTCACCGGCGATCCCTTGGTTAACCCAGGCGTGACCCTACGTATCAAGCGCGACGACTAAATTCTATCTGTTTTATCTTTTAGCTTATGCTCTATGATATTCACTTCAGTATTGATGTGGATGTCGCTATGCCTGTTGAAGATAAATCCAAGTCTCTTTTACCCTTCCTAGCAAGCCCCAAGCTTTTGCCCAATGAATCAGAGGCTGAGTTTCAATCGGGTTTGCAAAGTCTCTTGTCCGAACTAGACAATCCCTCACCCTTGGCGGTTGCGCTGGTCAGCCAGCTCAATGAGAGCCTTTGGTGGGTTAAGAGGCATACCGTGGATAAGGAGCTACTGCTCCACGAGGCGATGGCGAGGCTTTTGTCTAAGGCGGGTAGCAACTGGATAGGCTCTGGCAACAGTGCACTGTCGGTGGCCCTTGAGCATTATTTGGACGGCAGTGCGGACGAGGATGAAGTGGCTTTGGTTGAACAGGCTCTCACCGAGGCCAATCTGACCCTATCGGATCTTCGTGCTAGGGCCTTTAAGGATGCGGCCAGGCACATCAAGATGGTGGATGATCTGATTCATCGTCAGAACCAAACCATTAGGCATCTTCAGCGGAGTATCGACTCCATAGACTATAAGTCACGCCTGATTAAGCGTATGGATCTTGAGCTGGCAGCGCTTCAGTCAAAGCAGCCTGTGAAGAGAGTTCTGTCGCTTGACGCCAAACAATCGTAGGAACCTTGCAAACCAGTGCAACGCACTTAAATCAACCGGCCCCAGATCGGTTGCTGGGAAGCGTGCTAGCAGTCAAAATTCCCGCAAGCATGGTTTAAATAGTGCCCCCGACTTTGAATCATCCTCAGAGTATCAGACGCTTGTCGATTTAATTGCAGAGGAGGGGTTCTCTGCCTGTGCCGATATCGCCGCGGGACTTCTTAATTATCGGCGGGTGATGGATGCCTATTACGATACCTATACCAGCCCCGAGCCGGTGGATGAGTTTTTGCGTGATGTGAACGTGAAGGCTTCGAACCCCATCTTGAGAGCGCTTCTCAGTCCGTCGGGCAGTGAGCCCCAAGATGTGAGAGAGTTGGCTTCTTTTTTAGCAGACATGCAAAGACAGGAGCGGCGCAAGGGTGGTCCGGTGTCCCGCCGCTCTGCTGATACCCATAAACTGATACGCTACCAGCGCAACGGCATCGCTCGGTTATCCAGAGCGGTTCGCCAAGGCTAGACTTAAAAAGTAACAAAACGAAGCCAAAGCCAAATCATGGCCTGCGATAAATAGGTTATCAAATGATTAAACAGCTGCGACTATCGGCTGAATGCTCGCTACTTCTTTTCCTATGGCTTGCTCAGCCACCTCTAACTCATAATGGTGTTGCAGGTTCATCCAGCTTTGCGCGTCAGTGTTAAAAAATTTACCCAACCTTAGCGCTGTCTCAGCAGTAATGCCTCGGCGTGCCCGTACAATTTCATTAATACGCGCCGGAGTAACACCTATATTTTTAGCAAGTCGATTGCTGGATAAACCGAAAGGTTCCATGAATTCATGCTTTAAAATTTCGCCCGGATGTACAGGGTTTAGTCGTGTCATAGTAATCTCCTAATGGTAGTCCACAATTTCA
>Ga0206125_10000964_pt1 | contig 35936 bp, 23 predicted proteins | sample Helgoland_Spring_4_FD_148598 | JGI IMG/M metagenome (GOLD analysis project Ga0206125, IMG submission 148598) | Pelagic subsurface seawater microbial communities from Kabeltonne, Helgoland, North Sea - Helgoland_Spring_Bloom_20160331_1 | ecosystem: Environmental > Aquatic > Marine > Epipelagic ... | reverse complement strand
CCAGTCGTCTAAAATTCAAACCGTTGTCAACCATCGAAACTGGCGTAAAAGCACTCATCCATGCATTTGAGACCATGAGCACTGCGCGTGCCATGAGCGATTTGTATGAAGCGAATGCACGGCTCACCTCCAAATATGTTCATGCATGCTCTCGTGGCCATGAGGCCATTCAATGGGCAGCAGGTCGTTTGCTTGGCGAACAGGATTATGTGAGCGCCTATTACCGCGATGACTGCCTTTTGCTCTCATTGGGCATGGAACCGGAAGAATTGATGCTGCAGTTGCTGGCCAAGGCTGACGACCCCTTTTCTGGAGGACGAACGTATTACAGCCATCCGTCGCTCAACCAGCCAGGACTCCCTCGGATTCCACATCAGAGCAGTGCAACAGGCATGCAAGCCATTCCTGCGGCAGGAGTCGCAATGGGCGTTCAGTACCGGGAAGTACGGGGCTTGGGACACGACCGTGAGGGGGAAGCACCGGTGGTGATTTGCTCCATCGGAGATGCAGCCATGACGGAAGGGGAAGTAAGCGAGGCGCTTCACATGAGTGATTTGAAGGAGTTGCCAATCATCTGGTTGGTGCAAGACAACGAGTGGGACATTTCCGCGCATGCTTCGGAAATTCGATCCCACGATGTGAGCACGCTGATCAAGGCCTTCCCCCAAATCAAAGCCTTCGAAATCGATGGTGCCGATACGGAAGCGAGCATGGAGACCATGCAATCCGCTTTCGATCACGTCCGAAAACACCGAAAACCCGTGATGGTTCATGCCCATGTCCCATTGCTCGGGCATCACACCAGTGGCGTTCGCAAGGAATGGTACCGTGATGATCTTGAAGCGCATGAAAAACGCGATCCCATTCCAAGGTTGCGAAAGCGACTGGTAGCGCTGGGAATTGAAGAAGATGAATTGAATCGCATCCAACGCGAAGCGACGAACAAGGTGCAAGAACAATTTGACAAGGCGCTCTTGAAGCCGGATCCAACACCGGAAAACCTCTTGGCACACACACTTGCTCCAACGAACATTACGGAGGAAGAAGGCCAACGGATTGGGGACGATGACGAACCGACCCTCATGGTGGATTGTGCGCTCCACGCCATGCAAGAAATCTTGGCCGAACACCCCGAAGCGTTGCTCTACGGACAAGATGTAGGAGGCCGACTGGGTGGCGTTTTTCGGGAGGCCGCCACCTTGGCGCAGAAGTTTGGCGACGACCGGGTATTCAACACTCCCATTCAGGAGGCATTCATTATTGGCTCCACTGCCGGAATGTCCGCTGCCGGATTGCGCCCCATCGTGGAGGTGCAGTTTGCAGATTACTTGTGGCCGGGACTCAATCAATTGTTCACGGAATTGAGTCGCAGTTATTTCCTCTCAAATGGTCAATGGCCCGTTCACAGCGTCATCCGGGTTCCCATTGGGGCCTATGGATCGGGTGGTCCTTACCACAGTTCCAGCATTGAATCAGTATTGGCCAACATTCGGGGCATCAAAGTCGTCTATCCTTCGAATGGCGCGGACCTCAAAGGGCTCTTGAAATCCGCTTATTACGATCCCAATCCCGTTGTCGTCCTGGAACACAAAGGTTTGTATTGGTCCAAAATTCCCGGCACGGAAAGCGCCAAGGTCATCGAACCGGATTCCGCCTACCGCGTGCCCATAGGGAAAGCCCTTCTTGCGCAACCAAGCACCGCTGACGGCGACCCCAAATGCACAGTGATCACATACGGACGAGGGGTGTATTGGGCAAAAGAAGCCATTGAAGGGCTCGAAGAACACGTTGAAATCTTGGATTTGAGATCGATTAGCCCCGTTGATTTTGACATGATTTCCGAACGCATCAGCCGCACGCACCGTGCGTTGATAGTGACTGAGGAGCCTGTGCTCAACGGTTTTGCTCAAGCACTTGCGGGGCGCATCAGCACGGAGCTTTTCGCGGCTTTGGATGCACCTATCCGAGTCGTAGGATCCATGGAAACACCTGCCATTCCCTTGAATGAAGCTTTGGAACGGTTTGTGCTCGTCAATGCGGATAAGGTGCGAAAAGCACTGGATGAAACCCTCGCATTTTGAATCGATTCCTCCCCTACCTCCTCCGGAGGAACGCCATTGGCCTCATGACGCTCTTAATTTGTTTGCCGCCAGCCCAGGCGGAGGAACACGGCAAGCCATGGAGCGGAACAATCACCTACGACGTGCAGGCGCTGAATAATGAAGCGTCCGACTGGGATTACTTGCCTCAGACCATTACTTATCACACCAACGGAAAGGCCTGGAAAATTGTAGAACAAGGGACCAGTTTCGAACGCATTTGGATGGGGAATTTGGACGAGGAAAAGTTTCACGTGCTTTTCCATTTTCTGGGGCACGCAGTGGAATTATTGGAACCTTGTCCCGCTGCTTCTGATGACCCGAACGGGGAGTGGTACGATGCTGCGGCGCCTTGCCCATGGGCTGTGCTTGCTTTGCCCAAATCCTGCACCCTTCGGGATGGTCCGGCTACGTACCGCATTGCCGTCCGTGAAAAGGTCGATCGGGCAGCCAAGGACTGGAAACGAACGTTTTTCGAACTGCCGGAGGAATACGAGCCAATGGACCGTCTTTCCCTCGCGGCCTTGATGTCATCGCTTTCTCCCAGCGAAGATTGATAGTCAGCAACTTACTTCCTCAATAGAAGCAACCTGCACCCACAATCACGCAGATTCTGGAAGGATGCGAACAAATCCGTCCATCGCCGGGTCATATTGCCATGACGCAGGCGAAGAAAAGCGAGTGGATTGTAGAAAGTTGCCGCAAAGAAGCCCCGGATGCTATGCGCATCCAATTGCGGCGCAAGCACAACATTGGTCACGCGCCCATCGCCTCTCAACCGGGCGCCAGCGTTGAATTCCTATTGCCGACCCGTCCGCGACTCAACCGCTGTTACTCGCTCATTTCAACCATTGATTCTGACGCGCCCGAGTTCATCGTAAAAGATGTCAAAGGTGGAATCGCTAGCCAGTTTTTTCATGAACAACTGAAAACCGGTGATACACTCGAAATGCGAAGCGTTCAAAACAACCTTTGGAAGGACGACTGGAGCGAGGAACCGAAAACCTTCATTTGCTTCGCTGGAGGAATCGGGATCAGTCCCGTTTATAGTCTGCTTCGGTGGGGGCTGCAAAACCCAGGAATCCCTGCGCACTCGTTTCGGGTGTTTTATGGTTCGCGTACGCCGCGTCATGCGCTGCTCGCAAAAGAATTGGATGATCTAAAGTCAAATGACCGATTCGAACTGCACCGACTCTTTTCCGAACGTTCCAATTCAGAGGAAGATACCTTGGGACACATCACGAAGTCCCAAGTCAGAAAGTGGTTGACCGACAACCCGGAGGCCAGGACCGCAGAATATGTGATCAGTGGACCTTTTGGGATGATGCAAAACGTGCACGACGTTTTGGACGAATTGAACATCCCCGCTTCACAACGGCACACCGAATACTTCACCGACCGCATCATTCAGTCCCAGCAAAATGTGCTCGGATCAGAAGCAACAAAAATACAAATACGGCCAAAATGCACGATTGAAATTGAGCAAGATTCGGGCATTCAAACCTTTACGATGCACGGCGACGGCAAGTCCATTTTGCGCGCCGCTTTGGAAGCGGGCTTGGACGTTCCTCACTCGTGCAGAGGGGGCATTTGCCTTTCTTGCCAGGCACAAGTGATTGATGGTGAAATCGTGCGAGATGGAGTGAGCGGTCTATCCGAAAGTGAGAAATCTGACGGCAAAATTCTTTGCTGCCGAACGCAACCCAAGACCAGCCAGCTCAAGTTGAGATTTGATCGCTGATTCGTTGCCAAACAACATTCATTTGTGACTGGAATCGCGCTGTTCAATGGCTCAACCCTAGCGCTCGTGCCGGTATGACAAAGGACTGACAATTGGCCGTGGCTCTTCCTGGAATCCCTCTGTAAATTTGCCTTTGATAATCACCCAGAACAAGAAGATGCTGCACCACCCTTTCCGCTATGCAATGCTGATGGCCCTAACGGCAATCGCTTTTACAAACAGCCACGCACAAACGGTCATTGAAGATTCGTTCTCCTTGGAAGCGGGGTATGAAGACATGGCATTTTACAGCCTAGAAACTGGCGTCGTAGCCCAAAGTCCACTGGCGGATTGGCACATTGCCTTGGACATACGCCCCATGGGGAGCACTGCTCGCATCAATTGCGGCACGGGAATGAAGCTGTACCCTTATGGCAATCTTGAGCAATGGTTGAATGTTGATTTCGAGAATTGGGTCGCCCCTGCACCATTGCGCAACGACCATTCCGATTGGTCGAATGCCGCTTTCGCTCAAGGCGGAGACGGAATGTTCGACCTCGGTTGGGGCGTCTATGACGTCATCACTCATGAGGTGGAATCGGACAAAATGTACCTCATCGAACTTCCAGATGGCACCTGGAAGCAATTCGCTTTGCTCTCCCTCATCGATGGAGTTTATGAATTCCAAGTGGCGGACATCGACGGAGCCAATGAGACGCTGCTTGCAATCAACAAGGCAGACTACGAAGGCAAGCTGTTTGCATATTGCAACTTAAGCACCGGGCAAATCTTGGATTTGGAGCCCGACGCGCCATGGGACTTCCAGTTCTTGACATACACCGAGGACATTGGAGAAGGCACCTATTATGCCGTGGTCGGCGCTCTGGCTCATCCCAACGTCATGGTCCAACAAGTTGATGATTTGTACGATCCCTACACAGACGGTGATTATAACATAGATTCATTTTCGCTGGCCACGAATGAAGTCGGCTACGATTGGAAAAGCTACGTACCGGGCGCCGGCTATGCCTTGGAATCCAGCCGCTGTTATTTCGTTTCTGCGAATGATGGAACCGTATGGCGCATGGTGATGACGGGCTTCGATGGCGCTTCTACAGGCAACATCAGCATCGGAAAAGTGGAAGCAACCGTTTCATCTGTCGTTGATCCAAAGCAATCTTTGGCAATCCAAGCGTTTCCAAACCCCATTGAATCCGGACAAAATCTGACCCTGCAAGCGCCGCAACAATTTGAGCAAGCAACTTTCCGAATTTGCACCTCTTCCGGAGCCACTGCTGCGCAGTTCCAACCCACGCAATTCCCTTGGACCATGAATACGTCCAACTTGGTGCGCGGTTTCTATTTCGTCGAAGGCATCAATGCAGAAGGCAACCGGATTCAATCCCGATTCGTAGTCGACTGATCCCAGCGCAATGAACCCCCACTCGCTCTATCCTGCACTTTGTTTGCTTGTGTTGACGTGTTTCGCTCCTTCTATGAAGGGTGCAAGTGCCGCCACACCTTTGGCCGACAGCAGCTTGATCGAGATGACCAACCGCCTCTTCGAAATCGACTTGGCTACGGTGACGGGAGAAGCGTCGGGGACAAAAGAGCAGGACGCCATGCGCAATATCCGCACCATTCGTGCGTCAGAATTTGCCAAGCTTGGAGCTCATTCGCTCCGCGATCTCATGCGCTCGCAACTGAACTTCGACATTTCGCAAGATCCCATCCTCGGTGCTGCTATGAAGATGAACGGCCTCGGAGGGAGAAGCGTCAATGTGCTCGTTGATGGCGTTCCATTGACGGGTCGGATGAACGACAATATCGACCTCAGCCAAATCACGTTGGACAATGTGGATCGCATCGAAATCATCGATGGTCCCATGGCAGTGGAATACGGCACCAATTCACTGGCCGGAACCATCAACATCATTACCCGTACCGACATCGCTGCGGTTGCTGCAATGGAAGCCACCGTGCAATATGAAAGCGTCGGTGTTCAATCCCAGTCCGTTGGGTTGTCGTCGAATCGAAAAGGCAGGCACCACTCATTGCACCTATCGCGCTACTACTTCGATGGCTGGTCGCCATCCGATGCCAATTGGGACGGCTTTGCCGATCACCTGGCGGACTCAACGCGCACGCAACTGTGGAATCCAAAGCTCCAACACACCCTTAGCTGGAAAACACAATACCATGTCGGAAACTGGCTGATCAAGCCACGCTTCAATGGAATGTTTGAGCGCATCGACAACAAAGGCGCCCCCCGCCAACCCTACGGGCAGACCGCCTTTGACGATCGGTATTTGACCCAACGCTGGATGCCAACCTTGGAAGCAAAGCACTATGGACCGGACGGCTCCACCTGGGAGGCTTTCGTTTCTTATCAACGGTTTTGGAGGTCGCGCGAGGCATTTGCTACGGACTTGACCAACCTCGAAACCAGCCCACTGGAAAACGAATCACAGGACACCACGACCATGCATTCCTTTCAGAGCCGAGGAAGCGGTGATGTCTGGGGCATCGGAATGTTGAAGGTTCGGATGGGCTGGGACATGAACCATCAAACGCTCACCAGTCAGCGAATGTCGGGTGCAACAAAAACCATGTCCGATGCCGCACTCTTTGCGCAAGCCCTTTGGGAAAGCAACCGGTTTCGCGGGCAATTTGGATTGCGAAAGGCGTACAATACGCAATTCGCCGCGCCCTTCCTTCCCAGCATTTTAGGACGCTGGAAAAACGGCCCGCAACGTTTCAGGGTTTCCTATGCCAAAGGCTTTCGTGCCCCAAGTCTGAAAGAATTAAATTTCCGCTTTGTAGATGTCAACCACTCCTTGTATGGCAATGAAAATCTAGTGCCGGAAACGTCCCACTTCACGCAGCTGGCTTACGACTGGGAGGACGAACGTGTGGCGTTTTCATCGCAGATTTTTGCCAATTTTGTGCGCAATCAAATAGGCCTCGTTGACCAACTCGACGGCACATTCCGATACCAGAATTTCTCCCAATTTCAATCCCAAGGACTGAAATTGAATGGACAAGTCCAGCTGAATCGCTGGCAGCTGCATGCTGCATCGAGTTGGATCAGTTCGCAACAACAAATTGGAGCATCCGGAGAGGCGTTCCCGCGCTTTTCCGCGATTGAATGTGCAACACGCCTGGAATGGAGCAAGAGCAAATCGGTTCATTTTGGCACTTCAATTCGATGGATTGGCCCCACACAACGTGTCGTGAGCAGCGATCTCGAATCGATTCAGCAGCAAAGCACGGAAGCCTACTCATGGATTGACGCACACATCGAGTGGTCTGACCCTGCCGCACGTTGGCGATTGACCGCGACCGCCAAAAACATTACGAATGTGACGGCCATTGTTGGCGCCACAAATGATGCGGCTCATTCGCCTGCTGCCAACCTCATGTCTTGGGGACGGAGTTTCAACCTCCGTGTCCAGTACCGAATCGAATCCCGTACCCCATGAATCGACTGCTTCGCCCCATCGCAACGTCTTTCATTGCCGCATTCATTGTTCTTACAAGTTGCGTGGAACGAGAACTCCCCATCCCGGCACGCACGCCGGGATCAGTCAATCTGATTGAGGCGAATGTCGGAGTTGATTATGAGACACAATTGTTTTTCAGCTTGAAGGAAAACCGCATTGAAGCTACCTGCCAACAGCGGGACTGGTGCATCGCCTTGCGCGAAAATAGCGGCGCCACCGCGATGATGACCAATTCGGGACGCGCCATGAAAACATACCAGACCGAAGCGTCAGACTTTCACACTTCCATTAATTTCGATGCGTTGGAAGAGGAGAAGTGGGAAGTGATGGACCCCGCAGGAATGGTGGGTGATTACTACGTGGGCCTCGAACTGGTCGCAAATGAATTGACACTCGTCGACCTGGGGTTGGACGAAGAAAACGAACCCCTCGGCATTGCGCGCGTGGGATTGATTGGTTTGGATGACACCGGTTGGCTTTTGCAAATTGCGGATGCGGAAGGCCTCAACACAGACACGGTGTCTGTGCCAAAGCTCGATGGCTGCGAGTGGCACCAGGTGAGTTTACTCAATTCTTCTGCTCATCAAGTCGAACCCCCGGCATCGGCGTGGGAAGTATGCATCACGCAATACATGGAATTGTTGGACGGCGAAATCCCCTACCTCGTGGTCGGCTTGTTGACTCCCACGGACCGCGTTCAAGTTTACGAGACTCGCGAAGTAGATTGGGAAACATGGAAAACCAACAGCTGGGATGAGCTGGAATTCAGCACTGCATGGAATGCCATTGGATACGACTGGAAGATTTTTGATCTCAGCACCAGCGCGTACACGGTTGATTACGACAAATTGTATTGCGTCCGGACGGAGGAAGGGCGGGAATTCTTATTGCGCATGCTGGACTTTTACGATGCGAATGGAAACACCGGCAACGTAACGTTTGAAGTACTGGAGCGCTGAGGCTCAGGGAAGTCCCAAGTACTTATGCGTCTGGAGTGAGATGCGCCAGCGCGGCTGGACCTGGAGGTGCTTCATGATGTAGGGAAGAACCTTTTCCCGTCGGTCCCACTCGGGTTGAAAAAACAACTCCGTGCTTTCGGAAACTTTTTCAGCATGTCGCTCTCCCCATGTGATGTCATGGCGATTCACCACCACAACCTTCAACTCATCAACATGTGCATAAGCGTCCTCTCTTGCTGCTTTGAAGCGTTTTGGCGAAAGTGTTACCCAATCCCATTCCCCAGACATCTTGTGCGCACCTGATGTTTCGATGTGGGTTTTCAGACCTGCATCCCGCAGCCCCTTCGTCAAAGGACCGAGGTCATGCATCGCTGGCTCACCTCCGGTTACCACACAAATTGGCGCACCTGAATCCACGGCCTGCTTCACCAATGCACCACAGCTCACTTTGGGATGGGCCTCCACGTCCCAGCTTTCTTTCACATCGCACCAGGCGCATCCGACATCGCATCCACCCAAGCGTATGAACCAGGCACTTTTTCCCGTGTGGGCGCCTTCTCCTTGAACGGTGAGGAATTGTTCCATCACCGGGTACTTATGTTCAGACCAATTTGCCATGCAAATCAAACTCCGTTGCTGATTCAATTTCCACTTCTGCAAAATCCCCCATGCGGAGATGCACGTCACCTGGAACGGTAATGCGTACTTCATTATCCACATCCGGAGAATCCCATTCGGTTCGTCCAATCCAAATGCCGTCCTCCGTGCGATCTACCAATGCGCGCTGACGGGTGCCGACAAATTTTTGATTGAGCTCATACGAGATGCCCGCTTGCTGTTCCATGATGGCTTCCACGCGTTTGCGCTTCACCTCCTCGGGAACATCGTCGTCGAGTTTAAAGGCGTGCGTGTTTTCTTCATGCGAATACGTAAAACAACCGACGCGTTCGAAACGCATTCTCGCTGTCCATTCTAGCATATCCTGGTGGTGCGCTTCGGTCTCTCCCGGAAAACCACAAATCAAAGTGGTCCGCAGCGCAATTTCAGGAACGCGATTTCGGATATCACCAATCAAGCGATCCATCTTTTCTTGGGTAATCCCTCTCCGCATGCTTTTCAAGATATCATCCGAGGCATGTTGCAAGGGCATATCGAGGTAATTGCATACATTCGAACGTTCCGCCATTGCATCCAAAACGTCCATCGGAAATCCCGTTGGAAAGGCATAATGCAAACGAATCCAATCGATGCCATCGACATCGCTGAGCCGACGAACCAATTCCGCAAGTTTTCGCTCACGATAAATGTCCAAACCGTAGTAGGTCAAATCTTGAGCGATCAGGATCAATTCCCTTACCCCATTGGCGGCGAGACTCTCCGCCTGCCTCACCAAGTCCTCCATCGGCGTTGACACGTGCTTGCCGCGCATCAAAGGGATCGCGCAAAATGCACACGGACGATCGCATCCTTCTGCGATCTTCAAGTAAGCGTAGTGCGCCGGAGTTGTGAGCAATCGCTCACCCACCAACTCGCGCTTGTAATCGGCCTTCAACGTCTTGAGCAAACGTGGCAAATCGCGGGTTCCAAACCAAGCATCCACTTCTGGAATTCCATCTTTCAATTCGTCTTTGTAACGCTCCGAGAGGCAGCCGGTTACATAGACCCGATCGACCAACCCCTCTTCTTTCGCTTCTGAAAAACGAATGATGGTATCGATGCTTTCTTGCTTGGCACTTTCAATGAATCCGCAGGTATTGATGATCACTATTCCAGCATCACCTGATTTGGACTCATGTTCAACATCGTACGAATTGGCCCGTAGTTGGCCCATCAACACTTCCGAATCGAAAACGTTTTTGGCGCAGCCCAAGGTCACTACATTGACTTTGCGCGGCTGGGTGGTTCTTGTTCTCATGGAGTTGGATCGTAGGTATAGACTCAGGCAATGGTGGATTCATCCCAATTTTCAGGGAGAAGACTATCGATGAATTCAATGACGTCAAAATCTTGTAAATCTTCCATTTTTTCTCCAATTCCGATGAACCGCACAGGGATGCTCAGTTGGTCAGAGATGGCGAGCACTGCGCCTCCTTTCGCCGTGCCGTCCAATTTGGTCAACACCAGACCCGAGACTTCAGTGGCCGCCATGAACTGCTTGGCCTGTTCGACCGCATTCTGACCGGTTGAACCATCCAAAACAAGCAATACTTCGTGGGGAGCACCTGGGACAATTTTGTCCATTACGCGCTTAATCTTAGTCAACTCCTCCATCAGCCCCTTTTTGTTGTGGAGGCGACCTGCCGTGTCCACAATCACCACTTCAGCATCGCGCGCAACAGCAGCTTCCAAGGCATCAAAGGCTACCGAAGCAGGATCAGCACCCATGTGTTGGGCAATGATTTCCACTCCTGCCCGCTCTGACCAAATTTTCAATTGATCGATGGCCGCAGCACGAAAGGTGTCCGATGCCCCGAGAAGGACTTTTTTCCCTTCATTCTTGTACCGCCAAGCCAACTTCCCAATGGATGTGGTTTTGCCCACGCCATTCACGCCAACCACCATGATCACTTTCGGTCCCTGGCTCGAATCTAGAATGTGTTTATCAAAATCATCCAGTGTGCGCGTTCCGGAATCGGAAAAAAGGCCTGCAATTTCCTCTCGCAGCATCTCGTACAATTCCTGCACTTCCATATATGCCTCGAAACGCGCCCGTTTCCTCAGGCGATCTAGGATTTTATTGGCGGTATCAACCCCAACATCTGCCGTAATCAGCGCCTCTTCCAAATCATCCATCAACTCCTCATCCACCTTTCGGCGGCCAGTAAACACCTTGGCGAGTCGTTGAAAAACATTCGTTCGGGTTTTTTCAAGGCCCGAATCGAGGCTTTCCTTCTTCTTTCCTGAAAAAATGCGTTTGAAAAAACTCATGAGGGGATTGTGAATTGGGGGCTTTTAGGACAAAAAGGGCCGGCACTTTGGCAAGTGCGGCCCTTCTTCAAAGTGGTGTTCAACTGACCTATTCGCTCAGTCGCGGCCGAGCCATTCCTTGACATCGTCATTGTGGACGATCTCTTCACGGAAAGTGTAAGCCCCTGATTTCGCGCTTTTGATCATCTTGATGACCTTCGTGTGTTGCTTTCCGCCGCCGGACTGCAAGGATGCTACTGTTTTCTTTGCCATGACTCAGTTTATTTTATCTCTTTGTGCAGGGTCATCTTCCGAAGTACAGGATTGTACTTCTTCAATTCAATGCGATCCGGAGAGTTCTTTCGGTTCTTGGTCGTAATGTATCGTGACGTTCCTGGCTTGCCAGAGTCTTTATGCTCTGTGCATTCGAGGATCACTTGTACGCGGTTGCCTTTCTTGGCCATCTGTCAAAAATTGGAGTGCAAATATAGCGAATCATTGTGACCTAACAAGGCCTTATCGCAAATCCAACATTTCAACGTGGATAAGCCGCTGATGCAGGCGGTTTTGCAGGGGCTTCCTCCTCTTAAGTTTATGCTTTCGCAATGGCCATCCGTAAAAATACCAAAAGCAGCAAGCCTGCACCCGCTCGCAACCGAAAAAAAGGCGCAGCCGAGGCTGAAAAGAAAAACAGCAAGAAGACGCCCCGAACGAAGGCAGCCCCCGGAAAGCTTCGTGTTTGGTTCGCTGCGTTTCAAGAACGGTGCCGTAATCCCCGGCTGCAAGCGGCAGTCGGCGTTTCAATGCTCGTGGCAGGAATTTACATGGGTTGCGCGCTCGTTTCGGGACTTTTTACGGGGTCGGCTGACTACGCAATTGTACTAGAGGGCCTGAACGACACGGCCCAAACCGATCGGGAACCCTATCAAAATTGGCTGGGTGGCTCAGGCGCTTTCCTGGCTTTTTGGCTTGGACGCCAGGGCCTTGGGCTGGGCGCCCTCTCCCTGCCTGTTCTTTTCATCTTCTGGTCTTGGCCGATGATCACGCAACGAAAATCAAGTGGAAATGGCAAAACGATCCGCTGGGCTCTTTTATGGACCGTAATCAGTCCCTGGTTCGCCGGCTATATCGCATCCATTTTGGGGAAATGGGGAATGCCTGCCTGGGACCACTGGATTGGAACAGCCGGGCACTTTCTGACGGAGAACGCTTTGATTTATTTGGGTACGCTTGGCAATGGCCTCGTCTTTGGCGGCATCATTCTGGCCATCACCGCGTATTACTTCCAACCTCAGCTGAATCAGCTTTCGGGATTTTCATTGGCGAATATTGCCCAATGGTTTTCATCCGATGATGCCGAGGCGAGTGCTTGGAACAGCCGGAATGCTGCGGAGGACGAATCTGATTCCAACACGGACAATGATGAACCGCTGAACGAAAGCGAACCCTCAGACCTGCCGTGGGAACAAGAAGACCTCAGCACGCCAGCTTCAAGCGCCGTAACGGAGGAACCGGTTCTTCTCGAAGAAGATGACGATACGGAAGCAACATTGGATGAGCTGCTGACCGAATTGGAGGGCAACACCGCGCCAGAGACAAGCCTCGTTACGCCCGTTACGCCCACTCCACCGAAACACAACAAAGGCGAAAAAGACGACGATGATGTGGCGTTCGAAGTAAAAGTAGCATCGGATGAGGCGCAATTGTCCGATGATGAAATAGACCAAAAAGTGCAAGACTTCGGGGAATACGACCCCACCTTGGATTTGAGCCGTTTCGAGTTGCCCAACTTGGATCTTTTGGTTTCGCATGGCAGCGGCAAGGTCCAAGTCAGTGAAGAGGAACTGGAAGACAACAAAACCAGAATCATCCAAACGTTGCGGAATTTCAGCATTGAAGTTTCGAGCATCTCAGCAGAAGTGGGTCCTACGGTTACCCTCTATGAAATCGTACCTGCGCCGGGCATTCGAATTTCCAAGATCAAAAACCTCGAAGATGACATTGCTTTGAGTTTAGCGGCATTGGGCATTCGAATCATTGCCCCCATCCCAGGACGAGGAACCATCGGGATTGAAGTACCCAATTCCAATCCGGACATCGTCTCCATGCGCGCGCTGATTGCGTCCGATAAGTTTAACCAATCGAAAGCAGCTCTGCCCATTGCGATGGGAAAGACGATTTCCAACGAAACGTTTGTATTCGATTTGGCCAAAATGCCGCACTTGCTCATGGCAGGTGCCACAGGCCAAGGAAAATCGGTTGGACTCAATGCGATGCTGGTGAGCCTGCTTTACCGCAAACACCCATCGCAACTGAAATTTGTTTTGGTGGATCCGAAAAAGGTGGAATTGACCCTGTTCAACCATATCGAACGGCACTACCTCGCGAAGCTGCCCGATTCTGAGGAGGCCATCATTACGGATACGACCAAAGTTGTTGCGACCCTCAACTCGTTGTGCATTGAAATGGACCAACGCTACGACCTGCTCAAGGAGGCCCAATGCCGCAACCTCGCAGAGTACAATGCCAAATTTGTCCGACGTAGGCTGAATCCCGAAGAAGGGCACCGGTACCTCCCGTACATTGTTTTGGTGGTGGACGAGTTTGCCGACTTGATCATGACGGCTGGAAAGGAGGTCGAGACGCCCATTGCTCGTCTCGCTCAATTGGCGCGTGCCATTGGCATTCACCTGATTATCGCCACGCAGCGGCCTTCTGTGAACATCATCACCGGAACCATTAAAGCCAATTTCCCAGCCCGCATCGCCTTCCGAGTCACCTCCAAAATTGACTCACGTACAATTTTAGATGCAGGCGGAGCGGATCAATTGATCGGCCGTGGTGACATGCTCATGAGCACAGGAAATGACTTGATTCGGATCCAATGCGGTTTTGTGGACACCCCCGAAGTCGAGGCAATCTGCGAATTCATCGGCAGCCAGCAGGGCTACCCCGATGCCTTCATCCTGCCAGAATACACGCCAGAAGGCAACAGCGAAAGCGGAAATTTGAGCGACGACGAGCGCGACAGCATGTTTGCCGATGCCGCCCGTGTAATTGTGATGCACCAGCAAGGGTCGACCTCCCTGCTGCAGCGGAAACTCAAAATTGGTTACAACCGTGCGGGCCGCATTATTGACCAACTAGAAGACGCGGGGATCATCGGTCCGTTCGAAGGGTCAAAAGCACGCAAAGTTCTCGTTCCGGATGAAATGAGTTTGGAACAGATGTTGCAGATAGGAGATGCATGAAGCATCTTCGCACTATGAAATTTTTGCCGTCCCTTTTGAGCGCACTCGCGCTGATTATGTTGAATTCCTCTCCGTTGTTCGCGCAAGGAGCGGAATCCATTCTGAATCAACTGAGCAATGAGGCAAAGGCATACGGCTCAATCGAAGCCACCTACACCTCCCACATGGTGGACAAAGTGAGCGACTTCGAAGCCCTACAGAATGGCAAGATTTTCATCGATGAAGAAAAGTATTACTTGGACCTCGGCGACTACACCATCATTTGCGATGGCACCACGATCTGGACATATGAAACGGCTGTGAACGATTGCTACGTAGACGACGCGGACGCAATGGCTGAAGAAGGCATGGATCCATCAAAGCTTTTCACGCTTTGGGAGGATGATTTCAAAAATGAACTGAAAGGAGATGCGGAAATTGATGGCAGAAAGGTGACCCACGTGAACCTTTACCCGAATCAAGGGGATGAAAAGCCATTCCACACCATCCAACTATTCATTGATGAGGCCAACATGGAAATGGTCCGGGCCGTTGTAAAAGGACGCGAAGGAACCGATGTCACCTATGACGTGACGTCTTTCAAACCACGCGCTGCTGTCAGTGCGGACAAGTTCACATTTGATGCAGACCTTTTTCCAGGGGTGAGCATCATCGACAATCGGCTCTAAGCGCGATCAGTCGTTGATCAAGCGCGCCCAATCTCCGTCGGAGAACATGCGCATGTGCCAGTTGCTGTTGACAAGCCGCGCTGCCGCTTCGTCCCATCTCCATTGAACTGCATGCTCCATCGGGGTAGGTGATTCTCCGACTGGGGCCGCACGTTTGTCTTGCTCCATCCACTTCGCCGTCTCCACCAACGCATCGAACGCCAAAATGGAATACGCTGTGGGATCGGTTCCATACATTTCCCGAAAACGAAGCGTTTGCTGCTGCACCTGTGGATCAGACCAATCGATGCGATTGCTCACCGGTATCGTCCAATTGGACCGGGTCATAAAATCGCGTTCCAAGAATTCCAGCTCAGCGGTGGCCGGATGCGCATAGACGCGCACAGGAAAAGAATCCGCCAACTGAAGCTCAGTTTGAACGTAAGCGTACATCGACTGCGAATATTTGCCTGATGGAATGGCCACCACATTCAATTTGGACGTATCCATTTTTGCAGTGATCCCCTCTGCAAATCGGTTGTTTGCCGCCAAGAATTCCAACCCCTCCAACGAGCCGCGAATACTCGAATATCCCGCTTTAAACGCTGTTTCGAGGTCCACATCTTTCCCCCGCGTTTCCAGGAACAAGACCGTATCTGTGGGATGGTTTCGGGCCACAAGCGAGCCCAATTTGTACATCCCATCCCGTTCATCGGACCGCAGCGAAAAAGATGCCGCGTGATGCGACCAGAAAGCCGACTTCAAGGAGGTCAAAACCCATTGCGGGGTTTGGGGCAGGGTTTGTGCCAACAACCGGTTAATCGAATCCATCCTACTGCTGCGCAGCGGCCCAAAAATGACATCCGACCCAATCAAATCAGATTCGCTCCAAGCATAAGTTCCGAGCGTATCTGGCTCCGTGTCTATTACCCGCAGCTGAACGGCATACCCACTGTCTTGCAATAATTCTGACGCCCATTCCATGCCATGAAAAAAGTCCAAGGAAACCTCGCGCAAGCGGGTTGTCTTGGCGTCAAACTCTCCTCCGATTACTGTATCCACGTCAAGCATGAAGGGCAGCATGGCCAATACCCGCAGCGTATCCGAACGGAGTACAGGTAGCCTTCTGCCTCGAGCAACCTCCATCCCCGAGTCAACCTCAGCCGAAATGATCCGAGTAGTATCTGCGGGCAGAATGGTCGGCACCTGCAAGCGATCACCGATGCCCAATGTCTCCATTATATGGCCATTGGCGTCCTTCAATTCCTTGTCCGTAATCTCATATTTGCGAGCAATGCCATACCACGTTTCACCCGCAACCACTTCATGCGTAGCTCCTCTCCAGACTACGGTATTCGAAGCCACCAACAACTCCCTTGCAGCTGGAATCCAGATTTGATGGCCGGGCGCCAGCGGCGATGCAACGTTCGAGTTGGCTGCGGTCAATTCATCAAGCGTGAGGCGATTGGCACGGGCGAGTCGCGCGAAGGTATCGCCCGGCAGCACCGTGTACCACGATTGCGCATTGCAGATTGAAGCGCACAAAAACAACCATGCAATGCATGTTCCAATCAACGGCTTATTCAACAGTCTATTCATGATAGCAATTCCGTATTGAAATGCGCAAGGTAAAAATCTTCACGGTCAGCTTTGTCCATTCCAGCGGTCTCTTTCATAAATCGGTTGCGGTCCTCTCCGGATACGAAAACCCAAATGCACACCGAATTATTGCTGTGGTAGATTGCTTTTCTTTCATCATCAATCGCGCACAAGTCTGGCGGAATTTCGGCAGGAATGCAAATCATCTTATTCCCACTCAATGGTGGCCGGTGGCTTGGAACTGATGTCGTAGACCACCCGGTTCACGCCGCGAACTTTATTGATGATGTCATTCGACACTTTGGCCAAGAAATCATAAGGCAAGTGACTCCAGTCTGCGGTCATACCATCGGTAGAGCTCACGGCGCGCAGGGCAACGGCTTGCTCATACGTTCGTTCATCTCCCATGACTCCGACGCTTTGAACCGGCAATAAAATTGCGCCTGCTTGCCAAACCTCATCGTACAAGTCCGACGCCTTGAGGCTGTCGATCCAAATCGCATCCACCTCTTGCAAAATTCGCACTTTTTCTTTGGTGATGTCGCCCAAAATCCGAATGGCCAAGCCAGGGCCTGGAAACGGGTGGCGTCCTAAAATGGCCTGTTTGATGCCCAACTCTTTGCCCACACGACGCACCTCATCCTTGAAAATCAGCCGGAGCGGCTCGACAACTTTGAGCTTCATGAAGTCCGGTAACCCCCCAACATTGTGGTGGCTCTTAATCGTCGCCGAAGGACCTCCTGTGGCACTCACGCTTTCAATGACATCCGGATAAATGGTTCCTTGTGCCAACCATTTCGCCCCTTCGACCTCTTTGGATGCGTCATCAAACACATCAATGAATACTTTTCCGATGGCTTTCCGCTTCTTTTCGGGATCTGATTCGCCCGCCAGTGCCGTTAAAAAACGATCACCCGCTTGGATGCCCTTGACTTGCAGTCCCATCCCTTCATAGGTTTCGAGAACCTGCTCAAATTCATTTTTGCGCAGCAGACCATTGTCGACAAATATGCAATGCAATTGGCTTCCGATGGCGCGGTGCAATAAGCCCGCAGCAACCGTGGAGTCCACTCCACCACTGAGGCCAAGAATGACACGGTCGTCACCGATTTGTTCCTGCAACCGAGCGACCGTCTCATCCGCAAAATTCGCAGGCGTCCAATCTCCGGCACATCCGCAAATGCCTTGAACGAAGTTGCCCAGCAAAATGGTCCCCTCGGAACTGTGCCAAACTTCGGGGTGGAATTGAATGCCCCAAACCGGGCGGAGGGCATCGCGAAAACCCGCGAATTTCACATCGTGCGTGCTGCAAATCGTCTCGAATCCGTCCCCCAACGAGAGAATGGTATCCCCGTGACTCATCCAGACTTGGGACTGCGCACTCATGCCGGCAAGCAGTTGATCCGTCGTGTTCACTTCCGCGAGAAGCGCTCTGCCATATTCTCGAGTATTCGAAGCCTCGACGGACCCTCCATGGGTTTGAGCCAAGTACTGCGCACCGTAGCAGACCCCAAGCACCGGGACTTTGCCCAGCATCGTGGACAAGTCGGGCCTTGGCGCGTCTTCATCGCGGACACTGTGAGGAGACCCCGAGAGAATCACACCGTGTATATCCTCGGCCAATCCGTCATATGCGTGCCAGGGTATGATTTCTGAATAAACATTCAATTCCCTCACCCGACGGGCGATAAGTTGCGTGTATTGACTTCCAAAATCCAGAATAAGAATGCGCTGATGTGCCATAATGCTAAGTCCCTTTGACAGAATCCAGTTTGAAAAAGCAAAGGTAACTTGGTCGTTCCGGCTCGTTGCCGAATTGGAAACGGTACTTTTGCACCATGATTCACCAAAATCTCCAAGGCAAGCGCATCCTTCTCGCCAGTCAATCTCCCCGGCGGCTCGAATTGGTCCGGGGTTTGGAACTGGACCCGATTATCCGGCTCAAAGACATCGACGAGTCATTTCCCTCCTCCATCACGGGAACGGAAGTTGCAGAATACGTGACGCGCAAAAAAGCAAAAGCCTACATCGACGAATTGGAAGACCACGATGTGCTGATCACAGGAGATACTGTGGTGCTTTGTGATGGGCAAGTGCTCGGCAAACCCAAGTCAGTGGCGGAAGCGAAAACCATGCTCCAACAGTTGAATGGCAGAACGCACACCGTTGCCTCCGGTATCGCTGTCACGACCAAAGCAGGCGGAATCAAATCAGCAGTGGACACGTGCACGGTAACTTTCGCCGCAATGGACGACGCATTGATGGACCACTACATCGATCGGTACCAACCTTTTGATAAAGCCGGTGGGTACGGAGTACAAGACTTGATTGGTTTTGCGGGCGTTGTTTCGCTCAATGGATCCTACTTTACGGTGATGGGGCTCCCAACCCACCTCCTTTTTCATCTTTTAAACAATTTAAAATCATAACGTTAAGAAGTGGATTATGAAAAGTGTCTAACTTTTTCGAGATTGCATTGAACAACATTTGTCAAAGGATGTTAATTCCATGTTCTCAGGACACGTTTCATAATTGTAACCAAAACCCAAACACATGACTTCTTTTATTCTATCTGCTATTAAAGCTATGCCAACGGATGACTACGTCGGATTCACATTCTTCGTAGGCACGATGGCCATGATGGCAGCATCAGCATTTTTCTTTCTTTCAATCAACATGGTCGAAGGAAAATGGAAAACTTCCTTGTTGGTCAGCGGACTGATCACATTCATCGCCGCAGTTCACTACTACTACATGCGCGACTATTGGGCAGAAGTAGGTGAATCACCTACATTCTTCCGCTATGTAGATTGGACATTGACAGTTCCGTTAATGTGCGTTGAATTTTACCTCATCCTCAAAGCCGCAGGTGCACAAACTGGCTTGCTCTGGAAGCTCATCTGGGCTTCAGTTGTAATGCTGGTCACAGGATACATGGGTGAGGCCGTATACACGACTGGAACAGGGCCTGCTCTGTGGGGATTGATTTCCGGCATCGCGTATTTCTACATTGTTTACCTCATCATGTTTGGTGAAGCAAAAGCCTTGGCAGACAAGTCTTCTGCTTCAGTGCAACGCGCTCATGGCATCCTATGCAAGTTTGTCCTCATTGGTTGGGGCATCTATCCTTTGGGATACATGATCGGAACTGAAGGTTGGTACGATTTCGTTGACGGAATTGGACTCAACATGGACGTAGTCTACAACATCGGTGACGCCATCAACAAGATTGGCTTCGGATTGGTCATCTACAGCTTGGCTGTCAGCAAGGACTAATATTCCCAAAAACTGAACGTTCCTGAACGTGAGCCGCCGGTCCTTTTGGATCGGCGGTTTTTTTGTCCCCTTTTTAGCGAAACGAAATCAATGGAGCATCAGCGCTCCAATCCTCCCTTCTCCCCAAGGCGCCCATAGAAAGGGAATGCAGCCCTTCTTCTTCTAAGATGGCCACCACCTCCTCCAATCCTGTATTTCCGACCGACACCAGCAATCCTCCGCTTGTTTGGGGATCACACAAGAGATCACGATCGAATCCCTCAAGTGCATCGACATGATGACCATAACTGGCCCAATTCCTTCGACTCCCTCCGGGTACGCATTCCATGGAATGGTAATGCCTAAGTCGCTCTGGGGATAACAAGGGAACCGAAGCGGTATCAACTTCGGCGCAAAGTTTCGCTCCTTCGCACATTTCAACCAAATGCCCCAGCAATCCGAAGCCCGTGACATCAGTCATGGCATGCACGGCCGAGACTTGGGACAATTTCGCCCCTACGGCGTTCAATGCTTGCATGGAATCCACCGCAGATTTCAAATCATCTTCGGTCACAATGCCTTTTTTCTGTGCGGTCGTAACCATCCCAACACCCAACGGTTTCGTCAAGAACAAATGATCTCCCGGTTGCGCAGCTGCATTGGCCTTCAATTGATTCAGTGGCACCCGACCCGTTACGGCAAGACCGAATATCGGTTCAGGACTATCGATGCTATGGCCACCTGCCAATGGAATGCCCGCCTCTGAACAAATGCTTCGACCACCATCAAGAACCGCACTCGCGGCCGATTCTGGAATCTTACCCAACGGCCATCCAAGAATAGCAATGGCCATGAGCGGGGTGCCACCCATGGCATAAATATCGCTGATGGCATTCGCAGCAGCAATGCGTCCGAACGTGCGAGGATCATCCACAATCGGCATGAAAAAGTCTGTCGTCGATATGATTCCCGTGCCATCCCCCAAATCCATTACCGCGGCGTCGTCCTTGGTGTCGTTGCCAATCAGCAAGGAAGGAAAAGATTCCGACCGATCCACTCCCGACAAAATTTCATGTAGCACAGCAGGTGAAAGCTTACAACCACAGCCAGCACCGTGGGAAAATTGGGTCAGTTGAACAGTGTCCATTCTATTGTGTTTTTGAATCAAAAAATACGCCCTGCATCAGTCCAGCGCTTGCAAATATTGAGCAATCTCTTCGTGTGTTTTCCCCTTGCCATCCACTGTATAGTTATCCTCACGTGGATAGCGCTGTTGCGTGTGGTCGTATAGTTTGTCGTAGTAGACCAAACCAATGGCCGCGGCAGCCCGCAAATCATTGTTTCGCAGGGCATCAATCGCTTGTTGACACCGCAACCCGCCCAGTTTTTCTCGGATGCGCTCAAAAGCTGCTTCGAGCAATTCCGTGCTTGCCGTCCCATACACTTCGCACAACACATCAAGGCGCTCCTCCTGGGTGCGCTCCAACACCCAGACGGGTGAAGCACGCATGGAATCAAAAAATTCTTGGGGCAGGTGCACCGTACCGATGGCCCTGCTTTCGTTTTCTGTCCACACGGGTAAACTCCAATCGAATCCTTTGAGAATGCGATGGCAATCATTGGCAAATTGCTCTGAACTCGGTTGTGTTATGCGTTCAAGGTTTCCAAATGCGGATCCCAAATGCCCCGCAATTCCCTCCAAGTCGAGGACTTGAGCACTTGTCTGCTGCAGCGCATGCAAGACCTTGGTTTTGCCAACACCGGTCATGCCACCCACCACGCGCAAACATGCAATGGATTCGAAATCTTTTCGTGCCCACCCTCGGTAGGCTTTGTATCCGCCGATCAATTTCACGACCGGAAGCCCCGCCGTTTCTAAAAGCCATGCCACAGCGCCCGAGCGCATGCCGCCTCGCCAACAATGAACAATGATGGGTTCTCGGTTTTCTTGCGCTTCAAATAATGCCCGCGCCAGCCGCACCAATTCCCCCATTTTAGGCCCAACAAACTCCAACCCTTTCTCCACCGCTGCCGGTTTTCCTTGCTGCTTGTACAAGGTGCCAATGACCGCGCGTTCATCGTCTTCGAAGATGGGCAGCGGGGTAGCTCCAGGGATGTGTCCTTTTTCGAATTCACCGGGTGAGCGGGTATCCAAAATGACACGTCCAGCAGCGTAAATCCAGTCGCCTGGATCAGCTTGGTGCGTGGGCTCCTTCATTGGACGATCCAACGCAATGCACGTTGCCCCTCGACTTGAACGGTGTAAACACCAGCAGACAGCATCAGCCCCCATCGTTCATGTGTTTGCTTGAATGCACCCTGGTGCACCAACCGCGCAGAAGCATCATGAATGCGGTAGGACTTTCCAAGAAAATCATCTGGCACCACCACCTGGCAATGTCCATCATTTGGATTGGGATACATCGCCAGCTCGCCTAGGTCGTCATTGCCATGAATGGAATAAGCTGCATTCAAAGTGACATGGTCAATCCAAATATGATTGCCATACGCCCCGACATTCACAAAGGCCAATTCCAAACAAGACACATCGCCTTGAGACCATTCAAGGGGAATTGCCACCTCTTGCGTTGACCACACCAGTTCTCCTCCGGTATCGTACCAGAACCACATATAGCAGCCTGGAACTGCCAAATCTGGCCCATAAGCCGCCCACAGCGACGTCCACTCCTCCTCTCCACCCGGGCGGCCCCAGAGTTCCAAGCCATCCGAATTGTCCGCATACATCTGATGGGCAACATCGAACGTTACATGATTCATTCCTGCTGGGTCAAATGCAGGCGTGATCAGCAAGTCCGTCGCTCCTTCTGTATTCACCCAATAATTAGGGAATTGCGCCACGCCGTTGGTGCCATCGGTCAAGTCCCAAGCTTGCTCCCATGCATGTCCATTCACCTCCATCCGCCAATGTTCAGGCGGAAAAATGGGGCCATCAAAATTCTCCGCAAAACCACCGGCTTGAACTACGGGTTCGTTGACAACTTCGATCATGTTTTCCCATGTCCAAGAATCCGAATTGCCCTCAGCATCCGTGACCGTAAGCGTTACAGGAAAGGTCCCTTCCTCTTGGTACCAGACCCATGCCTCACTTTCCCCTTCGCCGCTGGATTCTCCGCCCGGAAAGTCCCATTGGTATTGAGCGCCATCGCACAATGCGACAGAGACGCTGGCGAAATGAATGGGAGAAACCGTGCAAGGCGATGCCAAGTTGATCCGCCGTCGATCCGCCATGAATCCAGCCAAAACCGACGAAGGCTCCTTGAATTCAGATTGATGCACCCCGCGTGTACCTGCTGTCCGAATATGGCCGCCGCAATAATCCGGCTGCAGAAACGTCGACACGTTGATCATGGGCAGCCCGGTGTTGTAGAGCAGCCAATCGTCCATTTCATTGTCACGGTAATAAACGGCTTGCGTAGTGCCGATGTAGACTCCCCCATCCGTTCCCCGCTGGTGGGCGAGGCTCACGACGCGTTCGCCTGCGATGGTAGCTGTGGTCAGGTCCTGCCATGTTTCTCCAGCATCTTGACTTTGCAATACTTTGTGGCCGTTCTGTGTGCCGGTAAGCACACACCAAAGAACATCCGGGTTGGTCCCGTCGACATCCAAGTAAATGGGTTGGTTGTTGTTGCTGCCATTTTCTGCAGGCGTCGGGGTCGCAATTTCCCACGTACTTCCTCCATCCGTCGAGCGGTGAATGCGCCAGAGGGAACCACTTAGTTTTTGCGAGACATACAAGCGCTCTGGATCCCGTGGACTCACTTTCACCGAAATGATTTTTTCACCGCCAAAGTCCTGGACCAATAACCAGGTGGCTCCTCCATCTTCCGAGCGCCACAATTCAGAACCTACAGGAGAGTACAAGCATTGGTAACACGTAGGGTCCCATTCCAAATTGCCATATTCACCGAACCAATATGCCGTGTTGGGCTTTTTCGTACCGTCGAAAGGCAGACTATTGATCCGATCAAACCGATCATTGGTGAACCGGAATGCTCCGCCATCGTGGTAGCCCACCGAAGGATCGCCGGGGTTGATAAACCCCCGAAAATTATCCCCCGCCAACTCTGCGAGCCACCCTCCCGATGAATCGCTTTCTGCCCCCCATCTGTAGAGGTCGCCATTCCGGATCAAAGTACCGTTGTGGTACGTTCCACCCACCATGACCTCTGGGCCTCGCCAACCCGCTTGCCATCCCCAAAAATCCGTCCCATGGAGTCCATACATCCTTGGCTCCATATGGTCTCCTTGATCACCGGAATGGTAAAGACCTCCATCTGAAGCCACCCACAAATCCACGGTACCATCCGATCGGGTAAAAAATTTCACATCGTGGACATCTGCGTGGGTATAGCGGTCTGCCGTGAATTCGCCGGCCCATGTGACCCAGTGGCCATTCAAATCCCAATCCACTCCGCCATTTTCAGAGCGCCAGACGCAAATGCCGGCCGCAAATTGACGGTTTGCATCGGTGGGGCTGATGTCCAACGCGAGGTCATAATAATATTGGCCTCCATCGCCTGTTCCATCTTCTGACCATCCCAAAATATTGGGATTGGTGTCCGCAGCCCATGGTCCTCCTGGGCCATTCCCACAGCAGATGAATTCGAAGGTTTCGCCCGCATCAATACTCTTGTAAATTCCAAATAGCCCTCCGCCGTTGTCGGTTGATCCAGATGCAAGCACAATGACCAAGTCGGGATCTGCAGGAGTAACCGCCATCTCACAGCGCCTTTGGCCTTCTCCAGATGCAATGCTCGGCCAGCCTTCTGCTCCAGAGGTGAACGTAAGTCCGCCGTCTGTCGATCTTTTGAAAATCGTGCTTTCGCCTAAAAGCTGGATGGCGTAACAAATGCTGTCTGCCTCCGGATGAAAGGCAATTTCCATGAATTCGCCACCGCTCACTTGAATCATGGCATTCCCTTCGTCGGCCGTTCGGAACAAGCCGTAATTGGTTGCGGCAAAGAGCATGGGTTCCTGTCCATCCGTACTCGGTCCAAAAATAAGGTCACGGTACCATCGATCAGCGCCTTGGAAGTTGGAACTTCCGCATGCTTCCCAGCTCACACCGCCATCTGAGGTTCGCCACAGTTGGCCAGAACCGGAACCGAGCCACACCCGGTTCGGATCATCTGGATGAATCGCGATGCTGTAAACACTGGTAAGCGGCAGATCGCGTGACATCAATTGCCAATGCTGGCCATGATCCTCTGATTTCCACGCACCGGCGGTGGCTGTTCCGCACCAAACGATTTCATGGTTGGACTTGGCCTGCTCAACGGTATAAACATGGCAGGCACCCGGACTTTGCACTTGAAAAGCCATTGCCACTTCAGGATCATAACTCCAGGGTCCCATTTCTTCCCAAATTCCGTTCATTCGTTCCGACGCAGCTTGATGCAGCTCCGTGTATCCGCGGGAAGGTTGAGGAGAGGTCAATTCATGGTTCCGCATCCAGCGCTTGTAGTATTGCGTGTCTCGGTTTTTGACGAAGGGAATGCGCTCGTAATGCGCCTCAAATGCGGAACGGACAACTTCTGGCGAGGCATCATCCCCGTACATCAATCGGACCCAGTTAGGTGCATCATTCCCTGGCAAATAGGGTGTTTGGGGAACGTGTTGCGCACAGACGGCAAAAGATACCATCAGTTGCAAAGAAAGGGCGGCCATGAAGTGAATTCGGTGCATGGTCAAAAATAAGCCTTCCATCTTTTCTAGAAAAAGAAAAGAGCCGCCCAAAGGCAGCTCTTTCTGTCAAGTGAATTTGGATGGTTGGTCCAATCTTCCAAGCCTTATTCAGGGCAAGGAGTTCCGTAGTACTGGAAGAACGTCAGCAAGTCAGATACATCGACGAATGAGTCACCATTGATGTCACCTGGGCAAGCGTCTGGGTAATCGCAACCGCCAGGGAAGTTGGCGTTTGGATCAAAGTTCAACCCGTCCGTGTCCATGCAACCGACGATCAAGCAAGTGCCGTCGTCTGTTGAAGCATTTGCATCATAATTGCACGCCGTTTCATCGGTGCAACCGGCAAACTCACAAGAGCCATCATCAACGGAAGCCGCAGCATCATAGTTCGTCGCGCTGGTTATGGTGCATCCTCCAAAGAGGCAAGAACCATTTTCCATTCCCGCCTCAGGATTGAAGTTGCTCGCATTTTCATCTGTACAACCTTGAACAGGGAACACACACGACTCATCATCGTAAGTGGCTGCTTCGTTGTAATTGAGACTTGCTGTATACATACAACCTGCAACGACACAAGATCCATCGTCCACATTGGCTCCTACGTTGAAGTTATCCGCATCTGGATTCGTACATCCCGTGTACTCACACAATGCTTCTTGGTCTCCTGTGTTGGCCATTGCATTGTAATTGGAAGCCAATTCATCCATGCAACCCGTATAGAGACAGATGGCATCTTGATCACCTGTATTCGCCTGAGAATCGTAGTTGTCGGCACCGTTGTCCATGCAACCCGTGTAGAGGCATGAATCGTCGTCCACGTTCGCACCAGCATCAAAGTTGTCCGCATCTGCATCTGTGCAACCCAAGTACACGCAGAGCTCCACTTGATCACCCGTGTTGGCCAAGTCATAATAGTTGTCCGCTTCGGGGTCTGAGCAACCCGTGAACAAACACGTACCATCGTCCACATTCGCCATGGGATCATAGTTGTCAGCGACTTCATTCATGCAACCGTTGTAAATACAAATTGCACCTTGATCGCCGGTATTGGCTTGGGCATCGTAGTTGTCTGCGGCAAAATCCATACAACCGGAATACAAGCAAATTGCATCCTGATCACCGCCATTGGCTTGTAAATCATAGTTGTCCGCATCGGTATCCATACACCCCTCATAAAGACAAGAATCGTCGTTTAGATTCGCTGCCGAATCGTAATTGTCGGCGGTTTCATCCGTGCATCCCAAGAAGACGCATGTCAGGTCATCGAAGTTGGCTGAAGGATCATAGTTCACAGCATCCGCATCGGTGCAACCTCCTTCGACCGCTGGGAATGTCAGCTCAACATCGGTGTACTCAAAAATCTCCTCTTCCGCTCCTTGGAATCGGATATTGTAGCGCAAGAAGACCACACCACTCGTGGTGAATTGTCCGACCAACAAACGTCCGTCTTCATCTGGCACGCCTTGCGTATCGGAGGCACCGTCATTCAAGAAAATCTGAGCACCATCCGGCGTATCAATGATCAAATCATTTCCGAGGTTGAATTCGGGCAGGTAGATGTACATGTTTTCTTGTGCGAGGGCATTGTAGTCGCCTGGACCGGCACCAATCGTCAACCAAGAGTCATACTCCAACTCTGGGAATGTGCCGTAGAAACCGGGGTTGATGTTTCCACCGAAGTCAGCTCCTAACGGATGCTGGTAAAAGCTTTCCGTTGCCGTTGTCAACCATGGATCCTCGCTATTTCCGAACAAAGAAGTCATGTCGACGGCAGCGTCCGTATCAAATTGCGCATAAACGCGGTAGGTTGTTGCCTCATCGATGGTATTCTCTCCCACCACTTCGTAAACCAACCCTTGGAACGTGTCGTCCCCCCACTCGCAGCTTCCATCATCGTTCGTAGCCAATGGGTTGAAGTTGTTGGCAGATTCAGAAGCACAGCCTGAAACCTCTGCACACTCGTCTACTCCGTCACCTTCGTAGTCGCCGTTGCAATTGCCATCGCAATCCGAGAAAGGATCTGCATAGAGGCATGTCTCCAAATCATTCACATCGGCTTCCGGATTGTAATTGCAAGCCAACTCATCGTAGCAACCTATGCTCAAGCAATTACCATCTTCATCGGTAGCTAACGGATCGTAATTGAACGCTTCTGGGTCTGTACAACCTGGAATTTCTTCTTCGTCACACACGTTGTCGCCGTCTGCATCGTTGTTGCACTCTCCGTCGCAATCTCGGTAGTCTGTTTCGTAAAAACACGTGCCGTCATCGTCCGTTGCTGCAGCATCAAAGTTGCAAGCCAATGCATCGGTACAGCCCACTCCAAATGCGGGGAATGTCAGGTTCAAATCGGTCATGTAATGGGACGACTCCGCCTCATCACGGAATTGAAGGTTGTAAGAAACCGAAACAACACCCGCGGTCGTGAATTGGCCCATGAGCATCTGTCCATCGTCCACAAAAGACAATGGACTTCCATCATCACCGGGAATGTAGTACAAACTGGCTCCTACCGTTGTGTTGACCAACACATCCCCTCCGGTTTCTTCAAAATCAGAAAAGAACGTTTCAAGTCCTACTTGTTGCAAATCAAGCGACGAACCAGGACCACCGCCCAACGCCAACCAAGTATCGTATTCCAAGGTTGGAAAGGATGCGAAAAAAGCCGGATTAATCGCCTGTGCCAGCAAGCTTCCATACTCATCCTGATAAAAAGGTTCCGTGGAACTGATGGACCAGTTAAACTCCTCCGTTCCGTATGCTGCTGTGACTTGAATGGTGGTGTCTGCCGCAAAATTGGCATACAACCGATACGTAGAAGTTCCTTCGATCAAATCATGGCCAACGAGCTGATAGCTGAGCCCGGTGAACAAGCCTTCAGGCCATTCACATGATCCGTCATCATCCGTGGCTGCTTCGTTGTAATTCAAAGCGGATGAAGAGGTACAACCGCCGAATTCATTCTCATTGCAGATGCCATCTCCGTCATGATCGGCTAAGCACTCGCCACCGCAGTTGGTGCCGGGAGTCGCAAACGTACAAGAGCCATCGTCATCGGTAGCTTCTGGGTTATAGTTGCAGGCATAGGAAGTTGTGCAGCCTGGAATCTCAAATTCATCACAAATGCCGTCTTCGTCTGCATCTGCAAGGCAATCACCATCGCAATCGTAGCCCGCTTCAGGGAACGTGCCATCGCAACCACAAGAGCCCTCGAGAATACCAGAACCGCCGCAGATGCCACATTCGTCCAGCTGCAAGCATGAACCATTGTCATCGGTAGCGTCTCCATCATAGTTACATGCCGTAGCATCTGTGCAACCTGCCACTTCGAATTCATCGCAAACGCCATCTTCGTCCGTATCACTGAGGCAAACGCCATCGCAATCGTAACCAGCTGCTGGGAAATTGCCTTCGCAATCACACGCTCCTTCTGCGATGCCATCTCCTCCGCAAATGCCACATTCATCATTCGACAAACATGAACCGTCTTCGGTATTGGCTTCTTCATTGTAATTGCAGGCCAACTCGTCCATGCAACCAAAAACAGGTGGCACGTATTCTGCTGTGGTGAATTCAAGACCGCGGGTTTCCACCGAGTTTTGTCCTTCATCACGCCATTGCATGTTCCATGTTCCACTTAAAATTCCAAGATCGCCATTTTCATCATCCGCAACGGTGAATTGTCCCACCAGTACTTTTCCATCTTCGCCGGCAATCGCACCTGCGTTTGCGCCAGGAATGACGTACCAACTTCCGCCGGTTGTTCCCGCCAAGGTGAATCCAGAGCCCGTATTGAATGAATCAAAGGCATCCGACATTCCGATGGAACTGACGTCGCCCTCTGAACTGTTCGCCGAGCCAACGGTCAACCAGCTGTCAAACTCCAAAACGGGGAACATTCCGAACAAGAACGTTTGAATGCCCGAACCCAAATCTGAACCACCCAGTCCCACTGGGTGTTGGAAGAAACTCGTGGATACTTCCAAATCAAGTGATACAGGGTCCAACTCGTCCGATCCCACCGCAAATAGTGCAATGCACTCATCGAACTGATTTCCGAAGTGCGCGTAGAGCCGGTAAGTCGTTCCTTCGTCACTCGTTGCATGCACAGCAGCGTTCAAGAATGGAAAGGCTGGAACGGTACATGAACCATCATCTTCCGTTGCCGCAGGCAAATAGTTCGTCGCAAGCTCATCGGTACAACCATAAACTTCGATGGCATCACAAATTCCATCTTCATCTTCATCTGCTAGGCAAGTTCCTCCGCACTCTCCAATGGCGTCAACGACATTGCCGTCGCAATCGCAATCGCTTTCTGGCATTTCTTCACAACCGCAATCATAGATCGCGCCTGGTCCGTTGCAAATGCCGCAAGCATCCAATTCACCGATGCAATCGTCGGCGTCATCGCAAACGCCGTCGGCATCTTCGTCGGCCGAACAAGCCCCACCGCATACGCCCAAAGCGTCCAATTCACTGCCGTTGCAATCGCAATCACCCTCTGGAATATCGGCGCAACCGCACTCGTAAATCTCTCCAGGGCCATTGCATATGCCGCAGGCATCAACAGTGCCTACACACGTGTCAATATCATCGCAAATACCATCGTTATCACTATCGATTTCGCATGTTCCGGCACATTCTCCAGTGGCATCTGCTTGGTTGCCATTGCAATCGCAATCTCCTTCTGGGATGCCTTCTCCACCGCAAACTCCGCATTCATCCAAAACATTTCCGTCGCAATCGCAATCTCCTTCTGGAATCTCGTCGCATCCGCAGGCGTAAACATCGCCAGGACCGTTGCACACGCCGCAAGCATCGATTGTTCCCACGCAAGGATCCAATGCATCGCATACGCCATCTTCATCCGCATCTGCTAGGCAATCACCTGAGCAGTCATAGCCCGCTTCAGGAGTAGTTCCTTCGCAATCACATGCGCCTTCTGGAATTCCATCGCCGCCGCAAACACCACAAGCATCAATGTATTGGCAAGTGCCATCATCAGCAGTTGCTGTTTCGTCATAGTTGCAGGCCGTTGCATCAGTGCATCCCATGAGGTCAATCACAAAATCCTGGGTATTCAATGCTAATTCTTGCTCATAATGAGCTACTCCTGCTGCATCTCTCCAATTGAGATTCCATGTGCAAATCACATGTCCAGCTCCATCGACGCCATCCGCTGCCGTCAGTTGAGCCAATAATACTTTGCCATTCTCGCCGGCCATTGCCAGCGGATTGGAACCTGGGGTCACATACCAGCTGCCGCCTACTGCGCCATCCAAGGTGAATCCTGTGCCTGTATTGAAATCAATAAAGGCTCCAGACATTCCGATGCTAGATACTTGAGCATCTGCATTGCTCGTTGAACCAATCGTCAACCAACTGTCATATGCCGCATCAGGAAACATCGCTAGAAGCGATCCAAAAAGGTCAGAACCCAAATTCACACCAATGGTCGTTTCTTGAAAGAAGCTCGTAGTGACCTCGAGGTTGAGATCCACCGATCCTTCTTCTTCCTGACCAATGGAATACACCGCTAAGACTTCATCCGAAGGTGAGCCGAAGTGCGCATAAATGTGGTAAGTAGTTCCGTGTTCAGATGTGGCGTGTATTTCACTTTCCAAACCTGTAAACTGAGCAAACCCCATTCCTGTGAGAAAAAAGGTTGCTATCGGAAGCAGCAAAAAGCGCTTCCATGTCGTTGTGATTGTTGAATAATTCATCGCGGATTGAATCCATTTCGTACTTAAAGATAGCAAATTCATTGGAGTTTTACTATCGTTTGTCGATATATTTTCCGATTATCTATCGAAAAACAAATCTATTCTTATGGTTTTGAACAAACATGAATGGCCTCCTGTACGCTGCTGCCGGACGAAAAGTTGCGTTTCAATCAAACCCATTTTTCATCTATCAGAAAATCACTACTTTGGGACTTATCCAAATTCGCCATGCCGGACTTTCTCAAAACCACCGCCAAGCGAGGTGAATCCTCAGCATTGCTAATCTGTATGATTTTTTTCCTCGTCTGCATGCCTTCAGCAATCGTTGCACAATTGGGCTGCATGAATCTGGAACAGCCCTTGAGCCTTTTCGCATTGTCAACAGATGATGGCTTGTGCGCCCCTACAATTGATCGGAAGTCTTCCGTTTTCTTCCAGGTGAACGAAACGGCGCAAAAGACGCTTCAAGAAATACGGCCTGATGTGTGGACGCTCCCGCTCAATTTGCCGGATGGCACGCACGAATGGGTGGAAATGCAACGATTTCAGGCGCACACCCAAAATTTGGAAATTGGACACATGACCGAGACAGGGCTCCGCGTCGAACGCTATACCCCCCAATTGCTCACCTACCGATTCGCCAGCGCAGGATTCCATGGGACACTCGTAATTATGGAAAACGAAGTTGCAGGAACGGTGCGGCACGAGGGCGTGCAGTACGAGATTGGCGGCCTGGAATGCAAAGGAATAGACACCGGTTATTCCGTCCTGTATGCCATCGCAGATGCCATCAATCCCCCAGCATTCAATTGTGGGGTGGAGGAAGTGGAACGAGGACTAAGGCCCCAAGGACACGGACATTCTCCGGCACCGCATGGCCAGCGATCCAGTGTAACTTCATGCATTGAAGTCGCAATTGACATCGATTTTTATACCTACAACACCTTCAACCAAAACTGCGGAAACACCGTTGAATGGTCGCTTGCACTCCTCGCAGGTGTTTCCGAAATTTATGAGACAGAGTTGGACAACCTGGTCAATTTGGCGGCCTCTTATGTGAATGTATGGGAAACAACTGACCCTTACGCATCCTTCGTTGGCAACGCAGGAGCCATGTTGGATGCATTTCGAATGGAATGGCTGAACAACCCCGACTTGGCCAATCGGCCCCGCGACCTGGTTCACCTCATGACCCGCAGACCGGATACAGGTACAGGAGGCATCGCGTACCTCAACGTTGTTTGCAGCCCCAATTATGCGGCGGGGTTCTCTGCCTACTTGGACCCCTCTTTGACCTACAACCTGAACAATTACAGCTGGAACCTCAATGTGGTTGCGCACGAGCTCGGCCACAATTTCGGATCCAATCACACCCACTGGTGCGGATGGCCGGGCGGCCCCATTGACGATTGCTACGCTGCTGAGGGCAGTTGCACGAACAATCCGGCACCCCAGACGGGTACCATCATGAGCTACTGCCACGCCGTAGCGGGTGGGTCGGTGAACCTGGAGTTTCATCCGACGGTGGAGAGCAACGCACTGATTCCAACCATCAATGGGCAAGGATCGTGTTTCGACTCCTGCGACGAATTCGCGACAAGCTGCCAAAATTACGGCTGCACCATCCCGTCCTTTTGCAATTATGACCCCGAAGCCGAGTTCAACGATGGCTCCTGTGCAGTCGAAGATGATTGTGGCATTTGCGGGGGAGATGGAAGCAGCTGCGTTGGCTGCACGGATCCCATCGCATGCAATTACGAGGAGATTTTCTTATTTGATGATGGCAGCTGCTTTTACTCACCACTGGGCGGAGCATGCGATTGTGAAGCACTCATTAACATTGAAGGCGAGCTTGGTCCGGGAGAAACAGAAAGCATCGCATTGAGTGGATTTGGCTACGTGGCTGCTGTGACGGTATTCTTGCATTTCGAAAACACGCAACAGGACATGACGCGAGCCAGCGACCTCTCGATCATTGTGGAAGCGCCTGATGGGACGTGCAAGCAAATTGGCGGATTCGATGTAGACTTTGGATGCACGAGTTCTGGTTTTTGGCCGTCCTCATGGCAGTCCACTGCGGACGGGGACTATGTAGGAGCAGCGACAATTGGAAATGCGCCTGAAGGAATTGGCAATTGGTACGTTCGAATCGGGAATGGCTGGAGCGGATCCGAAGGAGCCTTCTTCCAAGCTGAAATCTCAATCTACGACTTGTGCATAGAAGTCGATCCCGACGGATGCATGGACCCGATGGCATGCAACTACAACCCCGCAGCTGTCACTGAGGATGAAAGCTGCGATTTTGAAACCTGCTACGGTTGCACCAGCGCGGCTGCGTGCAATTACACCGCTGGCGCAACCATGGACGATGGATCTTGCGAATACCTGACCTGCCAAGGCTGCACGGAGCCAGGTGCGTGCAACTTTGATTTATCCGCAACCATTGAGGACAACAGCTGCGAGTACTTCTCATGTGCTGGCTGCACCAACTTCGAAGCGTGCAACTTCGATCCCGGTGCGACCATTGAAAATGGCACGTGCACCTTTGATTGCAACGATTGTGCCGGCGACCTCGACAACGACGGCCTGATTGCAGTGAGCGATGTATTGCTTTTTCTGGCCGATTACGGCTGTGTCATTCCCATTTGCGTTGGCGACATCAACGGAGACAACAACACGAATGTGAGCGACTTGCTTCTCCTCTTGAGTCAATTCAGTGAATCGTGTTCCGAAGGATGACCCACCATACTGCTTCATTTTCGATGCCACTATTGGCCTGGCTCATCTGTGGCAGCTGGCTATTTGTCGCCTGCAGCGAAAGCACAGTGCGCTCTGTTGAAGAACCTTTGTTTGCCGTGGAAACGTGGTTGGGCACTTGGGTCGGTGAACAACCCGAACATGCCATGCGCAAAGCGAATGGTGAACCCATTTTAATTCGAGGGAAGGCGGCAATGGTCAAGGGTAGCACGTATACGTTCACCATCGATGCAGATGGAACGGCATATTTGCACCAGGCATTCGCAGACGGAAGAACCATGACTTTTGCCGGCAAATGGAGAGGGCAGTTGGATGAGAGTCAATCCAGCACCCCTTCAAATCCTTCGGATGAACCAAGGTTGCGAGCAGTGGTATTTGAACTCGCTGCCACAGACACGGGGGCTTACCGGCAATACGTTTTGGCTGTCGACCCCGCAGCGCGGCAGGTCCAGTGCATTGGCACTTCAAGCGAGCCTGCTTTTAGCGTTCAACTCCAGCAATGAACGCCGCCACTCCAGCCATGAAGACTTCTCGATCGTCCCACATGCAAAGGTGAGAGCCCGTCTCGCATGTCAGGCTTTGGCCATTTTGCACCAAGTCTGACTGGCGCTTCATTGCCTCAGGGTCCATGGTATCATGGGTTGCTCCAACCATCAAGGTCGGCGCAGAAATCTCTTTCAATCGATCTGTGATGTCCCAATCAATGAGGCGTCCACCCACTTTAAACTCGCTCGGTCCTTGCATCAAATCATAAAGGGGATAATTCAACTTAGCAAAGGAAGTTTCCACCTCTTCTGGCCACACTTCCAAACGACAAATGTGCTTGTTGTAAAATTCGGTTTGAATCAGGTCTAGGTAAGTTTCATTCTGCAAATCTCCCGCCTCTTCAAAGGCATTGAGCGAATCCAATAAACTCGGGCGCATCTGAGGCCGCAGCACGTTCTGGTTGTACGCCGCGTATTCGGGAATGCTCGTAACCATGTTGCATACAATGAGTCCGTTGAGGTTTTCTTGGTAACGCAAGGCATATTCCATGGCCAAAATCCCTCCCCAACTATTGCCCAATAGATAGAAATTCGACGCATCATATCCGAGTGCTTTCCGCACTTCCTCTACCTCCTCCACCCAGCGATCAATGTTCCAAATATCTTCGGTGGGTTGATCGCTGAAAAAGCTTCCCAATTGATCGTACATAACAACCTCGAAACCGTGCTGCGCAGGCAAGTCATAGGCAAGCGACAACAAGTATTCATGGGTTGCTGCCGGACCGCCATGCAGCGCCAAAATGCACACATCAGGGTTTTCACCGAAAGTCTGTGTGAATACACGGTACCCGTTGGACAACTCAACACGGCGCACGCCGGGTTCCGCCCACTTCGCTTCGCGTTCTTTTTGCTGTGAAGGCGTAAACTCCATGGCATAGGCTGAAGTCGCCGCGCTGGACACTGACTCCGGAAGCTCTTTTTCTGCAACGTTTGAGCAGGAGGCGGTCAAGAACAAAAGGATTGCTGCGAGCTGGAGTCGAAAGTATCTAGGCATCGTTTGAACGTTTATTCGGGTTCGCCAAAGTAAAGCCATTTCCACTTTTCTTTTTGCACTTGCCACGAGGCACACGGCCTTATGTTTCTGTATAATATCGATTAAACCATGTTTTTTGCATTCTATAATAATTTACCTATCTTGGAAGGCCTCACGACGTCTTAACCAAACCAAAACCATGAGAAATTTCATTCTCGCGTGCTTCACTTGCATCCTCACGCCATGCGTTCATGGACAAATCACAGCGTTGGTGGCAGAACCTTTTGCCATC
>Ga0206125_10000963_pt1 | contig 35936 bp, 55 predicted proteins | sample Helgoland_Spring_4_FD_148598 | JGI IMG/M metagenome (GOLD analysis project Ga0206125, IMG submission 148598) | Pelagic subsurface seawater microbial communities from Kabeltonne, Helgoland, North Sea - Helgoland_Spring_Bloom_20160331_1 | ecosystem: Environmental > Aquatic > Marine > Epipelagic ... | reverse complement strand
AGGGCTTCAAGCCAAGGCTAGAGAACGACAGGCAAAGCAGGGTAGAGGCAAACATCTATGGCTTTAAGGCAGAGTTCGCTGTTGCTCGATTACTTGGGGTAGAGACGCCTACCGTCAACGTAGTGACCGATGGTGGTGTTGACCTTTGGTTTGAGGGCGTGAGCATCGATGTGAAGTTTAACAATGCAGAGTTTGGCAACCTGATCTTTGACAACATGGATAAATTCAAATCAAAGATTGCTGTTTTGGTTGGTCGGACTAGCGACCCAGAGGTGATGCGAGTTAATGGTTGGATCAGTCGTAAGAAGTTTGGGAGTTCACATTTCCAAAAAGACTTTGGCTATGGCTCTAGGTGCGTCATGAAACATCATGATCTGCTAGATATTGAAAGTTTGTGGAAGGTGCTAATGGAGTACAGGTTTAAGTGAGCAAATACTTAAATTCTGATGTTCGGGGGCAATAAAACAAGGAGAGTGATATGCGAGAAATTAAATTTAGCTACATTAATTGGGTTAAAGACTCGAAGGAGAAGAGTGATGGAAGATAAAGAATTAATGGCAGTGGCGCTGGAGTTCGCAAAGCTATTACCATGTCACCATGCAAAGACAATATGTAGGCTAGTCGAGCGTGTTGAAGAACTACAACCTGCACCCAAAAGCATTGTCTGGGAGCCGAAAAAGGCTGAAGAGTATTGGTATGTGGATATTGACGGAACTTTGGACGACACAGAATGGAGGGACGGCGAGGAAGATTGGAACTTGCTAATACACCACAACGCCTATAAAACCCAAGGCCAAGCAGAGAAAGCCGCTAAGTATCAGAGGAGATACAACATGGTATTGCAAGCTGTACTAAATCTTGAACCTGATCAGGTGGTGGATTGGAAAGACATGAATCAGGCTAAATATGGAGTTGTGTTTAATAATAAAAGTGGGCGTTGGTTTTATTCAGATTATTATATTGTTGATAATTTACACGCACCACTCACGAATAAAAAGAACGTCCAACCATTACTGGATTATCTAAACGCGAAGGAGAAAGGCGATGAGTAATCAAACGGTACATATAAATTCAAAATTTAAAGTTGAAATTGATAAATGGAATCACACTCTTTTAAAGTTTATCCCTCAAAAACTAATTGCTAAGGGAAAGAAAAAAGGCGAAGTGCAAAAAGAAAAGTGGGTGCTAGTCGGGCATTATAAAGATATGCATCTAGTGATAAGAGAACTGTCGTCTTGTATTGGATTAAGTGACGCAGATTACTCAATGCTAGAACATTGTAAAGCGGTTCTTGATAAAGCTGAAATTTTATGCGCGTCAGTAAAAGGAGAAAGGCGATGAAAGATAAAGAATTAATCGAAGAGGCGTTGAGGTTTGAAAAGCGTTTAGAAAACTACAACTACGCGTCTGGCGACGATCACGGACATTTTCGACAAAAGTATCGAGAAGATATACGGCGGAACGATAAAGAGATAATACAACGGTTAGTCGAGCGTGTTGCAGAACTACAGTCCGAACCCAAAAGCATTGTGTGGGAGCCGGAAAAGGGTGAAGAGTATTGGTACATATCAGGGAGCGTTCTAGTTGGTGTCTGCAATCGGGATAATTGTTCATCCTATGAGGTAGGGTTTCTCACAAATGAGAGATTGAAGCACCACAACGTCTACAAAACTCAAGTCCAAGCAGAGAAAGCCGCTAAGTACCAACAACGATACAACATGGTACTGCAAGCTGTGTTGAACCTTGAGCCTGATCAGGTGGTGGATTGGAAAGACAAGAATCAGGCTAAATATGGAGTTGCTTTTGATCATATAGCCGGTGTTTGGTTTTATTGGGGGCGGTGTGTTCTTGATAAGAGTTTTAGATCAGTCCTAACTGATAAAAAGAACGTCCAACCTTTACTGGATTATTTGAATGCTAAGGAGAAGGGTGATGGAAGCTATAAGCTATGAAGAAATTATAAGTGATTTGAATAAGCGAGACTTAGCACTCGTGGCTGTTGTTGTGCGCGACGCTAATTCAAAGCTCTCTATAATGCAATACGACAGTGCCGGAAATGCTACATATATATCATCTAAAGTTAATGCCCTCCAATTTGACGAGAAATTAAAAGGCAACATGGTGACAGTTATGGGAACAATAGGGCCAGTCACTAGGGAGAGCGGTGATGAATAAAATAAGTTATGTTGTAGCTAAAGCACTTTTTATAATTACAGGGGTTATATTTTTAACTCAATTTCTTTTTGAAATGTCGGGAATTTTTGTTAGAAAAGAAGGCTTTGAGTCCACTCTGCTTGTCTGTTTTATAGCGTTTTTGCTTTCAGCATTTTATGGTCTTGCGGTTGTAGTTTTTAACGCATCAAGAAAAAACAAGGAGGGAAGTGATGAGATACGTTGAAATGAGAAATAGAAGTGGTGGCTGGGACGTTCTTTACCTAGAAGAAAATAATGCTACTAACCACATTTGGCCCTTACACCCACCAGTAACCTACGCCACGTTGGAACTCGCCCAAGCCGAATGTGAAAAACTTAACAAGCAAATGGAAGCTCATTTTGATCATAACGAAGGCGTTTACTATACCTCAGTGGGGTGTCTTGTTGATAATTTATTGAATTCTAAGGAGAAGAGTGATGAGAGAAATTAAATTTAGCTATATGTGTCAGCGCGAAGAAGCAGGGAAGTTGCTTGACCTACGCTACACGCTCGACGAGATTGAGAATTGCCATAGCGAATATTTTGCAGTGGGTGGATACAACCTAATAGCTAGACGGCAATACACTGGCGTGAAGGACTCAAAAGGCGCTGAAATCTATGAGGGTGATATTGTCCTCGTTGCTGGATTGGGCGTGGTAGAAGTTAAAATCACCCCAGACTATGGCGTTATTTACGAAAACCCTGAGTTATTTTGCGACAATTCGTACTCTGATAGCGCAATGGAAGGTGATTTCCCAGAAATTCTAGGCAACATATACGAAAACCCTGAGCTACTTAATGGAAGGATGAGGAGAGAGTGATGAATAAAATAAGTTATGTTGTACCTAAAGCACTTTTTATAATTACAGGGGTTATATTGTTAACTCAATTCCTTTTTTTTGAAATGTCGGGAATTTTTGTTAGAAAAGAAGGCTTTGAGTCCACTCTGCTTGTCTGTTTATTAGCGTTTTTGCTTTCAGCATTTTATGGTCTTGCGGTTGTAGTTTTTAACGCATCAGTAGAAAAAACAACTAGGAGAGAGTGATGAAGTGGATAAGTGTTAAAGATAGACTGCCAGAGGTACATGGTGAACCTGTGATTGGTTGCGTGGAAGATAGATACTCTCTTACAGGTTTAGTTACTGTAAGCATGGTTTGCTATAAGTTCGGGAGCGGGGCATGGTACGACTTATGCGGTGAAGAGAGTGAAGAGAGTGAAGGATATTCGTTAGAGGTTAAATACTGGATGCCGTGGCCCGAACCTCCAAGGGGGAAGCGTTATGAAAGATAAAACACCCGAAGCAGGAGAAGAGTAACTAACAGAATTGCGTTGAAATAAAAACTCTGTACGCCAATCAGCGTAAGGGTTTCAGCTAAATGGAAAGGTTTAAACTCAAGCAAATTGCGTTTAAAATTAGTGCGTAAGACTCGCGCATTGATGACCGATAGGCTATAAGCAGTCTGCCCCGCTGTGGTCGCAAGGGGCTTTAACAGGAGAGAGTGATGCAGATTTATAATCATGAATATAAAGTTACCGGATTTACACAAAAAGTAGTTAGGTGTTGTGGCAAGATCGTCCCTAACCCTAATAAGTTGTTAATGTGCGACCCTCCCAAAAAAGAATACCGATGCGATACTTGCGGGTCTGTTAAAACTTTAGGTTACGAAGAAGCTAACGGAGGGTATGACGTGGAGTTTGTCAGAGAGACTCTTGCTGAAAACGAACTGGAGAAAGGCGATTTTCAGCAAGAAAAAACGAGGAGGCAAGCGAATGACTAGATTAATAGATATGATGACGGAGGTAGAGTTAAGCAGTAAGGTGCTAGAGCTTTTCTCTGGTTCTCCTTGTTTGGAAAAAGGGTGGAAGCGTACCAGTGATTTGAAACAAGGTCTAGAAGCACTCTTCGCACCTGTACTGAAACAGCAATTAATGAAATTGCTTTACCATTAACATCAATTTTAATTTTATAAAAATGACTAATTCTGAATTTAAAAAAGCCCGACAACAGTTGGGCTTAACTCAATTACAGCTTGCAGAAAAGCTAGGTCTAACCAATAGGCAGATCATTAGGCTTGAGCAAGATCACCCCATCCAAAAGCAGACAGCACTAGCAATGAATCAACTTGTCACTCTCGCAAGCCTTGATGAATAGCTTGGCTAATATCTGAATCCATCACGGCATACTCCGATAGTAAAATAGTGAGTCGGGGTTGCCATACTTTTTCTGAGCGCCATCGGGAAACACCTAATATTTTCTCTAACTTTCGGATGCTTAGTTTCTTTTCGCCCTCACCACCACAAGCAGGGCATTGTATCAATTCACTGTCTGATTTAACTTGACCCACTCCGTGGCATTTGGGGCATTTATTAGCACCGATAGCCAACCTTAATGCAACGAGTCCAAGTAGATCGGGAACGCGCTTAGATTCGCTTGGAAGGCGTTTAAAGTGGTGTTTACGAGCCATTAAGACAGCTAGGGTGTTTAATTCTTGTCTTGAACTGTCATCAAGTGAAAACTTAGCCAAACCGAACAGATATGTGTGCCTATCTAGGGCAGTGAGGCAAGCCGCCACATCACTGGCTGAGATTTTAGAGCCAGATGATCCTCTGATGGATGCAAGCGGGGGACTGCCTGCGGATAACATTGCCATTAATTCACTCATGCTCATTTAACCAATTTGCAAAATCAACAAGATAAAAACCGATCCAGACAAATAATGTTGCAATTAAAACAACAAAAAGGCCGATCAATGTTGCAATTAAAAGAACAAAAAGGCCGATCAAGGCAATCGGGAGCGCCACCAAAAAGCGCAAGAGTCTAATCATCAGACATTGCAGGGTTGTGCGCCATGACTTCTTCTTCACTGGGCGGCAGTTTCAGCACTCTAACAGTCACCTCATCGCGCAACGACAACAAAGCGTTGTGCCTGACATCACCCTTGGCCGTTGCCATGATGTTCCAGTATTTCTTTTGTAAATCAAACCAATCGTTATCAATACATGAATTAAAATCAGCCTCAAAATCAATCATCGTCTGCACTCCAGAATCAATTTTTCCATTTCGCCAGTAATCAGCATTTTTTTGCCCACGCGGTTTAAAAACTGCAAAGATCGAGCAACGGCCTCTTTTAGCTCCTCGCTCTTATCATCGCCCTTGATGCTGATAGATATGTCAACACCGCCTTTTTTTTCCCTGTATCCTAAATCCATATTTCGCCCTCTTGCCGCTCCTTTGTTTTCATTGGCGCTCCCCCTCAATTCGATCAGGGTTAATAATGACCCGGCTGTCCTCGCCATATTCTTCTGAAAGAACCACGCAAGTCATTGAGCGAGATGAGCCAAACCCTGAACCTGAATGCCACGCATCTGGTGCAGCCAACACGTTCCACTGCTCAAACATCATCCCGCCAATTTCTTTGGCCTCTTTATGATGAAGATGCCCCAACCACCCAAAGCGATATTTTGATCTGCCCCACTCAACTGCTAGTTTCCGGGTAACTGACTCATAGATTCGTTGCGGGTTTATTTTGTCTCCGTGATGGGTAACAATCAGAGAATTGCCAAACTCAAGGTGCGTAAACTTATCGTAGTTATCAGGAATCGTGACGCGAGGATCATCGGCAAAGTACATTTTCAACGCCTCGTTTAACCACAGAGCCGCATCAGGGTCGTGATTACCTCTAACATTTAAAACAGTGACAACCTCATGCTTTTGCAACAGCCGAACAATTAACCGCTTGACCAGGTTAATGCCCATTCTCACTGTTCGCCCATAACGGCCATCAGAATCTAAAGGCGTTCCAGAACCTGTTTCACTTTTAATATTATTACTGTGGAAAAAATCGCCAAGATTAACCAAAAGGCCATGCCGAGAATCAGGACTGCGAGCCACGAGAGAATCGATAGCACTTTCCAATATATTAACGCCAATGTCAGTGTCATAACTATCCTCTCCTGTCTGTTTTGACCATGCGTACATCCCTAAATGATGATCGCCAATCATGTAACAATTCATTAATTTATCTACGGTATCCGCAGGCTTTGGAATGGGCTTGTGTAACCCTTGCAATTCGTCTTTTAAGCCATCCCTAAAGTCCTCAAGCATTGCCTCAAGATCAAACTTTTCTCGCTCCTGACGAACATACTGGCCTTGCAAATTGCCCTCACCGTCATAACGGCTAGTAACAAATTTAGCGTTGAATCCTTCCATCGTGCGATGGTTGACATCCCGGTGGGGAGCAACCCCATTGGCCGCTGCTTTTTTCTCAACGCCTTTAATTGCGTTTCTGACGGTACTTCTTGATACTCCTAGCGCGTTTGCCGCTAGTTGTTTATTAGGATATTTAATCACCGCCTCAACAATTTCCAACTGTCGATCTGTGCAAAACTCTTTGAGATGTTCCATTTTTAAGCCCCGATCCTTTCTGAGTGAAATTTAATCTGCTTTTTAAAATCCGCTTTAATATCTGCAACCTCTGGCCTGTTGTATTTCTTGATATTTCTTGACAGCACCTCTAACTCGTCAACACCCTTCTCGCCATACATTTCAACCATGTATCTCCTGTATTGAAGAACCCCGCCTGTTGTTTTCATTTTGAAACAGTTACATCCAGAGCATTGAGGATGGACGTTCTCAACCGTCAGCTTTGTTGCTATTCTTGAACGCTCAAAAAAATGACCACCCTGCATTTCATCGTTCCACTTTCTGGTAACGCCACAGGTCACGCAACTCACCATTCCATTCTCATCTGCGGCTTTTAGTCGCACCAGTTTCTGCAAAAGCACCGCTGCCTTTTCAACCTCTTGAGCAATCGTTGGCGGTTTTTTCTTTGCCATCACTTCCACCTGCTATGCTTTTGAATGCCACCGCAATTAGCACAAACCACCTCAACCAAACTGGGCTTGATCGTGTACGCACAACGGCAATGTTTCTTAAACTTTGTGTTGTAAACTTTGTAAGCCTTTTTACATAACCCAAGCAGTCGCACCTTGACCATTAGCAAAGGCCAATAAATTTTCGTTAGGTAAAATACTTTTAAACTAATCACAACTCTATTCCCTGCAATCTAGGATCAGTCAACTCATAACGACTGCCCATCACTGCCTGAAAGTGATTCATAAACTCGCTCATCTCTGGGTTGGTCATCAAAGAAGTCACAGGCAGATATTCCATAAACGCAACCTTTTCCTCATAGTCTGGAAAGGCGTGAACCAACTTCATCCAAGTGGTATTAAACTTTTTATGTTTCCGCATAATGGGAACGCCCCACTTCAATTTAGCGAGGCACTTAATTTGCTCTGGCGTATACTCTCGACCCTGTTCAGCGCAGTCCGCATACCACATATGCGCTAGACGATTAATGGCGTGAGATCGCTTTTCTTGCGCGTCTGTAATAGTGACCAGGATAGGTTTGTTAAGAGATGTCTCGATGCTGCGAATGCTTTTTGCTAACTCATCTCTCTGATGATCGTTAACAATTCTCACCGGATATCTCAATAAGCCAAGTTCACTCATCGCGCCACCTTACAAATCTCGATCACTTGGGCATTACGGTTTTCCCAATTCCTAACCGTATGCTCAGATAAGACGCAAAGCGCACCACCTCTCTCGCAAATATAGGCATCGTCACCCATCGAGTTGATCAACTTGACCCTTGCTATTGCGTCATCAATGCTCAAATCAACCTCCGCTTTAGCCATCCGGCAGAAAACTTTTCAAGCGTTGTTTCGCAGACACTTTCAGGACGCACCGCTTTGGATTTTCTTTTAAATAAATATTCCGTAAAATCACGCTGATTGGATAAGCGATTGCGAATCGTATGCTCGTTTCCACCGGATCGCGCAATGATCTCGTTCTTGGTGTAAGAACAACCAAATGTGAATCGAGAATCATCACCTAAGAATTTATATTTGTTCGGCAATTTTGGATCACCCATCGAATAAACCTCTCAACTCTGCAATGCCCTTTTTTGCAAATTCTTTTCTCTCTGCCGCTGTACAGGTTGGCAATTCAGCAACATAGGGCTTATGTGCCAACGTCCCTGCCGACCCAGTAAACACGCCCTCGTTAGTCAACAAGCCGATGATTGCGTCGATGTCAGGCCAACTGAAACGATCATTGCCTGCCCTTTTTTCCTTGTGTACAAGATCAAATGCCTCTGCCATCTCCTCTCGACTAAACTTTGCAATCTGTTTACCAAACTCTCTTCTAGCTAGACTTAAACTCTCAGCATCAGGCCACTGGCTTTGCATCTTTGCCGTACCATAGGTGTTTTGAAGTCGCATAAAAAAATAAGCAATCGCATCTTTATCATCATCACTAAAAGTTTGTAGCTTTCCTGTAGTCGTAGAGACCTGAGGCGTAGTCACTTCTGCGCTCTGTAGCAGATTGTTTATTTGCATTTTCTTTGCTCCATTTTTTTTCATTGCTTTCCCACCGCCTGAATGCGCCTTTCCAATCTTTCATCGGTGATCGACCAACTACCCATCCCCTGCTTTCGTGGTAATCAAGAAAAGCCTGTGGATCGGAGATATATTGATTTTGATTTTTGTACTCAGTGACTTGAGCAAGAGAAGGTTTTGTGAATCGTTTGGGGGGATTGCCCCCTATATCTGTATTATTAAGAGATGTATTATTACCTTCAGCATTTTCTAAATACCCCTGTTTAGTTTTTGATAGGGGGGTGTTTAATTTATTAACTACCCTCAAGACCCTCTTTGTAATCACGTTTTTATCGCGGATTAATTGAATCTGTATAAAGCCCTTGGCCTCAAGTGACTTAATGATTTGAGTGCATCGACCTTTTGAAATGCCAAAGAATTCCGCAAAGTATGCATTTGATGCATAGCAATTTTGCTCGTTGTCTAGGGAGTCTATTTCAACTAAAAAAATCTTTTCTAGGAGGGTCAGTTCGCTTGCAAGCCATATCTCGCGTGGTATCCATATTCCTTTGAAGTCGCGTTCTTGCACTAAACTTTCCCTTTTTTATGCAATTATTGAGCAAACTATATACGCTTTTACGCGTTATAGCAATAGGCGTTAAAGCTACTGTTACGTTTCTACGCGTATTTTTTTAATCAAATGCGTATTTTTATTTGCTGAATGCCCAAATGTATGCCAGAGTGAAAGGGTATTAAAAATGCTAATAAAAGGAATAAGAAAAAATGATGGTCAATACGCATTCAAATTACTATGCGCTCGTAAGCTTGAGCTGTCATCAAATGACCGCAGAAATGCTGTGGTGGGCGGCGGATTCAGGGGGGCAATGTTGTGGAAAATGATATGATTTTAAAAAACCTAAAACTTCTCAGTGTCCCTCAAAAACAACACCTTCTCTCTCGTCTAAAAAATCAACACGAACACGAAACAGCCAAGCGATATGTGCGCGACTATAATCTTGCGCTTATTTCAGCAATGCGCGTCAATAGCAGTTAAGATTTGTCAATTAATTTTTGAATGTAAGCGATTTCGCGAGCGCGATCATCATCAGACAACTGCATGATGAGATTTAAAATTTCTTTTTCCAACGCGGTGTGATCAACTTTAATTTCATCTTCGGAAACGCCAGTTTCCAAATAGGTAGGATCGACACCCATTGCTTGACCCAACGCAATCAAGCAGCTTGTTTTTTTATTCTTGTTAAGCTCAATCGCGCTTATCCTGGTCTGATCAACGCCTGAGATTTTAGCGAGCATTGCTTGCGTCATCCCGGCATTTAACCGCGCTTGCTTAACCCTATCACCCATTTCCATTGATTTTTACACTCTATCAAATAACGCGTTTAGATTACCTTTAAGTACGCTTGTACGCAAGTTTTTTAAATTAATACGCTTTTACGCGTTGCACCATTAAGTTTTTAATGTTACGCTTGTACGCGTTACTGAAATACTTTTAAGGAAATATTATGGAACAAGGCAACACTTTTTTAACGCAGATGATGGCCTCAAACAGCTTGAGCCAAGTTCAAATTGCTCAGGCCACTGGCGTTAGTCAGCAAACAATTTCAAAGCTGTGTTCTGGGGTGACTAAAACACCGTCACGCGATACCGCTTTAAGACTTGCTGAATATTTTGAGGTATCAACTGATGAAATTTATCAGCAATAAGGGGAACATTATTATGTACAAAGACAATCCCAATCGAGTAGACCCGCCAGAGGATGATTCAAATCCATATGGCTTGGAAGATGAAGGCGTAAGTCACGAGCAAATCTGCGACACCCTCGCTGACCCATTAATTTTATGGGAAGGCATGAGCGTTGATGGAGTGACTGAACCTTACCCTGCCGCAACCACATTTTTTTATATGCGCCAAAACGCGATGAGACTAGCTGATGTTGAAGAGGCTTTGCTTTACGCGTTCGCATCTAAGAATTTCGAGTCCATCGGTCACATTGTATTTGATCAACTGGAAGGCTATGCCAAGCGCGTAATCGACCATAGGAGTTAGTCATGGATATTTTAAAAATGTTTGATCAGTTTATGGAAGAAGAGCAAAAGGATGTGACAAATATAACGGCTTTTTTCTTAGGCGAAACCGACTCGCTAAACGGCAACCAGTTCAAGCGAGGGATGCACAGGGATTATGAGCGAGGTTATTCGGCTCGATATGTCCTTGAGCAAATGTTAAGCGAGAGGACATCACAATGAAAACATCTGAATCTATTAAAGAAATATCAGCAGCATTTTGTTTAGCGCAAGCCGAAATGGGTGGCGTGATAAACAACAAACAAAATCCAGCTTTTAAAAATAACGGAAAATTATCAACTTATGCAGATTTGATGGCTGTAGTTGAGGCTGTAAAACAACCGTTTTGCAATCACGATCTAGCATTTATGCAATTCCCGATTAGTAACTCAGAGGGAATGGGTGTTATCACTAGAATTATGCATAAATCTGGCGAATGGATTGAATCAGAATTTACTATGCCTTTAGTTAAGGTAAGCGCGCATGGAGCAGGGTCAAACTTTACCTACGCTAGAAGATATGCGTTGTCAGCAGCTTGCGGATTGCCAACACAAGATGATGATGGGAATACTGCATCGTTAGCAGTGGAGCCATCTGTGTATATTGATGATATGCAGCTTAAAACATTAACTGATTTGCTTGAAGAAACAAATACAGACGTTAAAGCGTTTTGTAAGCACTTTGAGGTTGCCTCTGCTAATAAATTGTTAGCCAGCCAGTTTGATCGAGCAATTGCCGCTTTGAACGAAAAGAAATTAAAAGCCGCATGATTATCTCACCGCACGAACAAGGCACTGAAGAATGGCTTGCCGCCCGTCTGGGTAAGCCATCAGCCTCAATGTTCTCAAAACTTATCACAATGACGGGAAAGCCCTCTTCAAGTGCTGGTGGGTACATTAATCAGCTTCTTGGAGAAAGGCTTACAGGTAAATCTGAGCCGCACTATCAGAATGAACACATGATAAGAGGCAACGAACTTGAGCCAGAAGCAAGGGCCGATTACGAATTCATCAGCGGTAACACAGTCGATCAGTTTGGTTTTATTCTTGATGATAGCGAAAGTTATGGCTGTAGTCCCGATGGATTAATCGGTGACTCTAGTGAGGGTGGCTTAGAGATTAAGTGTCCTGCTCAAACTACGCAAGCTGGCTATTGGCGCGACAAGCAATCTGGCGTAAAGAAATACTATCAACAAATCCAAGGTTGTATGTGGGTAACAGGCAGAGAGTGGTGGGACTTTTTTTCTTACCATCCTGATATGCCTCACGTTCTTGTTCGTGTAAAGCGCGATAAAGATTATATCGAAAAACTATCGGAGCAAGTTTTGCTTGCTGTATCAACTATTGAAAAAGAAATGGAGAAACGACAATGAGTGTTAATAATTTAATTTTTACAGGTAACTGCGGTCAAGACATGGAAGTTCGTCACACTACAAAAGGAACGCCAATTGGCTCGGTTAGCGTTGCATTAACCCAAGGCTGGGGAGACAACAAAAAAACTGTTTGGGTCAAATGTTCTATTTGGGGTGATCGTGCTGAAGGTTTAGCGCCATATCTTAAAAAAGGAACGCCCGTAACAATCCAGGGTGAACTTGAGGTAGATACCTATCAATCAAATGACGGAACTGAAAAGACCAGTATTGGGTGCAAAGTAGGCTCTGTAGCTTTTGGTCAAGCTAAATCACATGACGTTGCACCTCAATCTAGCGGCAAATCTTCTCAACCTGTAAAACAAGAAAGTTTTGACGATGATATACCGTTTTAAGGAAACCCCTTGCGGTTTGGCCCAGCCGCTACCAAGTGGGCCACTTAAAGGAGAAAGTAATGGAATATTTCATGGCGCTTTTTTTAATTGCATTTTTAGTAGCAACCATTGTTGATTGTTATGACACTTTGAGAGGTAAAAAATGAAAAGCCAAAACGCTAAAATCTTGAATTACCTGAAAACCAAAAAGCCACTGACCACGAAAGACGCGCAAGAGATGTTTTCTTGTTACCGTCTAGCAAGTCGGGTTTATGATCTACGGTCTCAAGGCCATCCGATTGTTTCTCAAACTAAGAAAGTGGGCAACGCTGTCATTGCAGAGTACCGCTATGCTAGTTAAATTTTGGTTATCCTCAACTGAGGTTGAAGAACTGACAAGAGCAAAGAGCCGATCTAAGCAAATGAAAGTCTTGGATTTTATGGGCTATAGTTATAGGATTAGGCCAGACGGCTCTTTTGTTGTTCCAGTTGAGCAGTTCCAAGAGCCAAAACAAAAATCATACACTATGGACTTTGCGTCACTTGGCTAATGAAAGGCTAAAAACAAATAAAAAATATCCTGAAAATTGGCGGCTAAGAAAGCGCGGAAAAAAGGGAGAGTTTGCGATTTGGTACAGGGTAGCTAAATCGGCACGACACCTCTGGGGCAATAAAACAGAGGTCAAGTTAGGTTCTGGCAAGACCCCGCAAATTGCAGAGAAAAAAGCCTTTGAATTTTGGGCATTAAAAATAACTGGTTCGGAAAAGCCTTATACTTTAGGCGCACTATTTACACGCTATCAAACGCAAGTTATCCCTAAGAAAGCAAAGCAAACACAAAAAAGTAATTTACAATCCATGAACCGACTCAGGTCTGTATTTGACCCCAATCAGCCAGTTGTTGATTTCAAGTCGCACCAAGTATTTCAATATCGTGATTATGTACATCACAACCTTAGTGCCAAACGCGCAAATCTTGATCTTGAAGTCCTGTCGCATATGTTTTCTAAAGCAATAGAATGGGGGTGCGAAATAAGGCATCCATCCAAATCCATTGTCGGAAAGATTCCTATTGATGATCGTGATCGATATGTAACTGATGACGAGTTGGATTGTTTGCTTGAGGTCTGTAATGCGCTTTTGAAGGTTTATATACCTTTAAAGATGGCAACAGGTAAAGACAAGTCAATGCTGCTTAGAATTAAATTAAGCGACATCACAAAGGACGGCCTGCATTTTTTAAAAAGGGAAAAGACGAAAGGTAAAAAGGGAGGGAAGGCATCATTCTTGCCTTTTGAGTTTGAAGGTCAATCAACCGGGTTAAAAGAAATTATTGATGACATTATGATCTGGAGAACCAGGTGGCTAAAAGTGCAATGCTTTTATCTGTTTGCATCCTCAACTGGTCAGCCGCTAGTTAATGAAGATGGCGAGACAAGTAACTTCGACAGCCAGTGGCAAAGAGCCATGACAAAGGCCATTAATAAGACTGATTTGGCAGAGAAGTTTCAAGAAAGAGACTTAAGAGCAAAGACTGCCTCAGATGTAGAATCAGCAGAACACGCGGCCAAACTTTTACAGCATCACAGCACAGCAACCACCAACCGCGTTTATCGCAGAAAGCCTGAGATTGTCATTCCATTTCAGCGTTAAAATTTGCCCCACAGAAAAACTAATGCCGCGCTATATATAGCCTTGAAAGCCATTCATATATGTATTGCTTGGGGCAATTATTTCAGTAAGTAATTGATTTATATAAGGCTAATCGACTATTTGCAGGTGGCTTCGAACCACTTGGTCGGGGGTTCGAATCCCTCCGGGTGCGCCAGTTTTACTGGGCTGTAGCGATTTAGCAAAACCAAGATTGCCCCATGAAATCAAGTTTGCCCCACGTTTAAGGGTTATTGCTTTAAAACCTTGGCTATTTTCTCGCCACTTCTACCTACTACATAACCGCCTAAACCTATCTGAAGTAATGACCACGCCTCATCTCGTAAGGGGGTGGCAAACAACCCAAAGGTATCGCCAACAACTAGAGCCAGAAACGTCAGCATGGTGATCGGCCTCCAACTAGCGGCAAGCCAGTTTCCGCTATTAGCCTCTGCGGTAACGATAGCGTGTTGTCCCTTAATCATTTCCTTTTCGTAATCAAACACCCTTTGCATGGCCGCTGCTTGAACGTCTAACAAATGGCCTTTTGCCTGTAACCTTTCATCATCCGATGTGTGGAGCTCATCAATTAGGGTTGCAGCAGGTTTAAAAATCCCGGCAATAAGATCGGTGAGTCCCATTAGGCTGAATCTTCTTCAAGTGATGCAATCAGAGCGTTCGTAAATTGATCTTTAGCAACTGACACCTGGTCAAGTTGAAATTGAAAGTTTTGCGCTTTGGCTTGTAAGTCTTGAATTTGAGCAATCAAATATTTTTGCTTGTCATCCAACTGATCATCAGTGAAGTCAGTGCCGTTAATGTTGATTACTTTATTTTCTTCAGTCATGTTTTTATCCCTTTACTTTTTATTCAACGGAACAGTAGTCACCGCCCTAAGCACAACAATACACCCTGCGATCACAGAACCTATGACCGCTTGACCTGCTTGGCTCACTGGTAGGAACCCTGTGTATCCTTGCAAGAGCGAGAGTACAGCTAGTGCAATACTAAATTGAACAGTCTTTGACTTAAGTGCTTGCTTGATTTGTCCCATTGCTGAGTAATCGGATGCTAGTTGTTCGGTTGTTCTATCTTCCATTTTATTTATCCTTCTAAGGTTTCTATTCTTGCGGTTAATGCGTCTACTTGTGCAGACAGTTCTTGGATTGCTTTGGTTAGTACAGGGATTAGTGCGGCCTCTGCAACTTCCTGAGAGCCATCTTCTCTATCGTCCCAAAGTCTAAAGCCGTCAGCGATACTACTGTCAGCATCTATAGCCGCTTTAATTTCTTGGGCTATAAAGCCGTGGTTGGTGTCAGAGTTTTTAAAGACTTCGGTGGAGTCAGCTTCATAGGCACTAAAGGTTTCTGGCAGTTCGCCAAGGGTCTTGTACTTAAAGGTACGAGGCTGTAGAGCATTAATGAAACTAAGACCTGTTGTAGAGTCTGTAATGTCTTTCTTGTAGCGTTCGTCAGATACTGTTGCCCATGTGACGTTACCGTGTGCGGCTCTGATGTCTGAACCCGCATGTCCTAAAGTTGTGTAGTTTGTAGCCCCAGATACATCATGTCCTATAACATTAGCATAATTACTATCTACCGCAGATGTGTGAGCATAAGAGCCAAGTATTGTATTTCCTACACCCGTAGTAAGACTAGTAGTATGTAATCCTGCTTCACGCCCTATACAAGTATTATAATGCCCAGTTGTTACAGCCCCCCCTGCCGCATAACCAAAACAAGAGGTATCATTTGCCGTAGTAACTGCATCACCCGCTAAAGAACCTACTGCTGTATTTGCAGTGCCTGTGGTGTTTGCGTATAAAGCACTTCTACCGACTGCTGTGTTAGAAGCACCTGTAGTGTTTGCATATAAAGACTGATAACCCATTGCTGTGTTGTTAGAAGCGGTGGTGGCGGCATTAAGTGCTTGTACACCCACTGAAACATTTTGTGTGCCTGTGCTATTGTTCCAAGACGCATTTGCGCCAACAGCAACATTATTCCCGCCAGTGGTATTATTCGTTAAAGCCTGATAACCCAAAGCTGTGTTTGAACCTCCGGTAGTTGTAGCATCACCTGCTAAACCACCAATGAGGGTGTTTTGAACGCCTGTGGTTACAAGCCTACCTGCTGAAGTTCCAACTGCTGTATTATAAACAGCCCCACTTCCTACATTTTGCGTGGCTAATGCTTGCGAACCAATTGCAACGCTTTCTTGCCCTGCTGTTTCTGTAGACAAAGCAAGATAACCAAGTGCAACATTGTAACTAGCAGTAGTTAAAGCATCACCTGCCAAAGCTCCTACAGCGGTATTAAATGCACCTGTGGTGTTTGCTGTTAAAGAAGCATACCCAACTGCTACGTTGTTATTTGCTGTTGTATTTGCCGCTAAAGCTGTTCTTCCCATTGCTGTATTGTAAGCACCCTCAGTGTTACTTTTTAAAGCCTCACGACCTAAAGCACTATTAAATTGACCAGAGGTATTACTTAATAAAGCTGATGCACCCACTGCTGTATTTTGACCTGCGGTCGTGCTTGCGGCTAATGCGTTATAACCAACTGCAACATTCTCATCACCAGTAGTAATCGCAGTACCTGCCTCATCACCCACGACAACATTATAACTACCACCGCTTGCAATGCTGTTACCTGCGTTGACACCAAAGCGGACGTTAGAGGTTCCAAGCGTTAGGGTGTGTAGAGAGCCGTCTGAGGCTATGCGGAAGCGTTCTGTGTTGTTGGTTAAGAATTTCATGTTGGCGTTTTCACGCTGACGAATAGCAACGTCTGGCGTTGGGTTTTCTACCGTAATGCTAAATCCGTCAGAAGCAGATGTACCTGAAGCTGAGTTAGTAATCCCAAATGCAATGTCTGACGCACCGCCACTAATATGTAAGTCTCTATTAGGCGAGCCTGTCCCAACCCCAACCCGATTAGCACCACCATCAACAAACAGCATATTAGCGTTGCCGTTTGACTCAACGCGGAAGTCTAGGTCTACAGAATTTTCGTTTAATACTGTTTCACTTGGAGTTAATAAAATTCTATTTCTATCTGTTCCATTAACTATTGTATTAATTTGAAAACGCCCATCTTCAGTTCCATCACTAGCATCTATTATTTGTGTTTGTATATTTGCGTACAAAACATTCTGTGAATTATCATTACGCCCATTAAAATCAATTTGAGCAAGAAGGTCATTATCAGCAGGACTTGACGAGTTTCTATAAAAATTTAAGTTTGGTCCAAAAAAAGAATCAGCGTCTGTAGATACTAAAGTAAGTGTATCTGAATTATCTGCTGTAGTAATAGTCATACCATCAGATGAAGTTATACTGCCATCTACTTGTAGTGTAGAAGCCATATCCACAGCACCATCAATGTCCACGACATCAAGGTTAGTCGTGCCGTCTACGTCTATGTTGCCGCTAATGTCCAAAGATGTTGCAGTAACATCTACAAACGTAGGACTATCGGTAGTAGCTACACCCTGATTCAACGCCTTAACAGATGCAATGGAAGTCAACTCGCTATCCATCAATCCCCCTGCGGCCTCTACGTTAATTGCGTCAGTGACATCTGCGGAGGCTTCAATGCCGTCTAGTTTAGATTCGTCAGCATCAGTGAAAGCATTCGTATCTGAATTGCTTTCATACGCAGTCTTTATCTGAGCCGCAGTTTGATCAGCAGTAGCGCCTGACTCTATGCCATCCAACTTAGTGCCGTCTGTAGCAACGTCTCTTCCGTCAAAGGTAGAGTTAGTGGTTATCGCACCAGTAAAAGCCGCACCAGATAGTTCGGCTTTATCTGTGTTGAGATTATTAAAGTTCGCATCTACTTCATTGTTCGTTAAAGGACTGCCCTTTCCTGATCTAGTGGTAATTGTTGCCATTGTTCTCTCCGAAAATTAGATATAAAAAAGCCCCAATTAAGGGGCGAAAAGGGCTTTAAACTTAGGATGCAGACAGAGTAATTGTCCAGGTTACTGACATCGTGTCGTCAGCTTGCTTGTTTACCGCAGGGAAAACCGTTCTGCAAAGCATAGTGCCAGACGATGCAGCATTAAATACCCCTGCCTCTGTAACCGCGCCAGTGCCTTCACCTGCCTCAAATGAGGAAACATAAGTAATGGTATTGCTAGAGGCAGAAGTGCTGTCTAACGCCTCGCGTGAGCCTAGAATCGACACTAGATCAGTCTGGCTTGCGGATACCGCAGTTGTGCCTGAACCCAATGCCATATGACTCATTACCCCGGCAGAAGTCCCTGCCATGCGTGAGCAAATAAACGTTAATCCAGCGCTGACAACAAGGTTGTGTATTTCGCGGCTATCTTTTACATTGCCATCTTTGTCTTTAAGAACAAGGGCAACATCACCGCGTAGTTTTAATTTATCGTTAATCATTTTTTTCTCCAAAAAAAAACCGCCATTTGGCGGTCAGTGAACGGTTAAAGTTAAGGGTTAAAAAGTTCCAGAATAACCAACATAATCAGAATCAAAATAATTAAAGGCACAATACCCTTGCCCTCGATATGAACCTGAATCTGTCAATGCTGATGTATCGCCCAACAGCTTTCCTTGGACAATGTTTAGTATGTCGGTCATGGCGGCAAGATCAGAACGAACTTTGACAAAGGTCATTTCCTGATCATCTTGTGCAGTAGCCTCACCATCTAAATCATCTGTTGCGCTAAAGGTTTCATCAACAAACTTGTGGAAGTCCATCCTCTGGTTTTCTGTCAACGCACCGCTATCAGATAATGCTTTGCCGACAGCAAAGTTTGAATCATCAGAGATAGAACTGGCATCAGATAACGACTTATTAACCTCTAACGTGGTCGCATCCGAACTGACTGATGTATCAGCAACCGACTTACCAACAGCATTTGACAAGCTATCGGTCATGGCTTGGCTGTCAGACAGCGATTTACTTACTGACTTTGCGGCTAAATCACTAAGCCCTACGGTATCAGTAAAGAATTTAAAGATAAGGAAGAAGCCAAACTTAATACTGGCGATTGCTTTTTTAAACGTAATCCCTGCAATGGCTTTTTTAAATATTATCTGAGCCTTATTCACTAAAAGTCACCGCGCAAGTAAAAGTCTAGCACCTGATAAATGGTTTCGACATTACCGTTAGAGTAGGTAATTTCAATCTCGCCTTCGTAATACCCTTCGTCACGGTTGAGGTTCCCTGATGAAAAAGAAAACACGGCAATGCCACTTGCCAGATTGCCGCCAACATCTGCGGCTGTTAGCGTGAACAAAATACTCGAACCGCCCTTGGCTCTAAAATACATCCTCACTGTGCCGCCCGAACAGTCGATGGCTGCGCCAGTGTCTTGCCTGGTCAAGTTGGCTTGTATCTGCGGAGCAGTGTCATCTTTTACTAGTTGATATGTCATCTTAAACCTCTGCGTCTTTACGCAATATTATTACCTATGTGAAAATCTATTAATTAAGTTGCTGAAATTATAAAAGCCAGAAGTTCTGTGTATCGAACACCTATTCTTGTTTGCTCTTCACCGTTTTCATTAATCCACGTATTGCTAATAAACACTCCATAGTCGCCTGCATCCAACCCTTCGGCTTTAAATGCATCTTGCAAGTCTTGTGCAATGATTCCAAAGTGGATTCTTGCATTATCACCCTTTTCTGCTACGGCATCTTTCCACCTAAACTTTCTTAACAGACCTTTAGCCGCCACTGCTACGCGTTGTTCTGCGGCTGATAAAACCTCAATATCTTGCTTTTCGTTGATGTCAGAAGTATTAATAGTGCCATTACGTGCAAAGATATCGTTAAACCGATAGCTTGAAGCACCCAAGTCTATCTGAGCAGAATCACTTTGTGCGCCTGTGTGGTCAGTAGGATGTATTGCACCGTTAGCAAAGCGTAGACCTGAATGGTCTGAGGTAGTCGAAAACACACACAGGTCGTTGCTAATTACACTCATTTGACCTCTAGTGCCAAAGTGTAAATTGTCACTTAAATCAAGCCGACTAGTTATGTCAACTCGTCCATTTGTAATTTTTAACTCAGAGCCACCACTATCTTGTGGCCTGTAACCTCCTGACCCTAAATATAACCCAGTGCCAGATTTATCAATACCTATTTGGTATTCCCCAAGCCCTCCATTTGAATAACTGTCAAAGCTAGTAACAAAGTTTATGGATGCGCCCCAACTAACTCCAGATGAGGGGTTTGTTGTGTTTGGGCCAATCATTAACAATCTTGGCTTGCCTTGATCATTGATAGCCGCAATTTCTAACGTATCAGCACCGTCGGATAACCTAACGACTTCATCGCTATCACGATCTCTAAAAATAGTTGTTGGTTGGTAGTAAGGCTCAAAGGCGTAGGAGTAACCGCTTTTTTCAACTTGCTGATACCCAACTGCTTTTACAGTTCTAGCCAAAGTAGATGATGGGCTACCAGTTGCAGGGTAAGGTGAATAACTGCCATCAGTAACAGTGACAACAACTTTAAAGACATATTCACCAGACGGAAAATCATAGACGGTTGTGATTTCTGTTAGATTATAATCGTCATCTATAACGCCTAACTGATATCCACTTAGGGTCGGATAGGCTGTTCTTACTTGCGTTTTAGTTTGCAACTCAGCTTTATAATTACCGCTGCCAAGATCAGTCGTTTTAACAAAGTAATTACTGATTAATTGACCTGTCGTGGTTTTACGTTGTGAGATAAGATCAGAGCCAAACTGCGTGAAGCTAGTTGGGTTGCTAGTAGGCGCATAGTAAATCTGAAACTTAAACTGCGACATAACTGCGTTAATAGCATTTGTCTCACCTGATACAGTGCCAGAAGTTAAAGCCCCTACTGGGTAAGATACATGAAGTTCTAAATGCTCTTTGTAATCTTGCTTTAAATAGAATGTATTACTGTCTGAACTGGTTGTTGCTACAGCGGTTGTTACAGATGGGGGAATGCCAGATTCACCGTCATAAATAACAACATCAGAATTATCAGGCGCAGTAATTGTTACGTTGCGAGATGTTGCGCTAACGATAGCCGCGTAGTTTGATTTATTAAAAGACCGATCATAAGACCTAACTTTATAATAATAGGTTTTAGGCGTTTCTAAATCAGTATCAATAAATGAACTGTCGCCATTACCTGCATAAAGATATGTGCCTGTTTCAGTGTCAGACCTAAACACTTCAACACCTAATAAATCTTTTTGCGTTGGGTTAGTCCAGGATATTGTAATCTGCCTGTATTCACCCACTGCTGATACAGAAGTCGGGACATCAGGAGCGGTGGTATCAGTCGCAGGGGTTTGCGAACCTGTAAGATAAGCACTGCTAACATTGATTTCATTGACTGCCTTGACCCTTACATCATAGCTTGCGCCTTGTTGTAAACTGCGTATCTCAAAGGGTTTGGTCTTGGTTGTTTGAGAATAGTAATCATTAGACCCTGTTCGCCATTCCACGATGTAGTGGTCAACAAACGCATCGTCGGAGTAATCCCAAGTAACATTAAAATAAGGGCTGTAAGTGCCATCATCTGCAAGGTAGCTGTCAGCAGTAACGGTTAGATTAGTAGGTGCTGCGGCTGTTGTCCCATCATATAAAGCAACCTCACCTGCGCCTAAGAATACTTCTTCATCTTCATCCCAAGACCAGATTGAAGATGCTGTCTCAATAGCCTCGACATTGACCACCATTTGATCAGAACTAAACCCGAATGAATAACCAACAACCTCAAACACTTTGGAGGAATAGCCAAGGCGAGTATTGGAGACATTGATATTGTCCCCTATTTTGAATTTAAAGGCGTTTAGGTTGCAGGGGATGGTAATGGCTTCCTGTTGCCTAGAACGGAACAGAGCGAGTTTAGCGATTCTCTGAGCGCGTATATTATTGACCGTGTATGGAAGAGGCATATCCAAATAGATTGGATCGCCATCTTGAGTTGCATAAGTGCTAGATATTTGAGCAGGGTAGTCTGCAAGAATATAATTATCTTCTTCTGAAAGGAACACCCCTTTTACGCCATTGTAGGCATTACGTCTTGATTGCTTGGTTTGAACGCTGATCTCGCCAACCATCATTGATTCATCAATCGTTACTGTAGGAGCAACGTACTCACCTGCATGAATCTCGAACTTGCCGCCTGAATAAATGAGCCGACCAATCATTGCGCCTGTCATATTCTCAATATTGGCTTTAATTGAATCAGCGGTATCAATAACGCCATCCATTGTATAACGCGGTTGAGTTCCACCTGCGGCTAAAGCGACAGTCTCATCGCATACGTCTTTAGCAGTATTGATTGACGATGTAAGGATATTAGATGCTGATTCAGCTAACCCGTATTTTGAATCTAAAAGATAATCATAAATGCAGAGCGCAGGGTTTTGTGACCACGCTGTTGCGCTTGTCTCTGGGTCGAGTACCTTTTTGCCACGAACCACGGTAGAGATATTTGGCAGACCTTGGGCAAATTGCTCTTGGTCATAGGTGAGTTTAACCACCATATAAGCGGTATCGAGTAGCTTGTGATTGTCAGTCCATTTTGTTGAATTAGAAACTAAACTTGCCGTGCCTCGTTGTGATGCATTATCCGCAGACGTTTGATCTCCTTTATAGAAACCAATATCAACATACGACCCCCAATCACTAACATATGAGCCACCATCCCAAATCTTTTGATCGTTAAACCAGACCTGTTCATAAGCATCTATTTCATGCCCTGCAATCGCAGTGACTAACCAGAGGTATTTATTATCAGTGCCAGTGGATTCAAGGTAGACAACATTGCCGCCCACACGCGCACGACCATAGATAATCTTGCGAGAGGATGCCGCCTCTCTGGTCATGACAGATCGGCCACCCATTTGAGTGCCTAAATCGGGCTTTGGCATTAACGCTCTCGATACCATCGACAACCCTGCGCCAAGAGCAAAAGCCGCCCAAGACCAAGCGATCCCTGCGATAGCCGCTGAACCCATTGCCGCTACACCTGCTATTAACGCTATTGCCATTTCTTAATCCTTAAAGCATTTAGAGTAAATGCGCTCTATTAAATTAAATCCCATGCCAATCATTAAATTGTCAAAAGGAATATGAACTTTAGTATTGATGTTTAAAAGAGAGATGCCATTTTCACGGCAGTGATCTTCTGCATATTTAATTAATTTATAACCCGTTGCCCCTGCTCTTGAATCAGGAAGGACAAAAACAACATCATTATTTGCAAAGACATGATCTTTGTAATGAAGGCTTTGTGATACAACCAGTACACAATAGCCAACTAATTCGCCTTGATCTCTGGCTGTAAATATTCTCAATATCCCTGCTGCATCTAACTCTGCGTACTTTTCCCAATCAGGGTTTAATTTAATTGTGCCTTGATTAAGAGCAACCAATTCCCAGTGTTTTTCTAGCAGAGGTTTAATATCCTCTTTTACATTCGCTAGACATTCGTGAGCAATTATCATGCATGATGCCTATTTCCACCGTCTTGAGAGCCGTCATATCCACCGCCACCTGCTGACCCTGTTGGCCTTCCCCAGATGATTTCTTTCTCTACAATGGCGGTTACAAACTCAAAGCCTTTGTCTGTAGGGTGATCAATCTTTTGATCTTCTGCTGTATAGCGTCTAATTTTTGATCGCTCAAAGGCAATTAGCTTATTCTCAACAGCAATAGTGATTGATGAATATTGCCCTGCCTCGGCAATAGTCATGGTATCCATAAAGCCAGAAAAGATAATGACAGGATCAGCAATTAAAGAACCTGATGAATCAAACGCACCAAGGCGAACCGTTAATTCGCGCCCTTGATATTCGTGATCTTTTGCTATCGTGACCAGGGAGGATTTAACCCCTGCTAAACTGACGTTCATCCCGGTAGCTTGAACATCTGCTGTTTCTTTAATTTCACTAATGCTGAGTAAATCACCAAGCCCTGTATAGGTTTCACCGCCATAGGATAGATCACCCATGCCTGACCAAACATTTAATTCAGCAGGGCTTTCACTTGCAATTCCAGTTCCTGAACCTGCACCAGTTGCAGTAAAAGTCACGCCAACCGTGTTTGCGCTTGCCCCAATAGCTGTAAAATTAGTATTGCCAACACTAACTATTTTATATTTGTGTCCTGTGACAAAAGTACCTGCCGCAATATTTTGATCAAACTCCATGTTGACAAGGTAGATAGGTCTGACAACATCAGCAACAAGCGCATTGCTCATTGCGGTAGTTAGCGTTCTACTCATAACGCCTCCTCACAAGCAAAGGTAAAGCCGTAAATACTAGCCTCATTGATCGACCAACCAATGTCATTGGAGGACATACGCCATAGGGATTTTGGAAGGGTAAAATCACATACCTGACCACTGGCAATCGTTGCTCTTAATGGCGGTTGGAAGTTTAATGTCCCTGCCCCGGCTGACTTGTCAGATGTCACCATGTAGAGGTAATCACCTAACTGGAAGTAAGTTCCTGCACTCACAGCAGAACCACCTGATGTTGTGGTTAAAGATTCCGATCTAATAGCGGTAGAGCCTGACGTTGTAGCCGTAGCCGAACTGGTATGTAGTGGATTGCCAAAAGTAAAAGTCCCCTCCCTTCCGATAAGGCCAACAATAAATGCCTCAACTGATCTCGCCTGTGCATGGCTAAGTGGTGGTAAAGATATTTCTGCCTCCCATCGTGCGCCTTGGTGAGTATAGGTCTGAGTATCTAAAGTGAAGGGTGATTCAGCAACAGCCACAACACGCTTTAGGCGCATTGACATATTCTGAATGCCAACATTAGGAAAAGCTAAGGGCATTATGCACCCCCCATTGCTTTGGAGAAGTTACCACCGCGCAACCTAGCATCTGCAACAGCACCTTTAGCGGCTTGGGCTATCTGAGGCATTAACTGTACGATCTCAGCACGTACGGTTTGCTGTACGCCTGTAGTCACGTATATTGTTTGCTGTACGACTACGCCAGATGATTGACCTTTAGTGTGATCAATGACAGTCTCATTCGGGTGAAGTATTGCAGGGAATCCACCTTTACCATCTACGCCACCAGATCGTGAACCCATCCCAGTGAATCCACCGCCATTAAATGATCGGCTGCCGCCTAAATTTGTCCCTGCCGCATTTCCTGCCGCATTTGCATTGCCACCACCGCCAAAGCTACCAGTGATAGCGTCAAACAGTGGTTTAGTAATGTAATACTGGACAAGCATTTTAATCAAACTATCAACTACCGACTTCGCCATATCTCTCATGGCATCACCAAAGTTTTTTGCCCCAGTGATTGCATCGGTAAAGGCATCGGTAAACTTGTTCATGCCTTGTTTGGCTACATCTTGTAGAGCAATATCAACATCGCCAAGGGTTTCTTTCCAATCATTGAAGGCTTGACGCATATTGCTAATACCATCAGCAACCTTTGGAACTAACCCTTCACCTTCTCCACCGCCCACGATAATTGCAATAAGGCTTTCAACTTCTTTTTTAAATGCATCGACATCAATGACATTAGATAAATCAATCGGAGTCATGCCACCACTAATTTTGGCCTTCAATTCATCTATTCGATCATTTACTTCGTTATACCTTTTTACAATATTGACTAAAGTAGGTTCAGCATCACCAAGCCCTAAACTTCGTATCTGACTTGCACTTAATGTTGCTCCAGTTGAAATTTCCGTAAAGGCATCGCTTAGTAAATCTGCTCTGCGAGTAAAATCATCTAAGTCAGTTTTGTTTGCCCATGCGGCAAAGCCAGACACTTTTTTGCGGAAAAACTCAAACGTCTTTCCAACATTAGTAAGAATAGTATCAAGCGACTGAACAACGGCAACAGAGGCATTAAGAAACGAAATTGCCATGTCTTTGGCAAATTGTTCAACACCGCCTTTTTCATCAGCAATCTTTTTAAAGAATTCTGTGAATCTTGTTGTTAGGGATTCAATGGCAGGGGCAAGTGCTGCAACAAACTGATCTCTCAATCCTTTGGTTATTGCCTTTAATTTTGTAAGAGAATCGCTTGCATCTTCTACACCTTGAGCGGCATCACTGGACATTACTGCGCCCAATGCCTTTGCCTCTCCAAGCAATTCAGCTAGTCCCTCGCGGCCTAAACCTAATGTGTTGACTAATGCCGCACCTTCACTGTCAAACAGCTTAAACGCTAATCTGAGGCGATCTGACTCGCTTTTAACTCCGCTAAACGCGTCTGCTAAAGCAAGCATTCTTTGGTCTAACGGCATTCGGTTTAACTCTTGAGCATTAATACCTAACTCACGAATTGCACCCTTAGCCTCGCCTGTTCCTTTTGCCGCTTCTGCTGTTCTTCGGGTAAACCGTTGCAACGCCATATCCATCGTGGTTGTCGCAACGCCAGTAATGTCTGCCGCATACCGTAAAGCACTCAATGCCTCAGTGGTTGTGCCGATCTTTGATGCCGTCTTAGCTAATGAATCAGTTGCGTTTAATGAAGATTTAACCAGTAAGCCAAACCCTGCAACACCTGCTACGCCAACCAAAGCGGTTCGCATAGAAAACACTGCGCCAGTGACTTTCTTTAGCCCAGAGGTGACAGAGCCAAAACCTTTCTTGGTTTTATCTACTGCACTGATAATAATCTTGGTATTTTCAGCCATCGTTCTCACTCATTAATTGGTAATAGGCCATCCACTCGTTAAAGTGGGTGACAGACATCTGCTCTGCTTGTTCGATACTCATATGCAAGCGATCAGCCAAAGACAGCAAATTCATCCTTGATTGATCGCGCCTTAGTTTTTTTCAGCAGTCTCCACTGATTGAACATCGGCAAACATTTGATTGGCGATTTCAGAGATAACCGCTGTCTCCTCACCCATCAGATCAATCCGATCTTCCGCAGAGGTAAACAGCTTAGAGCCACCTTCATCCATTGCTTTCATCAGAATCAGATCAACCATTGCTCCGATTGTCGTATTCTCAAGAAAGTTGGGATGTTTCTTTTGCAGTTCATTAAGGTCATAGCAAGAGATGCTGCCGCAGAACAGTTTGAATGGAACGCCATTCTCATCTGACCAGGCATCAACCACTACCTCGCGCAGTGGTATCGTTCGCCTTGACCGTAACTCTTTAGCCAGACCCATTAGTGAGCCGCTTCGGTGACTGCGCCAGAAACCTGAAGGCTAAAACTTGCCTCAACCATGCCATCAAAAGATGCGTTGATTGACTTACTAGTGACAATGCCTGTGCCTGAGTATTTCTTGGAGCCTGACGCTGTACCTGATGGGCTGATCTCAAAATCAATAGAGGCACGAGCATCTAATACTAATTGCTGTGCGTCTGCTTGATCCCAATAGCATTCTATAGAGACAGTGCTGCTCTCTAAGCCTGACTTATAGGTTCGGGCAGTATCGCCCATTGCGCTATCTTCGATGGTGTCAGCAGACGTTTCCAAAGTAAATGATCTGATCTCACCAACCGCGACCTCTGAAGTACCTGATAACTGTAATTTTACTACGCCTGATTGACCTGTGACTGTAGCCATTTTGTATTTCCTCTCGTTGAAAAATGTTGCTTTTTGGTGGACGAAAAAAAACCGCCAAATGGCGGTCTGTTTCAGTTGGGTTAATTTAGGTTGTGCCTCGCGTGTATTCGTACAAAACGCGAACCGTCAAAATGACTCCTCCGATTGGATCAATAGAGCCTTCATCTATTTCGACTTGAGTGATCTGCGTATCTTTTGCAAAGCCCCCTCTTGTTCTATCGACATCAAGACCCTCTTCGATTGCCTCAATGATGTTGTTTCTTGCCTGATCGATCAGCGCACCTTTGACAAAGCAAACCAACTCATAGTTGATGGTTGCCATGCGCTTGCCTATCGAACCGCCTATGGTCGAATCTTCTCGATTCTCATCAGCCGTTCTGACTAAAACAGCCGGGTATTGTGCGTTGGATAACTTGTCAAACTGGAAGGGTTCTCGCGTGACATATTTAATGTCCACTGGGCTAATAATGTTGCCGATGGTTGTCACAATGTTTTCTGCAATGGATTCTCGAACGCTCATGGTAAGAACCTTTCAAATGTTTTTGCCAGTTGCTTTTCTTCTAGCCGATTAAAGCCAAAGAAAGGTCTGATACTGTCGTTTCTCGCTGCTCTTTCAGTAATTTTTGGATTTGTAAAAAAGATCACTGCTCGTTTGCTATTAGCCTTGCTTGTCATGCCGCCAATCATCGTCCCAGTGACATTAAGATTTACAATCCCACTAGCGTCACCAGAAAAACTTCGCCTATCTTTGCTTCTAGGCCATCCATTTTTTTTGGCTATTGCGTAACCTTTAGAATAAGGCTTAAACTTTCCTTCATACCCTTGGCCTTTTTCAGTCCTGTCTTGAATGACATTAATACCAACTTGCGCTGTTTTGGATAAAGCTAATTTAATTCCGGCCTGAATCTCTTTCTGCCGCTTTTTGGCAATGCCCTTAAAGTTCTTGGGCTTAATATCAACCTTGACCGCTAGGCTCATCGGACTAAACGACCATCGTTAATCGGGGTTTTCTCATCGTTATCAATCGTGCCGTTGTTGTCATCGTCATATTCAACGCCATCTTTAAATACAGCCTCTATCTCTTCGGCATAACGAGACTTGTAAAAATCAATCATGCCTTGGAATCGATCACCATCAACCCAGTTGGTTAACTGAGGTAGCGCGTATTTCCACAGGACTAAATAAGCATTGGCGCGAGTCCATTGTGAATCGGTCAGATAGGATGCGTTTAACTCACCGCTAAACCCTCGCTTGTCCCACCAATCTGCACGAATCTTTCGCTCTATATCTGCTTGTGCTTTGGCGTGATCTGCTGAAAATGAATCAATGCCAAAACTTAAAATGTCAGGAATGATTCCCATCAAGTCTGCATCTGTTGAAAAAGCCATAATTGCTCCAATAAAAAAGCCCCACCCCCGAAAGGATGAGGCTTATCTTTACTACTTAAACAGCCGCGTCAAAGAACAACTCAACACCATAAGTGTCATCAAGCTCACCAACACCGTAAACGGCAGTTGCGTTAAGCTCAGTGGCACGTAAAGATGCATCACGCTGAGTTTCGATTTGGAAGTCACGCTTTAAGGCAATCGCTAGTGCTTCGCGAGAGAATACAGCGCCCTTCACATCATCGTTACCGTCAACAGTTAGGTTGCTTGACTGATAAATATCAACACCGCCCAAAGAACCAACAAAGCTACTACGCATTGCTTCGTTCTGAGCATCGCCACCGTTAGGGTTAGCAAAAGTGTTAGTCAAGTTAGCCTTCAACTGGTAAGCAGTGTAAGGGTGAATAACAGCGGCCATAGAACCAGGCGCGTTGTTGTTTTGCAGAATTGCAACAGCCTTAAAGATGTCAGCAACAGTGATTTCTGTCCCTGCGCCACCTAGAGAGGTTGAGAACCCATCAAACAGAGCAAGAAGGTCTTGATCCATTTTCTTCGCAATAGCCGAACCAAGAACAGTTCCTAGCTCAGTTGCAGGGTTGCCGCTTCCGTCACGCGCAAGATCAGTTAGCAATACCTGTGCGCCAACTTCTGCGATGGTTACAGATACAGATGAAGTGCTGACAGTCGTTGATGACATATCAGTGCCTTCAGTCAAAGCCGCAGCCGCGATTGATGGGTACTTGGGTATCTGTATCGTCTTACCCGGTACAGAACCGATGTTATAAGGAGTTACCAAACCAAGCATAAGAGACTGCTGTTCAGCGGTGAATCGAGCCTGTGCGATAATATTCGCAAAGAGATCGTCAAGAGTTGTACTAGTTGTTGCTGCCATTATGAATTACCTTTTGTATGGGCGAAAAAAAACCGCCAAATGGCGGTCTATTTCATTAAGTTAAATCAAGTTGGCTAACGTTTGGTCGCGGCAAATGCCTCTCGGCCACCTGTGTTCCAATTATCAACCATGTCTTGATGTGTCATTGTTTTTTGGACTGAGCCGCCAGTATTTCCCTGACTGCCAGAACCGCCTGCCGATGCCCTCACAAAGTGTGGGTTGACAGTAAGAAATTCGGATACCGCTTCACTAACAGATAACAGATCACCCTTGTCGTTGTATCGAGGGGTGTTATTGCCATCTACTACCTCAACAGTCCCATCCTCTGACAAGCGAACTTGATTCTTGAGCAGAGTAGAAACCTGATCGGGATTAACCGCATTGTTAATAGATGCCGCAGACAACAAAGCACCGTCGACAAGAGTTTGATGCAGCTTGCTCTTGTATGCGTTTATTTCCTGATCCTTTTTGCTTACCGTGTCCTTCAAGATAGTTTCAAACTCACCGCGCTCTTTTTGAGCTTGTAGGTTGGACTCATCACGCTCTTTTAAAACCTGTCTGGCTTGATCTAAATCAATATCACCAATCTGGCTTTCAAACTTGCGTGTTTGTCGCTCCAATCTGCTTGCGATCATTTTGTCTACTTGGGCTTGTGTAAACGTCTTTTCCTGAGTTTCTACTGCCGCTGTTTCAGTCTCAGCTTCTATTGCCATGATTTCATCGCTCATGTGTACGAACCTCTTACGAGTGGTTAAAAATTCTATTTAGCTTTCTTTTTCTTCTTGGGTCGTCCTACCTTTGACCCATATGTGCCTTTACCTTTTGGCATGACTTACTCCTCAAATACTGGTCGGAAATGATGACGGCAGTTGTAGCCGCCTCGAACGATAAAAGGATCACCAGGCGCTTTACCTGCCCATGATCCTGACCATGTTTGTGCGATTTCTTCGGTTGTGAACGTCTGACCCTGATGCTTGCGGCAGAATGATCTAGTGTCTCTAATAGACGAGCCGTAATATTTCCATTTCTCTGCCCCTGATTCCTTTCCTATAGCGGTATTGATCGAGGCATCAAATTGCATGAGGCTGTCTTGCATCATCTGTACTGAATAGCGTCTTAGGTTGCGCCCTGTTGCATCTCTGCCATAGAGTCTTTGTAGCTTCTCAACCGCTGCCGCCTTTTGTGCCGCTGATCCATTGGCCGCAATATCAACAAGTTTTTGAGCCTCAACCGAATCCGATGAGATATAGATGCCGTTAATAGATTGGCTTAGGTTCTTAACAGACTCATTGAACGCTCTGCCTGTTAATGTGCTTTGGTAAACCTCTGTTGCTAGGATGTCTAAATACTCTGCGGCAATGGCCTCAAAGCCTTGGAAGGACAAACGCTGTAACTGAGTAATGACCGATGACTCAACTGCAATAAAATCACCATAGTTTTGGAGCATTGCGAGGGCTGACTCAGATACCTTTCTGTACTGACGAATAGATGCCTGAACCTCGGCTAAATACACCTCATCAATAATGGATCGTATTTCTGATCGAGCCGCTAATGCCCACTCAAGATCAAATAGATTGCCATCAGTTAAAGGGGCTGTTGCCATCAGTTTGGCAACCCTTTCCTCTAACTCTTGCAGTGCTGCGGCTATCCTCTCCTGATGCTTGTCGGCTAAACGATCAAGAAGATCGCTGTATTCACTCTCTGCCGACATTAGAGCGTCAACTCAGGCTCATCATCTGATTCTGTAAACTGCCCCAATATTTGCGTGTTTCCTTCAATCTCTGTATGCGCCTTGGCTAATGCCTCATCATCAAGGACCAGGTCAGCAATCTGCATATCAATGTTCTGCATGAGCGTGACTGAGCGAACACCGCTTGCGCGTATCTGCTGTAAGAAGGTTAGTTCCTTGTCGTTATCCCTTAGATCAAAGGCATCTGGATAGGATATTTCCACATCTGGGGTGACATCTTGCCAATCACAGAACAGCACAAATAACTGCTCTTCTGCTAACTCTAAGATGTCAGCCTTTTCCGATAGCTTGGCGTTGAGCATTTGAAACTCTGTCTGCATTGCAACGCCTGATTGCGTCATTGCCGTTGTACCGCGAACCGCGCCCATATGGGTCATTCGGTTAATGGACTCGACCTTATCGGTTATCGATGCGCGTACAGCATCCAAATTAGAGCCGCTTGGCTGCATCTGGTAGGGCTTTAACCCTTGATCCATGTCATCAGGTAGATTAATGACTGCCCCCGCCCCTGCGCTTGCATCTGTGCCATAGGTCTTAACCAGAGTCGGATGATTAGATATGCGTATCAACTGCTCGATTTCTGACAACTCTTGATAGATAGCACGTTGCATATAAGCCACATCCGATAGGTCTGATATGCCTATGCCTCTTGTGACTGATCGTTGTGCGGGAAGAAACACAGCCGGGATGCGACCCAATGGATTGTCGATCACCTCGACTTTCTTTTCCTTACCGTTAGAGGATATATAGGACTCGATTGACTCCTCTGTCCAGACCTTGTAGTGAGCCTCTACCTCTGTGTCAGAGATGTGCTGTATGCTTTCCCTAACCTTGAGATAGACAAGCTTAAAACGACCGCTAGGGGTTCTTTCGTACTTCCAATCAAACACGTTTTCAGGGGTAAATAACGTCAGATAAGGGCGTATCTCTTGCGCTAATTCTTCGGCCTTTGTCCCTGCATTAGATTTAGGCTTATCCACCATAACCCAGACATTGCCATACACACTCGCCCATACTTGCGCTTCACGCATAAAGGTATTGAGTGAGCGACCATCAAGATCGCAATCTTTTAGAAACGGCTCAAGGGCTACGTTATTGGCTAGGGAGTTAAAGGATCGAGTGGGTGGGACGCGCCACAGAAAACTGCTGTAAATGTGGACGATGTTCTTGCAGTGATTGTCCATAGCGGTCAGGTCGATTCTGCGACCATAGGAGTCAGCGTCCTCGTTGACGTATTTAGTCAGGTAGGAGCCATCACGATAGTCTTGCCCGCCCATGTATGAGCGCAGGTAAAATTCCCAACTATCTTTGTGGTTGTCATATTCTGGTGTTGTGTATTCAATATCTGCCATTAAGTCCACCGCGTAGGCTGTTCAATTTGATAGTCTGTTTTAACTGGAAATAGGTATTCGGTCATATAACCCAACGCATCGTTCATATGGTCATAGCCATCATCTTTGTTCGGTTGGCTAGTCCCTTCTTTGTAGGTCTGACGCTCTAGCGACTTAATCGCTTGCTTGCATTTTTCAGTGAAAAACAGGTGGCGTTCCCCATCCCCAGACTTGAGTCGTGAGTTCACTGCGTTGATGCGATCTCGGACAAGTGGATGGGCTTTCTTGGCCTTAGTCATAAAGCCGGAGTTGTTCAATATAGAGAGGTCTGTGCGACCCCCTGCTGATGTCTTTCTTTGTCTTGCTGCCGGGTCTGGATAAATAATGACCTGCCTGTTGGGATAGCGTTGATGTATCTCTTTTGCCATCTCATCAGTATTAGACCCATAGATCACGATCTCATCGATGCAGATAAGAGTATTGCCTTTACGTTGTGCAACCACTGCACTCATAGGATCAGTGTTAAAGTCCATGCCTATGTGCAGAACACCCCCATCGTCCTCAAACTTAACGACTGAGGAGGCGCGTTCAAAGTTGTAGTAGATTAGCCCTGCATAAGTAACAAACTCAGCGCAGTATTCTTGGTTAAACGTGCGCTCATCCAGATCAGATCGTGCCTGGTCAATCTCACTCTCTGAGACATTGCCACCATCTAAGGTCGTATATTGAAAACTTGCCCACTCATCAGCACCATCGATGCCTTTAGCCCACAAGTCATAAAAGTGGTTGCGGCCTTTAGGCGTACCAATAAAAAGGGCTGAACCCTGCCTATCTGATAAGGATGGCCTGATAACCTCATACCATGCCTCTGGCCGCATATCTGCAAACTCATCGAGGACAACAAAATTTAACGCTCGTCCTCGTAAGTTATTAGGCTTCTCAGCACCCTTTAAGCTAATCACAGAGCCGTTGATCAATCTTAAAGTCAACGAGCTTTCATTTGATTTGACAATGTACTCATCAGGGATGGTATGTATAAGCATATCCCAAGCGATCTCTTTAGCCGCGCCATAAGTCGGTGCTACATACCAACAATTCTTATTCTTTCCAGAGGTTGCCGCTTTAAGTAATTCGGTGACAGATAGATGTGTCTTGCCAAATCTACGCCCTGCCACGCAGTTGCGAAAACGAGAAGGATTACAAAATATCTCACTCTGTGGGGGCGTGAGTCGCATTGCCATCCACAATAATATTAATTGGAGGTATCTCTTGCGCCTCTGGCTGATCTTCTTTCCATCCACCCTGAGTTTTAAGGTAGAAAATATTGGCCGCGACATTGCCATCTGTGGCTAATTTGACTAGGTTTGTACCCATGTCACTGATCTGTTTAACCCTGCCTTTTTTATAGGCATCAGATACTTCTGGTTGACGCGACTCAATCGCTCTTAAAGTAGTCTCTGAAATGCCAAAGTAATCAGCAATTTGACCTTTAGTTAATACAGCCGCAAGAGCCTTTAGTTCGATAACTTGGTCATCACTAAAAACGATAGGTGGTTGTCCTCCCCCCTCGCCTTGTCTGCCCTTTTTCATTTCTTATTAATTAAATCTTGAACGGTCTTGGATTCATAGATTCTTAGCCCAAGCCATATAATAGTGAATAAAGATGCCGTTGGTGGTAGCCAAGCGGCAAGAGATAAAACGCCAGTAGAGGCAGCAGCAACATCCATCATATCTTTTCCGTGATCATCCATTTGATTTGGCCTTTGGTTTTGTGGCCTTCTCATACACCCCATTGTCAAATAAATCGGTCTCAGCCTTTCTTCTCCTGGTCAGCCCGGCAACCGCCTTTTTACCAACCTTGTCCCACCGTATAATCTGTTCTGATACCTTATCTAGTTCACCTGAATTGATCACTTGGAGCATCGTACTCGCCCTTAAGTTTCCGCAACCTAGATTGAAACACCAAGAAACAATGGCATCCCACTGAGATTGATCAAGATCAACCGTGATTAGCCGCTTAACATGAGTCTCAACCATCTCTATGTCCGCAGATAAAAGAGCATCAGCCTGTTTCTTACTGATTTTGTCACCTTCCACGACCCCACGAGTGTGACCACAGCCAATCGTCCAAACATCGCCAGAGCATTGATACGCCTCTAGCTTGCAACCTTCAAAATGCTTAATAAATTCTTTGCCTTTGTCCGATGTTTGCATATCAGCCTCACGAATAGTTTGGCTGACGCACGACTATAAGGGAGTTGGTCGCTTCAAACCGTCAGCACAGGTCGCTCAAAAGAGCCGCCTAAAAACGAAAAAACCGCCAATTAAGGCGGTAAAAGAGGGGGAGTCAGCCGAACAAGCTAGGGGTACGGCCACTGTAGATAATTGTTTCATACTTTGTCAGGACTGTCAATACATACAGTGGTTATTTATACAGTAAAAGTGTGTCAGTAGTATTGTTGGTACGGTGTCAAGGACACAAAGTGCAACCTTTTGTCCGCTTTTAAAAATAATTACAAATAATACCCTCATCAGGTGACATAATGTCATATAATTACTACATCAAGACATTAACTAAAGGGAAATAAAGTGATGGAAGATAAAGAATTAATCGAAAAAGCGATGGAGAAAAGCGAATGAAAAAAATTATAGCTTACACGGCGTCGTTTATCCATTTTGTGTTGTCCACAGTACTTATACTGGTAGTAGGCTCACCCATATATGTTGGGGTTTGGATTCTTTATGACACCTTTCCTTGGAATACCGAGGCTTACGACTGGTTTCTTGCGTCAATTATGCTTTTAACATTCGTTATTTTCTTCAAGGTGGGAGGGCGGATTGCAACATTTCACCTAGATTGGATACATAAAAAGGAGAAGAGTGATGCAGATTTATAATCATGAATATAAAGTTACCGGATTTACACAAAAAGTAGTTAGGTGTTGTGGCAAGATCGTCCCTAACCCTAATAAGTTGTTAATGTGCGACCCTCCCAAAAAAGAAT
>Ga0206125_10000959_pt1 | contig 35994 bp, 56 predicted proteins | sample Helgoland_Spring_4_FD_148598 | JGI IMG/M metagenome (GOLD analysis project Ga0206125, IMG submission 148598) | Pelagic subsurface seawater microbial communities from Kabeltonne, Helgoland, North Sea - Helgoland_Spring_Bloom_20160331_1 | ecosystem: Environmental > Aquatic > Marine > Epipelagic ... | reverse complement strand
CTATTGAAGTAATAAAACTAGCCCCCGCAAGGGGGCATAAAACCACTGTTCAAATAAACACTAAAAATAGTTTGTTTTTTTCCTTGTGGTTTATCAATCTATCCTGTAGTTTTAATTTGTCAGCGGGGAAAACCGCTACTAACTAAACCAAAAACACTACTACAATGAAAACAGAAACGCCACCAAAAGGAACTACCACCATCATTACAGATCAGTTTAACGGCAGCCTTAGCTACTACAAGGAAGTAGGAGTCAGCAATTACGGCAACAGGACATTCGTCAGATGGGTAAAGTCACGAAAAAGCTGGACGAAGACTCCACAAGCTTCAGAACATCCCGCAAAATACGGAGTCCCCTACTCAGCCAAGTAACCACCAAAACCAAAAACACTACTACAATGAAAACAGCAACTAAACTAACAAAGCAAGAACACTCCGCAAAACTTCGCAAGGAGTGGGGCGAAATTAAAAACTCCCTAACGGCTGATCAGATCAGCGAAGCGGAGGCAATCTGTAAAGCTCACGGCTTAAACTTCTCCGCTACAGGATACGCTTTTTGCAAAGAGCAAATGGCACAAGCTAACCTAACTGGAACGCCTTATGTAGATTGCAAAACTTACGCTGGATGGAAGAAGGCAGGGTTTCAAGTTTCCAAAGGGCAAAAATCTTTTGGATACGGAATCACTTGGTTGAAGGTAGAAAAGAAAAACAAAGAGGAATCTTTCATCTACCCCAAGCAATACGCACTGTTTCACAGTTCACAAGTTGAAGCCGCCTAACAATTCTAGCCCCCTTCGGGGGGCAACCTAACAAAAACAAAAACACTACTACCAAAATGAAAACAATTAATCAGACACTAAACAACGGCTGGAAAATCGAAGCGGAGCATGACGGCGAAAAGTATCATCTTTACCTAGAGTCAAGATGCGGGAAGTATTACGGCTCTCTTGCTCTTGCTGAGGATACAGGCTGCATAGATAACCATGGAACATTAGCAGAAAAGAAAGTGCCTCACTCAGTCATAGAAGCAGCGCAAGAATTAGAAGACAAACTTTGGGAACTAGAAGTCTAACAGAAATCAAAGCCCCCAGAAATGGGGGCAACCTAAAACAAAATAAAAGAATGAAAAAAGAAATAACAAAAACAGTAAAGCAAAACCTAGTAATGGAAAACTCTTTTGGAGTTGTTAGAAAGCAAGAGGACGTAGAGGTAAAATTCATAGTCAGACTGCCAAGCAATCATTACGGAAGTTTTGAAATTTATGATGAAGAAACGGGCGGGGATGAATGGTATGCAGAAGGCGGCTTATGGTTTAAAGGAAAGACCCTAACAGATTATGACGGAGTGTTTGCACTCTCTCCAGTAATCGTAGAGATACTAGAAGAAAATGGGTTTGATCTAACAGAGATGAAGGAACTATTGAAGTAATAAAACTAGCCCCCGCAAGGGGGCATAAAACCACTGTTCAAATAAACACTAAAAATAGTTTGTTTTTTTCCTTGTGGTTTATCAATCTATCCTGTAGTTTTAATTTGTCAGCGGGAAAAACCGCTACTAACTAAACCAAAAACACTACTACAATGAAAACGATAAGACCAGCAATCAACAATGACCAAGTGACACGCTTTGACATTGAAACGGAAGGAGGCAATTTCTACATGATAGAAATTAAAAAGAAACTTATGAGAGTTAAAAAGCTTATTCAAAATGAATATTCTGGAGACTGGATAGAGGGAGAAGTTAGCGGGGGCTATATTGCCGATGAAGTAAAAGATATGCAGTTTACAAATCTCGTAGACGGCAAAGCTGTTAGTTACAGAGACATGGAAGCTCTTTATGTTCACATGATGTTTTTTATCATTGCCTAACAAACCAAGCCCCCTTCGGGGGGCAACCTTAACACTACAAAAACAATGAAAACAAAACAACTAGAAGAAGCAGTAACCAATGCGGGAAATTTCTTTCAAGAGCAATATATAGATTATATGAACTCTTACCTAACTATTGCTAAATTTGCTCTGGATAAAAACCTAACTGAAAAGCAAGCAAGACAGCAAATCGAGATAGGACGAAAGATTCACCATCAGCGCACTAGCAAGTAATCTGACTAACTCTAACAAGCCCCTTCGGGGGCATCAACCAAAACAAAAAAATGAAAGCACAAAGAACCTACCAAGGAAATTATTACCAGTTTGCCCCTAGCATTAAAGAAGATGAAATTCTATTTACAGTTAAAGCATTGTTTCAATTAGCGAAAGTATCACAGCAAAACTCTAACGGGGAAAGCAGAATATACATTGAAACAAAACCCAAAAAACTTTTCCGCTTCTATGGCAAAATCAATGATTGGACTGTAACAGTAGACACAACCTCATTCGTAGGGAAAAATTCAGAGTTATATTTACACGCTTGGAAAACAAACTAACAAACCTAGCCCCGCAAGGGGCAAACCTAACAAACCGAAAAAATGAAAACGAAAACAGATAAAACAAAAATCCCTTCATTAGTCATAGATAACACCATTAAAGGACTGGAAAAAAGAGTCTCTCTTGTAAGGGTTGCTTTAAATGAAACACTGGATGAAGGGAATTATTATTCAGCAACAAAAGCGGCACAAAGCCTAGCGGAAATATTGCAATCCTTACAGTATATGAAATCAGTTAAGGGAGAAATCAATTCCAGAATTAAATGAGATCATGAGACTAACAGAAATAAGAAAAGCTTTGGATTTGCCAGCAACCTTCAAGCCAGTTGCACAAATTAAAATAGGAGTTGGAAAAGTGACTTGGATGCTATCCGAAACAAAAGGCACAACTTCGGCAATAGTCTATTCTGATCCTGCAAGGGTAATGGAAATTAAAAATGGTTCTTTTGAATTTATAGCTAAACAGTTTTTGAAGCATTATGATTTGTGGACTGATTTTAGCAAACTAGATCTACAACAAATACAATATGATTTGCATAATTTTGTAAAACATAACTAACAGAAATGGAGAACTAAGGGAATAAATGAGGCTTACAAAACAGTGTTCAAACAAACACTAATTTAGTTTGAAATAATGCTTTCCTTTTATCATGATTTAGATTATCTTGTAATTGCAGTGAGGGAAAAGCCCCCTGCAAAACACTACTACCAAAATGAAAAATACAGAAAGCAAAGTTAAAAAAGGTGACGTTTTTATTACCTCTTGGGGATATGACCAAACCAATTACGATTACATTGTAATCATCAAAGTAAGCCCAACTGGAAAAACGGCAATCTGCCAACAAGCTGATTTTGAAAATGTAGGAGTAAGCGGTCATTGCAATATTCAGAAGCCTAACGGAAAAGGTTTCGGGAATGAATTTAGAATGAAGGTTACTGATAATGGTTACGGCAATCCAGAGTTGCGAGGCAAATACATTTTTTGCGGTGAAGACAGCAAGCGTTTTGACGTTTTTTTTCCTCACGTAGAAGATGAAACCTATGAAGAAACCGCACTTGGATATGGTCACTAAAAACCCAGCCCCCGAAAGGGGGCAAACCAAAACTAAACAAACCAAAAAAATGACAATAACAGAAGCAAAGAAAGTAGGAATCAAAGCCTACCAAAAAAAGGAGGGGGCTGCACCTAAAATGAATTTTGTAGAGGCTGTATGCGCTTGTAAGGAACATTCTGCAAGGGTTCTACTTGAGGCGAGGCTGCACGGCTTCACAATCGCAAAGCTTGCCGATGGTTCTCCTAGTAACCGCCCTTCTTCTATCGAATTAAAAAAGATCTTAAATTCCTAACAACTCTAGCCCCCTTCGGGGGGCATTAACCAAAACCAAAAAAACAATATTATGACAAATACATTTACGGCACTTTTCACAGATGAGGACGGCAACCTAGTTTTTGAAGAAGAATTTGATACCCAATCTGAAGCAGAAGATTTTTGCACAAGAAACGAGGACAACGGATTTAACTCAGATGTTAGATATCCAGATGGAACTCTACATGGAGTCAACTAACCAAAACCAAAAGCCATGTCAATAGAAGCGCATTTTTACAACAAAAACGATCAACTAATTGCTGTAACTGGATTCTTGATCCAAGGGCAAAAAGGGATATGTGAATACGGGGAGAGGCAACAAACTCCAGATGATGACCCAGAGATGGAAATAACGTCCTCTATGGATGCTGAAGGTCTAGACGTAGAACTAACCCCAGAAGAACAGCAAGACGCATTAGAAGCCCTTTGGGGCGAATTAAAAGCATATTAAGAAACCTATGATACCAATAAACGTAAACAATCCGATAGCCGCCGTTATTTATCTTATAGAAAAACAGGGGTTGACCAGTGAAGAAATAAAAGAAGTGTTAATTTCCATTTTGGAAGAAAAAGAACTAGAAGAAACTGGAAAATGATGATAACCAATTAAGACAACTTTTTGCAGAGGGTGAGTCTAAATCTAACAGGAAACTTTTTAGCCCTGTCTACCCACGCTTACCCTCTGCACAGGACAAGTAAAATCAAGTGAGTAGGCAGGGCAATTTTATTCCCCAAATGAATGAAGAAAATAAAAAAGAAGGCTGGATCAGCCTACAAAGATCAATCAGAAAAAATTGGGTTTGGAAAGACCCAGAACACCTTAGAGCATGGATTGATATTTTACTAGAGGTAAATCATAAGCCTAACAAAGTTCCCATTAAAATGCAGATGTTTTATGTAGATAGGGGGGAGAGCATCAACAGCCTAAAAACTTGGGCTAACAGATGGGGCTGGAGTATAGGCAAGGTAAGGCGTTTTCTAAAAATGCTAGAAAACGACACGATGATAGCCATGCAAACGGGTTCGGAAACGAAATGGAAAACGACACACCTAACTGTCTTAAATTACAATACTTACCAAGGTGAGCGACACGCAAACGAAACGCAAAACGACACGCAAACGGAACACAAACGGAAACCAAACGGAAACCAAACGGAAACAAACAATAACGTTAATAATGATAATAAGAAAGAATCCTTGTTTTTAATCTCAGATTTGCCTTTCCAAACTAAAGCGTTTGAACAGTCTTGGCATGATTGGATTGCCTACAGGAAACAGATTAAAAAACCAATGACTGAAAGAGGTGTAACTAGGCATATTAATTTACTAAAAGAAATGGAAGAAGAAGAAGCCCTAGAATGTATAGACAGATCTATATCTAACGGATGGGCTGGACTCTTTGAGATCAAAAACCAAAAACAAAAGAAAGCTATGACCAAGAAAGAAAAAGAAGAATGGAACAAGACACTATAATAACAAAAGAAGAAAAAGCCCACGCTAGAATAAAAATCTTATTTGATGATATTAAAATACTATCAAAGGTAGACACTGAAGAAGCCAGAAGTTTAATGATGCTAACACTTGATCTGATAAAAAGAGAATATAACCAAATCAAGCGTAGATGAATTTTACTAACACTATTGCAGAAAATTATATTGCTTCATCAATATTATCAGAGCCAGAAAGAATAATTCCAAAACTGTTAGAACAAAGAATAGATCAAGAATATTTTCACAATCACTTGCCAAAGATTATTTGGAATAAAGCAATTCAGCTATTCAAAGAAAACAGGTTTCACGAAATAGAACTTTTAGAAACTACTGATTTAATCAAAGGGCAACCAAACGGAAAAGAATTGGGTTATGAAATTTCAAAAGTCAGATCCGAGTTTTGCGGATGGGAAATAGGGAAACAACATTTGCTAACCCTAAAAAAGATGTATGCTGTTAGATTTTCTTACATTCATTTGCAAGATACCTTATCGGCTTTAGATGATGGCATATCTCCAGAAGAAATAGTAGAGGCATCTAAGCTGATTACTCAAGGGGTAATGGATATCCTAGAAAGTGAGAGCGGATACAAAACAGCTAGACAATCAGCGGAAGAATTTACAGAGCTATTAATAAAAATTCATAACTCAAAATCATCTAACGGAATTTCAAGCGGGATTGATTTGCTTGATAAATATACGGGGGGGCTTTCAGAAAATGAGCTTTGGGTAGTAGGAGCGGAGACAAGCGGAGGCAAGACTGTTCTAATGTTTCAAATGATGGCTAGTTTTCTGGCTCTTGGTAAAAATGTTTTGCTTTTCTCTTTAGAGACTGAGGCTAGTAGGATACACGCTAGGTTAGCGGCTAATACACAAAACATAAATTTAGGCAGGATATTAGGCACAAGCCTAGAGCCACTAATCAAAAGCGATATTGTCAAAATAAAAGATTATGTTGATGACGTAACCAAGGCAGACTGTCTAACAATTTGCGATGCTGACAGCATAACCCTAGAGAGTATTACCTCTAAAGCGGAGCAGCTATCTAACACGGGAAAATCTATTGATTTAATAGTGGTAGATTATATCCAATTAGTTACACTACAAAGCGCAAAAGATAAAAATAGACAAGAGCAAGTTGCAGAGGTTAGCAGAACCTTAAAACAATTAGCCAAAAAACATAAATGCCCCGTGATTACAGCAACCCAGTTAAACGATGACGGAAAGGTGAGGGAAAGCAGAGCCATTACCCATGATGCTGATGTATTTTTAAGAATCGGAAAAGATTCAGATTATATTTTCATAGGTAAGAATCGAAACGGAGAAAGAAACAAGCAATTAGATCTAACACTTAATGGAGGATATCAAAGATTTGAAGAATGAAAACGCAACTATATAATTACAAGGCAAAAATTATTTCTGTATATGATGGAGATACTGTTAGGATGGACATTTCATTAGGTTTTAATAACTGGTTATTGAATCAATCAGTTAGATTATTTGGAATCAATACCCCAGAAATCAGAGGATCACAAAAGCTGGATGGTTTAATATCCAGAGACAGGTTAAGAGAATTGATAGACGGCAAAGAAATAATATTAGAAAGCCACAAAGATAAAACGGGAAAATTTGGCAGGATTTTAGGCACTATATATTTAGACGGCGTAAATATAAATGAGTTATTGGTGAGAGAGAAGCTTGCTGTTAGATATTTGCCATGAACTATAATAAAGTTTCCCCGTTAATAAAATCAACTCCAGAAAAAATTTTGAAAGCCGCCTCTAAATGTTGGGGAGTAACAGAAAAAGAAATTTTAGAAAGAGGCAGAACCCAACCGCAAACTTTCGCAAGACAGGTTGGAATGTATCTAACCTATAAGCTGACAAATTTAAGCACCACTAATGTAGGAAAATTTTATTCTAACAGAGATCACGCTACAGTTTTGTGGGCGGTTAAAAGAGTGATGGAAGCAATGGAAGAAGATCCAACAATCAATAGGGCAATAATTGAAATAGAAAAACATCTAACAAAAAATGGAAAAAACTAAGGCTTACAAAGAAGGTTACCTAACAGGAATAGATGATTGGAAAATTACGGGAGTTCCGTTCCGTACTAGGCAATGCCCCCATGATGGAAAAGATGCGCACTATTGGTTTTTAGGGCGGCTACATGGCTTCAAAGAGGCAGAAACCCTATTAAACAGAAAAAAAAATCAGTCTGAAACCCTTGAGGAATAAAGGCTTGCGGGGATAAGATGAAAATATATTGATTTAGTGCTTTGCTTTTATCAATCCATCCTGTAGTTTTAATTTGTCAGCGGGAAAAACCGCAACAACCAAAACCAAAAACACTACACAATTATGAAAAACGAAAACAAAGCTAACACTCCAGAAATCAACTGGAGTTTTAATTGGGGGAACGGAGGGTATAACAGCGTAAAAGCTGCCACTAAGAAAGAGGCTATGGAAAAGGCTCTGGCAATGGGAGGTTCTATCTTGGGTGGAGTTGTGAATTTGCAACCCGATGCAGATTTTAAAACCACGTTTGCCAATGATAAGGCTCACGCTGGAATGTATGACTAACAGTCAAGCCCCCGAAAGGGGGCAACCTAACAAAAAACAAAACAAAAAAATGAAATATCCAGAAGCCTATTGTGCGGGGACTCTAATTGGAGTCATCATCTCTCAAGGTCACACCATTAAATTTCTAGCAGATTACATTGATGATGACCTTTACACTCCAAAAGAACTTTGTGACAGAATCAAAGATGCAATCCAGACAATGGAAGATGCAGTTGAGGAATGTGAAGATATCTTAGCGGAGAGCTACAAGTTCTGTAACACACCTGCAACACAAAAAAATCATGGAAACTAAACTCAACAAAGAAGATAAAGCCTACGCAAAAAGGCACGGGCTAACAGATCAAGACATGATTGCTTTTAAAGAAGAAATGGAAATAGAACAAGCCATAGAGATGACCGCAATTTTGGATCATATGACCCAAGAAAAAAACCTAACCCCAGAAGTAGACTAATGGAAAACCTTAAAAGATTCCTGTTAGAAACTACTGCAATTATTTTGATATTTTCAATATTTGGATTTGCGCTTGGAGTTGTAGCCATTGAACTTTTTAAAAGATGAAGATAGAAAAAATAAATGTATCATACCAAAACCCTGTTAGAAGTTATAGCGGAGCAAGGCAAACTTCTATTCATTGTTACAATCAAATTAAAGCGGAAGGTATGCTTTCAAAAAGAAGATTGCAGGTATATGAAATCTTGTTAGAAAACGGAGCTTTGACGGGAACTGAAGTAGCCATTTTATTTAAGCAAAAGTTTGCAAGCTCTAGCCATAGTGAGGGAATCAGAAACAGGCTAACAGAATTATTTGATAGGGGGGTAATATATGAAAAGGGAATAGTAGTCTGCAAGACAACGGGAAGAAAAGTAACCCTGTTTGATCTAACCGATAACTTGCCAAAGGATATAAAATCAAAGCCTAGCAGAAAACAAGAGAAGGTTAATAATGCGTTAAAAGCCCTAAAAGAACTGTATAGAAACAAGGAATCTGTAGAAAAATGGAGAGAAGTTGCGGATTTAATCAAAAAAATCTAAGGGCTTTAACCTATATGGAACAAGGGCTAAGGAGTGCTAGGTTAAAATACTTTGAATTAGTGCTTGTGGTTAATGGGTTATTATGGCAATTTTAATTTGTCAGCGGGAAAAACCGCACTAACTAAACCAAAAACACTACTACCATGAAAAACTTCAATAAGAAACTGACCAAGAGCGAAGGCAAGCAACTTTTAAGCCACAAAGGAGGCATGAGCTACATGGATACACCGCACAACAGAAAGCTAATGAAAAGCTTGATGACCGATTTTTTAAAGACCCTTGCAGCTAACAAGTAAACTAATCACCAAGCCCCCGAAAGGGGGCATCAACCAAAACCAAAAACACTACTACCATGAAAAACACAATGACTAACGATGAAGCCAAAGCCATTTGCAAGCCTAACGGAAAAGCCCCTTCTAAAGTATCGGGGATGCCTTCAGACAGGCTTGCAATAGTAGTCCCAAAGTTGACAGCCACCAAATCTGGAATTGAGCTAAACTTCATGCCAATGCACAACGGGGGCTGGTCTTTTGGAAACTCAGAAGTTTCGTATTATGCCCAACGTCACCAGCCAAAAAACACTGCTGGATACCGCCCAGACTATGACCCAAGCACTGATCCAAAGCGTTACACCCCAGCAACGTATCAAGAGCTTGCACAAGCCGTCTTAGATGGTCACCTAGCCGTTTCTTGGGGCTGGTCTTACGGAGGAGTCTAAACAACCTAGCCCCCTACGGGGGGCGCAACCAAAAAACCGAAAAATGAAAGTCAAAAAATTCAAATTCAAATCCGAGGCTGATTGCAGCAATTTTCTAAGCAGAAACATTAAGTTTCTCAATCGCTACGATTGGTTCAGAGTAACAGGAACAAAATTAATAGTTCATATCTACTAACAGAAAAATGAAAACCAAATATTATCAGATCCGATACATAGACATGATGGGCAAAGACAAAACCGCAAACATATCAGCAAAGTCTGAAGCTGGTGCTGTTAAAAAATTTAAGGCAAAGCCAATATTTTGGGCTGCAATTATATATCCAATAGTCACAGGCTAACCAACAACCAAAAACACTACTACTATGCAAAAAGATTATAACGGCTGGACAAACTACGCAACATGGAGAATAAACCTAGAAATTTTTGACTCTTGGGGTGAAGGTGAAGTAGATGCAGACATTTTAAAAGAACATGCAGAAGCCATAACCTTTATGGATATAGAGGACACTAACACTCTATGCGCTGGCTATGCTAGGGCTTTTATGTCAGATGTAAATTATCATGAAATCGCAAACGCAATAAACGAAAGAAACAAAGAATAAAAAATGACTTATAAAGAAGCTATTGAGCAAGAAATAAACGTAAGAGATCTATACGTTCTAACAGAACTTTTAGAAAAGGGAGACATTCCCATATCAAGCCTAAAGATGAAAAACATTACAACAGCGGCTCTCACTGGAATAGCAGACAGGCTATCTATGAGGCGGCTACTTGTTAGAAAGAGATCAAAGCAAGACAGAAGATCTATTTTGTTATCATTAACGGAGAAAGGCAGAAGCTTATTTCCAGACAAAATAGAAGAAGAAGAAAAAATAGAGTTGACTGAATAACCCCTTTGAAAGTATTTTAAACACGAAATGTTAGAGAAAGCAAATTGCCTTGCTGATTGGTCAAATAGAGAACTAACCAATCTTGCTAAAGGCTTAGAAAAGTTACACGCAAAACAACCTAGAAAAACAGTGATAGAAAGACCAACTTTAAAGGGTTGCCAATATCACAAGTATCAAGGTGTTTACATTGTAAATATAGTAAAAGGAGACAAGAGAATTTATGCTGGCAGATTGCAGCAATGGGATAGAGGAAAAGCGTTAGAACTTCAAAAACAAGCGGAGGAAAAATGGGAGATACAGCAAAAAACGATATCACAAAAGACAAACTAATATCCAAACCCTCTAACGATAAATACCGAAAAGGATGGGATAGGATACATAATAAAAAACCTGTTAGAGTTCCAGCGGTGGGAGAGGGAGACAGGGAAAACTTAAAAGAAATAAAAGAATGGAAAAACAAATACAAAAAAGCAAAAGAGGTGGAGTAAGAAAAGGGGCTGGCAGACCAAGGCTAGATCATCCAAGGGTGATTCTATCAATGAGCCTAGATCCAGAGACAAGGGAAAGCTTTTCAGACATGGCTAAAAATCATGAACTTTCACAGCCTAAAATGTTTAAGATCTTGCTAGGCAATTACAATGAACAAACCGCTAATTAATTGTTCTTATGGTGCATTAGAAAAAACGGATTCGCTAAAGCCGCATCCAAGAAACCCCAACACCCATACAGAAAGACAAATTGAACTTCTAGCAAAGATCATTAAGCACCAAGGATGGAGAAACTGCATAGTAGTATCTAAAAGATCTGGGTTAATAGTTGCGGGGCATGGCAGACTCTTAGCAGCTAAAAAGCTAGGGCTAAAAGAAGTGCCTGTTGATTGGCAACAATTCAAAAATGTAAAAGATGAATTGTCTTACTTGGTAGCTGATAACAGAATTGCGGAGATTGCAGAAATAAACAGGGCAACATTAGCGGAGATTATAGGGGATATAGATAGCGGAGATTTTGACTTAGAGCTAACAGGATTTGAATTAAGCAACATAGAGGAATTAATGACCGCCTCCCCCCCGTTAGACTTGGGAGAAAATAACAACGATGAAAACCAGCGTTGCCCTAAATGCGGAGAGGCATTATAGTAAAGATGATGCTATTAAACGACACTGTTAGATTTGCTGGTATATATGATTTACCTTACATAGTTGATCTCTCAAAAAAGGAGTCTAAGTCTTTAGGCTTTATTCCTAAAATGGCTTATGAATCTGCGATAACTGGAATTAAAAAAGGCAAGAGATGGTCTAATGTATGTAATGACAGATTAGCAGTAATAGAAAATAATGGAGATCTAGTGGGCTTTTGTTTAGCTTCTTTTGGGCAACCTAACAGCAAAGACAAAAGAGGAAAGATTGCGCAGATATGTATTCAAGAAGATGCAAGACAGATAGAAAGAGGAAAGCACTTGCTAACAAAGATAATATTATATGGATCAAATGTAGGATGCTTCAACATGGGATGCGGATGCGCTGAAGATTTGGAATCTAACATTTTCTGGAAGGCGATGGGATGGAAAAAAGTTTCCGTTAGAAATGGGATATCTTGCAAAAACACATGGAAGCAAACAAGCAATAGAATAATAAATATTTACCATTATGATGACCCCCTGCAATACAGACTTTTTGACTAAAAATAACAAGATGAAAGAGGAAACCAAAAACGACAAAAATGATGTCGGAAGACCAAAGGTAATTTTCGATCTGGACGTTGTAGAAAAGTTGTCTGGGCTTGGATGCACTAACGAAAATATAGCGGAATGGTTTTCTTGTACTGTTAGAACAGTAGAAAGAAGGAAGTCAGAAAACCCAGAATTTTGTCGGGCAATCAATGAAGGTAGATCAAAGCTAGTTGCCAGACTTAGGAAAGCTCAGTTAGATGCTTGCTGGAATGGCAGCGTTCCCATGCTTATCTGGATGGGTAAGCAACTGTTAGATCAAAAAGATAAGGTGCATAACGAATCAGAAATTGAGCTAAAAGACGTAACCCCTACAATAAACCTTATTGCAAAAAAGCCAGATGCCAAACAAGCTTGATCTAACTTTTGAATTGCACGACAAGCAGTCAGAAGCTTTCTTTAGTGAGGCTAATGAAATACTTTACGGGGGGGCGGCTGGAGGTGGTAAGAGCCATCTAATGAGGATTGCCGCAATCCATTGGTGCTGTGAAATAGCTGGGTTGCAAGTTTATCTCTTTCGGAGAATCTCTGAAGATCTTTACAAGAATCACATGGAAGGGGCTGGAGGTTTCCATACTCTGTTAGGTGATTGGATTGGCAAAGGGTTTTGCAATTATAACGCCTCCAAGAATGTTATAACTTTTTGGAACGGCTCAAAAATTTGGCTATCACACTGCCAGCATGAGAAAGACAAATTTAAATATCAAGGGGCTGAAATTCATGTATTGATGATTGATGAGCTAACCCATTTTACTGAATCAATTTACAGGTATTTAAGAGGGCGTTTAAGAATGGGTTCTCTAAAAGTCCCCCAAAAATATAAGGGCATATTCCCAAGGATTTTTTGCGGCTCTAACCCTAGCGGGGTTGGGCATAGTTGGGTTAAGGCTACCTTTGTAGATAACTCGCCTTACAAAGATATTAAACAAATGGAGAAAATAGAGGGCGGGATGCGGAGGCAATACATTCCAGCACTTCTAACAGATAACCCTACTTTAGATTATGAGGAATATTCTGGTAACTTGCAAGGGTTAGGCTCTCCAGACTTAGTTAAAGCCATGCTACAAGGTGACTGGAACATAGTTAGCGGAGGGGCGTTAGATGATCTTTGGAGGTCTGATGTTCACATTCTCCCCCGCTTTAGAATCCCTTTTTCTTGGCGGTTAGATAGAACTTTTGATTGGGGAAGTTCCACCCCCTTTTCAGTTGGTTGGTGGGCTGAAGCTAACGGAGAAGAAGCGGTGTTAGAAAATGGATCAACATTTTGCCCCCCGAAAGGAACGCTTATAAGGATTGCTGAATGGTATGGATCAGAAAAGGTGGGGACTAACAAAGGGCTAGGACTAACAGCTAAAGAGATTGCCAGAGGCATCCTAGAAATGGAAGCGCAACTATTTAAGCTTGGCTGGATAGAGGGCAAAGTTTTTGCGGGGGCGGCTGATAACCAGATAAGCAACGTGATAGAAAAAAATGCGGATACAATAGCCAAGAAGATGGAAGATGAAAAGGTTACTTGGCTGAAATCTAACAAGAGTGCAGGATCAAGAGTAGTGGGATTAGACTTGCTACGTTCCCGAATGAAGTCTGCCATTGATGGAGAGGGGGCGGCTATCTACTTCATGAATAATTGCTTGGCAACAATAGCAACTCTGCCTATAATGAGCCGTGACCCTAACAACCCAGAGGACGTTATGAAGGGTGCTGATGATCACGCTTACGATGAAATCCGTTATAGAGTCTTGCACGGAAATGTTAGATCAGCTACAAAAATCAATATCAAACAAGTAATTTAATTTCCATGCCACAAGTAGACCATACCCATGAAGTCTTTGATGACCTTTACCCAAGTTGGGAACTAATTAGCGATTGTATTAAGGGAGAAAGGGCAATCAAAAAAAAGCATGATACCTATTTGCCCCGTCCTAATGTATCTGATAAAAGCACAGAAAACGAATTGCGCTACAAGCAATATCTAACAAGAGCGGTTTTCTACAACGTAACAGCCAGAACTTTATCTGGTCTAGTTGGGCAAGTTTTCAGTAAAGATCCCATGTTAGATGTTCCCCCACTGTTAGATCCTATTGTTGAAGATTCTGATGGCTCTGGGGTTTCACTAATCCAGCAAAGCAAGTGCGTTTTAGGACACGTATTAGCACAAGGCAGGGCTGGACTATTTGTAGACTATCCAAACGTGGAAGGAATTGCCACAAGGCAAGATCAGTTAGAGGGGGCTATAAGACCAAATATTTTACACTATGAAGCCTCACAGATAATTAACTGGAGAAGTGAAAGAGTAGGAGCAAAGAACCGCCTAACATTAATTGTTCTAGCGGAAACTTATGTTGATAGTGATGACGGATTTAAAGAGGAAATTGTAAAACAATATAGGGTTCTAAGATTGATTAATGGAGTCTATCAAGTTCAAATCTGGAGAGAGGCAAGCGGCTCTGCAAGTTCAGCTTATGGAATGATTGAAGAATTTATTCCTACTTCTGCACAGGGGCAACCTCTAACAAGAATCCCTTTCCAGTTTATCGGATGGGAAAACAATGACGAAACTCCAGATTTGCCGCCTCTCTATGATCTATCAATTATCAACTTAGCACACTATCGTAACTCTGCAGATTATGAAGAAGCTTGTTACATAACAGGGCAACCCACGCCATACATGACAGGCTTAACTCAGACATGGGTTGATGACGTTCTAAAGGGAGAAGTTCAGCTAGGATCTAGGGCGGCTATTCCACTGCCAGAAGGCGGCTCTATGGGGCTTATACAAGCCTCTGCTAACTCCATGCCTAAAGAGGCTATGGATACTAAGGAACGGCAAATGGTGGCACTAGGGGCAAAGCTAGTAGAACAAAAGCAGGTTCAAAGAACAGCAACGGAAGCGGGTTTAGAAAATGCCTCAGAAACAAGCGTGTTAGCTTCAGCGGCTAACAATACAGCAGAGGCTTTTAGAACGGCTCTTGGATGGTGCATGGAATTTGTCGGAACTGATGGAGAAATTGAATTTGATTTAAACACTGATTTCTCTATTCACAAGCTAGACCCCCAAAGCCAGCAAGCACTTCTTTCCCTATGGCAAAACGATGTTCTAACATGGGAAGAATTAAGGAACAATTTATTAAGAGCGAATATTGCAGAGCTTCCAAATGATGAAGCAAGAGATATTATTGATGCAAGCGCATTAGATAGCATTGATGAATTTGACGATGAGTGATTCAATAGAGGACATAGCCACAAGGCATCAAGTCTTGTTAGAAAGGCTTAAATCTGGCAAGGCAAAAGACTACCTAAAAGTAGCCAATAAATTTGATGGTGAACTAATAACAAAGCTTAACAAGCTTGGAGTTGATTCGCTAGACCAGCTAACAAAAAAGGAATTAAACTCTATTGTTAGATACAGCACAAAGCTTAATCAGAAATACCAGAAAGTAATCGTTAAAGACTTAAACAAAGATTTGGAAAGCCTAGCAAAATCAGATTCAATATTTGAACAGCAAGCAATCAATTCAGTAGTTACAGGAGCTAACGCAATTTCAGCGGCTAACATAGCATTTTCAGCGGCTCTAGCTGCGCCTATTAGCGCAACTGGAGAACTGTTAGAGCCATTTATAAAGAACTGGTCTAAGACAAGAATCAACCAAGTTAATGGGGCTATCCGAAAAGGTTACAAAGAGGGAGCAACATTAAGCCAAATGACGCAAAGGCTAAGAGGGACAAAAGCTAACAACTTTAAAGACGGGCTAACAAATTTGAGAACTAGACAAGCGGAGGCTGTAATTAGAACTTCGGTTCAGCACGTTAGCACTACTGCCAGATTAAAAACATGGGAGCGCAATAAAGACATAATAGAAAAATACAAATGGAGAGCAACCCTAGACGGGAGGACAACCCAGCAATGCAGAAGCTTAGACGGGCAAGAATTTGAAGTTGGCAAGGGCAATCCACTTCCCCCAATCCATATTGGCTGCAGATCAACTATTAACTTTGTCGTTAAAAGTGAGCTTGGATTAGATGCGTTAGATAAAGGGGCAACTAGATCCAGTTTAAGCGGAGCAGTTCCAGCTAATCAGACTTATTATGATTGGCTTAAAACACAACCCAAACCATTTCAGAGGGCGGCAATAGGCAGGAAAAAAACTGAATGGCTTAATGATGGAAGGTTAAAAGCTAAAGAGTTTGCAAAGCTGAATTTAGATAAGAACTTTAAGCCTCTAACATTAGATCAGATGCAGAGAAAAAGATCAATGGTTTTAGGGGGCAAACAAGGGGCGGCACAAAAGCTGTTAGATAAAGAGTATCCTAGAATAAACCCTAAAGCCAAAGAAAGTCTTTACAGGTTTATGGATAAAAAAGGCAACCTAACTCCAGAAAGGCAAGCTCTTCATGATGGCATAGTAGCAGACTTTTTCAAAGGTAAGAAGCCAGTTAAGAAACCATTATCAAGAATGACGGGTGGAGGTCCTGCCGCTGGTAAAAGCTCTATCTTTAGAGATGGGAAGGTAAGTGCTGTTAAGAAAAATTCTGTTAAAATAGATTCAGACGAAATCAAAAAGTTTCTGCCAGAATACAATTTAAAAAATCAATTTGATGACGTTAAAGCTGCCGCTTTTGCTCATGAAGAAAGCTCCTTTATTTCCAAGCGCATAATGAAAGAAGCCGCCGAAAAAAAATACAATATGTTTTTTGATGGCACGGGTGATTCTTCAATAGAAAGCCTAAGAAAAAAAGCAAAGGTAATGCGCTCTGGAGGTCAGAAATTAACTGCTGACTATGTAACAGTGGATACAGCGGAAGCTGTTAGAAGAAACGTAGCAAGATTTAAAAAGACGGGAAGAATGGTCCCTAATGAATTTGTGGCTCAAACTCATTCTAACATTTCTCAAATACTACCCCAAACTTTAAAGGAAGATTTATTTGATGAAGTCACCTTGTGGGATACTAACACCCAAGGAAAAACTATAAAAGTTATGTCAAAAATAAAAGGCGGTGAGACAAAAATTTACAGGCAAGATTTATGGGAAGACTTCTTAAACAAAGTAGTTGATTAAGGTAAAGGATGCTCAGAAGGAATTTGAACAATGCCCCCCTTTTTTTCTATGTCACTTATATCAACAGAAACCTTTCTAATAAAATCCTTTTCTTCTTTTGTTCTTCCTTTTGGCTTCTTACCTAAAGTAATATCAACCATTATCTTCTGCATTTTTTCGGTAGTAATCATATCTAAAAGCAATTTCAGACTCATTTTATACACGTAATCTCATTAAATGAAAGCATAATCTATGCCTAATTTTAGGCGCAAAACAAACAAACAAACAAAATAAACAAATGAAAGCAAAAATAACGGAAGAAGAATTTGAGTCTTTAAATGAGGCAATCAAATCAGAGTATCAAAAAGATGGAGACAAATACAATCTAACAGTTGAAGGGCTGGAAGATACAGGAGCTTTGAAAAGAGCTAAAGAGCATGAGAAAGAAAGGCGGCAAAAAGTAGAGGCTGAATTAAAGATTGCAAAAGAAAAGCTAACAGAAAAAGAAGATGAGATTATTAACCTTCATAAAGGTGCAGTCAGCAAAGATGACGTAGACGCACTAGAGCGAAGTTATAAAGAGAAGCTTGAAAAGACAGAAACGGAATACAAGCAAAGGCTAACAGAATCGGAAGGTTCTTTACGCTCTATGCTCGTAGACAACGTAGCTACAAAGCTTGCTAACGAAATTTCTACAGTTCCAGATCTAATGAGCGGGGCTATTTCTGCTAGACTAACAACTGAAGTAGTAGACGGAAAAGCAATTACTAGGGTTTTAGATAAAGACGGCAAACCATCTGCTCTAACAGTGGAGGAACTCAAAAAAGAATTTATTGCCAATGAAAAATTTTCCAGTATTATAGTGGGGAGTAATGCTACAGGGAGCGGTGCAAGTGGTAGCGGAAACGGAAGCGGTGCTTCTAAGAAATTAAGCGAAATGTCGGAGGGCGAAAGGGTAAAACTTTTCAAAGAATCTCCAGAGGACTATCGCAAACTTCGTGATTCAGAACAGACAACTTCTGTTTAAAATCTAACAACTTAACAAACTAACATATTAAAATATTATGGCTAACACCCAACTCTCTGACGCTATCATTCCAGAAGTCTATCTTGACTACGTGGCAAACGATAGCCCCGAAAAAACCGCTTTCGTAGAAGGCGGTATTGCAGTAACTAACCCCGTTCTTGGTCAACAGGCTAACAGCGGAGGCAATGTTGTAGAAATTCCCCATTGGAATGATCTTTCAACTGATGAGCCTAACATTGGTGATACTACTGACAACGATGCAACTCCTTACAAGCTCACCTCTGGCAAACAAACTGCCCGTGTAGCTTATCTTAATAACGGCTGGGCAACCAAAGATCTTGTTGGCGAAATCGCTGGCTCTGATCCTATGCGCAGGATTCGTGATCGCACAGATCGCTATTGGATGCGCTCTTGGCAGAAACGCCTCTTGGCTTGTGCTGAAGGCGTTCAAGCTGGCAACGTAGCAGCTAACAGTTCTGATATGGTAAATGATATTGCCATTGAAGATGGATCTAACGCAACTGCAGCTAACCTTATCGGACGTAGTGCCGTAGTTGAAGCCGCATTTACCCTTGGTGATTCTTTCGGGAATACTGGAGTAATTGCACTTCACTCTGCAGTTTACAAGCGGTTGGTTAATCTTGATGACATTGATTTTGTAGCTGATTCTACAGGAACTCTCAACATTCCTTCCTACCTTGGCAAGCGTGTTGTAGTTGATGATTCAATGCCAGTTATTGCTGGGGGAACTTCTGGTTTCAAATATACCACCATGCTTTTCGGCGAGGGTGCTATTGGATACGGAATGGGAACGCCTAACGTGCCAGTTGAGGTAGATCGTGACCCAGCAAAAGGTGTTGGCTCTGGTCTTGAAACTCTTTGGGAGCGTAACACTTGGTTGATTCATCCGAGCGGATACAACTTCACTTCTACTGCTGTAGCTAGTGAATCCCCTACTCTAGCAGAATTGCGTGATGCAACTAACTGGACACGGGTATTTGATCGTAAGTCAATTCCTTTGGCTTTCCTTGTAACTAACGGGTAATTAAATTCATTAAGGGGTGGGGGGTATAATAACTATACCTTCCACCCTCTTAATTAAAATCTAACAAAACAAAAACATGGCAGATAAAAAAACAATGTGGACTCCTAGCGACAAGCAAGAAGCTCCTAAAAAGAAAGCAAAGAAAGCAATTAAGAAAGCAGCTAAATCATCCGAGCCAACTGTCAATAAAGATGGCAACATTGCGGGTGCTAGAGTTAGCTTTTCAGAGATTCAAAAGGGCATGAAAAATCAAGCACACCCTGTAATCACTACGTCTAAGAAAAGACGCAAAAAAATCTAACATAAAAAATGGCTTTAATTATTGAAGATGGCACAATAGTTAGCGGTGCTAACAGTTACATAACACTGGCAGAGGCAAGAACCTATGCAGAACTTAGAAGCTTGATCCTTCCTACAGCGGATGCGGATTTAGAAGTTCTAATAATTAAGGCTTTCGATTATTTAGAATCGTTAGATTACAATGGAGAATATGCAAACCCTCCCCAAGATGCCTCTTTCCCTAGATCAAATTTGTATATCCAAGGGATACTTTTTTCAGACTCACAAATACCTTATAAATTAAAGCAAGCGCAAAGCCAGTTAGCTTTTGAGGCTAACAGCTTTGACTTACAGCCTACAGGAGATGGAAGAGAAGTCATCAAAGAAAAGGTTGATGTAATTGAAGTGCAATATGCAGAAAAAGGAATTAACGTAGCAAGACCAACTTTCACAAAAGTTAATTCATTGCTAAAAGATTTGGTGCGTAGCGGCTTTGGTCAACTTTCATCTATCAGAATTTAATGGCTGATTTTTATACAGGTCTAGCAAATACAGCGGATGTTCTTTTAAAAGATAAAGGACAAGAAATTACAGTTGTTAGAGAGATAGCATCTTATGATCCTATCACAGCGGAAACAACAGTGACCTCTAGCGCAACGCAAGTTCTCAATGGGGCTGTATTTTCTAAGTCAGCATCAAGTTATGATTCAGCACTTGAAGAAGAAAAAATAAAAGGAAAGACAAAGAGCGTTTTGCTTTCAACTTTAAATTCTAACTTTGTTCCAGAAATTAATGACAAACTCAATTTTAATAATGAAGTATGGAAAGCTTATGGAGTTAGCAAACTTTCTCCAGCGGGAACTAATGTAATTTACAAAATAGGGGTTTCATTTGTTAGCCAGTTAGAACTTGCGTTTGAATACTACCTGCGACCAGACGGATTCAAATACATTAGACCAGATCTAAGTAACTATTTAAGACCACAATTCTAACAATCTAACAATACAAGACAATGCCAGATTTACCAGTATCGCAAGACATAGATGACTTCATGCAGTCTGCCACAGATGCAGCGGCTAGAGCAGAATTAGGATGCGGAACAGCCGCAACTAACAACACGGGAGATTTTGCCACTTCAATTCAAGGAGGCAAGGCAGACACGGCACTTCAAAGCGGAGATAATATCACACAGCTTACTAACAATGCTGGATTTATTACTTCTGCTCCCGTGGACAGCGTAAATCTTCAAACAGGAACAGTATTGTTAGATTCAGATGACATTTCTGATTCTGGCAAGGTTAATAAATTTGTTACGGCTAATCAATTACTTGCTATTAACTCCGCACTTCAAAGCGGGGCTAACATATCAGAGCTTACTAATAATGCTGGTTACATCACAAGTGCGCCAGTTGATAGCGTGAACAGCCAAGTTGGAACAGTTTTGTTAGATGCTGATGATATTTCTGATGCTGGCACAACTAACAAGTTTGCAACACAAATTGAACTAAACAAAGCAAACTCAGCCTTGCAAAGCGGTGATAATGTTTCTGCTTTAAATAATGATGCTGGCTACCTAACAACAGCCCCAGCAGCACCCGTAGATAGCGTAAATACTAAAACGGGTGTAGTAGTGTTAGATGCTGATGATATTGCTGATGCTGCCACAACTAACAAGTTTGCAACGGCTGCACAATTAGCTAATGCAGACAGCGCATTGCAAAGCGGGGCTAATATTTCAGTTCTCAATAATGATTCTAACTATCTAACAACTAGCCCTAATTGGTATGTAACCAAGATGGGAGATGAAGCAAGCGATTCCAGCGGAGTAGGAGAAAAGACGGCTTGGATTGCGCCTGCAAGCGGTGAGATTACAGGAGTTCATTCTGGAAGTTCTACAGTAACAGCAGGAGGCACTCTAACAGTTGATGTGAAAAAGAACGGCACTACTATTTTAAGCACCCTTGGCATCATTAACACGGCTGATGATTCAACTACAACAGGAACGGCTCACGTTCTAACAACCTCCCCAACTTCATTTTCTGCGGGTGATAGAATCTCCTTTGAGATTAACACCTTTGGAGGAACTGGGGCTAAGGGCTTGCATACTGATTTGCTCATTACATGGGATTAATTCTAACATAAAAACAAATGCCAATTACTTATCCAATTCAAGAATCTGATAGATTCACAATTTACAATAGCGAAACAGATAGCCCATTAAAAAGCGGCTCTGGTAGAGACATGATAAATCAGAGTTGGGGTAGCTCCGATAAATCCAAAATGCTTTTAGGCTTGGCTGATAACATTAAATGGCTTCAAGAAATAAAAATTGCTAAACCATCATTTGACCCCGCAACTGAAAAAGTTGTTAGAAATCCAATTTCTTATGATGTAGCTGATGAATCTGCAATAGTAGAAAGCTGGTCTGTAGTTGCTCTAACACAAGATGAAATTGATGCGAAAATTCCTCCCCATTATTTGGGATCTCAAGGCATTATGTTTGATATTTCTTTAGTTGCTCAATCAGCTTTCACTAGCATGATGACATTGTTAGAAGCGGCTTCATTTCCAGATAATCAATTAGTAAAAGTAAAGGATGTTTACAAAGTAGAACATGAGCTAACGACTATTGATTTTAAAACTGAAATGGTTAATTACGGGCTTTATTGTTATAATTTATTTCATACGGAAACTCCCGTAGATCCTATCTAACATGATAATTAATCCTTACAGATTTGCTACTGCTGGTGGTCTTCCTTTTGCTCCATCTGACCTTTCGGGTTTAAGTTTATGGTTGGATGGAAACGATAGCGGGACTTTATGGGCAAATGCAGCAAGGACAACTCCAGCAAGTTTGAACGGGGCAGTTCACACTTGGGATGATAAAAGCGCAAACGCCAATCATCTTGTGCAAGCTACTGCTTCATCTCGACCCGTTAGACAACTCCCTCCCTCTGGTTTCAATTCAAAAGAAGCGGTTTATTTTAATAACGATTATTTGGAAACAGCAAATAATTTTGTTTTAACTCAAACGGCGGCAAAGACAATTTTTACAGTTGTCTCTTTCGATAGCATTGTGGGATCTATTTCGTATTTCAGTCTCCATCATACAGTACCAGTAACTGATCCAAATGGCTCAAGACATACCCTCTTTTTCAATTCTGTTCCCTCCCCTGCAAATTTCGGAACTGCTTGGTTGGGCGGTTATCAAGCGGCAACCCTTCCAAGTGTCACGCAAGGATCTCCCCTTTGCCATGCGGTTACGGATACGGGACAAGGGAATAAGTCAGTTGACGAAATAAGATATTATAACGGAACTAACATCCTTCATACGGCAGGTTCAAACCCGACAATCGTTAGCGATTTTGGGGCTAAGACTAGGATCGGAAATTGGGCTAATGACATCAACCAGATTTTAGTTGGACACGCTTGCGAGATTATAGTTTACGATACAGCTTTAAACGCTCAAGACTTTGCGCTTGTTGAAGGTTATTTAAAAACTAAATGGGGCTATTAATCAAACGATGAGCTTTGAAAGCGAGATACAAACCTAACAAATTTAAAATGCACAGCCACAAAGAACACCTAACAGATCATACTAATGATTTTTTTCCTCTCCCTTTGGACTTGAGGGAAATTGGCGAGGGTAAGTGGCAGTTGCTTAGAGATTATATCTACCAAGATGATGAATGTGGCACAATAAAAGTTCCCAAGGGATTTATCACAGATCTTTACAGCATACCCAAAATTGTTAGATCAATAGTCAGCAAAATTCAAAACGCTAACGGAAGTGCTGTAATACATGACTACCTCTATACTTCTCAACTCTTTGGAAAAGATGGGAAACAAAAAGCGGATAATGTTTTATTAAGAGCAATGGTTAATCATTGGTGTCCTGTAGGATGGTGGAGTAGAAAAAAAATAATGTTAGGTTTGAAAGTTGGAGGCTATTTCGTCTATAAAAACAAATCGAAAAAACATAATGAACTTCTTAATCAATGAGCTTATGAGTTTAGAAAAAGACAAAGATAAATTTTTAATTTGGTTTAGTGCCGCCCTAATTGTTATTTATTTTTTGCTTTACGCAATATCACAAAAATGAGTTTTGAAGGAGACATAATAAACTTTACTAACAAAACAGAAGTAGAGGTTGACCGCATAAGGAGGGGCGTAATAATTAAGCTTTTTTCTGCTGTTATAGATGATACTCCCGTGGACACTGGATTACTTAGGGGTAACTGGTTGACCTCAGTAGGCAAGCCAAGAGAGGATAAGCTAGTTCAAAAAGACCCTAACGGAGTAAGAGCAAAATATAAAATTGTTAGTAATCTTGGCAGTTTTGGAGATACAGTTTTTTTATCTAACAACTTGCCTTATGCCAAGGTTGCAGAATATGGAGAGTGGAATGGTCCTACTGATAAAGTTACTGGAGATGGTTTCAGCAAAAAAGCCCCCGCTGGAATGGTTAGAAAGAACGCAATTAGATTTCAGAGAATACTTAAACGCATAGCAAAATGAGCAGCAAAGCAAGATCAGCATTAGTCCAAGCTTTTACTAACCTAAGCACAGCACAAGGATGGGATTACCAACTAATAACGGAGAACTCCCCGCAAAAGCCTAATCATGATAAAACATGGATTGGTCTAACATATATCCCTAACCTTCCATTTGTAGTAACCCTTGGAGATGGTGGAGAAGATGACCTTTCTGGAATACTCCAGTTAGATATTTACGTGCCAACTGGAAGCGGAGAGAAAGAAGCGTTAGATATTGTAGATGTAATGAGAAGTTACTTTACAGCGGGTAGACGTTTCGAGTATAGTGGGCAAGAGGTTGTTATCCAAAATTGCGGTAGATCAGACGGCTTCATCTCTAACAACTTTTTTAGAATACCTGTTTCGGTGATTTGGTATTCTCGTTTAATACGAAATATTAACTAACAACAAACAACTAAAATATTATGTCAGACGCATCACGCCATGCAATTTATTCAGTAGAGGAAACTACCTATGGAGTTACCCCTGCAACCCCTTCATTTGAGACTTTACGCCATACAGCTTGCAGTCTTGGAATGTCGAAAGATATTACTGTATCTGAGGAACTCAGAGCAGACCGCCAAATCAAATGTGCCAAACACGGAGTAAAAAACGTGGCTGGAGATATTGGTTTTGAACTTTCTTATGGAAGCTACGATAACGAACTAGAAGCAACCCTGTTAGGAACTTGGGATATTGACGGGGGAGGTGTAGGAGTAGACCGCCTAACAGCTGGAGTTGAGCGAAGAAGCTTTACCATCCTACGCCATTTCTCAGATCAGCAAGCGGGTGATAAACCATATCACAGATATACAGGTTGCGAGTATTCATCTATGAACCTAACAGTTGCCCCTGTAGGGACTCTGACAGGCTCTTTCACCCTTCTAGGACAAGATCAGTTAGTTGAGACTGCAGAGCCTGCAGGATCGACTTATGCGGCGGCAAGCGACAACTGCCCATTTAATGGTTTTACAGGAGCGGTTAAAATTGATGGAACAATTATTTCCGTTATTACAGAACTTACTCTAACAGTTGAAAATGGTCTTGAAGCAAGAAACGTGGTTGGAAGTGATGTGACTCAATATCCAACAATCGGACGTTCTAACATTACTGGATCTGCAACAATGTATTTTGAGAACTCTTTACAAGTAGAGAAGTTCATTAACGAGACAGAATCATCATTAGAATTTGAATTGAATGATGGAACTAACCATTATGAGTTTTTGCTTCCTAGAATCACTTACACGGGTGGGGCTAATCCAGATGTTTCTGGAGAGGGTGCAATCACTCTAGCAGTTCCATTCCAAGCATTGGTAGATGATACAACAGTATTATCTAACATTCAAATAGATCGCTCGGCAGTTTAATTCTTTTCTGCCTCATGCAAAGGGGGGTGCGCATCCTTTAGCGAAAAGCAACGCACACTAACCAAAAATAAGAAAAAATATGAAAGACCTAGAAGGATTTGCGACATCAGAACTAAGTGAAGAAGGGGTTAAAATACCTTTAATAGACGTAGAGGGAAACCCTACAAAACATTGGCTAAAAATAAAAAGCGTAGACTCAAAAGCTTTTAAAAAAGCGCAAGCTGTTTTCAGAAAAAATGTGTTAGAAGCGCATGAGTTAGAAAACAATGATTCTAGTTTTGATTACTCAAAAATTTCAGACAAAGAAACAAATAGGCTACTTGCCTCGCTAGTTGTCGATTGGAGCTTTAAGAATGATGACGGGACGGAATACAAATGTAATGAAAAGAACATTATTGAACTGTTAGAACAAGCCCCCGTATTAGCACAAGAGATAGATGAAGTGTCATCTAAGCGAAGAAATTTTATCAAAAGGAGCTTGAGTCAATCAGAGAATATGCGCTTGAACAATTCAAGTTCCAAAAGAAGCCAGAAAAAAGCAAAATCAGTAAAATTGAACACCTAAAACAAGTTTGGAAAACAACAGGAATAAAACCTAAAGAATTAGAATTTAAAAAACACCTTCCAGATAGGCTGACATACCTGTTAGGTTACTACCAAGAAATAAAAACTTCTGATCCGATAACTTATGAGGAAATTAATTGCTGGAGTAAAATAACAGGAATAACTCCAACCCCTTTTGAGGCAGAAGCAATACGGGCAATAGATCAACAATACCTAACAATATTAAATAACAATGATTGAAAATGCCGCAACCCTAAGATTAGGCGTAGAATCTAAAGGAGTAGATACAGCTAAAAGGAAGCTGAAAGGTCTTTCTAAAGAGGGTAAAATTGCGGAAAAGCAACTTGATAAAACCGCTAAATCATCAAAGCGGTTAGGTGGTAGTATGATTGCCCTTGTAGGTGGGGTAGGCGGTTTAGGATTAGTAGTAAAAAGAACTGTTAGTGAATGGCTTAAATTCGATAAAGCTATGGTTGAAGTTGCCACTATTGCTGGGGTTTCAACTGGCAGAATGAAAGAGCTTAGAAAAGAAGCTTTAAAGGTTGCCACTACTTTAGGCGTAGATGCTACGGAGGCAGCGCAAGGATTTTACCAAGCTTTATCCGCTGGAGTAAATGAAGCTGATGTTGGAGAGTTTATAACAACAGCGGCTAAATTTGCGCAAGGTGGAATGACTGATGTAGCAAGTGCAACGGATCTTCTAACAACAGCAATAAATTCTTATAAGCTTGAAAGTGCAGATGCGGAAGCGGTGGGTGATAAATTGTTTACAACAATTAAACTAGGCAAGACAAATGCAGAACAGTTAGCTAGAAGTTTTGCAAGAGCAGGATCAGCGGCGGCACAGGGTGGAGTTGAGTTGGATGAACTGTTAGGAGTTACAGCAGCGATAACAAAAACAGGCGTTCCAACTGCAGAGGCTTTTACTCAAATTAAAGCATCAATAGCGGCTCTTTATAATCCATCCTCAGAACTAAGAGACATATACGAGAAACTTGGGGTTACAAGTGCAAGGCAACTCATAAAGCAAAAAGGTTTAGCGGGTGCTTTAGATGCTGTTAGATCTGCTACTAATGGAAATGAGGCTCAATTCATTAAAGCACTTAGAAGTATAGAGGCTTATTCTGGGGCATTAGTAATTACAGGAGAAAGCCTAGAAGCTGTTAGAGATTTAACTGGTCAAGTTGCAGACGGAAGCGGTGCATTAGATGAGGCAGCCGCAAAGGTGGGTGACTTGTTAGAAATACAAACCCAAAAGCTAAAAAATCAATTTATTGCAGTTAATGAAGAAATAGAAAACCAGACAGGAATCCTTGCGGGGGCTTCTATAGTTTTAGCCTCTCTTAATACTTCTATCCAAAATCAAGAGGGGGCTATTGGTAAATTAGTTGGTGGTTATATTGATTGGAAAACAGCAGCGGTTAATGCGGGGCTTGAGCAGGAAGCTTTGAGTAGGGCAATGAATCCAAAACTACTTCTTCTTAGAGGAAGGCAACTACAAAGAGAGAAGGAGCTAATGAGCGATGTAACGAAAGTTGCAGAAGTCTATTCTGATGTTTTGATAAGGCTTTCTAAAACTGATATCACAACTTCTCAAGATGTGTTAGATGATCTTAACAAGCGAAAGATGATCCAAGAAAGGCGGCTTGCTTTATATTCAGAAGAAGATCAAGCTTTAGGTAAAATGGAAACGAAACTTAATGTTTTGTTAGATCAAATGCGTAGAGGGTTAATTGACCAAAATCAATGGGCTGAAGCTGTAGAAGATACAAAGTCTGAATATGAAAAAACAATCAGAAGCATAAAAAATTTAGATACAGCACAAAAATTAGCGATACAAGTTGCGGAAGATTTCAAAGATCTCCAAGTGAGGAAAAATGACCTTCGGAAAGAATACAATCAATTAGTGTTAGATTCTGATGATAAAATTCTTAGGAACTTAAGAGATCAAGAAAACAAGATTCAAGATATGCTTGATCTCAATGTAGGAGATGAGGCATTTTTACTAGAAAAATTACGGCTGTTAGGATTGCAAGTTGAGGCAAGGAAACAATACAATGTAGAAGCAGCAAAGACTCCAGATGAAAAAGCATTTGAATCAGTAAAAAAATCACTAAGAACAGATTATGAAGTTGCTAGTGATGAAAGGAAAAAGCGAGATGAAGCTATTGCAAATGCTGGTAGCGATATCCCAGAAGAATTAAAACAAGAATTGCTTGTTAGATCAAAAACAAGATTTGAAAGCGACATTGAAGATAATAGTAATGCCCCGCCTCAAGCGATAGATTTACAAGACGAAACAAACGAGCAAGCAAAAGGATTATCTTTAGAGTTTGGTTCTGATGATCCATACCAAGGGGAGATAGAAAGGCTAAAGGCTTTTGAAGCGGAAAAGTTAGAAATAGTTTCAGAAGCTACTAACCTAACAGAAAGTAAAAGGGCTGAAATAAAGCTCAATATTCAGAAAGACACTGAAAGAAAAATTGCAGCGGTAGAAGAAGCGCAATTTCAAGAGCGGTTAGCTTTGGCTAGTGACTTTTTCGGCAACCTTTCAACAGTGGCAAAAGCCTTCGGAGAGAAAGGAGCAAAGGCGGCAAAAGCATTTGCCATTGTGCAAGCAACTATCGACACTTACGCATCAGCTGTAGCGGCTTACAAGGCGGTTGTAGGAATACCAGTTGTAGGTCCTGCTCTAGCTACTGCAGCTGCAGCGGGGGCTATTGCGGCTGGTCTAGCGCAAGTGGCAGCAATTAAAGCTCAAAAGTATCAGATGGGCGGCATAGTTGGAGGTAGTAGTTATGGTGGCGATCAGATAAACGCAAAACTAAATAGCGGCGAGATGGTTTTAAACCAAACCCAGCAACGCAATCTTTTTGCACAAGCTAACAATCCAATAGGAGGATCAAGAGGCGGCAACGTAACTATCATAAATAATACTAGATCTGAATTTGATGCAGAAACTAAAAATAATAATGAAGGCGATATGCAAATAATTGTTAGAGAAGCTGTAGACCAAGCGAAGATAGAACTAACAAACGAAGCCCAAGAAGGCGGCGGTGCGTTTTTACCCGCACTGGAAACTTCATACGGATTAACTAGAAAATAATAAAATGCCTTACTTAGAATGGACAGATACAAACCTGCCTTTACCAAGCAGACTAACAGTAAAAAATGTTAGCGTAGCTAGCAGGAAAAAAATGGAGAGCGGAAGAACGCTTCAGCGATTGAGGTATAAGTCTCAATTTGAGGAAGGTTCTTTATCTTTTGTTTTTCTAAATGAGAAATTCCAAATCTTTAAAGGGGTTTTTGAACATTACCTAACAAACGGGATGGATTGGTTTTGGATTAATCTTCCTGTAGGTGGCACTGATAAACTAACAAGATGCCAAGTGAGATTTATTGATGATTATACTTGGGCATATAAGAGCGTAGACAATGTTGTAGTTAACGCAAAAATAGAGTTCAAACAAGTTGAAGCACCAAATTTGCTAGCTCTAGAAAACCTAATTAGCGTTGGGACTAGCAGCTTGTTTGCTGATGCAAACCCAATAAAAATGACTTGGACTAATGTTGATTCAACTGCCAGCTCTTTCAAGAAGATAAGATATTATTGGTATGGACAAGGAGGCGGTGGTTTGGTCATGGCTAATCAGTTTTGGGAGGGGGAGATTTATGTTGGCACTGCTATGCCAGAGCAACTTTTTCCAGTAACTAACAATGAGCAACTTTTTGTAACTGAGTCTTGGTCACCTACAAGCATCAATGACCCTACACCAAATGAACCACAAACAATAGTTGGGGGTTTCAGTTTTTTCAACGCTTCTTATTTGAAGTATTTTGATTATAAACAAAGAGGGGGATTTGAGTACATGGATTTTGCTAGCCAGCGTTACTATGAAGTTCCTGACCAGCGATTTGACATTAGGCTTAAATCATCATTTAGATATTTTAGAATCACTTCAAACGATTATTTGTTAGATGCTGAATTTCATATTGATTCGCCTATAACAACTACTTTAAACGCAAACTATTCTATAGACTTGTCTACTCTTGCTAACCTTAGAACCGCAAAAGCAGTAGAAGGGGATTATGTAGGGAGAGTGAATATCAATTCTATTGGGGTTAATTACTGCAATTCTTTAACAGAAGTTGATTTTGGTTTAACTGATGTGGGTGCGCCTAATGCTAACCAAGGTGTTCAATATAGGTTTGTAAACAACCCCGTTCTTACGAAGATAACTATGGGATCTTTAACGTCAGAAAGAGGCAGGCTTTTTATCACTAACTGCAATGTGTTAGACGAAATTGTTATACAGGGAGACAAAATAGATATTTTTAATTATAACAGTCTAGAAAGAAACAATCTAAACATTATATCATTAAAAAATATAGTTGATAAATTAATTGGAAGCCCAGTGGCAACGCCTGGAGGAACTTACATTGCGGTTGGAGATAATCCTTGCTGGGCAGGCGGCGCAAGCGGGGAGCTTTTCCCTTACAGGTGGAGAAAAATAGACCTTGATTATATCACAAGCACGGCTACAGATTTTACAGTCAAAACTTTCGATGGCGAAAATCACCTTCTTACTATAGGAGATGAAGTAGTGCTTGAAAATGTCGTTAGAAGAATACCAGTTGATTCAATTAGCAGCAGTTCAGTTCAGTTTCAAGTTAACACTGTTTCAGATCATTTGCTCACTCAAGGAGAGAGCATAGAAATTGCAAATACAGAAAGGCGGTTTGGGCTAACTGGAATCACAAGCACAGCTACAGAGTTTACAATTACCACTAACATAGACCACAAGCTAGTTGCAGGGGAAAGTTTCATCATAGAGGGAGCTGTAAGAGAGGTTGCAATTAATAGCATAGCAAGCACGGCTACAGAATTTACTGTGACCGCTTTGGTAGGTCATCTATTAAATGTTGGGGATACAATAACAATTTCTGGAATAAATGTAGCTGGCTACAATGCTACTTGGGTGGTTGATACAATACCCACAAGCACAACCTTTACAGTGTTAGATTCTAACAATTATGGAGCGGGAGGGCAGGGTGTTTTCCAGACTGATTTTAACGAGTATAATACAGCTTGGTTTGTTTCTGGAACTCCAACTTCTAACACCTTTACAGTAGATGCTCAAGATGATTACGGGATTGCATTTGGAGGTATTGCAAAGCAGATAGATAATGCTTATAATGGCACTTGGACTGTTCAAACAATTCTAACTTCTGACACGTTCCTAGTGGGAAGTGCTATTAATCTTGGAACAGCAATAGGGGGCAGAGTGGAACAGGAAAACAACTTGTTTAATGATCTTTGGGTTGTGGATAGTGTCCCAACGGCAGATAGATTTACTATCTTATCTAACGCTAATGCTGACGGGGCTGCGGGGGGGATAATGAAAGAAGAAGATAACGCTGACACTAAGTATGTCGAAGAAACGGCACTGGCTAACAACTTTGAATTTAGATACTCATGAACTCAACCTACACTGATGCGATAAAAGAGGTAGCTACACAAGCACCTGTAGACAATGCAATGATTGAAACCCTATCAGTCAGTCACCCTCAAGGCGGGGCTGTGAACATTGTTAATTCTAGGGATAGCTTTGTAGGCTACCCAGATGCAACTACTTTCGGCACAAAGGTTTTTTATCAGCCAGCAAGTTTTGAATTAAAGTTGCCAGAATCATCTAAAGAAGGAGTTCAATATTTGAGCATTGTTTTTCCAAATGCCGACGGAAAAGCTGGTAAATTCTTAGAAACAGTTCCAACAGAAAGCGATTACCCTGTGCAAATAATTTACAGGGTTTATCTTGCAAATGATGTTGCTCTTGAAGGTAGACCGCAAAACGATCCTCCGCTTAAGCTTGATGTTTTGAATGTTGAAATAACACCTTTCCAAGTTCAAATGAAAGCTTCGTTTAAATCAATAATCAACACTAAATATCCAAGTGAAAGATACACTCTTGAAAAGTTCCCAGCCCTTGCCAATTAGATTGGCTAGCGACCTAGTTGGAATCAAATACATTAATAATGGCACTGATCTTAATGGGTTTGATTGCTGGGGTTTGGTATGGTATTTTTATAAACAGTTAGGAGTTGAAACACCTAAGCCCACTGATTACCTAACAAGAACAACTAACAAAAAAAAGAATGAGATGGCGAGTGTTTTAAAAGAGAAACACTGGAAGCCAATAGAAAACCCCCAAGATCATTGTGTTGTTGCATTTGAAAGAAGCCAGTTGACTATTCATATGGGCATTTATTTCCCAGAAATAAAACGAGTTTTACACGCTGTGGGAGAAGGTGGAGTTATTTGTGAAGATTTAAAAACAGCAGAAAGAACAAGAGGAATAAAAGCGAAATTTTACCAATGGCATTAGTAACAATAACAAAAGACCCAGTTGACCCTCACAAATCAACTAGGTGCATAAATCTTGATAGAAAAATATCTATCAGAGATTGCGCTAATGAGATGTTAGGTAATTGGGAGTCAGAGCCTTGGTTCTGTGTTATTGTTAGAGATGGAGAAATTTATTACCCTCTTAGAAAAGAATGGGATGAAGAAATAAAATCAGAGGATAAGGTTTATTTTCTCCCTTATGTTGGTGATCCTGTATCAATCATTTTGGCAATTATTGTAATAGTGCTAGTTGTAGCCGTTCTATTTCTAACAATGCAAAATCAGCCTGACCCACCAGAAACGGGTGACCCTGTATTTTCTATTGATGGCAAATCTAACAAGGCAAGACTCGGACAACCTATCGAAGATAGTTATGGAAGAAATAAAATTTGGGCTAGCTATTGTGGTGCGCCTTATACTGAGTATTACGACTTCAACAGCCAAAGGCTCTTTCAATGGTTGAATCTAGGACATGGGCAGTTTCACATCATAGATTATCTTATTGCTGATACGTCTGTAACAAAAGCCCCCAAATACGATCCATTGTTACCTTTTATCGGGAATGTTACACAGCCTTTAAATCTTAACAATATAAGCGTAAACGCTGGAGTGCTTGGGTTTTCTAACCAGAATAATGTTGTAACCTGTCCACAGGTTCAAAACATAGACTTGTTAGGGACTAATCAAGAGGGCGGTGGCGAGTGGATAGGACCTTTTGCCGTAAATCCACCAGACACAACAGTGCAGTTGATAGCTATTGATTTTGCACACCCTAGCGGATGTTATACAGTAGATAAAAAGAAAGGCAAGGTGCAGGGCAATGGAGCAAACATAGCGTTTCAACTTAGGGAAATAAATAACGGCGGGGCTGCACTTGCTAGCTTTGCTGGATTCGTGCCTAACATAGAAGCGCAAATTCAAGTGGGCAATGGCAGTCTTTCCTCTAATGATTATAATGATGGCTGGCACAATCATAGATCAATCGACACTTACTTTTCAACCACTCAAGCAGTAAGAAAAACTTACTTCTCAAATGCCCCTCTTGCTTCTAGGTGGGAAATAAGAGCCAGAAGAACTGATTCTGGATACACTGAAGCTAACGGCACAAATGCGTCCCTTTGGGTTGCGGTTAAAGGTTATCGTGGAAACATAACCCCCCCTAATTGGGTTAAGGGAGGGAAGGAAGGAATTTATGATTTTCATGTTAGAACAATAGCAACTCAAAATAATGCTAAAAACAGATTTACGGTTTTGGCAGAGCGCAAGCTTGATCAGTGGACGTATGAAAACACCGCGCAAGGAAGCTGGACTAATGGCGTTACTAGAAACCCCATTTGGGCAATGGTTGAAATACTGAGAAGACCTTGGGGGGCAAACTTAAGAGATGATCAAATAGATTTAGCTGCAATGAAAATAGCGGCAGATCAAGCCGATGAAGCTGGAGAAACTTTTGATTGGACATTCAATCAGTCTATGACTGTATGGGAGGCTATCAAAGTTTGCGCTTCTGTATGTAGATGCGTCCCATTGATGAACGGGGGCTTGGTGAGCGTTGTTAGAGACGTTCCACAATATATTCCAGTGGCTCTTTTCAATAGTGAAAATATTCACCAGAACAGTTTTAAAATACAAAGGAGGCTTTATAATAACGAGGCTCACGATGGTCTAAAAGCAACTTACCTAGATCATGAAACTTGGAGAAATGAAACTGTTTTAGCAACACTAAACACGCAGCAAGGATACAATCCCAAAACAACCAATTTAAGGGGCGTTACTAACAGAACACAAGCTTTGAAGCTGGCAAATTATTTATGGGCAAGCGAGCATTACAACAGGCAAATTATAAAATTTAAAACTAGCTATTCAGCAATCTCTATATCTTATGGAGACATAATTAAAGTTTCTACTGATATAGCTGATTGGGGGCAATCTGGTCAAATTGAAGAAATAGAACTTGGAAGAATATTTACAACTTCAGAGCCTTTGGTTTTTAATGGTTCACAAAATCATAATATCACATTCAGAGACAAGCTAGGAGGCGTGTATGGACCTTTCTTAGTAAGCCCCGTAATATCAAACCCACCCGAAGAGCTTGACAAATACAAGTGCCAGCTTTCAGATGTTGGGGTTGTAGACGAAACAAGAATCCCTGTTAGTGATGATGTTTTAAAGCCTCAATATATTTTTGGGGAGGTAAATAAAGAAGGGGTTCTTTGCAAAGTAAATAAAGTAAGTAACCAAGGAATAGACGACATAGAAATAGAAGCTGTAGTTGAGAATTACGGAAGATTTCAATTTGATGATGACGTAGCCCCAGAGATAACCTATCCTGTTTTGCTGCCTATTCCCGTTCCCGCTAATGTAGTAGGATTAAGGCAAACTCTTTGGACTCCAGCTAGTAGAACTGTTAAAGTTGAATGGTTAGCTTCAACAAACCCAACCGCTGACAGCTATTTTGTCGAGTATGGAATAGATGGTGTAGGATGGAACTCGGCAGGAAGCACCTCGTCTTTGTTTAGAAACTTTATTGTGCCCGCTTCTATAGACGTATTAGAGCAGCAATTATTCATTTCAGTTAGAGCATTAAACTCAGAAGGCTACGGAGAAAGATCTGTAATAGCCCCTAGGGCTGATACCCCAGATTTTCTTGTAGATGATGATACTCCAGATTACAATCAGTTAGAGGTGGAAAATCTAGGTGGAGAACCAATAAAAATTAAATCATAACATTATGTCATTAGTAACAAATAAATTTATCATTCCAGACGGGGCAGTGTCTCAAAACATTCAAAAGATGACTTCAAGCAGTCTTGGACCTGCACAACTTTGGGACTTTGGAATTTTTGATTATAGGGATGCTCTAACAGCTACAAATCCAGTTGCTTTAACAGGTGGAAGCCCCGCCATTCTAACAAACAATTCATCCACTGGAACATATAAAAATTTGCCTGATGAGGATGTAACTGATTTGTGGATAGCAGCAACAGACAAGTTTGATTTTTCTGAATTGAATATTGGTGACATGGTTGAGATTCGGTTAGATTGTGAGGTTACTACTACAGTAGTAAACCAAGATTACTCAATAGATCTTGAATTAGCGCAACCAACAGTTCCTTATCTAATCCCAATCATCCAAAGCGAAAATGTCAAAACAGTAGGCACTCACTCCGTTGTTAGATGGATGGGTTTTTACATGAAGGATTTAAATACCATTAACGGAGAAGGGCAATTTATTATTAATTCCGCAAGCAACCTTACTGTTAGGGTTTACGGCTGGTATATTAAACTAACTAAAAAGGGAAGATAACTCTAACAAGAAAAATAAAATTATGAGAACAATGGATAAAATCAGATCAATAATTAGCTACTTATCCCTACTACTTATTGCTTTGGCAATCTTGGCAATAGGGGCTTGCACAACTCCTGTTAGTGTTGGCTTTCAAGACGAGGGAATCAAAGGTTCTTATTCAGCTAAAGGGGGAGTGGAATTGGTAGTTGATCTTAGAT
>Ga0206125_10000958_pt1 | contig 36026 bp, 32 predicted proteins | sample Helgoland_Spring_4_FD_148598 | JGI IMG/M metagenome (GOLD analysis project Ga0206125, IMG submission 148598) | Pelagic subsurface seawater microbial communities from Kabeltonne, Helgoland, North Sea - Helgoland_Spring_Bloom_20160331_1 | ecosystem: Environmental > Aquatic > Marine > Epipelagic ... | reverse complement strand
GTTTCGTCATTAGAGATTCTTTATCTTCATGACGATAGAAATGCCGCGAATTTAGAGTTACTTACGGAACTTGATGATTTAAAAAAAATGGGAAAGATTTGTAAGACTGGCGTGTCTATTTATGCTGGAGATACTGCGGTTAAAAATTTTAACAGTTTTGATGTAGTTCAGTGTCAAGGGAATGCGTTCGATTTTAAGTATCGGGGCTATTTAAGCGCAGTAGGCTCGGTTTATTTGAGGTCCGTATTCTTGCAGGGGCTTCTTTTATGCAAAATTGAAAAATTACCACAATTTATGGTCAGGAAAAAAAATCTATTTCTGGCTTGGGAGTCATACTGCAAGGCGCACGGAATGAATAAACTAGAAATGAGCCTATATAATGTAAGTAAAAACCGAGTTAGTGCTTTTGTTGTGGGTGTATCTTCACTCAAGGATCTAGGGGAAATTGTTCTGGCTTGGGAGTCTGTGTCACAAGCGGCGGACATTCCAGTTTTTGAATATCATGACATACAAGACTGGGTAATTGATCCTAGAGGGTGGCGTTTGTGAATCATACCGTCGCAATTATACAAGCTCGTATGAATTCGACTCGATTACCAGGAAAAGTACTTTTGGATTTAGGAAATAAAACTGTCCTTGATCATGTTTATGGAAGAGTTCGCTCGTCAAATCTTGTCGATAGAATAGTGATAGCGATTACGGATAGTTTTGAGGATGACATTCTCCATCAGTACTGTTTAGCTAAAGGTTATCAGGTTTTCAGGGGTTCAGAGCACGATGTTTTAGGGCGCTTCTACAGTTGTGCTCTTGAGTATAAAGCCACAAGGGTGGTTCGGATTACAGCTGACTGCCCACTCATTGATGCGTCTTTGATTAATGAATTGTTAGAGCTTCAGTGTTCTGATGGCTTGGATTATGTAAGTAACACTATTGAACCAAGTTATCCAGATGGTTTAGATGCTGAGGTGTTTTTGTTCTCAGCACTCGAAAGAGCATTTATAGAAGCTACGAGCAATTACGATAGAGAGCATGTGACACCGTTTATCAAAAACAACTTAACTATTAAAAAAGCTAACCTTCAAAACCCAGTCGATTATTCTCATCTAAGATGGACGATAGACGAGATATCAGACTACCGATTTTTGCAGTCGCTCTTTAGATTAAATCTTGAAGGTCATGAAAACTGGTTATCAATCTTGAATTTAATTATCTCTAATGAGAAAAAGTTAGAGCTTTCTAATCAGAAAATCGTAAGGAATCAGGGAGCAGAAATGGGCACAGGACAGAAGCTATATTTGCGAGCAAAAAATGTAATTCCGGGTGGGAATATGCTGCTATCTAAAAGACCTGAAATGTTTCTTCCTAGTCTATGGCCTTCATACTTTGATTCAGCAAAGGGCTGCGCTGTGACTGACTTAGATGGAAATGAGTTTACGGATATGTGTATCATGGGAATTGGTACTAATTCGCTAGGATATGGGGATGACTGTGTAGATAGTGCAGTCTCAGTGACGGTTGGTAAGGGTAATATGTCAACCCTCAATTGTCCCGAAGAAGTCATGTTATTGGAGAAGCTCGTATCCATGCACTCTTGGGCTGGTATGGGTAAACTAACCAGAAGTGGGGGGGAGGCGAATGCGGTTGCGCTTCGGATTGCCAGGGCGTTTACCGGAAAATCTAAGGTAGCAATTTGCGGCTATCATGGCTGGCATGATTGGTACTTGTCAGCCAATCTCTCTCAAGATAATGGCCTTGATCAGCATCTCTTGCCTGGGCTCAGTACAAAAGGCGTACCTAAGGCCTTAAAAGGTGAAGTGCTCCCATTTTTTTATAATGATATATCCTCGTTAGAATCTCTTCTTAAGGAGCATGATAATTTAGGAGTAATTTTCATGGAAGTACAGCGAAATCATGCACCTGTTGATAATTTTTTGCAAAAAGTCAGGCAGCTTGCCGATGCATATGGTGCGGTGCTAATTTTTGATGAGTGCACTTCAGGCTTTCGCGAAACATTTGGAGGCCTGCACTTGAAGTATGGTGTTGAGCCAGATTTGGCAATGTTTGGTAAGGCACTTGGTAATGGCTATGCAATTAATGCGGTTATTGGAACCAATGAAGTTATGCAGGTAGCTCAGGATTCCTTTATCAGTAGTACTTTTTGGACGGAGAGGATAGGTCCTACCGCGGCATTGGCTACACTAAAGAAGATGGAAGAGGTGCAATCCTGGAAAATAATTTCCTCTTATGGGAAAAAAGTGAAGGGTGTTTGGAGTGCTCTAGCGGAAGAGTTTAATCTGAAAATAGAGATTCAGGGCCTAGACTCTTTAGCGAGCTTTACTTTTTTAAGTCGTCACTCGTCAGTATATAAAACCTTTCTTACACAAGAGATGTTAAAAAAAGGATATTTAGCTTCAACGATCTTTTATGCATCGACGGCTCACTCAATCGAAATAATTGATACCTACGGAGAGGCATTAAGGTCTGTATTTGAATGTATTTCTGAAGTGGAAAGGGGGCTTAAAGACTCAGCAGAACTTCTTGATGCAGAAGCATGTCATCAAGGGTTTAAGAGATTAAATTGATGAATGTTGCAGTCATGGGCTCGCAAGGAATGTTGGGGAAGGCCTTTTTGCGTTCATCAGGGCATGGATTTAATATCATTGAAGCTAGCAGAAATAATTTCGACTTTACCATTAAAAATAAACTTTACGAATTCCTAGGTATAGAAAAACCACATGTAATCATTAATGCAGCAGCAAACATTAACATGCTTTACTGTGAAGAACATGCCAGTGAGACATCAAAAATAAATATTGAGTTTGTTAAGAACTTAGCTGAATGGTGTGCTATTAACAAAGCTTTATTAGTTCAAGTTTCTACTGACCACTTCTATGATTATGGTGGTCGGTTGGCTCATAAGGAGATTGATGATATTACGATTTTAAATGAATATGCTAGACAAAAATATTTAGCAGAAAAAATTGCAATCCAGACTTGCAAATCCCTTGTCCTGAGAACAAGTATTTTAGGATATAGGTATTTGGATAAAAGTACTTTCATTGAGTGGCTACTAAAAACAATAAAATACGAGTCCAGCATAACGGGATACGTTGACGCATATACAAGCTCAATAGACGTAGAAAGTTTTGTCGATGTAGCACTTTCATGTGTTGGCTCCAGGTTAACAGGGTGTTTCAATATTGGATGTGCTGAAGTTTATAGTAAGTATGATCTCATCAAAGGGGTAATTGCGAAGTTAGGTCATGCAGATATAATCCTTAAAGGCGCGAATGTTAGTGAACTCTATCCGAAGCGAGCGAGTTGTTGTGGTCTGGATGTAAAAAAAATAGAACATGAACTTGGGATATCACTACCTTCACTGGAAATGGTGATTGAGAATTTAAAAATCCAGGAGAATTATAATGAATTATAATGATGGCTTTAAAATTGGTAGCAATCAAATAGGGATATGTCATCCAACATACTTCATCGCTGATATTGCGGCAAACCATGACGGCAGCCTAGAACGAGCGAAGGATTTGATTTATCTAGCCAAAGAAGCTGGCAGCCACTGTGCTAAGTTTCAGCATTTTAAAGCCAATAAAATTGTTAGTGATTTTGGATTTAGCTCTATCGCTAAAAACAGCATGTCTCACCAAGCTGGATGGCATAAAAGTGTCGCTGAAATTTATGATGACTATCATACCAAGAGAGAGTGGAATGATGCACTAATAGAAACATGTAAGAGTGTGGACATTGAGTTTATGACAACGCCTTATGATTTAGAGGCTATAGAAGACTTGATTGACCATGTGAATGCCATAAAAATTGGCTCCGGTGATATCACTTTTTCGAAGTTACTAAATGATATTTCATCACTCAAAAAGCCGATTCTACTGGCGACAGGTGCATCAAATATCAAAGATGTTATGGTTGCTGTTGACGAAGTGTTAACTTCAAATAGTAATATATGCCTGATGCAGTGCAACACTAACTATACGGGCGATCTCGAGAATTTTAAGTACGTCAATCTTAACGTTTTAAAAACATTTGCAACTATGTACCCTAATATGCCTCTTGGCTTTTCTGACCACACCCCTGGCCACTCTGCCGTACTCGGGGCCATAGCACTTGGTGCCAGAGTTGTAGAAAAGCATTTCACAGATGACAATAACCGAGTGGGACCAGATCATCACTTTGCGTTGAATCCAAGAACTTGGTCGGAGATGGTTGATCGCTCGCTTGAGCTTCAAGCTTCTTTGGGGAATGGAGTGAAAGAGATTGAAGATAACGAAATGGATACTATTATTATTCAGCGACGTTCTGTTAGGGTTACGAGAGATATCGCAAAAGGAGAGGTGTTAAGTGAGGCCGATATCGACTTTTTGAGACCATGTCCATCCGACGCGTTTTCTCCTGTCAATTACAAACAACTTATCGGTTCTGAGCTCAAAACTGGGCGAGTTAAAGATGATTATATAAGAGCTTCGGATGTCTAAATGTGGGCTCCTAATAATCATTCCCGCCTATAATGAAAATGCCACCATATCTGATGTCATAAGGCAGGCAAAAAAATATGGTGATGTCACTGTTTTAGATGATGCATCGTCAGACGAAACCAGAGAGAAGGCAGTAAAAGTAGGTGCAAAGGTAGTGTCCAATGATACAAATTTGGGTTATGAAAAGACGCTTGGTTTAGGGTTCAAGTCTGCTATAGGCAACCATAAGTATAGCTATCTCGTGACTCTAGATGGAGATGGTGAGCATAACCCCGATGATATTCCTAGGTATTTAGAAAAACTAGCTTATGGAACTCATCTGGTGTGTGGCAGAAGAAGTTCTAAAAATCGATTTTCTGAGGAAATTTGGGGGCAGTTTGGGTCTAGATTTTATGGAATACACGATCCTTTATGTGGCTTCAAAGGCTACTCTCTTGAGTTCATACGTAAATCTGAAATACCTTTAGAGTCTAATTCGCTAGGGGGCATTATAGGAACTACGCTTCTGAAGAAAATGTTGGACTTGAAATGCACTTATGAAAATATAAATATTAAGGTGTCTCAACGAGAAGGTGAGTCGAAATTTGGAGCGGGAATTAGAATTAATCTTAAAATTCTCACTGCCCTTGTACAGTTTTTAAGAGCTTAAAGAATAGAAAAAGTTGCCAAAGCGGATAAAAAAATGAAGATTGTAGCGACAATAGAGGCCCGAATGACATCTAGCAGGCTTCCTGGAAAACCTTTAATGAAAGTTTGTGGGATACCTATGCTAGGTCATTTAGTAGATAGACTTAAGGCCGTTGAATCGATCGATACAATCGTACTGGCGACGACTAGTAATCACGCGGATGATGTCATGGTCGATTATGCCTCAGGGATAGGGATCCAAGTCTTTAGGGGCGACGAAGATGATGTAATGGGAAGAGTAGTTAATGCTGGTAAATCCGTTGATGCTGATGTTATTGTTGAAATAACGGGTGACTGTCCTATCATTGATCCTGAGATTATTGAGCAAGCAATTCGAATTTATCGAGAAAATACTTATGAGTATATCGGAAACCAGCATATCCGTAGCTACCCTGATGGTATGGACGTTCAAGTTTTTGCGTTAGACACTCTTATTAGGTCTGAGGCAATGACTAGTGACCCTTTGGATCGCGAGCATGTGACTCTTCATATAAGAAATAACCCCCAAATATTTTCTCACTTACATTTAGTAGCTCCTCCAGAACAGTATTGGCCGATCTGGGGCTTACCCTTGATGAGAAAAGTGATTTTGATTTGCTTAAAGCAGTTATCGAAAATTTCCATGACACAAAGCCAAATTTTTCTTGCCTAGATGTCGTCCGCTTTCTCCGAGCTAACCCAAATTTAGTAGCCATTAATAATGACGTTATCAGGAAGAGAAATACATAAAAAAGACATCGTAGGTGTTGTCTGTCACGATGCCGGAGGAGCAGAAGTAGTCAGTGAGTGGCTGCTTCAATCCGGTTTAGATTTCTGTTGCTGTTTGGCTGGCCCAGCGTTAGACATTTTCCGACGTAAGTTTGAGGTGATTAACAATACGAGTCTTGATCTTTTGGTAAATCAAAGTGATTGGCTATTGTGTGGGTCTAGCTGGCAAAGTGACTTAGAAAAACAGGCTATAAAATATTCCATCAAGTCGCAAAAATATGCGGTGGTCTGTCTTGATCATTGGGTAAATTATGAGGATCGTTTTATAGCTGACGGTGCGTTGACATTACCTAATGAGTTATGGGTCTGTGATAATTATGCTTATGAAATTGCGACTGAGTTATTTCCTGGTGTTGCCATTAAAATAATAGACAACCCATATCTTCAAAAGATAAAGCTGGATTTAGCGACTGCCTTTAGTGATGAAAATGATACTGATATCGATATTCTGTATGTTTGTGAGCCAATCAGAGAACACGCTAAGATAAAATATGGCGATGAATACTTCCTTGGATACACTGAAGAGTCAGCATTAAATTTCTTTTTCGAAAATATTGGACTATTGCCTTTTAATGTCAGTCGCGTAATCGTTAGACCACACCCATCTGATCCGTCGGGAAAATATGATTGGGTTTTAAATTACAAGACAGATTTGTTAGATATTACGATCGGGGGGGGCAGTACATTGATCTCCGAGATTATTCGCTCTAAATGTATTGTAGGCTGTGAGTCGATGGCTATGGTTGTTGGTATTTTGGCTGGAAAAATTATTTATAGTTCAATTCCAAATGAGGGCAGGTCCTGCGAACTTCCTCATAAAGAGATCTTAACTTTGGCATCCATTGTCTCCAAGAAGGAAGCTAAATATGACTAAGCATAAATGTCTTGTTGTGGGTCTTGGCAATATAGGGATGAAATACGATTTAGACCTAGAATTTGAGGAATTCGTTTTGACTCATTGTGCGGCGATTAGTGGGCATAATGACTTCGTACTCTCAGCGGGGGTAGATCTAAATAAAGAGAGTCGTGATATTTTTGAAGGGACGTTCAATTCTCCTGCATTTGATAATATAGATATTGCCATTAAGGAAGTCCGTCCAGCTGTAGGGGTTATATGCTGCCCCACCAATGATCATTATGCCGCTTTTATTAGCTTAGTTGAGAGCCAAGATATCAAGGCAATTTTTTGTGAGAAACCGTTATCCTATGACATAATTGAAGCGCAAGAAATGGTGAATATTTGCGCGAAGTATGATGTCCCTTTGTACGTCAATTATATGAGACGGGCAGATCCCAATGTGGTTGAGATTAAGCGCAGAATTACGTCTGGAGAGATAGCGGGTCCAATCAAGGTAAGTGCTTGGTATTCTAAAGGCCTGCTAAATAATGGGTCTCATTTAGTTGATTTGGCCTCTTATTGGCTCGGCGATTATATAAGCCACAAACTTTTAAATTGTGAAAGGCATTGGAATAAAACTGATCCAGAGCCAGATGTATATATTCAGTTCGAGAAAGGTAGCCTCGTTCTCATGTCTGCATGGGAGGAGTTCTATACCCATTTTACTGTTGAACTGTTAAGCCGATCTGGTAGGTTATATTATTCTAATGGTGGTGAAAAAATATCCTTTAACCAAGCTGGAGAGGATGATTTATTTAAGGGGTATAAAGTCTTAGCCGATAACCCAGAAATTTTTAAGAACCACTTTTTAAAATATCAGTATCATGTTTATGAGCAACTTTCAGAGGCTTTGCAAAAACGAAAAAGTAATTTATGTGATGGGTTTAATGGCTTGCGTACCCTGGAAATTCTAAAAAATATTTGTGTAGATTTGTAAATGAGTAAAAATATACTAGCATTATTGGGAGGCGATAAAGCCGTAACAAAGGATTTCCCTATTTACAATGCTATGGGTGCAGCGGAGGTTGATGCTGCCACAGAAGTAATCAAAAGCGGCGTGCTCTCAGGGTTTCTGGGAGGATGGGGAGACAAGTTTAACGGTGGTAAGAATGTACAATCATTTGAAAAAGAATGGGCAGATTATTTCGCTGTAAAACATGCAATTACAGTTAATTCATGGACTTCAGGTTTAGTTGCTATGGTTGGAGCGATCGGCATTTCGCCAGGTGATGAGGTGATTGTTCCTCCTTGGACCATGTGCGCTACAGCGACTGCAGTTCTAATGTGGGGTGGTATCCCAGTCTTCGCAGATATTGAACCTGAATTGTATTGTATTGATCCTCTATCTGTACGTAAAAACATAACGCACAAGACCAAGGCTATACTTGCCGTTGATATTTTTGGACAGTCGTCAGATATGTGTGAGCTTAGAAAAATAGCCGATGATCATGGCTTATTTTTACTATCGGATACTGCTCAAGCGCCAGGAGCAAAAATTAATAATGAGTTCACAGGGACTCTGAGTGATATAGGGGGATTTAGCCTAAATTATCACAAGCACATTCACACCGGTGAGGGCGGGGTTCTTGTGACAAACGATGATACGCTAGCGCTCAAATTAAGATTGATAAGAAATCATGGTGAAGCTAGTGTTGAGTCCTCTGGCCTTAAAGATATTATTAACATTGTCGGAAGTAACTATAGGCTTGGAGAGATTGAAGCTGCCATAGGCCGTATCCAATTAAAAAAACTTCAAGGCTGTTTGGAACTTCGTAAAAAAATTGTTGATGTGCTTTTTGACGGATTAGCAGGTCTTTCGGGACTTAATTTGCCTAAAGTACGTGATAACTGTACACATGTTTTTTACACTTTCCCTATGTTGATAGATATTGAACTCCTTGGTGTTCAGAGACAAAAAATAGTAGATGCGCTTGTTGCTGAAGGTGTCAAGGGGGTTGAAGGGGGTTACGTAAATATTCATACGCTTCCAATGTTTCAGAAGAAGGTCGCTATGGGCAATAAGGGATTTCCTTGGACATATTCTGAAAGTCGCGTAGATATTAATTATAGTAAAGGAATCTGTCCCATTGCCGAGATGTATCACGATGAACGATTCCTTAATCTTGAACTTGCTGAGCTCTCGCTTGACCTGCGCGAAATATACATGATTGTTGAGGCCTTCAAAAAAGTATGGAATAACCTAGAAAAACTCTAATTTATTGGTTTATTTATATTTTTTAATTGTCTAATGCTAATCTTACCATTGTGCGGTTGTCTTGAAATTTTTGATCTAGAAGGTGTGTGTTGACCAAAATAGTTTTCAAAACAATCATATAGAGACTTAGATAATTAAAAATTCAATTGGATATACCTAGTAATACTAAAAGGGTTCGAGTATCTTGATGCAGAAAAATAAAATAACGGTTGTCGGGTCGGGTTATGTAGGGATGTCCCTTTCGGTGCTTCTTGCCCAGCACAACTACGTCACAGTATTTGATATTGATTCGGAAAGAGTTAATATTATAAATAATAAACAATCCACAGTTGTAGATTCTGAAATCGAGTTATTCCTAACCGAAAAAACACTATCATTGAGTGCCACATTGAATAAGCAAATTGCATACAAGGATGCTAGTATTATTATTGTGGCAACACCCACTAACTATGACACAGACACAAACCGTTTTGATACTACTTCAGTTGACGCTGTTGTTGAGGATGCGCTTTCATTAAATTCTGATGCTTTGGTAGTCATTAAATCAACGATACCCGTTGGGCATACAAAATTGCTTCAACGCAAGTTCAAGAGTAATCGTGTCATATTTTCGCCTGAGTTCTTGAGAGAAGGGCATGCACTTAATGATAATCTCTATCCCTCGCGAATAATAATTGGAAGCAAGTGTGACTTAGGGAAAAAATTTGCTGAATTATTAAAATGTGGTGCAAAAAAAGAGAATATTAAAACACTCTATATTTCATCTACTGAAGCTGAGGCAGTCAAGCTATTTGCTAATACATATTTGGCTATGAGGGTTTCTTTTTTTAATGAATTAGATACATATGCTATGGTACATAATTTAGATACAGAAGACATTATTAATGGTGTGTGTCTTGATGGTAGAATAGGAGCTGGCTACAACAACCCCTCCTTTGGTTATGGTGGGTATTGTCTCCCTAAGGATACGAAACAGTTACTGGCGAATTACGAAAAAGTGCCGCAGGCTTTAATTGAAGCAGTTGTCTCGTCAAATGCAATGCGAAAAAATTTTATTGCAGAAGAAATTCTCAAGCTCAATCCAAAAGTTGTTGGATTTCATCGCTTAATCATGAAGAATGGTAGTGATAATTCTAGATCATCTGCTATCCAAGATATAATTAGAATAGTTAAAGAGAAAAATATTGAGATTGTTGTTTATGAGCCAACAATTACTGAGTGCACTGGGTTTGGTTTTAGATTGATAAAAGATATTAATGACTTTATTTTTCATTCAGATATTATAATTGCAAACAGACGATCTGTTGATTTAGCTGGGTGTGAAAATAAGGTGTTCACTCGAGATATTTTTAATCTGTCGTAATTTATTTTTGGAGAATTGTATAATGATTACAGAGAGTTTCATTAAGGAAAATACAAAGAGTGCTAGGCTAGAATTGGCAAAACATGGCTTTGTGATTTTCAACCGAGTATACGATGAAAATTTTATTGAAAAAGCGAAAGCTTTGTTTGAATTGCCGGAGAGTGATAATAAATCTGAATTGGTACATTTTGGTAGTGAAAAGCGCATCTGGGGAGCTGAACAAATAAGCTCGACTGTTGCGGATTTCATGAGTCAATCTGATGCATTTTTAAGCGCTATTTTAGAAAAAAAATACCTTTCATACACCATTATGGGTCAAAAAATTCAGCAAGTGGATAAGGAAATTGCACAAAATGCTAAGAGCCGCTGGCATATAGATTCTATGTCTTCTCAATACAAAATTTTTTGCTATCTCAGTGAGGCTGGAAGAGCAAATGGGGGGCTCGAATTTCTCCAGAGGGTCAATGGGGACTACAAGTGGCGTCTGGTATTCAAAAACCCTTCAATGTTCGCAAACTACAAAATGTTCTTCAATAAAACGCTTAGCCGACCCTATGAATGCTTAGATGCTGATTATATTGAACGCTTAAAGGCTAGTTATCCAGTTAAGACAGTCACGGTCCCGCCTGGAAGTATACTTGTAGCAAAAACCTCTTCGTTAATACATCGTGCGCGCCCATGTGAAAGTGGGCAACGGTATTCATTGACGTCATACTACAGGTAGCCCCACTAAATTAGTATTTACTAGAGACTTATATGCTACATTTAAATATAAGTTTATGTTGATAATCTTATACATAGCTAAGGCGGTGACGATTATTGTTTTTATGAGGGGTGAATATGAAAGATCATTAAAGTCGTTCGTCCAATAAAAATTTTTAATTTTGCTTTAAAGGAATTAGTATGAAATTTATTATTGCTAATATTTATGAGAAGTATGATTTTGATATAGATCATGGCCATGGCAGATTGGCAATCTTACATACTATTCAGATTAGAAACCTCAATAGTATAATCGCTTTTCGTTCAAGGTTGTGTATTCTATGACCCCCATATATAATAAACTTATTGAAACGTTTATTAGTTTCAGAACTGAGAGTGTTAAAAAATCTAATAATTACATTCTAAGGTTGTCATCTGAATTACTTACTGAAGATTGTAATAGCATTGATAAGTCAATAGACACCAAAATAAATGAAACCACCTACAATTATTCTGGGATTAGTCGATTTCTGATTAATATTTGCAAGCGTCTTTTTGTAAAACAAAATGCAGCCGCTGTTGTTTTTTCTGAGTTGAGAGATTTTAATGTTATATGCTTGGACTCAAGTAGAATGTTGCTCAATTTTGAGTCTGCGCATTCTATCAGGGATGATTTGGTTGGGCATATTGGAGCAATTACCCCCCGTGAAGATTATCGAATATTAGTAGAACACATACGTGAACAGCCACTTGTCATAATAGATACTTGTTCAACAGAAGGCATTGATGAGAGCGCACGATCTGAGCTCGCTAATGAATCTGTGTATCTGCTGGATAGTAACATAATTACAATTCGCTCTTTAACAAAAGTTTGGCTTAGCTGGGCCTTTATCGGGAAGGTGCTAGGTTTACCGCTTTCATATCGTAGGCATGGTATTCAAAAAATATATTCATTGTTGGTATTTTTTGGACTTCGCTCAGTATTACAAAGTAGCCTTAATTATAATGCCTACATGTTGACAAGTAATAGTTTTGTTGCGGAATGCTTTAGATTTTACGCTATCGCGGATGATAAATGTACTGGAGTCTGTGAATTTAGTCATGGAGTGAATAGTTTAATTGTCAATAATTATATAAAATCCATTCAGGACATTGAGATTAATTATTCAGATGAGATCAAGCTAAAATTTATTGAGCAGCTTCCCGGTGTTCCGATGTCGGGTGTGAAAAATAAGCACCTTAAGTTTGATAACGATTTAGGTGTTAATTTAGGACTTAATCGATTTTTTAGGCAATTTGATTTTAAGATTGATAATTTGACGGCGTTCCTAAGAGACAAAATGATTTCTAATTGTCCAGAAAAAAATTCACTGGATCGACAGTTATATATTGCGATTTTAGGGTACTCTGATTTTCAGAGTGATCATACAGAGTTGGCCTCCTTCATGATTGAGATTTTCTTGATTGATCAAGTTAAGGAGATATTGAGAAAACAGAAGATTAGTCATACTATTTTGTATTCATGTCATCCATCATCTGATTATCATAGTCTTCAAAGGGATGAGAGGATGAAAAGTCGCAGTGTTAACGTAGTGAGAGATACTTGGGCGTCTCATTTTTATTGTGATATTAGCATCGGTCTCTTTTCTGCCGCCACATATGAGGCAGAGTTTGTGGGCTCTAAGGGGTATCAACCGATGCTTCAATCTGACGGTTTACACAGCCAAGATTATTTAGATTGGATATCATGTCCCGCTAAACCAGGACGAGAAGGTGTAGTGGAATCTTTAGAACTTTTGTTGAAGTTATGTGGTCCTAGAAACGTTGAAGAGAGGCAGATGGTTATTAGTAAACGATTAGAAAGACTCGGCTGCATAGTTTAAAAGTGCACTTGTAATCCTATCTTGATAATAAAATTAGTCTTAAAAAAATGTAAATGAAGTTTGATCTAAATTATTTAATTTTCTTTTTTGCTAGAGTTATAGCGATAGCCATCAGGCCCCTGACTTTGATTTGTCTTGTTCAGATGGGATTTTCGACAGAAGCAGATAGCATTAGCCTCGTAGTGCTAATTATATCTAGCTTATTGATTTTTTATGGATTGCCAGCGCATCTAGATTTTTATAGGCAATATTTCTCACAAAATTCTAACACTGAGGATTCAGTTCCATTACTTCAGCTATATATTAATGGTATAATTGGCCATACTTTATTTATAACTCCGATCATATTTGTATTATTAATGAATACAGGATATACTGCATATTTCACAGTGTTGATCGGGTTGATTTTAATATTTGAAAAATTATTTGATGAAATATTAAGATATAAGTTGTTTGATAAGCAATATATTTTTTGGTCAGCCATCACATTGGCAAAGTTTATTGTTCCAATAGCCCTTTTTTTGGGTCATATTTGGATAAATGAAGGATCTGACGAAAACACTTATATAAATTATAATTTCTTCATTTACGCCAGCATTTTAGCGCTTTTATTAACCATTTACTATTGGAGTGGAGCGCTACAAGTAGTCAGCGTAATAACGCCAAGGTTGCTGGTTGGCTCTACCTATAATCACTGGAGAAGTAAGGTAAGTTCATTTATATACCTTACTATTTCTCCATTAGTTCTTACTTTTGATAAGTGGTATGTTTCCACTCAGAATTTAATTGGAGGGCTGTCGTCATTATTAATTATAAGTCAGATCGGGAGTTTAGTATTCTTTTTCAGTAGTATGATTTTTGTGCAAAACAGGAGGGCTAGACTAACAAACTTTAACATTAATATAAAAGAGCTTTTGCAAGGCTATAAAATGTTGAGTGCTATTATATTTTTTTTCATCACTTTAAATTTAGTTTTTTTTGTTTTCCCTTCTTTAAATTCGGGTGCAAATGTTGAACGTGTAGACGGCGTTGTGATTGCAGTGATTGGATATTTTTGTATTTTTTCACTAGGTGAGCCTGTCTTTGAGAACGTGTTTTGGAATGAGAGTAGCTTTAAATTAATAATGATTGATTTTCTTATCCTTATTTTTTGTACCATTTTAGGTTATGTAAAGCACCTTTATTCACCGTTGGTTAGTATTTCATGGTTAACTTTGGTTTTTTTTATAATCAAAATCAGTGTATATTTAGTGATGATTAATTTAAGACAGAAGAAACGAGTTGTTACAGGCTCTATGTTATGAAACCTTCGATTTTCTCGTTGCTTGCAGGGAAGTCATTTTTATTGTTGTTGTTGATGTCATATGGTGTACAGCATCTCCTGCATATTTTTTATTATTCTTTTTTTATTACTGAATATCGAGCCGTAGAGTCGCTGTCCTTTGCGCCACTTTCATTGGCACTAGTACTTCTTGGTTTAATGATATTGTTCGATAGATATCTACCGTCAATAAGGTTGAAAAAATTAGTAATTCAGCGAAATTTATTTTGGGTGATCGCAGTTGTGGTTTATATAATTCCCCTAACTTATGTAGGTATTTGGTTTTATAAAAATGCAACTATAGAATTTAGATATGTGGCTAGGTTGAGTGATTTTGGTAGTGTTGCTTATGTTTTAGGTATGCAACAATACATATTTAAGTTTCATATCTTTATAACTATCATTTCATTTATCAATAATAAAACGATGTCCAGATTTCAAAGATCACTTTTAATTTATTGTGCTTTTTTCTTTGGCCTTACAATTACGGGCACTCTGGACCTTATGTTCGTAATCATGGCACTACTCTTTGGGCTTTTTCCAGAATTATTCAAAAAAATTCTGAAGAGTAATAACTTATCATACTTCAAGACCTTTGTCGTTATATTTTTGATTTGTATTGTAATTTTTAGCATGGTGTTTTTCGGATTCGCCAATAAAGAAGGTTATGTGTCAGCTTTTACTCGATTCAGCACCACTTCCTATCAAATTCTAGGTATCGTTTTTGCCAGGGTTTCTAGTGGCTATGCTACCGTTGTTAGCCTCGACACACAGCTTGACTTTTGGAATATTAACGCTGGTGGTGTCATTGGGAGTTGGGATACATTATTATACAGGTTCAATATATTGTTTGGTATCGATCAAGAATTTAGAGATGTAACTAGATCCGTTGGCCGACTAAATTATGAAACGGTTTATAATGACTATCTTCCTCGAGCTGGAGCGTCTCCGGGGCCACTAGGCTCATTATATTACTTTCCGTTCATGCCGTTATCATTTCTATTTCATGCTCTTTTCTATCTTTTAATTCTAAGGTTAATTCAAAGTTTTATTGATTCAGACGTTGGCCAGTTAAACATATTTACTACCGGAATATTATGTCTCACGTTACTTCCATTTTTTAAAAATCCCTATGAGTACATGGAAATTATTGGACCTCCTACAGTATATATGATTTGTTTATTGTTAGCCTCAGTTATTAAAGTAAGGCAATTAAATTTTTATAACAGATCTGCTTGATCGAGGAGATTCTCTATGCCTGAAGTGTCAATAATATTGCCGAGTTTTAATTCAGAAAGCTTTATTGAGAAAACGTTAAGATCAATCACAAATCAAATTTTTTTGGACTGGGAGCTTATTGTCGTTGATGATTATTCCAGTGATGGCACTGTCGAGTTGGTAAAAAGATATATATCGCATGATTCCCGCATTAGGCTTCTTGAAAATAATTCTAATAGTGGGGCTGCAGTCACTCGAAATGTAGGTATTGCGTCAAGTAAAGGAAGGTATATTGCATTTATAGATTCAGATGATGAATGGGACAAGCGTAAATTACAAGTGCAGCTAAGGTATATGAAGGAGACTGGTGTAGCTTTCTGTTATACGCAGTATTCTATTCAAACTCCAAAAAAATGTAAAATTTTCATAGACGTCCCGGCTTGCTTAACTCGAAATGAGATTCTGAAGAATAATCGCATATGTACCTCCACTGTAATCATCGATACAAATGTCTTTGGGAGGATTGAGATGCCTTTAATTCGGCGGGGCCAAGATCTGGCATTCTGGTTGGTGCTCCTTAAAGTTTGTGGGCGAGCATATCGATGCGTTGATAGCCTCACGATATATACAAAAAGGGAAAATTCCCTTTCTTCTAATAAGTTTACCTCTGCTAAATGGGTTTGGCTTCTATATAGAGATATTGAGAAAATGTCGTTTTTTTCTGCGTGCTTTTACTTTATTAATTATGCTGTGAATGGTGTTATTAAACATTTTAAGGGATTAAAAATTGGAAACTCATAAAAATCTAGTTGTGTTCAATAGACGTATTGTCTCGGATAAGGAAGCTGTCGTAAACATAATGTCTCCTACGGCACAGTTTGGCCTAAATGTTTTTGAGGGTTTAAGAGGTTATTGGAACAAAAATGCCAAGAAACTTTACATATTTAGATTCTCCGATCATGTAGCTAGGCTTTTTGAGTCATGCAAGATCATCGGGATCACGACTAATTATTCTGAGTCTGAGATATGGCAACTGTTGGTTGAGTTGTTGGAGCAAAGTAACTATTCTGGAGATATTGCTCTTCGTCTTATTATTTATGTAGACGGTAAAGGAAGCTGGAGTTCCCTAGATAAAGGTGAATTGTTTATCTCGCCAATCGAAAAGCCACGAAAAGAGATATATGATTTACAGGGCCACTCTGCTTGTATTTCCACTTGGCAGCGCATTAGTGATAGATCAATGCCTCCTCGCGTTAAAACTGGCGCAAATTATGTTAGTGGTAGATATTCGCAGTTGGAGGCACAAAGATCAGGTTATGATGTCCCAATACTTCTAAACGCTGAAGGCTTGGTGGCTGAAGCTCCTGGTGCTTGCCTATTTATGATTCGTGGGGGGAAATTAGTTACACCCACATTACACTCTGTTCTGGAGAGCTTAACTCGACATACCCTGATGCAGCTTGCCACTGTTGATGGCTACGATGTAGTTGAAAGGCCTATTGAGAGAACTGAACTTTACGTGGCTGAAGAAATCTTTTTATGCGGATCCTCCGCTGAGGTAATGCCGATTGTATCAATTGACGGTGTTACCATTGGTGAAGGGAAAGTAGGTAAAATAACGTTAAAACTTCTTGAAATTTATAATAATGTGGCTAGTCATCACGATTCTAACTGCCCTTTTTCATCTTGGGTAACAGAGGTATAATGACTAGCAAACGGGGCTTTAATCAGATTTTTTGAGGCGTCGTAGTTTTAAATACAAAAACACTAATTTCATGCATTACTATGTGTATGTGCGACTTTTTAAATATGTATATTAGCGCTAAGCCTTTTAAGGTAATAATCGAGGTCATGTTTTTGCTGGGTACTGTTGTTTCATCAGCTGTAGCTTTAATAGAAACTAACTTGATTTGGCCTGATTTTTTGGCCACTGGAAATTTTTTTAAAGATCAACAAACAAATATATAACAATATGAGATATTAGGATGCACCTTAAAACTGTTAATTTATCACGAGAAAAAATAAATCAGATTTGCTCTAAATACGGTGACACTTTCTATGTGTTAGATGCTAAAGAGTTTGAGTTACGCTTCAAGGATTTGCTGAAAGAATTCAGAAATTATTATTCTAAAACCCAGATAGCATATTCATACAAAACAAATTACATACCAAGATTATGTGAACTTGTAGATGAATTAGGGGGATTTGCTGAAGTAGTTTCTGATATGGAATTTAAGCTAGCTAGAAAAGTGGGGGTTTCCGCTAAGAATATTTATTTTAATGGTCCTTATAAAACATATCGGTCAATCGAAGATCTACTTTTGGATGGAGGAGTCGTTAATGCAGACTCTCACATGGACTTGGATGCGATATTAAAACTAGCTCAAGAGCATTCAGAAAAAAACTTTCGAATAGGCGTTCGATGTAACTTTGATATAAGAGATGGCGTGGTTTCTAGATTTGGCTTTAATTTGGAAAATGGTGACTTATACAATGCGCTCGACCTATTACACGGCGCTGCAAATATTACTTTGGAAGTATTGCATTGCCATTTTGCCTCCAGAAGTCTGGAGGCTTGGGAAAATGCTACAAACGGAATGTTAAATTTAATCTCGGACTTCCATTCAAAGTTTAACTGTTGGCCAAAATCTGTAAGTCTAGGAGGCGGTTTATATGGACCAATGCATCCAAACCTGCGGGATCAGTTAAAAATTAATCCACCATCTTTTGCTGATTATGCTCTAACCGCTGCCAAACCCTTTGAAACTTTTTTTAAGCAGTATTCGCAAGAGGAAAGGCCAACCTTGATTATTGAGCCAGGAACAGCTGTTGTAGCAAATTCAATGAAATTTTTTGCGAAAGTTGTCAACATTAAAGAAGTTGGTTCGAAAAACATTGCAACGGTCTCCGGAAGTCACTTCAATACCAATCCGACATCAAGTTCCATAAGCTTACCCATGTCCGTCGTCTCTATGTCCGAAGACACTTATATTCAAGAATACTCCGATATAGATATTGCTGGCTATACCTGTATTGAGGGTGATTATCTATTTCGAGGTCATTCGGGTAACCTATCTGTGGGTGATTTTGTCGTTTTTGAGTCTGCTGGTTCATATTCTGTTGTGATGAAGCCGCCTTTTATATTACCGCAGGTTCCAATAATAGAGTTAGATGAAGATAACGAGATCCGTATTATCAAGCGACAGGAGAGTTTCGATGATATATTCCAGACGTATCAAATTAACACAAAATAGTTTATGTAATAGATTGTTGTTTAGATTTTGTCGGAATACCCAGAAAGTATAGAGATGGAAATTGAGTGTGTAAGTAAGTTCAGTACAGCTTATTGATTGACGCTCTAAGCATTGCATAAGCGATAAGAATTTGTACCATCTGCTTTTTGTTTTACTTTTTGTACAATTTTCTTAAGAAAAAAATTTCTAACTATGGCCTAGAGTAAAATATGAAAAATAAGAAACCTATAAATTTAAAAATAAGAATTTTACAAATAAATGACATAACTGATGCCTACATTAAATGGTATTCTAATGATTCTGTGGTAAAGTTCTCTGAAAATCAATATGGCAAATTTACGTATGAAGGTCAGTGTGCATACATAAATGCATGTCTATTGGACTCTAACACTGATTTGTATGGAATTTTTGATGGGGATCTACATGTAGGAAATATTGAAATTAGAGGCTTAGAGTCGATCCATAAGTGTGCCAGTGTCAGCTATGTTGTTGGTAATATTTCCTATTTGTGTAGGGGAGTTGGTACGTTTGCAGTCTCATCGGTGGTTAGGCTTGCACAAAAAAAATATAAACTAAACAAATTGATAGCTGGCTTGGCTGAGGGTAACATTGGAAGTAAAAAAGTACTCGAAAGAAATAATTTTGTTCTAGAGGGGCGTCGAAAAAAGCATTTATTCTTTAATGGTGAGTATCATACTCAATTAGATTACGGCCTTATTTTAGGTGAGTAATTTGTGGATTTTATTTCAAAATAACTCGAATTTGATTGTGCAAATACACAATTTTAAGAGTACTAAGTCTGTAAAAAGATTATTATGATTAGTGAGTTGTTTAAAACACTTAATACAAAACTAAAAGTTAGCTTTATCGTGACGTTGTAAAAATCTTTTAAGCTGTATTCTTACCACTCCTCTCAAAATGCCCTTGTTAAATACCGCCATTGCGATTTGCTTTCTACGAGGAATTTTTTGTGATGTATCAGCGCGATGTGTATTTTATTTTGGTGGAGTGCCCTGCCAATATTACACCTTTAAATTATCTCTGGTGTAGCTCATGTGTGGTTTGTTTTCGTTTTCAAGGCTGTGAATGTATATTAGCTGAATAGGTATTTATAAATTTTTACAACATAACTAAATAAGATGGAAGAACTTAGGGAAGTTTTATATATGAAGAAAATAAAGCCTGATCTAATAAGTAAAAATTACAAAACACTTTGTAACTATTTTTCTAAAATGCTTTTTAAAAGAAAATTGTTGATTTTTTTATGTTCAGTACTCCTGTTATGGTCAGTACTCGATCAATTTTCTTCTAGTAAAAATTCTAATTTAAGGGTTAACAGTGTACCGTCTGATTCCTATGGTGCAACTCTAGTGTCAACAATTGGTAGTAATCGAGCAACGGGATACCGACAATCCAACAAAATTCTAGAGTTTGAAAATGGCTATTTGATTACGTATCTTGAATCGGACGGGTCCAATGTTGATGTTATACTCGAGCACTACGACTATATGGAGAATCTGTTAAGTCGCGTTAATATTGGAAAAGCAGACAACAATCATGGGGGGGCTGCAATTGCTATTGATAGAGCTGGGTACCTTCATATTTTATATGGACCCCATGGGACACCAATGCGATATCGGAGAAGCAAAGAGCCAAATCAATATACTAAGTTCACTAACGAGATTGAGTTTGGTGAAGCTCTAACTTATCCGAGTATATTAATAAATAAAAATAATGAGCTTATTATCGCAGCTAGGGGGGGTACTGGTAGTCAACGTAGAGCAGGTTCTATAGAGATTTGGAAAAAAAGTTATGATACACAATTTATAAGAGTATCTACTCCTGTTGTAAATAGAGAGAAGGGCTATGCAGCATTTAATCCATCAATTGCTGTTGACTCACAGGATCAAATACACATGCTTGCATTAGTTCATGAGGGCACAAATGATGTGGGCTATGGACTCTATCAGGCTCTAATTTATCTAGTGAGTAAGGATGGAGGTTACACCTGGGAAAATTCAAAAGGTAAAAAATTAGAGTCGTTCGCAAATGTAGAGGAAATTGGCCCATTTTATGAAGGTGGGTTGAGTTCAAACGTTGTTGTAAATTCGGGTGTTGTCGCCATTTCGCCTTCGGACACTGTTTTAGTTAATTTTAGTACTCAGGCGAGCAATGATCTTGTGAGTGATTTTTATGTAGGCATGCTAACAGATTCCAATTGGGAATTAATCCGAGTTGGTAATGATAAGGGAATATTTGACGATCGTTATATAATATCTGACCCTGGTGTTATAGTGGCCACAGAGGATGGCAATGTATCCTTTGCATTAGGTATGCAAGATATTTCATTAGAAGATATAGATCCATGGGTGGGAGTAAGTTGGGGACACCCCACAAACTTTATTGTTCACGGTACTCTTGACCTTACATCTGGCGAAACAACTGCTAAAATGCTTCAGCCGAGTTCTATACTTGGTCCTTATTGGTTGCCTAATATTGGCAGGACCTCAACATGGGGATTAGAAACCAAAAAACCAAAACGAATAATATTCACGCATGGAGACCCAAATGGTGGTTATTTTGCAGGATTTCGTAATGTCTATGTTTCGGATTTAAATTAAATGAAATATAACCAATCGCACAAAGAAACTATAAATCTTCTATATATTACAAACGACGTTATTGTAGCTAAAGCTGCGGATGCTGCGGGGGTTGATGAAATATTTATTGATCTCGAAATTTATGGAAAGGTTGATAGACAATTTGAAAGAAATACTGTTATTTCTCGACATAAAATAGAGGATATTCCAATAATTAAATCGGGAGTATCGTTTGCATCTATACTTGTCAGGTGCAATCCTGTTGGCCGTTGGACTGCGAATGAAATAGATAAAATTATTACTGCTGGCGCTGACACTGTGATGCTTCCCTTTTTTAAAAATGAAAAGGAAGTGAAGCATTTTATGGATTGTGTAGCAGGACGTGCAAGGACCTGCTTGTTAGTTGAGACTATAGAGTCATTGGAAAATCTGGATCGAATTTTGTCAGTTGAAGGTGTTGATAGAATACACATAGGGCTTAATGACCTGCACATTGCCTTTAAAAGCTCGTTTATGTTCGAGCCTTTTATCAACGGTAAAATTGAAAAAGCTTGCAATATTGCACGTCAGTATGGCGTTGATTTTGGCATAGGTGGCATTGCGAACATTGGATCTAGTCTTAAACCGAGTCCCGAATGTTTGTTAGCTGAACATATGAGGTTAGGTTCTAGCTCGGTTATTCTTTCTCGAAGTTTTTTGGATATAAACGACACATCAGATTCTGATAATAAATTTTCTGTGTTTATGGAAAGGGTAAGTGCTATTAGGGAGTTCGAAGCTAAGTTGAAAACGTGGGGAAAAGATATGTTTATCGAGAATAGGTCGATTTTGATTCAAGACATAAAAAAAATAGTGCGAGATATTAATCAATGAGTCAATTTTCGATGAGAGTATTTGATATTGTTTCAGCTACCCTTGGTATAGCTTTGCTATCTCCTTTTCTGTTAATTATTTCCCTGATATTAAAGTTTTCAGGCGAGGGAGAAATTTTCTATAAGCAGGTGCGCATCGGTAGGTGTAGGAAACCGTTTTTTATATACAAATTTGCAACTATGGTTAAAGACAGTCCAATGATCGGTTCCGGAGAGTTAACAGAATACAATGATGCTCGGGTGCTTCCAGTTGGTAAGTTTTTAAGAAAATCCAAGCTCAATGAGCTGCCTCAGCTTTTTAATGTCTTCAAAGGCGATATGAGCTTAATTGGACCTCGACCACAGACACAAAGATATTTTAATTTGTTCTCTAAAGAATCTAGTGCACTTATAGTTCAGGTCAGGCCTGGTTTAACTGGCATAGCTTCCCTTTTATTCCGTGATGAAGAAGAAATATTCAGGAAATCAGACAACTCTATTTTGTTGGATGATACTGTGATCACCCCATATAAGGGAGAGCTTGAGGAATGGTATATTCTAAATCAATCATTTATTTTATATTTGAAGATTCTATTTTTAACAATATTTTCTGTGGTTTTGCCAAGATACATTCAACCTGAGAATTATTTTTATGGTTTGCCAGAAATGCCCTTGGAGTTGAGTAAGATAATTAACACAAAGAAAACCTTTTATAAAGAAATCAAATGAATATTTTATCTATTATTGGAAGAAATAATGAATTATTTAATGAAGATATTCGAAATCTTAAAGAGAGATTATCATCGATTGTATCCTCAAGTAATTTTCTCGTAATCGGTGGAGCAGGTTCCATTGGGCAAGCTGTTACTAAAGAAATCTTTAAGCGCAGCCCATCAAAACTTCATGTTGTGGATATTAGTGAAAACAATCTGGTTGAACTTGTTAGAGATATTCGAAGTACAATTGGTTACATAGAAGGTGATTTCAGGACATTTGCTATTGATTGTGGGGGTCCAGAGTTTGAGGCTCTGATAGCGAATGAGGGGCCATATGACTATGTATTTAATCTTTCGGCCTTAAAACACGTCCGTAGTGAAAAGGATCCATTTACTTTAATGCGTATGCTGATGGTAAATATTTTTAATACTATTAAAACATTTAGGCTTGCTCGTGATCATGGTGCTAAAAAGTATTTTTGTGTTTCCACTGATAAGGCAGCAAACCCAGTAAATATGATGGGTGCCAGTAAACGGATTATGGAAATGTTCATGATGCGTGAAAGTAAAACAATGTCTATTTCCATGGCGCGTTTCGCAAATGTGGCATTCTCTGATGGTTCTCTGTTGCATGGTTTCAATCAACGCTTTGCCAAACGCCAACCTTTTTCTGCTCCAAATGATGTTCGTCGCTATTTTGTAACGCCACAAGAGTCGGGTGAGCTTTGTCTTATGTCGGGGCTACTTGGTGAAAACAGAGATATATTTTTCCCAAAGTTAAGCGAGCTTCTTCATCTCATTACATTTGCTGATATTGCTGAGAGCTATTTGCGTCAAATGGGTTATGAGCCCTTTCACTGTGCTAGTGAAGAGGAGGCTCGCGATCGAGCTGCAGAACTAATCGCAAAGAAGCTATGGCCCTGCTATTTTTTTTCCAGTGATACAACAGGTGAGAAGGATTTCGAGGAATTTTTTACCGATATGGAAGACCTAGATATGAATCAATTCCATGGAATAGGCGTCATAAAAAACCAGCCTATCTATAACGGCCTAAAATTAGATGACTTCGATTCTAAAGTAAAGGACCTTAGAGAGAAAGGGGCTTGGGATAAAGTAGACATCTTGGGATTATTTTTTGATTTATTGCCTGAATTTGGACATAAAGAAACAGGTAAATATCTTGATGAGAAGATGTAATGTTAATTAGAATTTTTGACGTATTATTCTCGGCAATAGCGCTTATTGTTCTCTCGCCATTGCTTTTTCCCATCATGTTGTTACTCAAACTTTCAGGGGAGGGAGAGGTTTTTTTTCTCCAAAATCGTGTTGGTAAAAATAGAGAAACATTTAAGCTCTATAAGTTTGCAACAATGTTGAAAAATAGTCCTAATATTGGCGCAGGAACGATAACCTTACACAAGGACCCTCGGATTTTACCTTTCGGTGGGTGGTTGCGTCACACGAAGATCAATGAGCTACCTCAGCTGATAAATATTTTCAGAGGAGATATGAGCGTCATTGGACCAAGACCCCAGACTCAACGATGTTTTGATGCGTTCCCAGTTTTGGCACAAAAAGAGATAGTTAAAGCTAGGCCTGGATTGTCAGGTTTAGGGTCCATTATTTTTAGAAATGAAGAACAAATGATGTGTGTAAATAATGATCCAGATAAGTTTTATGATGACGTGGTAATGCCATACAAAGGTCTTTTGGAGCAGTGGTATGTGTCTAACCAAACCATTTGGACTTATTTTATTTTGATTGGGCTTACAGTTTGGGTGACAGTTTCTTCAAGATCTGGCGTAGTCTGGAAGGTACTAAAAAATGTGCCTCAGCCCCCTCAAGAGTTAAGAAAATGGATGTGACTAGGGACCTAAATAGCCAAGAATAACCTGAGTGTTTTACCTATGGAGACCGAGTGATAGTAGCATTTAAAAACAGGTATTGGGTGTGCTAAATATTATCGACTTGTGTATTAATAATTAATTTTTTTTAAAGGGACTAATATGGATTTTCGTGTTCGAAATAAAATAAATAGAATTCTGAGTTATGGTTCTTTTTTCAAGTTCTTTAATATTGGTAAAAGTTTAGTCAGTAGTTCCCAGGACTATAAGGCCGGCGAAGTAGATGAGTTTCACAAAAAAAATGCACTTCAATTCGATGCTCAATCATGCATTGAATTTGGTGCAGGACGTAGTTTGGGCCAAAATTTATTTTTGTCTAATGTCTTAGAGCGGCAATATTTGTATGACATTGATAATTTGCTTATCATGAAAATGGTAAACGCTTACGCTTGTCAATTTACCGAAGTATTTGAAAAGGGAAAAGAGAAAGTGAAAAAAGTGGAAGACCTACTCAAAGTAGGTATTCACTACTATGCACCATTTGATGTACGTAATGATAAGACAACTAAAGATATCGATTTTTTCATATCTACCTCTACTCTAGAACACATACCGGAAAAAGATATTAAGCCATTACTGTTGCATATCAAAGGTATGCTGAGGGAAGGTGGGAGATTATCTTTGCACATTGATTATTCAGATCATTTCAGCCATTCGGATCCTGCCATAGGGCGTAATAACTTCTTACAGTTTTCTGATCAGGAATGGTCGTATTATAATACAAAGGTTTGTTATCAAAACCGTTTAAGGCATATGCACTATAAGAGAATTTTTGTAGATTGTGGCTTTAAAATTATTTTTGAAGAGGCAAAGGTTTATGACGTGGCTCCTATGACCATTAATTGGTCACTAATGACAGGGAATGAAACAGATTTGGCAACAACTGGACGTTGGCTTTTGGAAAAGTAATATCTTATTCAAACAGGATATGTGTAGATAAACAGCTGTTTGTATAATCAAATAAAACTTTTCATTTTATGATTTAAAAGTTACTAATTAATTAATGTAAAAATTGAATTTATACTCATGAACCAAAATAATGAATTAAATGATGAAATTGGATTAAAGGATTTATTCTTTATATTTTGGAAGGGTAAGGTTTTTATAATCCTTTCTACGATTATAAGTGTTTTTCTTGCGTCCTTTTACCTTCAATCGGCAGTAAGAAAATATACTGTAGAATATAACTTAAAACCTGTTGGTGAAGTAAAAAGTAGGCCATCATTAAATGGATTGGGTGGTTTTGCATCAATTGCGGGCATTCAATTGCCTACTGTATCAAATAATGATTTTAATATATTTAAAGAACTAATAACATCAGTAGAAGTTACAGAAATGATGTTTGAAAATCAAGAAATGATCAAAAATATATTTATATCTGAATGGGATGACGAGCTTAATAATTTTTCAAGGCCACCGAGAAGTAAAATTCAGATTTTTGTTAGTGAGGTTAAAAAATTATTAACTGGTAATAAAATAAATTATATACCTCCTAATCCAAGGATACTAGCTGAGTTTATTGAGCAAAATATTAAGATAAGCGAAGATAAAATGACTGGTTTTTTAAAACTAAGAAGTGAATCATCAAAGCCAAAATTGATGCTATCACTTATGATAGAGGCAACCAAAGCGAGTGATGAAATTATGAGGCAGCGTTATGTTGATTTTTCGACAGAGCCGTTAGCTTTTTATAAAGAAAAGATTAGTACTGCACGTTCTCGGGAGCACCGAGAAGCTTTAGCAGAACTTATAAGTAAAGAAGAGCAAAAGCTAATGCTTGCATCGCAGGGAAAATATTTTATTGCTGGGCCATATAAAGATCCTTTAATAAGTTTATATCCAACTGCACCAAATTCTAGATTAATTTTAATACTTTCACTAGTACTAGGATTGTTTATTGGGGCCGCTCTCGTATTAATGCGACATTCAATTAAGAAAGATAATTAATGAATATTATATTTAGAAATTTATCTATTTGTATTCTATTAACCCTGGGGCAACCAAGTTTTGCTCAATCAATTAATGATGCAAACCTTCAAAAACTGTTGATCGAAAATCCATCAATAGTAAATAATCTTTCAAAACAAGACGAAACCACTATTAATCAAAAGCTGATGTCTGAAAATCAAGATGTAGCAAATACAGATAAAAATCTTCAGATAGATCTATCCCAAGCAAGTGGCCAAAAAAAAGTAAATGTAAAATCTATGCTTATGAGATATTTTTTTGCTCTTAGTGGAGAAGATTTAAATATTTATGGATCAAATGAATTTAACCAGCCACAAGATGAGGGGTTGCTTTTTTTTAATACTATAGGAAAAGACTATCAATTGGCTCCTGGGGATACAATTCAGATTACAATTACTGGATTGAGCCCATCTAACAAAAATTATCAAGTTATGAATGATGGAACTATTACGCTTGAAAATGTATATCCTTTAAACGTTAATAACTTGAACTTAAATCAAGTCAGTAAATTAGTTCTTGATAAAATTTCATTTGATGACGCATCCGCTGAAGTCTTTGTTAGGTTAAATAATGCTAGATTGGTAACAGTGCAGATTTCTGGTAATGTAAAATCTCCAAGAACTATTGCAGTACCCGCGTATACACCACTGAGTAGAGTTTTTGCATATTCGGGAGGTGTTTCTGATAGTGGTTCACTGCGCAACATTTCACTAAGTCAAATTGGCGAGGCAACACAAACAGTAGATTTTTATAGTTTTTTACAAAATCCATCATCAACATTAGACCCGCTAATAAAAAATGGTGCACGCATATTTGTTCCATTTAAGGGACCTACAGTTGCAGTAACAGGATTTGTAAACAACCCTGGAATATATGAATTACCAAATGATAAATCTGAAATATCAATAAAAAATTTATTGAGCATTACTGGAACTTCCTTCTTGCCTTCTGGAGCTGAATTAAAAGTATCTTATTTTGACGCAAGTGGACAAATAGCAACACGTTTGGCAGCTAAAAATGAAAAACTTAAAGAAGGTGAAGCACTCCAGATAGGCTTTATTGAAACGCGTGATTTAAATATATCTAAGATCTATGGGGCTGTATTGAAAGACTATGAAATAAAATCCAACACACCATTAAGTTTAGGTGAAGTCATAAAAGATGGTGCAGTATTGAATTTAGATGCATACAAGCCGTTTGCATTAATTGTTGGAAAAGAAGTTCAGGCTATAAATCTAGATGAAGCTTTAGAGGATGACAGTATTACCTTACCTGTTGGATCGGATTTGCGATTATTTACAAAAGAGGAATATCTAGAATTGGTTACTTCAGACCCTAATAAATCTCATGATCCTCTTATTTCTCAAGTTGTTGCTTCAAATATTGCAGAAATTTATCTTGATGGAAAAAGAATTGCGTATGTTCCCGTTAATCAAGACAAAGAGCTCTATGAGAATATAAAAGATTTTTATACTCCAAGTTCAAAAACTGTGTATAATTTAGCTCTGAAAGAGAACGTTGAAGGAGTTGAAGCATTTGACCTCAGCTTAGCAATGTATCAACCCACCTACCAAAATTATCACCATGTAAAATTGAAAAAAGGAGACAGATTATTTATTTTTGAAAATAAATTTTTTAATGACCTCATTCTAGAGCAGGAAGATAATGCCTATTATGATAAAGTTGAAATAGAAGAAGCAGATAATTCTGATACAGAAAATTTAGACATAGAAACATTAAAATATAGACAGATATTAAAAGATAAAAATCTAGAATATTCTGAATATGTGAATTACATGCGAAAAATACTTCAAAAATCAAATATTGTAAGAATTAATCTAGACAGGGAATTATTTTCTATTTTACCGTTTGCAGAAGGCATGACCTCTTCTGATATTGTTAATAATATTAGAGGTAGGATACCTGACCTCGCTAATGAGTTTGTGATTATTAAAGATAGAGATATGAATTCAAATCCACGAATTAAAAATTTGAATTATGAATTCGAAATTAAAAAAAACCAAGACATTACTTTAATCACTAAAAGTACTTATCGCCAAATAATAAATGATTACGACGCATTAGTTAGCACACCTTTAATAAGCGATATAAAGGAAAGTAATGCAGTGAGAGTCTATAATGATGATAAATTACGTTTAATTTTAGCTCCAAAAAATGCTGTTTCAAATTATAAAATATTCGATCAAATAACTGATACAGACGGATTTTATAAATTATATATTGGTCTAAGTAGCAAACGAAATACTGACAACGTCTGGACTTTAAATTCTTATGATGCTCCAACGTTTTTTTCTAAAACACAAAATATAATCCTAGATGCTTCAAATGAGGTCTATTTTTTCTCTGAGCAATACGTAAGAGAAAAATTCGTAGATAGTCTTGATAGAAAAAAACTTCTTAAAGATGAGAGCGATAGACTTATTAAAGACAATGGAAGTGTTGAAATTGAAGACGAAAAAACTAAATCTAATAGTCTAAATCAAATTAATTCCGAAATTATAAAAAATAAAAATAAAGACTTAGAACAACGAAAACAGAATAATAAAAACTCAGATTTTGTAACTAAATCTATGGAATCAAACCTTCGATTTATTTCTGGTTCAATTATGTATCCTGGATCATACCCAGTAGCCAAAATGATAAGATTAAAAGATTTAGTGGAAGTTGCAGGATTGATAAGTTCAAAGGCATCTTCAAGTGTTATTGTTTCAAAATCTTTAAATGAAAATGATATATTAATTAAACCAATTCCCATTATTCATAAACTAAATAGTTTGATGGAGAATGAAACTGTTCTTTCTGGTGAATATTATGTTAATGTACCAAAAGCAATAAACACAGCAGTAAATGGATTTATTAATTTATCAGGAGAATTTTTGAAACCTGGTGATTACGCTTTTTCAAATTCAGAGAGTCTAGCAGACATAATACAACAAGCTGGAGGTCTATCTAACACAGCTTACCCTTTAGGTGCCGTTCTTGAGAGAGAAACAATCAAGGCCCAAGAAAAAGTATCTAATAACATCTTAGCAGCCCAATTAGAGGCATCAGTACTTACTTTGGCACAATCTGATATTCAAGGGGTTGGTGAGCAAATAAAAGCTGTTTTAGGTTTTGCTCAACAATTAAGAGATTTGCCAACTACAGGCAGAATGACGATAAATATAATGGACGATAATAATAATTTTTATTTACAAGATGGCGATAAATTGATGCTCCCAAAGAGACCATCACATGTATCTGTTATCGGTGCGGTTCAAAGAACTACTATTGCGAATTATGATAAAAATAAAACTTATAAAGATTACATATTTTCTGCTGGTGGTTTAACCAAAATGGCAGATGCTCGAAATGCATATTTGCTATTACCAAATGGAGAAAGTCGTTTATTAGATAAAAATACAGTTATTCCAGTTGGATCAGTGGTTATTGTTCCACCTAAAATAGATAAATTGTCTGCATTAGGATTAACAGATATTGTTTCAAGAGTTCTAGGTAATATTGCGACATCAATTCTAGCCATAAATAATGTTATTGAGTAAATTTATAAGGTATTATAAATTAATAATATTTATGCTGATACCAATATCTGTGCAGGCTGATGAAAGTAATCATGTTATTATTGGTTTTAATGACACAATCATAAATGAAATAGATGATTTTTTTTCAGCACGACCTACAAAAAAAAATGTAATTTGGGCTCCAAAAGTCAAAGGTAAAAGTCGATATACTTTTTCTGTTCTAAAGAATGCCTATTTAATATCAAAAAACCATAATGATGCATCTGATCTTTTTTATTTAAGCGAACAAACTGACAGTGGGCTTAAATTTGAGTCAAATAAATCAAAAAACATAGATATAGTTATATCAGAAAATAATTCAAACCTGATTTTAAGCCAAAGTATTTTATCTAATATCAATGCAGGATTATTTTTAAAAAACAAAGAAAAAATATCTTTTGGAGTAAACTTAAATAAAGACGTTATTATATCAAAAAATGCCCTTGGTAACTTTGGTGTTGAACAGGCTAAGGATGAATATACCGTGTTCAATGCAAAATTTGCTAAACTTTCTAGCAATGAAAACTCAGAGCTTTATGGAAATATAAATCATAAATATAAGTCAGCTCATATAAATGTGGGTATTGGTAATACTTGGTTTGATATAGCAAACCAATTTGATCTAACTTTAGGTATCAATGAGCAGGGCAAAAAAGTAGAATCAGAAGTTTATGCTACATTTGGAGATGAAAATATGCAATTTCAGGTGGGTTTGAATCAAATAAAAAATAAATCTAACATGAATATGTTTTTTAATCTGAAATTTGAAAATAATCTTAATATGAGAAATTTTGGATCAAATGTAATATTAACTTCAAAAGAAAGTATTTTTGGTTTAAAAAAATTAAGTTTGAAGAGTTTTAGGAAAAAAACCTTAGACATACTTTGGAAAAAATACATGAAATATAATTAACTTGTTATATCATTATGATATAGTATACTTTTATCTTAAATAGAGGTTGCTTATGAATATTTCTAATCCTACATTTGGTAATAAAGTGTTTTGGTTCAACAAACGTTTGTTTGATATAATCTTGTGCTTGTTATTAATTCCGTTACTTTTTATTGTTGCGATAATTATAGTATTTTTTAACTATTTTTATAACCCAGGAAGTTTATTTTTTATTCAGGAACGTATGGGTAAAAACTGTTGTGTTTTTATTGCAGTTAAATTTCGTACTATGCTGTCTGTTAAGGAAATTACTAGAAAATATGATGATCCGATTGAAACTGATAGAATTACATCTTTTGGTAAAATTTTACGTAAAAGCCGAATTGATGAATTGCCTCAAATTTTGAATGTTTTAAAAGGCGATATGAGCTTGATTGGGCCAAGGCCAGACTACTACATTCATGCTTTAGAATGTTTGAAAAACGTTAACGGATATCGAGAACGGCATATTATTCGCCCTGGTATTACTGGCCTATCACAAATTAGATTAGGCTATGCTGAAGGTTTGGATGCAATTGAAAAAAAAGTATCAGTTGATAATTACTACATACAGAATGTAAATTATATTATCGAATTAAAGATTATTGGTAATACAATAATCACCATATTAAGAGGTTTGGGTAAATAAAGCGCTAGTATATCCTATATACACACTCTTTTATTAGGCATGAGAAATAATTAAAATTCTACTGACGTAAATAGGCTAAATATTATACCGTTTGATATATTAGCTTTATCTAAAATCATATTTTGATAACCAATACTTCCACCTAAATCAAAACCATCTTTTTCCCAATGAATTCCCAGTGTTGTTATCGTTCCCAAACTACGTTTTGATGATAAACGATGCTGCGAATAATTTTTATCATTGATGTTAAGGAACTTTGTTGAATAATTGATGCTTAAATTATTATTTAATTGAGACTGTCCAAAAAACTCTAAAGAAGTACCCTCAGTATCTATTGGTACACCCAACACAGTGTCATAATTGATATAATCATAAACACCATTATTATACATAGTGTTTGGCCCACAGTATCCATGTTCGCTTGTTTTTACTCGCGTATCAATAGCTTCAATTGACACAGTAGTGGGAAATTTCATTTTGGGGGCTATCAGTTCAAGGCCGGCCATCCACGCAAAACATGAAGGTAAATTACCAGCCTCGTCCTCGCCTATTGCTTGACTATAAAAGCGATAGGTATTTTTGTTTAAAGGTACTGAATATGATAACCCAAAACCTGCCAACCTATTTACACTGGCATTTTTGCCTTTATTAGTATCGAAGAAAAAAGCTTCGATATCAGTTGAATACAATTTATCGTTTTGATCTCCCCATTGTGCTATTTGTAGAATTTCAAAGTTTAAATTTTCATGTGGGTTAATTACAACTCTTGCGCCAGATAGCATTGAATTTTTACCATTGTACGAGTTTTTAGTAGAGCCATTAATAAGTTCAACTGACCAATTTGCTTTTTCAGGCAACCAGTTCGTATTAAACCTGTTTTCTAGCTTCAGAGAAAGAGCTTCTAGTGGCCTACTATTTGAGGATAAAATAAGAGATGATTTTTCTGAAAAAGACCAGATACGGTCAACCTTGCCAATACTTAAGTTTGCTATTCCTTTCTCATAATTAATATATGAGTTATCAAAGCTAAGCTTATCATGATCATTAAAATTAAAAGACAATTTTGATGATAAAGTTCTTTTTGAATATTTCAGATTGAAATTAACATTACTTTTATTTTGGGTTCTTAAATTATTGTAAATTCCTAAGACATTCCCTGAATTAAAAGCAGTGCCAACACTCATATTAAGATTATTATTCTGGGAAAACAAAGGGTGTGTATTCAAGAGTGTTGCAAAAGAAAATATAAGAAAAAATTTATACATAGTTATACCTTAAATAAGAAATTTTATCTTATAATGATATTAATTTATTATCTATAGATAATTTATGGTGACCCTGGGTGGATTCGAACCACCAACCTGCCCCTTAGGAGAACAATAGTCTATCTGATTTATATTTAAAATCAATAAGTTACAGACACCCTTTTAAATTTGTACACGATTTGTATATATTTAAGTATAGAATTCATGTCTGAAAAATACTTTTTGTAGTAAAATTAACCAAGTTTATGATACTAATTCTAGTAGGTATTAATACTTAAAAACATTACCTAATTGTCTAGCATCTGAAGCGATACCTTCTAAAACTGAACCTGTGCCGTTTAGTGTTCCATTAACTGTTCCACAGGAACAAAGTATACAATTTAAGATTAACACAATTAGTAATTTTATTTTCATATTACACCTTCAACAAATCGACTGTTTATAAGATTAATTTATAAAATCTATTTTATTATATCAAACTATATTTCTGCAAACATACTCTTGAAATAGAGCGAATACTATCCAAATTTTACATCTTATTTTTGTACACGATTTGTACATAGTATTTTAGGTGTTTTTTGAGGGCTATGTATTTTTGTAAAACCTGTAATGTATTGTAATTGTTGGATTTATTTGGTGACCCTGGGTGGATTCGAACCACCAACCTGCCCCTTAGGAGGGGGCTGCTCTATCCAGTTGAGCCACAGAGCCACAAAACGTTTATAGCCAACTATACTTGACTAAGCAACGTTAAAACAAAAAATCATAATTCATTAAGCTAAAAAAGTGGTACTAAGTTCAAGCAAAAACTGGTACGAAAGCTTATGAATCATGATTATCCCTACTTAACCAAGTCTCCAAAGACAGGAATATACGGTTATCGACGAGATATACCGAAGGATTTGAGGCGCTTATTTGGTGGAAAATCTACGTTAAAGAAGTCATTCAAGACTAAAAATAGTGCCGTTGCACAAGTAGAACTAAAGCGGATGAATGATTACTACGATGACATGGTGAAGACATCTGGATTGACTATGAAAGCTCATAACCAAGATGACCGTAGGATAATCAAATCAGTTATAGAGAAGCTTACACAAGAGGATATGTTACCTGAAAATTTACCAAAGTTAGATTACTTATCAAAAGACAGTGAATACAACGAAGCGTTTAAGAGCATAACAACTGCTGCATTAGCAAAGGTAAAGTTAGACACAGGTAAAATAGATGTTGCTGAATATACAAAGCAATTAGTTAGCATACAGAATACTAATGTGTGGAAGTTAAAAGAATTTTCAGCAAAGAGAGATTTCTTAAAAGATGAACTACATAGAAAATATAGAGATGTAGACGCTTCAAATGCAGAAAGTCTCAACCCAAATATAGATTGTGATGCAGATGATTATGTAATGCCTCAACTAGAATGGGATGAAAGAGATCCTGAAGTAATTGAGTATAGAGTAATGTGTGGTCAGCCCATTAGATTGGTAGCTACTTGGGGATTGGCAGTAGAAAACTACATCAACAGATATGGTGATGAGTTACGAAATCCAGAGCAACTGATAAAACATACAAAAGCTATAAGAAGTATGTGTGAAGCATTTGGAGCTACGTTGCCAAACAGAATGGATACTGAACTAAACAGTATCGAGGACTATGATGTTAGAAACTTTGCTGAAACAAAATGGCCTGTAGCATCAACGAGGTTAAGAAACCTAGGAGTTATGAGGGCTGTGTGGAACTCGTGGAACAGGTATAACCCACGACAGAAAGCAGAGTTTGATCCATTTGTAGAGTTAATAAAAACAGCACGAAAAAATACTGAGATAACCAAGAAAGAGCGAAGATCTTTTACTGTTGAAGAATACAAACTGTTTATGGAATCCTTGGAGGCAGAGAGTTCATCAGAGATAAGATTAATTTCTAGGTTAATGGCATATTGTGGTGCGCCGACTATTGAGGTTGCCAAGCTACAAACGAGAGATCTTAAGCTTAATGCAAAGACACCCTATTTTATTTGTAGAAGCACGGTAGATAGCATTACAGGTAAACCAAGAATTGATAGGGCTATTCCTTTAGTTGGCAGTATCCTTAATGAATTCCGTAACTACATTGATAGTGAACACGATGGAGGAAAGAGAGTATTCCCCAAGTTTGGATATGGAACACATTCGTCATCAGATCGTTCTAAAGCAATCAAGAAACACATTACAAACCTTCACCCTTCAGGTGATAGGGAATTAGTTCCTTATTCGTTTAGGCATACATTTAGAGATAAGTGTAGAGCTGTTAAGCAACTATCACCTGCTACCGCTACTTATATCTTAGGTCATAACAGCAAAGATGATAAAAGAATACATAATCAATACGGTATAAACATGCCTAACAATACAGTAGTTGAGGATATGAAAACTATAAACTCTTGTACGCACTGGGTGTTTGAATAGTACAAACACAAATAGACAGAGTTATAACTCTTAAGTTTAAACTACGAATATAACACCGCCCATAAAGGCGGTGATTGCTTTTAAAAGTTTAAACTCTATTAAAAAGGTTAGATAAGTAGTTAAAATTGTTTGCATATTACTATATCTGTAAACATATACATGTTATACATAGAGTAAGATGAAATCATAACTCTAAGAACTTGTATTACCTATGCTTAAACCTGACTTAACATATTACTCTCATCCTATGTTAGCCTTACGTTACTTAGAATGGGTTGCAATCGAACGTCTGTATGCAAAGCCACAAAA
>Ga0206125_10000947_pt1 | contig 36152 bp, 30 predicted proteins | sample Helgoland_Spring_4_FD_148598 | JGI IMG/M metagenome (GOLD analysis project Ga0206125, IMG submission 148598) | Pelagic subsurface seawater microbial communities from Kabeltonne, Helgoland, North Sea - Helgoland_Spring_Bloom_20160331_1 | ecosystem: Environmental > Aquatic > Marine > Epipelagic ... | reverse complement strand
TTACGTACCACCCCTGCGCTATCGTTTGCAGTGAATCATTTGAATTGTGATGCCGGTATTGTTTTAACCGCTTCTCATAACCCGCCGGAATACAACGGATACAAAGTGTATTGGAATGATGGAGGGCAAATTGTTCCACCTCATGACGGGGCCATCATTGCAGAAGTAAACGCATTGGATTTTTCTGAAGTAAAATTCGATGAAAACCCAGGTTTATTGGAATATATTGGTGAAGAAGTAGACAACGCCTTTACAGATGCCTGTGTTGCGAATGGTCAATTGGAATTGAGTAATAGAGACGAATTGACCATTGTGTTTACCTCGCTTCACGGAACTTCTATCACAGCCATGCCAGAAACTTTTGAAAAAGCAGGCTATAAAAATGTACATATTGTTGAAGAGCAAAGAGAACCAAACGGAGATTTTCCTACGGTAGCTTCTCCAAACCCGGAAGAACCAGCTGCCTTGGCAATGGCTACCGAATTGGCCAATAAAGTAAATGCCGATATTGTTATTGGAACCGACCCTGACAGTGACCGATTGGGAATTGCCGTGCGTGACCTAGAAGGTAACATGAAGTTGTTAAATGGAAATCAGACCATGGTGGTGATGACCGATTTCTTAATTAAAAAATGGAAAAAGGAAGGAAAACTCAACGGAAAACAATTTGTAGGAACTACCATTGTTTCTACCGATATGGTTGGGAAATTAGCCGAAAGTTACGATGTAGCTTGTAAAGTTTGTCTGACTGGTTTTAAATGGATTGCTAAAATGATCAAAGATTTTGACAATTTAGATTTCATTGGCGGTGGCGAAGAGAGTTTTGGTTATATGGTAGGTGATTTCGTTAGAGACAAAGATGCCATTACCTCTGCCCTATTGGCTTGTGAAATTGCAACCTATGCCAAAGCCAACGGAACTTCTTTCTACAAAGAATTATTAGAATTATACACAAAACATAACTTCTACAAAGAGCATTTAATTTCTATCACCAAAAAAGGAATGGACGGTGCTGCACAGATCCAACAAATGATGGTAGACCTAAGAGAAAACCCTCCAAAAGAAATTGACGGAGAAAAGGTGACTTTTGCTTATGACTACGACACTTCTGTTTGCAAAAATCTACTCGACGGTTCGCAATCTACGATCGATCTTCCAAAATCAAACGTATTGATTTTCTATACTGAAAATGGAACACGTGTTGCCGCCAGACCGAGTGGAACGGAACCTAAAATTAAGTTTTACTTTAGTGTGAATACGGCTTTGGACACTGTTGAAAATGCAGAAGCAACAGAAAAAGAGCTAGATGCTAAAATACAACGTATCATTTCTGGTTTACATCTTTAATAGATTCATAGCGCATTTCTTATTCTGAAATGCGCTATTTTATTGGTACATACTATCAAAAAGTGACATACACTAAAAACACCAAGCAGCGGTAAAAACCGTATATTTGCACAGATAGTATAAAGCACGACTTCAAACACATAGAACTATCCATTCGAAACAAAACAATAATGAAATATTTTAAACGGTTTCTTTCCTACGCCTTACCTTATAAATGGATGGGTATTATCAGTATCTTTTTAAATGTGATGTACGCCCTGTTTTCAGCTTTGTCATTTTTAACACTGATACCTATGTTAAATGTATTATTTGGGGATAGTGAAAAAATTCATACAAAACCTCTCTTCTCAAGTTACACAGAAATTGACAAGGAATACCTAGAAAATTATCTTAATTATTTAATTACTGTCAATACAGAAAATTTTGGTCCTGAGAGCACTTTAACCTATATGGTTATAAGTGTTGTTGTTGTTTTCTTTATGAAAAACCTATTTGCATATTTTGCGGGGCTTTTTATGGTGTTCTTAAAGAATTCGGTACTTAAAGATTTGCGTAACGAGATTTATCAAAAAATAATTAGTCTTCCTGTTTCTTTCTTCTCTGCGAAGAGAAAAGGCGATATCATTTCGCGAGCCACTGGAGATGTTGGTACTATAAATGAAACTTTTCTCAACTTATCTATTGTAATCATTAGAGAACCCTTGAATATTATTTTTACGTTGATTTTTATGGTCAACCTAAGTATTGAACTATCGTTATTTGTCTTTACATTTATTCCCTTATCAGGTTGGATAATTTCTCTGATTAGCAAGAAAATAAAAAGTCAATCGGCTGTCCTGTTTAAACAAAGCGGGGTGATGTTAAGTATTATTGAAGAGACCATTACCGGTTTAAAAGTTGTGAAAGGCTTTAACGCCGAAGGTTTTTTTGGAAGCAAATACGGAGCATTTAACTCAAAAGTAAAAAACCTTAGCAACCGTCTTGCACAAAGAAATGCGTTGGCTTCTCCTACGAGCGAATTTTTAGGGATTGCCACCATCGCTTTATTGTTGTGGTTTGGTGGAAGAATGGTGCTTATTGATGAAAGTTTAAAAGCAGGTACTTTTATTGCCTTTATGGGACTTGCCTATAATATTTTAACACCCGCCAAAGCGATTGCCAAGGCCAGTAATGCTGTTAAAATTGGAAATGCTGCGGCAGAAAGGGTTATTGAAATTTTAGACACAAAAAACCCATTGGAAGACACAGAGACTTCCATTGAACTCAAAACTTTTGAAAACGAAATTTGTTTTAAAAATATTTCTTTTAAATACGACGATGAGTACGTACTGAAAAACTTTTCTTTGACCATTCCTAAAGGAAAAAAAATAGCTTTGGTGGGGCAGTCTGGTAGTGGTAAATCTACATTAGCAAATCTTATCACTCGTTTTTGGGATGTGAATGAAGGAGAAATATGTATCGATGGAATCAATATTAAAGATTTGACGACACATTCTTTAAGAAAACAAATGGGTATTGTTACGCAAGACTCCATTTTATTTAACGATAGTATTTCAAATAATATTTCGTTAGGAATTGACTCCCCTAGTCATGACAAAATTGTAGCCGCAGCCAAAGTTGCTAATGCGCATGAATTCATAATGGACCAGCCAAAACAATATGAAAGTCCAGTTGGAGACGGTGGCGGTATGTTGTCTGGAGGACAAAAACAACGTATTGCCATTGCCAGAGCCGTTATGAAAAATCCGCCTATTATGATATTAGACGAAGCAACTTCTGCTTTGGATACGGAATCGGAAAAATTGGTTCAAGATGCCATTGAAAACATGATGAAAGACAAAACTTCTTTGGTCATTGCACACCGACTGTCTACCATTCAAAATGCAGATCTTATCGTCGTAATGAAAAAAGGATTGATTGTAGAACAAGGTTCCCATGAAGAATTACTTGCTATGAATGGAACCTACAGTAACTTAGTGAATTTACAACAGTTGGAGGGATAGCCAAATTCTAGACATTTTATCGTATCACACAAAATAAGGAACATACATCCTTCCTAGTTAAAAGCACATCAAAGCTGAATTTTGTTAGAACAACCTCCTAACGCATTGGTACATACAACTTTATTTTGTGTAAAATTGTTGTTTGATAGCTTTTCTATCGCTTTCTTTGAAAACATTAGTTAATTTTTAAAAATTGTTTATTATGTTTCCAAAGAAATTATCCCAAATCACCGTAACGTTTTCTCTTATCGCCTTGTTCTCATGTCAAGACGACTCGCAACACTATAACGAGGAAACTAAAAAGGAGCAAGAAATTGTTCGAATAAAAGAAAAATTAGAACGATTAAATTTCCATACTTCGGAAGGTTTTTACGAGTTTGAAGACGGCTATATAGTAGAATACGACCTCTATTTAACCGAAGCGCAAATAGACGAACTCACCAACCAGAACAGCACAAATATTAATGCTCCAGCTGCCAAGACTTCTGGTGTAAAGCATTATGTTACAAATAATCTGGTTACCAATAATCAAACACTCAAAATTTTTATGGATCCGGTATTTGATACCTATATGCAAAATTCGTTCGATGCTGCCTTGAATCGTTACAATGCTGTTGATATTGGATTGCGTCTTGAAAGAACCGACAACCAGAATGATGCAGACATCTCTATAATAAGTTTTTATGAAGTATCGTATCTATTAGGATATTCAGCCGGTTTTCCCAGCAACGGAATACCCGCTTCTCCAATAGGTTTAAACACTTATTATTACAACAGTTACTCAACAAGGGCAGATGCCGTAACTGCTATTGCCCATGAAATTGGACATGCCATAGGATTTAGACACACCGACTTTATGAATAGTGGATTTAGTTGTAAAAGCGACGATAATGAAGGCGATGCCGGTGTTGGCGCAAACCATGTAAGCAACACCCCTACCGGTCCCGAGGCCAATTCCTGGATGCTGGCTTGTTCTAACAATTCAGACAGACCGTTTACTTCCAACGATATTACCGCTTTGGAAAACACCTACCCTTACTATGCCCCATTTACAGGTTGGAACAATACGGACCATGTAAGAACGGTTGCCGATGTCAATGGTGACGGGAAAGGAGATATAATAGGGTTCGGAAACGATGATGTACTTGTTGCTCTTTCCAACGGAACCAGTTTCAGTACACCCTCTATTTGGCGCAACGGATTTACGGGTTGGGATAAAAATACTACTGTAAGAACTGTAGTTGATGTCAATGGAGATGGGAAAGCAGATATTGTTGGTTTTGGAAATGACCATGTTCTTGTTGCTCTTTCTAATGGAAGTAGCTTCGGTACAGCTTCAATATGGCGTAGTGGATTTACCGGGTGGAATAACAATACGACGCTAAGAACTGTAGTTGATGTTAATGGAGACGGGAAAGCAGATATTGTTGGTTTTGGAAACGATGATGTTCTTGTTGCTCTTTCTAATGGAAATAGCTTTGGTACTGCCAGAATATGGCACAATGGATTTACAGGTTGGAATACATCTACCCATGTTAGAACCCTTGCTGACGTTAATGGAGATGGGAAAGCAGATATTGTTGGTTTTGGCAACGACGATGTTCTTGTTGCTCTTTCTAATGGAATTAACTTTGGTACTGCCAGAATATGGCGCAGTGGATTTACAGGTTGGGATAACAACACTACGGTTAGAACTGTTGTTGATGTCAATGGAGACGGAAAAGCAGATATTGTAGGATTTGGAAATGATGATGTTCTTGTTGCTCTTTCTAATGGAAGTAGTTTTGGTGCCGCCACTATTTGGAATAACGGATTTGCCAGTTGGGATAACAACACTACGGTTAGAACTGTTGTTGATGTTACAGGTGATGAAAAAGCAGATATTGTTGGATTTGGCAACACTCAAATTATAGTATCCCCTTCGAATGGAACTAGTTTTAGCCCAACAACAAGATGGTTTAATAACTAATCATAATGAAATATCATTACGATAAAACAGAAGAGCAACTGAAAGAATAGACGCCATTCAATAAGCAAGATAATTGTGATACTATATATAATGACCTTCATTTCTTGATTCCTAAAGAAAGTAACCTGTAGTAAATATTCTATGGAGGAGGCAGGATTCATACAAAGTAAATTAATTCAAGACACTTTCTTGCATAATGTAAAAAGGATTGATTGTAGAACAAGTACCCCAAAGAGTTACCGATTATGTTTGGCACCTATTCTAATTAGTTGAATTTTCAGAAGTTGGAGGATAATAGAATAAGTGCCTTAAATATATGCTCTATTCACCCTCGAGAGCAATCGCAACGATTTTATTAAAAAGGTTGTTTTTGTTATCATCCAAACTTTCCTTCTTTTCTTTATCGTACATGTGATTAAACAATTTCACTAGGAGTTGTTCTTTATTTAAAAAATTTTCGGTCGTGATATTTTCAGAAAACATTAACACATTGGTTTGCGGCTCCCAACTATATTTCATTTTTGTTTTCCATGTACTTTGTTCAATATAATGAACATTGTATTTGTGAATATGCTTTCTCACACAATCTATACCTATTTCCGTCCATTCAAAAGGTTTAACTTGCAGTTTTTCTTCCATATAGGAAAAGTTTAAATAGGTATTCAAAAAATTCTTGAGGTAAATTTTATACAAATATTTCTTGGTCATCTTTTTAGCTATCTTTTGTTCTATATCAAGAATTACATCTTCAAAAACTCCTTTTCTACCAGCAAAAAATTGTTCCGATTGAAAAGCCAATTCATAATTCTCTAGTTTTGCTATGACCGAATCTAGGTTTTTTAAACAAATCGTATCAAAATCCAGCCATAATCCTCCATTATGATGAATTAACAAATACCTAAAATAATCGGACCGCTGTGCAATCAAGTCCAATTTCCATATTTTAGAGCTAATTTTGTTCTTTGGAATATAGGAATGGATATTCTCAGGTGTAACCAAAACGACATTTCTATTGTTTTTTTTTAATTGTCAACAAGCACTTATCCAGATAGTTAGGTCGAACACATCCTTTTTTGTTTTCCCAATATAAAAATATCGAATAGTCGTTTTTTTTTGTCGTCATTGCGTCTTTTTAAATATTAACATAAAGATACCATAAAAACGGAATTCAATTAATTAAATTTAATATAAAAAACATGACAAAACATAATATTTCAGGGTAGCAACAATATAATAAGTATCTTTGCTCCTACATTTAATTTATATACTTCTAATGATTCATGTTACTCAAACCTTTTTACCGCCAATAGAAAGTTATCAAAGAATACTTTCTAAATCTTGGGATAAAAAATGGATAACAAACAGAGGAGAACTGGTTTGTGAATTAGAAAACAAAATTAAAACCCGGTACAATATTTCTAATATAATACTCACAACCAATGGCACCTTGCCATTGCAATTAGCTATTAAATCCTTACACCTTAAAGGAGAGATTATTACTACTCCGTTTAGTTATATTGCAACAACATCTTCCATCATTTGGGAAGGCTGCACACCTGTATTTTCCGACATTGACAAAGATACTTTTAATATAGATCCTGCATTAATAGAGGATAAAATTACGAGTAAAACTGTCGCAATCATTGCTACACATGTCTTCGGAAATCCTTGCGAAGTTGAAAAAATTGAGCACATAGCTGACAAATACGACTTAAAAATCATATATGACGCTGCACATTGTTTCGGGGTAAACTATAAAGGAAAATCAATTTTTGAGTATGGTACTGTAAGTACCTGTAGTTTTCATGCTACAAAAATATTTCATACAGGTGAAGGAGGGGCTATTTTCACCTCCGACATAGAACTACACAATAAACTCTTTTATCATCATAACTTTGGACATAAAGGACAAGAAGATTTTCATGGTCTTGGCATCAATGCCAAAATGAGTGAACTGCAAGCTGCGATGGGCTTGTCTGTGCTACCTTTTTTTAACAAAATCCTACAAAAACGAAAGGAATTATATAATACATATGAAGTGGCATTAAATGGGGTTGTAAAATTTCAAAAAATGAACGCAAATACTGACTACAACTACAGTTATATGCCTGTTATATTTAAAACGGAAGCGCAATTATTAAAATGCATAAACATTTTGCAAAGCAACAATATTTTTCCGCGTAGATATTTCTTTCCTTCGTTAAACACCTTAAAATTTGTTAACGGAAAAAAGATGCCTGAATCAGAAAGAATTTCGAGTACCATTTTGTGTTTACCACTCTATTTTGACTTAAAAAAAGAAGATGTCATTCGCATATCAAACCTAATTATTAATACAATCATAAATGAATGCTAACAACGATATCTACCTTATTGGTGTAGGAAATTATACAGAGGTTATTATTGAACTTGCCCAAGAATGCGGTTACAACGTAATTGGTCTGTACCATTACAACTCTTCTAGGAATGGTGAGATAGTCATGGATATTCCAATCTTAAGTTCGTTCGAGACGCTACTTGCTACAAAAGACATTAAAAACATAAATTTTGCGGTCACAGTTGGTGAGAATTTAAAAAGAGGAGAAATTGCATCACTCATAAGAAAAAACGGAGGAAAAACCCCTAGTTTAGTACATCCATTGTCAAAAGTAGCGATTTCTTCAAAATTTGACACCGGGTGTTTTATTCATGCTTTTTCAAACTTATGGACAAAGGCTAGTTTAGGTTCCGACTGCATCATTGGTCCTTATGCACTAATATCTCACCATGCATCCATAAAAGATTCATGTTATGTTACATCTTCTTCAATAGTGGGTTCATACACCCTAGTGGGCAAGAACACTTTCGTTGGTTTAAATTCTATAATATTGCCGGCATTACGAATTGGTGAAAATTGTTTTATTGGAGCAAAGTCGAACGTTACGAAGTCTTTTGTCTCCAATTCTAAAGTAAAAGGTAATCCAGCTAAACAAATCAAACCTAGCAATGAAATCTAGCAAAACACCACTTGTTTCAATCTGCTGTCTCGTATACAATCAAGAAGATTATCTACGTCGAACTTTTGATGCTTTTCTAAACCAAAAAACAGAATTTGAATTTGAAATTCTCATTCACGACGATGCCTCAACAGACAATAGCAAGTCAATAATCGAGCAATACACGAAGAAGGACCTCCGCTTTAAACCAATTTATCAGTCCATTAACAAATATAGTCAAGGTGAACGCATTTGGTTTAAATACCTATTCCCAAAAAGTAAAGGAAAATACATTGCTATTTGCGACGGAGATGATTACTGGACTGACCCCTTCAAACTTCAAAAACAAGTTGATTTCTTAGAAAAAAACAAAGATTACAGCATTGTAGGCACCAAATTCAAATGCTTCCATGAAAACACAGGTTTAACCTCTGATTGGGAACATGAAAAAAATAAAATCCCAAACGCAAATATAAAGACTCTTATTGATGGGAATTTTATTTTTGCATCTTCATCACTTTTTAGGAATGATTTTAAAATAGAACCGTGGTGGCAAGATTTGCCCATTGGTGATTGGCCCTTTTATATGATACAAATAAAAGACAGAAAAGTAAAAATCTTAGATGAATTCATGGGGATTTATAGAGTGCATGATAACGGAATATTTTCAAAAATTTCTAAAATCAAACAACAGACTATTGAACTCCAATGCTTGACGATTATACAAAAAAACATGAAATACCCCACAGGAATTAACAGGTTCCTTACAAGGAAAATACTCAAAAAAAGATGGGGTATCTTTATTCTTAAACTAAAATCAATATTTTAAACTATAAAATGAATTCTTTGAAGGTTTCCATAATCATACCTTGTTTTAATCAAGCTCAATATTTAGAGGAGAGTTGTACATCAATTAAAAATCAGACACACTCGAATTGGGAGGTATTAATTATCAATGACGGCTCAACTGATGATACGGAAAAAATAGCTTTAGACATTTGTAAAAAAGACAATCGATTTCTCTATTTCAGCAAACCAAATGGCGGTTTAAGTAGCGCTCGAAATTATGGTCTTGATCATTTTTCGGGGGACTATGTTCAGTTTTTAGACTCAGATGATTTAATTTCGCCTACTAAACTTGAAGTGTCTATTCGGGAAAATTCAGATCTTGTTGTCACAGACTTTCAATTATTGGAAAAAGGGAAAGTCCTACCCCCTTTCTGCGATTTGAAAAATCAAAAAATAGATTTCAACAATGTTTTAAAAAATTGGGACATTGAGTTTTCTATTCCCATTCATGCCGGATTATTTAAGAAAAACATCCTTGAAGGCATAAGATTTAACGAACAACTTAAGGCAAAAGAAGATTGGTTTTTTTGGTTAGAGATACTTGAAAAAAATCCTAAAACGTCATTTGTAAATAAACCGCTATGCCTCTATCGATTGCACCAAAATAACATGTGCAAAGACGATTTTCACATGCTCGAAAATATCAAACTTGTTTACAAACTTCTCTTCGACAAATTTAAAAGTGAACATGTTAAAAAAGAATTACACAACAGATTAAACAATGCACTTTATCTCGACAACAAAAACCTCATAAAAACACAATCGAAATACAGAAAGTACAAAGCACTTACGAATAAACTAATTGTTTTAAGTTCTCTACTCCTTGTGATCGTATTGTATTTAATGTTCTCTAACTAATCAACTTTCAACTACATCTGTAGAGATTTCTAAAGAGTAATGTTGATATTTTGTTTGTTAGTATTACGTTATTTTCAAAAAACAAACACCAAAAATTATGAACAACTTTCTAAAAAAACTTCTCGTTCTTGTTCATTACAAAAAAACTAATAAGTGGGTACACCGATATTTGCAGGATGATTTTAGCAAAAAAGAATTGGAGGATATAAAAAAGCATGTCTTTAAAAACAAATTACTAAAACCTGAAATTCTCAACTATTTAGAAAACATCAACAAAGAGAAACGACAAATAAGAAAACACTATTGGAATTCATTTATTGAAAACAATCTAACAGCAAAGCACAAAAAGCAAACCATACAAATATCAAAAACGCCAATCATCACCGCCACCATCGTAGAGGCCAGAAAACATCCGCATTTTAAAACTATTGTGCAAAACGTACTAAGCAATCTGGACCATTTAGAAGTGGGATTGAATATCTATCACGGAACTGAGAACGAAGTATTTGTAAAGAACTGTTTAAAAGACTACAAAAATATTAGGTATATAAACTTACAGGTAAAAAACTTAGACATTGAAGCTTATAATAAAATTATGTTGTCCAAAGAATTTCATGAAGCCATACCCACGGAAAAATTTTTAGTCTTTCAAACAGACACCATAAGCTTTAAAGCTTTAGATGAAAAATTTCTTCATTTCGACTATATCGGTGCTCCTTGGCGAAAGGCAAATCACAAAGAATATAAAGCCACGGTAGGGAATGGAGGCTTAAGCCTACGCTCTAAATCAGCGATGCTCAATATTTTGCAACAAAACATACCGAGAGCCTCAAACATGCCGGAAGACCTCTACCTCTCCCAAATTCTGACAGCACAAAAATTCAATATTGCCCCCTATGATGTAGCGCTGCAATTTGCAACCGAAGATGTATATACAGAAAACACCTTTGGTTGTCATAAAAGTTGGGAATTGATTACATTTGACCAATTGAAAAAAATCTTAATCTAGTGTTATGAAAAAAGTATTGTTTTTTTATCCGGACAATCCGTTGATAAACAACCAAGGAAACAATGCCAGAGCATTGGCCTTATTGCGCTATTTTAAGCTTAGAAATTTCCATGTTGACTTTGTAGGAGAAGTCCAACACAATTTTGTAAAAGAAGACCTACCATCTATTAAGGATTCCGGACTGGTAAATAAGGCCTACATCCTTAGAAAAAGAAAACACAGCGGTCTTCGCTATTTGTTTTTCCATTCGATATTGGGGCGACTTAAAAACGGTACCAAAAATTTTAATCGAATTGGTGTTGGTCAACAAAAAGAATTTGAAAAAATACTCTCCGAGAACAAGTACGATTATATTCTTATTTCCTATGTTTTATTTGCGCCCTTTGTCCAAAACAAAAATCTCATAAAAGGTGCAAGAACCATTGTAGACACCCATGATTTCTTTACAGCGCAGTTTCACGGAAATAACCTGAAGAAAACCGGTAACAATTTTAAAACAGAATTAAAATACTTAAACAAATTCGACAACATCTGGACCATTTCTACGGATGAAGAATTTATCTTTAGCCAATTTTTACCAACTAAAGAAATCCAAACCATTCCTCATGGAATTGCGGACCATACTGAAACAAAGGAAACTAAAAGCAGCATTGACATTTTCTATGTGGGTAGTAATAATCCGCACAACACCAACGCTGCAAAATGGTTTTTCGACAAAGTATATCCGCTTTTACCAGACACTATAAAAATAACTGTTGTAGGAAGGGTTTGTTCTGCTGTTCCGGAAAAAGAAAACATCGAAAAAATTGAGTACGCTGAAAATCTTTCCGAATACTACAAAAAATCAAAAATTACCATCTGTCCAATGCTAAGCGGCACCGGTTTAAAAATAAAAGTGGTGGAATCTCTTTCCTACGGTATTCCTATTGTTTGTAATACCAGAGGGGTAGATGGGCTACTGAACAAACTCAACAATGGATGTATTGTTACAAACGACCCGAATGAATTTTCAAATGCCATTCAAAAATTGTTAAATGACAACGAATATTACCAGCAGCATGCTGATAATGCCATCGATTTTTTTAGAAAAAGCCTGCAGAAAGAAATTATTCACAAAAAATTAGACCAGTTTTTTATATAATTTAAGATAGTTCCCTGCCATTTCTAAATAATCGAATTTCGAAGACCACGCTTTTAAGGCTTCCGAATTAGTTGCGGAATCTGTGTAGTATTGCTTCATCCCTTCCTGATAGACAGCAACCATATGCTCAGTTTCAAAAGAAGAAAAGAAATTGGCAACCGTTCCTCCTATCTCGGGCAAACTTGTCAATTTACTTAAGAAAACCGGCTTCCCAAAAGACATGGCTTCTATAGGTGGAATTCCAAATCCTTCTGCTAACGAAGGATGACACATGGCAGCACAATTTTGAAGCAAGGCACATTTTTCTTCTTCAGAAATATGGCTCATAATATGCACTCTTTCTTTAAGCCCCAACCTTTCTATTTCTTCCAATACCACTTGATGATAACTTTCTTTTGTTCCGGATGCTACAATCACTAAATCCTCTTCTATAAAAGGCAACATTTTTATGATTGAAAGTTGATTCTTTTTAGGAAAAAGCACCCCGATATTTAAGATGTATTTTTTGTCCCTTAAATAATCAAACCGACCCAATTCATACGTTTTAACCTCAGGAAATTGAAGCCCATTATAAATAACGCATATTTCAGGTGCCTTTTTAAAACTAAACAAATGCATGTTCGCTAGTAAATCTTGTTTTGTAAAATCAGAAATGCAAACAATGACATCCGCATTTCTTAAGTTCTTCTTAACTATCAAGAGTTTTCTACGTTGCTTTTTAGCAGAGAAACCTTCGTGTAAAAAATTCAAATCGTGTAGCGTCACAATTTTTTTCTGTTTAGAAAACTTATGATGAAAGTAAGACGATAACTGATGACTTGTATGCACAATGCCATATGAACGCGAATAAAACCGCACGAACTTATGAAATGGTCTTCTGTTAACAATCGTAAACTTCGTATCGATAGTAGTTAAAGCCTCTTCCGGACCGAATAGTGAAATTTCTAATCTGTTTTTATTCTCTATAGTAGCTAACCCTTTGGCTAGGTTTCTAAAAACAGTTGCAATTCCAGAATTGGGATAGCGCATCCTTTCCAAGTCAATCAATAATCTACGCTTCATCAGAACAATTTAAATATAGTTTTCAATAGGTAAAGATATTCAATTCTCTACAAATAATAACTTTAAAAATCATATTGCTAAATTGAAAGTCATGTAAATATATAAATCACTTTAGAAACATTATATTTGTAAAAGATTGCAGGAAATGTATTCGAATAACAACTCCAAATCACTTAAAAATATTGTTAGAGGCAAATTAGATAATTTCTTTAAAATTTCAGACGTATAAAAACTAATTACAGTCCTAATTTAAACATCCCCCCGATGCTTACGACTCACCTACTAAACAAAACAAAGGAAATCCTTATTTTCAATGTTCTTTATAAATGGAAGTACCTAATTACACTAGCCAAAGCAAAGTTATTGTTTGAACCGACCGTTAAAAAGGTGAACAGCATAAGCTATGTAGCTAGAGAAGCTGATAAAGACTGGATATTTGGAGCAAAGGTCAGGCGTCTTGCGAGACATTCCTCTTTAAATGCAAAGCCTTATTTTCATGCTAAACTGAGAAACCTTCCAAAAACAGACGCTTATTATTTTATATTTCCAAACTACTTTTGCCGTGCCATGCGTCACAATCCGTTTATATTAAATCGGAAAAATATTGTCATGTATACCCATGCGCATTGGACCACCTCTTATTCCAAAACACATATTGCCTGGTGTTTGAACTTAGCACATAAAGTAATCTGTTTAAATAGCACCACAAAACAGCAATTGATCGACATTGGTGTAAAAGAAACATTGATAGAAATATTGCATATAGCCTCGAGTCCGGAGACTTTTTATTTCCATGAAAGAAAAGCAGGTGCAGTAGGGTTTTGTTCCGCCTATAGTCAACGTAAAAACCCTGAACTGGTATACAATATTATCAAAAACATGCCCGAAAAACACTTTTATATCATTGTTGTGGGCTGGGATAAATTTGACAAATATGATACGCTTATCAAACTTCCCAACTTTAGCTATGTCGAAGACGAAGACTATGCTGAATACCCCAAATTATACAGTCAAATAGACACATTTATCTCACCATCGTTTTTGGAAGGAGGTCCCGTCCCCCTGCTCGAAGCCATGTTTTCAAACTGTTTTCCAATTGCTTCGAAAACAGGTTTTTGTACAGATATCATTAAACATGGTGAAAACGGATTTCTCTTTGATCCATACACAGCAGACGCTGCCGAAATTATTGCCTATATTCGAAAAGCAGACAAAATAAAAACCAATGTTCGGGAAACTGTAATGCCTCACTCCTGGCAAAACTGCTCCTTAAGGCTGGATGCACTTTTTCAGGAAAATTGACCTCTTTATCCCTACTCTTTTTTTTGTAAACCCAGAGACTCTCCGGTTTTCAACATCAATTCATAGGCAGGGTCATAGGCATTTTGAATGTCCCCATCCAAAATAGCTTCTTTAATCACCTCTTTTATACGACCTATTTCTCTACAAGGTTTAATACCGAAGGTTTCCATGATGAGCTCACCGGAGATTGGCGGCTCAAAATTACGAACATGATCCCGAGCCTCTACTTCCTTAACTTTCTCACGAACCAATTTGAAATTTTGATGGTATTTTTTGAATTTTACTGGATTCTTGGTGGTAATATCAGCCTCGCACAGTGTCATCAAACTATCTAAATCATCACCCGTATCAAACAAAAGTCGTCGCACAGCAGAATCGGTTACATCAGTAGCCAAAACGATAGGACGAGAACTCAGCAAAACCATTTTTTGCACAAATTTCATCTTTTCATTCAATGGCATTTTCATTCTTTTAAACAACTTGTAAACCATTTTTGCACCTACAAACTCATGTGCGTGAAAAGTCCATCCATGTTTTTTACTGAATTTTTTTGTTGGAGCCTTCCCTATATCATGTAAAAGTGCTGCCCAACGCAACCAAAGGTCGTCTGTGGTTCTCGAAATATTGTCAACAACCTCAAGTGTATGGTAAAAATTATCTTTATGTCTTTGTCCGTCTTGTTCATCAACTCCTTTTAAATCGGTAAGTTCAGGTAAAATAAGCTGCAATAATCCTGTTTCTTCCATGGTCAGAAAACCTAAAGACGGTTTTTCCGACAACATTATTTTATGAAGTTCATCCACACAACGTTCTTTAGTAATAATCGCAATGCGATGTGCATTTCTTTCAATAGCCGCTAAGGATGTCGCTTCTATTTGAAACCCCAATTGGCTGGAGAAACGAACGGCACGTAGCATGCGCAAAGGATCGTCTGAATAGGTGATATCTGGATCTAAAGGCGTTCTTAAAACTTTAGCCTCCAAATCTCCCATACCGTTGAAAGGATCCAATAATCGACCAAAATCATCTGCATTCAAACTCAAAGCCATGGCATTGATGGTAAAATCTCTCCTATTCTGATCTTCCTCAAGTGAACCAGAGCTTACAGATGGATTCCGACTATCCTCGGTATAAGATTCTTTTCTAGCACCTACAAACTCTACTTCCAGTCCATCAACTCTCAGCATGGCTGTTCCATAGGTTTTAAATACTTGAACTTTTACCTTATTCGGCAACAACTCAGCCACCTTCTTTGCCAGATCAATACCACTCCCAACAGCCACAACATCAATGTCTTTGGCCGTTCCACGTTTCAATATAAAATCGCGTACAAAACCGCCAATAACATAGCTTTTAACTCCTAGTTGTGCCGACGCCTTGGTAATGTATTCGAATATTGTTGCTGTTAATGCTTCCTTATAAAAATGTATTTGCATAGGTATTAAGCTCTGATAACTTGAATTTCGTTATGGGCATCTATTCGTAAAATGGTAGATGACTTCACCGAAATTTTTTCGTGGTGCAAATTTACTACATAATCCACGTTATCCAAAATAGCTTTATCTATTTCTGCAAAACATTTTGGACTAGGTGTTCCGCTAATATTCGCCGAAGTAGAAACAATTGGCTTTCCAAACTTAGCAATCAATTCATTGCAAAACCCTTCACTTACAATTCGAATAGCAATGGTGTTATCGTTTGCGATGGTATTCTTTGCAAATCCTTTTGGGTTATCGTAAATAATCGTAGTAGGTTTTGACGTTTTTGACAGCACCTGCAAGGCTCTTTCAGGAACATTTTCAAGATAATTTGTCAACATTTGTGTCGAATTCACAAGTACAATTAAACTCTTACTTTCTACTCTGTTTTTTAGTTCAAAAACTTTGGCTACCGCAGTTGGATCGGTTGCGTCACAGCCAATTCCCCATACGGTATCAGTAGGATACACAATGGTCTTTTTCTCTAGTAATGCATGTACCGCCTTTTCTACTTCCATTCTATTCTACCGATTTATAAATTTTCATAATTTCTTTAGCTATATGCTCGTCATTGAATTTTTGTGCAAATTCAAACCCTTTCTCTATCATTTCATTTCTCAAATTGTCATTACTTAAAACGGATTCAATTTGTTGAGAAAACTTCTGAGAATCCATTGGGTCTACATATAAAGAATGGGGACCTCCAGCTTCCGAAAAACAACTTCCTGTACTAGTTATTACCGGTACTTTTGAATACAAGGCCTCAATTATAGGAATTCCAAACCCTTCAAACATACTCGGGTACAGAAATAAACTCGCCATTTGATAAACAGCAACCAATTCTTCCAAACTCACTTGTTCCAGAAAAAGCACTTTCTCTTGAAGAGACTCATTTTCAATATATTCCAATACTTCTTTATAGTATCCGGTTTTCCCTCCTACAACAACCAAAAATACATCCATATTCTTAATAGCTTGTACTGCTGTTAACAAGTTTTTCCTTTCTTCTATAGTACCTACATTCAGAATATATTCTTTTGGAAGTTTGTGTTTCTCTTGTACCTTTTTTTTCCAATTAGCGGGCATTGGCTCTTTGAATAATTTATGACAACCTTGATAAACTACTTGTATCTTTTCAGGATCAATCTTTAAAAAGTCAACAATATCACGTTTGGTTTGTTCACTTATGGCGATCACAACATCGGCCTCGCGTGTAGCTCTTAAAAACTTTCGCAAATGGATTTTCCGATCTGCAAAGGAATACAATTTAGGGTACCGTAGAAAAATCAAATCATGTATGGTCACTACCGTTTTGATTCCTGTTTTAGAAATCCCTTTTGGAATTTCACCACTCAAACCGTGAAAAATATTAATTTTATCATGTAACAACTGCGCTACAACAGGCCCTTGCCTCCATAAGGATGAAAACTTTTTCCAAAAGCGGAGCAAAGGTAACACCTCAACAACATGGTCACGTTTTTCCAACCTGTCAATTTTCTTTGGTTTAGGGTTGTACAGAAAATATTGATAGTTGGTAAAATGTGAAGACATGATAGCTACCAAATCACGACTATAATTCCCTAGTCCTGTAAAGTTGTGAAATACGCGTTTTGCATCATAGCCAATTCGCAGCACACCTTTCTTGAACGTCTTTATATTGGCATTTAATGGATGCTTCATAGACCGAACACTCAACCATGTCTTATATTTTATAGATCTCTTGTAATAGACGACCATGGCGGTGTACACCTTAAAATTCACCTTTAAACTAGGTATAAAAAACAAGAGTCCGCCTAGGAGTGCCAAAAAAGATTTCACAAACAACACATAGATCAACAACAGTGTTTGCATAGTAAACCTTGCACTTCCTTTAAAATTATTATGAACATAAACATGTTTTGAAATAAGCACCTGCGATTTGGTTATTGCAGCTGTGCTGACATTAATTCTTGAAGCGCCTCCGTGATTATGTATTATCGAAACATCCCGTAATAACGCCACTTTACCACCTAGATTGGTTACCTTTTTTGAAAGAGAGACATCTTCAAAATACATCCAATACGCTTCGTCCCAACCTGCTACCTTTTCAAACCATTCTTTTCGCATCATTACCAAAGAACCCGATACCCAATCCGGAAAAACTACAGTTTTTGAGTTCTCATATCGCAATTCTAGTGATTTCTTATTGAGTAATTTGGTCACCGTTCTAAACAAACCAAATAATGTGGAAAGCCTTGGAAAAAACCGTATCTCTTTTTCTTTTTTATCCGCTTTATTTTTATGGACACAAGACACAATTCCATAATTATCATGTGCAGCTAAAGTCGACTCCATACGCGCCAAGGCATGTTCGGAAATCACCGTATCTGGATTCAAGAACAACAAATAGTCCCCATGCGCTAAACTGGCCCCAAAATTACAACCATTGGCAAACCCATTATTTCCGGTATTTTCTACAAATATAAATTGTGAAAATTTTTGAGATAATTCGTTGCGTTCAGTTGAAACTACATCATTATCTACTATGATTACCTCTAGTTGAAATACATTACTGTCTATCTTAGCTAAAGAAGAAAGACATACTTCTAAATCCTTCCAACTTTTATAATTTACAATCACTACAGAAATCAATTTTCCTGTAGGCTCTTTTAGAATAGGTGCTGCGTCTAATTTTCCCACATCACAAATATATATATTCCTTGAAAAATGAACAGGGATTAAAGCTTTTATTTACCTTTACAGCTAAATAGACAAACTTCTATGAGCAAAATCCTAGCCATTGACTTTGGAAAAAACAACTGTGGCATTGCTGTAACAGATGATTTACAGATCATTGCCAGCGGGTTGACGACTGTAAAAACAAAAGAAATATTTACTTTTTTAAAAAAGTACACCTCCAAGGAAAAAGTAATATTGTTCGTGGTAGGAAAGCCCAAACAAATGAATTACGAAGACAGCGAAAGCGAACAACTTATCATACCTTTTTTAAAAAAGCTAAAAAATCACTTTCCAAAAATACCCATAGAAAGAGAAGATGAAAGATTCACCTCTAAAATGGCTTTCCAAACAATGATTGACAGTGGCTTGTCGAAAGGCAAAAGAAAAAACAAGGCACTTATAGATGAAATCAGTGCCACAATCATTTTACAATCCTACTTGTACAACAAATAAACAGTCTGTATCCCACACGGAATCAACCGACTACTTTGTTCTAACACAAAAACAAGAAGCCCGAGTAAACATACCTTCAAATAAGTTTTATTAGACTCATATTCTTTGTATTTTTGCATCTGATAAATTTTTAACTCATCGCCTAATGATATTACCCATTGTAGCTTATGGAGATCCTGTCTTGCGAAAAGTAGCAAAAGACATTGATGCGGACTACCCAGAATTGGAAAAACTAATTGCAAATATGTGGGACACCATGGAAAATGCGCAAGGCGTTGGATTGGCTGCTCCACAAATTGGAAGGGCTATTCGATTGTTTGTCATAGACGCCTCTCCTTTTGGCGAAGATGAAGAACTCTCCGAAGCAGACAGAACTGTTTTGAAAGATTTTAAACACGTTTTTATCAACGCTAAAATTCTTAAAGAAGAAGGTGATGAATGGTCCTTTAGTGAAGGCTGCTTAAGCATCCCCGACATTAGAGAAGATGTTTTTAGACAAGAAACCATTACCATTGAATACCTAGATGAGAACTTCAATACTCATAAAAAAACATTAAACGGTCTTGCAGCGAGAGTTTTTCAGCATGAATATGACCATATTGAGGGGATTTTATTTACCGATAAACTTTCTTCCTTAAAAAAGAGACTACTTAAGAAAAAACTAGAAAATATTTCAAAAGGAAAGATCAACGCAGACTATAGAATGCGCTTTCCAAATGCAAAAAGAAAATAACAATATAAAATTAAATAAATTACAATGGGACTTACCAAAACTATAGCAATTACAGGAAAACCAGGACTGTTCAACATCATTTCCCAATCTAAGGGAGGATTTGTAGTAGAATCTCTTGTTGACAAAAAGAAATTCCCAATCACAAACACACATAATGTAAGTGTTTTAAATGATATTGCAATCTATACCTACGAAGAAGAAATACCCCTAAAAAATGTATTCCTTGCAATCCACGAAAAGGAAGCTGGAGAGAAAAGCATCAGTCATAAAGAAAGCAATGCAACTTTAATATCTTATTTTTCTGAAGTTTTACCTGATTTTGACCAAGAAAGAGTGTATCCTTCAAATATTAAAAAAGTAATTCAATGGTACAATATATTGGTAGCTGCTAGTTTTGATTTCGCCTCAATTACGGAAGCTGAAGAAACAGAAGAAGCCTAAGCATCAATTACAAACAAGTGCCTACACATTTTTTACATCAATAATGTGTAGGTATTTTTATATCCGACAAAAACAGGATTATTGAGGGTTAGCTCTCTTCGCTTATTTTTGCTATTTTTATCGAAACACTTATCGTTTATGCACACTAGAGAACAACAATTGGCCTCCTTTAACAAACTGTTAGATGTGATGGACGAACTTCGAGAAAAATGCCCTTGGGACAAGAAACAAACTTTAGAAAGCTTGCGCCATCTTACCATTGAAGAAACCTATGAGCTTGCCGACGCCATATTAGAAGATGACAAGCAAGAAATAAAAAAGGAATTAGGAGACTTACTGCTACATATTGTCTTTTATGCGAAAATTGGCGCTGAAACGAACGATTTTGATATCGGTACAATTTGCGACACAATCGTAGAAAAATTAATACATCGACACCCACATATCTATGGAGATGTAAAAGTTCAAGACGAAGAAGAAGTCAAAAAAAACTGGGAAAAACTCAAACTCAAAGAAGGTAAAAAATCGGTTTTAGAAGGTGTTCCAAATTCATTACCTGCACTGGTAAAGGCAAATCGCATCCAAGACAAAGTTGCCGGTGTTGGGTTTGACTGGGAAGAACCTCAGCAAGTTTGGGAAAAGGTGCAAGAAGAACTCAGTGAATTGAATGAAGAAATAAAAAACGGAAACAAAGACAACATAGAATCGGAGTTTGGCGATGTATTATTCTCAATGGTAAATTATGCGCGGTTTATTGGTGTCAATCCTGAAAACGCCTTGGAGCGAACCAACAAAAAATTCACCAATCGGTTTCAATTCTTGGAAGCTGCTGCAAAAAAAGAAAACAAACAACTTTCAGAAATGACATTGGCTGAAATGGATGTTTTCTGGGAACAATCTAAGACCGAATTCAAATAACTAAGCACATGAAAGTACTTTCAACAGGAGATTATGTTGGTAACATGACCAATTCTATAGCACAATTTGAATTGTTAATTGGACTCAAAAAGAAAGGTATTGACGTAATCGTAGTCGCCTATTTCACCGAAGAAATTTTAAAAAAATTTAAGGATGCCGATATCGAGTGTATCCAAGATTTCCCCAAGTCAAAAGTAGATTTTGATTATATTAAAAACATGAAAAGCTATGTCGAAAAATACAACATCGACATCATTCATGCTTTTCATGGTAAAGCCTTGCGAAATACAATCGTAGCGATCAAAGATTTACCAGTAAAATTGATTACTTATATGGGGTCTACTAGTATTCACTGGCATGATCCAAGTGCATATTTCACCTATTTAAGTCCAAGAGTAGACAAAATTATTTGCAATAGTGATTTTGTTTACAAACATGTAAAAAACCAATTGATTGGAAAAAGAAAGAATAAAGCCATACGAATCTACAAAGGCTATAACCCTGACTGGTTTGCAGAACTACCTGTTTTCGACATGACATCTCTTGGAATACAAAAAGAGACAACTGTCGTTTGTTTGGCAGCCAATTACTTAAAAGTAAAAGGGATTGAATATTATATCAAAGCAACCTACCATATAGACCCGAATGCGAATGTTCAGTTTTTACTATTAGGAGACATGCGAGGCAACAAAGACATACCTCAATTAATTGAAAAGAGTCCTCTTAAAAAGAAAATACATGCCTTAGGTTCAAGATCCGATGCCGTTTCTCTTTTTAAAGGTGCCGACATTTACGTGCAAACCTCTTTAAAGGAAGGTTTTGGAAGAGCTATTAGTGAAGCCATGTGTGCAAAACTACCCGTTGTAATGACCAATGCAGGTGGCTGCACAGAATTGATAGATTCGGAAAGTGGTATTGTTGTTGAAAAGAAAAACCCAAAAGCAATTGCCCAAGGGATTATGAAGCTTGTGAATAATAAATATTTACGTGTTCAAATGGGACAAAATGCCTATAAAAGAATTGAAAATGTTTATCCCATCAGCAAAACAATTGATGAAACCTTAGCGCTGTATCATTCGATATTAGAATCGTAAATATTTTACAAATCTTCAGCGGCAGCAATCATTTCAGCAATATCAAGCACTTCTACTTCTGCCTCTTTTTCCTTATTCTTTATTCCGTCGGTCATCATCGTATTACAAAAAGGACATCCTGTTGCGATAATCTCTGGCTTAACTTCAAGTGCCCCCTCCGTTCGAAGTACGTTAACTTCTTTTGTGCCTTTCTCCGCATCTTTAAACATTTGAGCTCCTCCAGCGCCACAGCAAAGTCCATTCACTTTACATTTTTTCATCTCAACTAATTCAACATCTAACTTTCGAATCAATTCTCTCGGTGCTTCGTAAACAGCATTAGCACGCCCCAAATAGCAAGGATCGTGAAAAGTTATTTTCTTGCCTTTGAACTGCCCTCCTTCAATAGTCATTCTACCAGAATCTAATAATTCTTTTAACAACTGCGTATGGTGTACTACTTCATAGTTCCCACCCAATTCAGGATATTCATTTTTAATGGTATTAAAACAATGGGGACAAGCAGTTACAATTCTTTTTACTTCATAGGCATTCAGCACCTCAATATTTGCCATGGCTTGCATCTGAAACAAAAACTCATTTCCTGAACGCTTCGCCGGATCTCCTGTACAGCTTTCTTCTGTTCCTAGCACAGCGAATTCAACATTAGCCTTGTTTAGTATTTTCACAAAAGCCTTGGTGATTTTCTTTGCTCTATCGTCAAAACTTCCTGCACATCCAACCCAAAACAACACTTCTGGTTGTTTGCCTTGCGCCATCATCTCTGCCATTGTAGGTACATTCATACTTTCGTTTTTAGTTTTTAGCTTGTCCGCCCTTGTCCGCCTCTGGCGGGTCTGGCGGGTTCTTAGTGTTTAATTTTTAGTTTTTAGTGCTTCTATAATGCAACTTAAAATTCAAAACTTAATTTCGTTATTCTTCTTTCCAGTTCAATCGATCCATCTGATTGTAAGGCCATGGAGCTCCGTTGTTTTCAATATTACTCATCATTGAATTTAATTCCTGAGGAGCTGCCGACTCTTCCATGACCAAGTATTGGCGCATATCCATAATTATTGACAATGGGTCTATACTTATTGGGCATTCTTCTACACAAGCATTGCAACTTGTACAAGCCCATAGTTCTTCTGGCTTTATATAATCGTTTAACAACTGCTTGCCGTCTTCTTTAAACGTTCCATTGTTGGTATCGATGTTTTTCCCTACCTCTTCCAATCTGTCACGGGTTTTCATCATAATTGCGCGAGGAGACAATTCTTTTCCTGTTTGGTTCGCTGGACATACTGAAGTACACCTACCACACTCGGTACACGAATAGGCATTTAGCAATTGTACCCAGTTTAAATCCTGCACATCACTCGCTCCAAACTTTTCAGGTTCACCCTCAGGTTCTGCAGGCGCTGCATATGGGTCGGCATTCGGATCCATCATAGTCTGCACCTCTTTTGTTACTACGGGGTTGTTCGGAAACTTTCCTGGTTTTTCTAAATTAGCATAAAATGTATTCGGAAAAGCCAATAAAATATGAAGGTGCTTTGAATAATATAAGTAATTCAAAAAAGCTAAAATTCCACAAATATGAAGCCACCATGTAGTACGCTCAATTGTATGTAGCACAGCTGCTGAGTTTCCAGAAAACAATGGATACAACCATTGGCTAATAGGGTTTCCCATATTGGCTTCTTGAAAACTACTATCTGCAGCATTCATTATCAAAAACAAAGACATCAAGACCATTTCGAAATACAAAATAATATTACCATCATTTTTAGGCCAAGAAGTCATTTCTTTACTCCAAAAACGCTTCAAACGTATTACATTTCTTCGCAACCAAAATATAATAACAGAAACAAGCACCAACAAAGCCAGTATTTCAAACGCACCAATCAGAAAATAATAGGCACTCCCCATTGGTGAAAAAATTCGGTGTGTTCCCAATACACCATCCAAAATAATTTCTAATACTTCAATATTGATAATGATAAAACCGAGATATACCACAATATGTAAAATCCCAGCTACTGGTCTTTTTACCATTTTTGATTGACCAAGAGCTATTCGAATCATAGCAGCCCATCGTTCTTTTTTATGATCCGCTCTATCAATTGCTTTCCCTAAATTAATATTCCGCTTTAAGCGCACACAATTTTTTACAAAAAAGCCAACGCCTACAACGAGTAGGAGACTAAAAAGGATATTGGGTATGTATTCCATAACTCACTATTTTCTGCGATACTAACTATTATTCTTCCGACTCTGGTTTCTTATAAGGTTTTTCCTTTTTTCCAAAAACGGAGACATTCACATATCTTTTAGGGTGCAATTTAAAGTCTTCGAGCAATTCACCAAGTTCTTTGGTTGCTTTGTCTAAATTGTCATAAACTGCATCGTCTTTGATGAATTTCCCCAACGAACCTTCCCCGTTGTCCAATCCTTCCGTAATGCCTTCAATATTTGCCAAAGTAGCATCGAGTTTTGCAATCAAAGCACCAATATCCGCATTTACTAAAGTATCTGATAATTTAGAAAAATCATCTGTGATCTTTTCTACATTTGTCACAGAATTCTGAAGGCTTTGTCGGTTCTCAATGACAACCAATTCGGCGTTCAACGAAAGACGCTCTAAATTAGTCATGGTGGCATCCAAACTTGCAATACTGTTTTTAATATGCATCCTAGAGGTTGGGTTCAAAATACTATTGACATGTACCAATAAGGAATCTGCACTCGTGATTACCCGTTCCAATTTTGCTTGAAGGGGATTCAATTTTTCGCCTACTGAAGAAAAAATATCTGATTCTATTTCTCCCTTTAAAAAATCACCTGGTACGGCAGTCTCTCCTATATAGGAAGGTATGATTGCCAACGATTTGCCGCCCATCAGGCTTGCACTGTAAATTCTAGCGACACTATTCTTTGAAAAAGTAAAAGGCTCATTAATACTAAACTCAACAATTAGTTCTCCTTTTTTATCTGGATCCGTATTAAAATCAATATCCACGATCTTCCCAATGGTATATCCGTTCACGGTTACCGGACTTGCAGCGTTTAATCCTTGTACATTATTATATTTTGTAAAATAGGTATCGGACGGTCCATCAAAGAGGTTATAGCCTTTTAAATAGTTATACCCCCATACAAAAAGCACCAACACCACTATGGCCACAACTCCTGCTTTAAACTCTCTTGAAATCTTAATCATATTATAATATATAAAACAAACTTACTAATTATTTGTGTGAGTAAAAACTAAATGAACTACTTTATTGCCTCAGATAAGGATATGCGTTCTACTCCTTTAAACGCTGCAATAAAAGCAGAAGAATACCCTTTTTGTTTCGCTTTTTTTAAGAGTTCTTTGGCCGTTTCATAATTGGTGGTATTTCCCAAATAATATTTATAATAACCTTCAACTGGTACACGTTCAACTCCTTTTAATCCTTTAAAATTATAACTTGCTGTTTTTATTTTAGATTTACCTGAAGCAATCTGCACCTTAAAATATGCAGGTTCATCTCCAGATGAGCTAACTACTGACAATTCGTCTGACAACACAGCAACCGTATTTAACCTAGCATTGTCAATATATTTTATAATTGCCTTAGATATCGCAGTTGCCATTTCCGACTTTCCTTTCTTAGAATTCAAATAGGCGCCTTCTTTTTTATTTGTTAAAAAACCGGTTTCAATCAATATACTAGGCATATACGTCTGATGCAGCACCACAAACCCGGCTTGCTTTACTCCTCTATCTACTCTATGCAAGTTTCCTTTAAAATTTTCTTGAACCGTACTTGCCAAAGCAATACTCTTGTCAAGGTTTTCTTCCTGTTCTAAAGTGAGTCCAATGACCGACTCCGGTGAATTGATATTATACCCCTTGTATTTTTCCTTGTAATTTTCTTCCAGTAGAATCACCTCATTTTCAGCCTTTGCCACTTCAAAATTTCTAGAATTAGCATGCAAACCAAGAATCCATGTCTCTGAACCTGAAGCCTGAGAATTATGCGCATTACAATGTACCGAGACAAATAAATCTGCATCGGCTTTGTTTGCGATCCGCCCACGTTCCCACAGATCGATCAATACATCATTCTTTCTTGTAAAAATAACTTTGATATCGTTTTCTTTTTCTAATATCTTCCCAACCCTTAAAACAATATCCAAAGCAATGTCCTTTTCCTTGTATTTACCATACCCTACCTTACCAGGATCCTTACCTCCATGACCGGCATCTAGCACCACTGTGTATTGTTTTTTCTGGGAATATAGACTTGAAGTCGATAAAAAGCATACGAAAAATGACACACAAAGAAAAAATTGTACTATTTTGTGGTGAATTTTAAGAAATAGTAAGGAGTTCATCGACATTTTTTAATTAATTTTGGCATCTTAAAGTTTGGCTTGAAAAAACAATGCCATATTGCACAAAAATAGCATATAAAGTATTGCGAACAAATTTATACCATATACTTTTCTTATTCAGCTTTCTATACTTTGGACTAGCTCAAGGTCATGCGCAAATAGACTCGGATAAAGACCAAATTGAGAAAAAAGCATTGCTCGCAAATGATAGCATCCCTAAAGAAGACCTTATTGTAAAGAACGACAGTATTCAAAACGATAGCATTCCTCCTGCTCCTGCCAAAAAAGAAGCCATAGACGCCATCATAGAGCATACCGCAGATGATTATATAATTGAAGATATTGCGAATAAAAAAGTCTATCTATATAACAATGCTGAAATCAACTACAAGGACATCAATATCAAGTCTGGAAAAATTGACATTGATTACAACACGAACACTGTAGTAGCTAGAGGAATTAAAGACAGTGTTGGAAACTATTCACAACTTCCTATATTTAAACAAGGAGCTGAAGAATCATCGCAAGACTCTATCGTCTTTAATTTTAAAACGGAAAAAGCACTCATATACGGTCTAACCACAGAACAAGACGGAATATATACCTTGGGAGAAAAAACGAAGAAAATGAATGATTCTACTATTTTTGTAAGAAAAATTCGATTTACTACTTCAGACAAAGCAAATCCCGATTACTATTTACAAACACAGAAAGCAAAGGTAGTTCCCAATAAAAAAATTATTGTTGGACTTACACACCTAGTGGTGGCAGACGTTCCTACTCCAGTATTTCTACCCTTTGCTTACCTTCCACTGACAACGACCAAAACATCTGGAATCATTATGCCTAGTTACGGGCAATCGAATAGTCAAGGATTTTTCCTGCAAAATGGAGGATATTACTTTGCTGGAAATGATTATTATGATTTGACACTGCTAGCAGATGTGTATTCGAATGGTAGCTGGGGAGTCAGTACACAATCTGCCTATAGGGTTCGTTATAAGTTTTCTGGAAATATGAGTTTTCGTTATGAAAACCTAATTTATGGTGTAAAAGGTTTTGATGATTATAGCAAAAGTCAAAATTACAACATACGATGGTCGCACTCGCAAGATGCAAAATCGAATCCCAATTCAAAATTATCGGCTTCTGTGAACATGGGGTCAAGTAAATATTACAGTCAGTCTTTGAATGAATTTAACAATTCCAATGCACTGACAAATACGCTGAGTTCTTCCGTTTCTTACTATCGAAAAATTGTGGGAACGCCCTTTAACTTTTCGGTAACGGCATCACACTCGCAAAACACAAATACAGAGCAAATCACAATGTCTTTGCCTTCTTTGCAGTTCAATATGGATCGTATCTACCCTTTTGCTCCAAAGGTAGGAAGTCAGAAAAATGCTTTGCAAAAGATGGGACTAAATTATGCGTTAAAGGCAGACAATAAGATGACGACTACAGACGACGAGTTTTTTACCTCAAAAATGTTCGATGAAGCGAAATCAGGGGTTCAACAAGACGTCTCTTTAAGTACCAATGTAAAATTAATGAAGTATTTTACCTTGTCTCCAAATGCAAACTATAAAGAGGTCTGGTACTTTAAGTCTATTGAAAAAACATACGACCAAGAAGAGCAGCTAACCGTAACAGACACCATCAATGGATTTACTGCTTTTCGAGAATATTCTGCAGGAGCTTCACTTTCTACAAGTCTTTACGGTATGTTTAATTTTAAAGGCAAAAACTTAAAAGCCATTCGACACACCATGCGTCCTTCGGTTTCCTATAATTACAGACCCGATTTTGGATATCATTATGAAGAGGTGCAACAAAGTCCTGATCCACAAGACACCGTAGAATATTCTCCCTACGACGGTGGAATATATGGCTCGCCTTCCAAAGGACTTTCTCAATCGTTTGGGCTTACCTTAAACAACAACTTAGAGGCAAAAGTTAGGGATAAAGACACAACCAGTGATGAGGAGTTTAAAAAGATTACGCTGCTCAACAACTTAAATTTCTCTAGTAGTTACAATGTTGCCGCCGATAGTTTGAAGTGGAGTCCTGTGAACATTACTGCCGGTACACAAATTTTAAACAACAAACTGAGTATTAACACTGGGGCTACATTAGACCCTTATGCCATCAATGCAAACGGACAGCGATACGATCAGTTTAACATTGACAATGGTGGAAGTCTTTTTCGTTTGACAAGAGCCAATTTAACAATGAGTTATTCTCTTTCGAACAAGGATTTTGATAAAGACGCAAAAGAAAACAGTAAAGACACTAAAAACAATGTTACCAATGCTCAAAACACAGATATGTTTGGACAGAGCATGACAGACAATTTTATCAGTGAACGGTATGATCAAAACGGGAATCCTCAGTACGAAGAAGATGACGACGACGACGATGACGATGACTCTGAAGTAACGCTTTATAAAAATGAAATTCCATGGTCCTTACGTTTTTCATATTCTGGAACCTATTCCAACAATAACAGGGAAGATGAAATTACAAATAACAGTTTAATGTTCTCTGGAGATGTTGAACTGACACCCAAGTGGAAGGTTGGTGTATCATCAGGTTTCGATTTTAAGAACCAAGGTTTTACCTATACCCAATTACGATTCTCTAGAGACCTAGACAGCTGGAAAGTCAATTTCAACTGGGTTCCCTTTGGTCCTAGAACCTCCTATTACTTTTACATCGGAATTAAATCTCCTTTGTTAAGTGATTTAAAATATGAAAAACGAAGTGTCCCAGATCAAAGCCTCTTTTAATAGCTAAAAAACATACTAAAACATAACTCGAAAAAGAACAACTCATGGCAAAAGAAATCATCCTACTGAACATCTCAGGACAAGACAAACCAGGACTCACTGCAAGCTTAACTGGTGTATTGTCGGAATACGGTGCTAAAATTTTAGACATCGGTCAGGCAAACATTCACGACACCTTATCTCTAGGGATTTTGTTTGAAATAAAAGCAAACTCTAGCTCCGCACCTGTACTTAAAGATTTGTTATTCAAAGCCTATGAACTAGGTATCAAAGCAAAATTTAGACCCATTACGGTTGATAAATATGAGAAATGGGTGGAGAGCCAAGGAAAGAACAGGTATATCATTACCATTCTTGGTGAAAAACTAGCAGCAGAACAAATTTCAGCTGTTACCAATGTCGTTTCTGAAATCAATTTAAACATTGATTCTATCAAAAGGCTTACGGGTAGAATATCTCTTGTAAAACAAGAAGAATATCCGCGTGCTAGTGTACAATTATCTATCCGAGGTGAAATTAAAGACAAAGCCTGGGTAACGGAAAAGTTTATGCAGATTTCTCAGGAATTAAATGTAGATATTGCTTTCCAAGAGGACAATATTTACAGAAGAAACAGACGCTTGGTGTGTTTTGATATGGATTCTACACTCATTCAAACAGAAGTGATAGACGAGTTAGCTGAATTGGCAGGTGTAGGTACGCAAGTAAAAGCAATTACCGAATCTGCAATGAATGGTGAAATTGATTTTAACGAAAGTTTTAAGCGAAGAATGGGATTGCTTAAAGGGCTTAGTGAAGAGGTACTACAAGATGTTGCGAAGCGACTGCCTATTACCAAAGGTGCACACAGATTGATGAAAACTTTAAAGAGTTACGGTTTTAAAACGGCAATTCTATCTGGTGGTTTTACTTATTTTGGTCATTATCTTCAAAAAGAACTGGGAATCGATTATGTATTTGCCAATCAGTTAGAAATTAAAGATGGTGCTTTAACGGGTGGCTATTTGGGTGAAATTGTAGACGGAAATAAAAAAGCGGAATACCTCAAAGAAATTGCTTCTCAAGAAAATATAGACATTGCACAAACGATTGCTGTGGGTGATGGTGCAAATGATTTACCAATGCTCAATTTGGCGGGACTTGGAATTGCTTTTCATGCGAAGCCAAAAGTAAAGGAAAATGCCCAAAGTTCAATTTCTAGTATCGGACTCGATGGTGTGTTATACTTATTAGGATATCACGATAGATATATCGATCTGGATCCAAAATAGCATAAGATTACATATAAAAAGGGACTGTCTGAAAAGTGGTTAAATCTCCGTTCGAGTGTAGTCGAGAACTTTTTAATATCTTGATTCTAAAGGCATCTCGACTGCGCTCGTTGAGACAAGTTTTAATTTTTAAAGTTTTTCAGACAGTCCCTTTTTATTGTCTTTTCTTTTCTAAATTATATCAATTGCGAATTAATGTAAATATAGTACTAGTCTGTAGGAGGGTATATTTTATCATCATAAACAGATACATGTACTGAACTTCCTGTTTTGTAGCTTCCTGTAAATTCACCAAAATAATGTTCTCTCCCATCAGAAAGTTTCAAGAAAAAACCGGACCTTCCTGTGTTTAGTTTATTTTGATGGGGCCACCACCCCATTTTATATTCAGATTCAGGCGTCAAATTAACGGTACTATCCATAGGAATAACAACGTTACCAATCACTGAGTCAGTAGGATAAAAGGTATTATTATCGTATTTTCCTATATATACTTTTGACCATTCAATATCAGAGCTCGACCTATTTCTCACTCGGACGCTTATTCCATAATCTTCAAAAGCTAAAAATAAATCATTGCAACTACTTACGAATAATAAACTTGCTAGTAAAATTAAATTTATTTTCTTCATTTCTAAAGTTCTTTAGAAAAGTATAAAACTCTATTTTTATCAGAATAGTTTCGAATACTGTTTGTAACTCTATCAATTTCAATAGGATCAAGTGATTTATCAAAATCTTTATCAATAAAATACCCACTATGCACGAAACTTTCCGTTCGGGACCTTAAAGTACTTTCAGACGGCACATTCAATCCATAAGTAACACGCCACCAAAGTACCCTTTTGGTTCTATAAGAGCAATTATCATCGAACAACTTTCTTCCTATTGCATTGTTGTGAAAGTCCATATATTTGGAGTCTTCGGGATTATCCGTACAAATTTCATTGGCATTACCAATAGCCTCCGCAAAGCGCAAACGAGCGCTTTTTGAAGAAATGGTATAATAATATTTTGCCAAAAAGACGCTCCAAAGCACATGCCTGTACGCATCTCTTTGTGTGTTGTCATAGGCAAAATGCCCAAAAACGGACTGTACTGAATAGCCTACTGCTCTGTTGGAATAATACAGGGCTATCACAGAACGAATATAAGAAAACTCACCCGTACTTATCCCATATCCAAAAGCTCCAATTACATATTGGGGAGTTTGGAATTTCCGAACAACACACCAAAACCGACCCCAATCCCTACTTTCTGTTTTGGCAGCTGTTAAAATTTTTGCTTGTAGGTTTTCGTCTTCAGCAACATCCGCTAATACCTCATAATCTAAATTTTGCGAATAATAGTCGTCAATCACATCCATATTAACTTCTATTTCTTCTCCGGTAAGCGTAGGAAAGTCTTCCTGTACCATTTCCAGATTCATTTCGGCTTCCTCGTTTTCCCGATACGGAAATTCATTCAACCTCTCTTCGGCTGCTTCCACAATAATTTCGGCCGACGGAAGTTCTTCTTCTCCTTTATAGGCGATTCCTTTCTTTGATGCAGCAGCCCGCCTTTTACTATTATAGAGCTTTTTAAGTGCTGTGTAATCGTGTGTTTTCTCCAGTTCAGCTATGGGTGCCGAAAAACGATGCTTAACGGGAAGACCTTTGAATTCAGTCAATTCAGTTTGGTCAATATCTTGATTCTCGGATATCATTTCATTGGACTGAGACAATTCATTGTCACAGGAATACATAAAGGTCATAAAAACATATGCTATTAGCATTGCTACTCGGTTTAGATTTTTCATAATGTAAAATTTTAGTTCATAAATTAATTGGCGCCTCTTTCTTAAGTTTTAGTACCAACTATAAAAACCAAAACAACACCGTAAACTTATGTTTATTTTATTACATATGCAATACCTGTTTTTAATGAATTTTCAATATCCTTATTTATAGGGATATATCACTGTGTATGACACTTTTATATACTACTTAGTCAAAGTCGAAAGTAAATGTTGATTGGTTTATAAAAACACGTTTCACTCGCAAAAAAAATATTAAAAAGCCTATCTTTATTGCTCAAAACAAAACCGTCATGAAAACAATCATCACTACTCAAAACGCACCGGAGCCTTTAGGTCCCTATAACCAGGCTATATTAAACAATGGTATTTTATATATTTCTGGACAAATTGCAATAAACCCATCAACGGGGACGTTCGTTATGGAAACCATAGCTGAAGAAACCAAGCAAGTCATGGAAAACTTACATGCCGTATTAAAGGAGGCAGGACTTAGTTTTGATCATGTTGTTAAGTCTTCAATTTTTATTAGCGACATGAACAATTTTGGACAAATCAACGAAGTATATGGAAGTTATTTCAACGAAGCTACTGCACCTGCAAGAGAGACTGTGGAAGTGACACGACTTCCAAAAGACGTACATGTCGAAATATCCATGATTGCGCATCAATAACACATCTGAATGTATTATAAACTCTTTAAATTTACGAGCAAGATTGCACTACTCTTTAGCGTATTGCTCGCACTTTTTATTGCCATTGTATACCTTGGTGGCTTCGGTCCTATTCCAAACTCAAAACAATTAAAAGCGCTAAAACAAGCAGAGGCCAGTGTTGTATACAGCGCTGATGGCGTGCTGCTAGGAAAGTATTTTCAAAAAAACCGAACGCAAGTCAGTTTTAACGAATTACCAAAACATTTGGTCAATGCCTTGGTAGCCACAGAAGATGTTCGGTTTTATGAACACGAAGGCATTGACAAAATTGCCATGACACGCGTATTAGTAAAAACACTTTTGTTAGGTAATAAATCCTCTGGAGGTGGTAGTACCATTTCACAACAGCTTGCTAAAAACCTTTTCCATAGAAAGGATTTTGCCTTTTTATCGATGCCTGTAAACAAAACTAAGGAGGCTATCTTAGCCAACCGTCTCGAAAGCATTTATAGTAAAGATGAAATTCTTACACTTTATTTTAATACTGTTCCTTTCGGTGAAGGCGTCTATGGAATAGAATCTGCCGCGCAACGCTATTTCTCAATACCTACAGAAAAACTGCAATTGAACCAAGCAGCAGTATTGGTCGGTATTTTAAAAGCAAACACTTATTACAACCCAAGAAGACATCCAGACCATGCGATTAGAAGAAGAAATGTGGTCTTACATCAAATGGCGAAAGCTGGCTACATAAACACTAAAGTGTTAAAAAAAGCGTGTAAAAGTGACTTAAATACGAAATATAAAAACATCTTATTGGAAAACCCAAATGGCTATTTTTTAAGGGAAGTAAAGAAAGAGGCTGCTCAGATTTTAGAAGTAGCAGATCAACCATACGACCTAGAAAAAGACGGGCTTCATATTGAAACGACTTTACTTGCTGAATTACAGAATGCCACTCTTCAATCTAGAGAACAGCAGTTGGTCAAACTACAGAAAAAAATGGATATCTATTGGAAAGGATTGCGTAAAAAGGAAGCTGTCCAAGTTCTTATAAAAAAAGAGCTACAACAAACAAAAGACTTCCGGAAATACAAACGGCAAAAAATGACAGCCAATGAGATTGATAAAAAACTGTCTAAAAAACAATCAAAGCGCGTTTTTAATTGGGATACCAAATCACAAAATTTATCTATAAAGGATTCTATTGAGCATTACTTAAAAATGGTTCATGCCGCAGTATATGGCGTGGATGTTACTTCAGGTGCTGTGCAATTATATGTAGGAGGTAATAATTATGAATTCTTACCCTACAATCTTGTAAACAGTGAAAGACAGGCGGCGTCAACATTTAAACCCTTTGTATATACTGCTGCTTTAGAAAATGGTCAAAAGCCATGTCAATGGATCAACAACGAACAAAAGGCATATGAAGATTATGACAACTGGACGCCTGAAAACTATGATCATTCCATCGGAGGGTATTATTCGATGCCCGGTGCATTGGCAAAAAGCATGAATATTCCCACGATTGAAACTTATTTCAATACGGGTCACAAAAATCTTCAGGAAACCGTAAATGCTTTGGGATTGAAAAAAGAACTTAAAAACGGTCCTGCTACTGCTTTGGGAACCACTAGTTATTCTTTACAAAATATGGTACATGCCTATATACCCTTTGCGACAAGAAAAACAACGGTCTCCCCCTATTTCATCAAAAGTATTAGAGATGCAGAAGGAAAGGTATTGTATACGCATGAAATCCCTGCGTCAAATAGCGTTGCTTTAGACAGTACAAATTTGGAAATAATGCAATTGCTATTGAAAGGTGTTGTAGACAACGGTACGGCTAGAAAATTGCTTACAACGTACAAAGCAAAAGATGCTTGGGCAGGAAAAACTGGAACTTCACAAAATTATAGTGACTCTTGGTTTATTGGCTTTAATTCAAAATTTATTATAGGTGCTTGGGTAGGTTGTAAATATCCTAGTATTAATTTAGCCCCCGACATTGGCGGAGGCTCAGTTGCTGCTTTGCCAATTGTTGGAAATGTCATTTCTAAAACCTATAGCGATTCGGAAATTAACACTAAGTTAGCGGCTGGGTTTCCTGAATTTAGCGAAGCTGTTGTAGACGCTTGCGATTGTGATTATTACAGAGAAGAAAACACCTTAGAAAAGATTTTCGATTTGTTCGACAAAAAAGACGCCAAAAAGAAAAAAGGAAATTTCTTTTCTAGGTTATTTGGCAAAAAAGATTGACTTCTTTCTGTTAAAAACGAGTCTCTACATTATTTCTCTAAAGATTGAATTAACAAAGTTGCTGAAGCTGGATTGGTAGCTAGTGGCACATTGTGTACATCACATAGGCGCATTAACATCAATACATCTGGTTCATGAGGATGTTTTTCTAATGGATCTCTAAAGAACAACACCATGGCAACCTTTCCTTCTGCAACCCGACCTGCAATTTGAGCATCTCCACCAAGCGGTCCTGAGAGGTATCTGGTAACTTTCAGACCCGATTTTTCGGCATGACTACCTGTGGTTCCCGTACTTATCAATTCAATATTATTTCTTAATATCAGTTCTTTATTTTGCATTAAGAACTGTACCATATCTGCTTTTTTCCCGTCGTGGGCTATCACTGCTATTTCCATCTTATTAGTTTTGAATTTTTAGTGCTTAGTTTTGAGTTTTAATATTTTAATTCTGTTTTGTTAGGTTTCATTATTCAGGTTTCCAGGTTCCTTCTTATTGCTATATACCAGTAGCCTATAGCCGGTAGCCGAAAGCCAATACAAAAGTAAAATCCCGTTCTGAATCAACAAAACGGGATTTATTATGAACTAATTAAGCTTTCTTATAAAGTAGCTGAATATTCGATTAGGTCAACAATTTTTGTTGAGTATCCAATTTCGTTATC
>Ga0206125_10000945_pt1 | contig 36269 bp, 36 predicted proteins | sample Helgoland_Spring_4_FD_148598 | JGI IMG/M metagenome (GOLD analysis project Ga0206125, IMG submission 148598) | Pelagic subsurface seawater microbial communities from Kabeltonne, Helgoland, North Sea - Helgoland_Spring_Bloom_20160331_1 | ecosystem: Environmental > Aquatic > Marine > Epipelagic ... | reverse complement strand
TCCAGCTCCAGTGACCGTCTTGCCCGCTTCGTTCATTCCGCCCTATAGAGGAAGGGCGGCATGACGCCGCTCGAAACCGAAGCCAATCCTAACATTCGGGTTGGACCACTTCGATGGGGCAGGCCAGCCCGAGAGATCTTCTACGATCTGCGTGAAGCCAAAGCGCTCATCGAAGACTGGAGGATCCACTCCAACACCTACAGGCCTCATTCATCACTTGGCTATAAGCCTCCAGCTCCAGTGATCGTCTTGCCCGCTTCGTTCATTCCGCCCTTTACAGCAAGGGCGGCATGACAGAATCAACCATAACATTCAGGTTGGAACACTTCGATGGGGCAGGCCAAATTCGTGGGCATCGCGGAGTACAGTGTGATGGCGATACGTCACACTTACCTGATGGTGATCCGACAGAGACCAGGTCATTAGCGGTCAAAAACCTTTCTCGGAAATAAGGTTATATTTATCGAAGCTTCGTTAATGAGGGTATCATTGGAAACCAGTCCAACACGCCTCGATTTGCGCGACATCATCGCCCACCATTTCGTGACATAGGCGTATGGCATCTGCGTAATCACCCCGAGAAAATTTTGACCATCCGATGCGGATAAGCTTTTTCCATCTTTTTTTCATGATACTATCAGACCTTCGTGCAGCTTCTTCCATGAGCACTCGGTCTATTGGAGGGTGGAGGAAACGAGTAGACCTATCCCACCCGATTTCATCGCGATCGGCATAAGGGTCGAACGGTAACCCCACCATAGTTTGCAAAAATAAAGCCTTCAAATAGCAATTCACCAGTTTTGCAGCGATGCCATATGTAAAGGATGGGGAGATTTCGCTCAGTCCACGCCGCAGTATAGCCTCGCACCAACGATGGTGAGCCTGATCAAAGTCCTCTCTTGAGTGAGGTAGCCAATGGCTACCTAGTGATAGCCATTTAAGGTCGGACATTCGCAATAGTTGAGCGCCTGCTGAAACAGGGAAAGTACAAACCCGCCGAGCACTGCGGGCGGCGGTGGAAGCAGCCCAGGCAGCAAATCTGAAGCGATGCTCAGCCGGGTGGTATTCTAGAGAGTGGCCTGCGTTTTTCTTAATTCCCCGAAGCCGCCGGGATATCTCGGGCAAGAGTTTATCATTCCATGTATCTAAGTGGATCAAGCCACCTGACATTCCCCCGGACGGCAGCCAGTTCAGCCTCACGCTGTCCTCCCGCCAATCACCATCGTCAATCAGTGAACGGAATGCATCTGTGAGGAGCGTTTCGGGGTTACTCATAGTCAGGGCACTTTGATCAATTTGAGCAGTTTCGGCGCTGAGTTGCCAACCTAAAGCGTCCCACAGAAAAGGATCTCCGCGATAGCCCCATGCTTCTGGACCCTTAGAAAATATCGAGGCAATGGAATTCACGACTGTTTGCTCCTTTGTATCCAATAATGTCAGCACGAAAACACGGTGGTAAGCTCACCACGTGGTTCATCAGCTCAAACGGCTGAGACAGTGCAAAGATGCTGATGGCGTACGTTATTATTTTGGACTGCCATCGAACTTTGCTCCGCACGTTTTGGTTGGTCGCAAGAATCCACTGATAATCATTTTTTGAATTACTCCGCGTATCCTAAAAACCGGTTATGCCTAGCCGCTCTTAGATATCGTTAAGCTTATTGTTGATCCACGCAGACCTAAGTTGTACTCGCAGCGTGTTCGTTTTTCACGCACTCAGCATTCATGCACTTTTGCTACCTTGATGGGCTTTAGCTTCGCAGATGCTGTCATGCATGTGGTCACGCTTTTCGAGGAAGAGACTGGCTCGCAATTCTTGTCATTGTTGCCAAAAGGTTTGGTGTTCGCCTTTTTTGAGATGGCGATACGTTTGGTTTTTCGCTCTTTTCCATCTCTCAATCCTTGATCGTTGGTACGCCAATTTTCTGCACGGTCTCCCGAGCTTTGTATAGCTTGCAATCAGAAATGGCCTCAATGATTGGCATCGGCGGTTGGGCGTCAAGCCGGTGGTCCGGATGTGTGCAGCGGACACCCAGGCCGATACCAATGGCCCAGTGAAGATAGCTGCAGCCCCTGCAGTCTGCGGTCAGCATTTTAATTCCTTCTTGGCAAGTAACCTTCGTAATTTGAAGTATTTGAAACTGTTGTACCCTTACTCCTTGCACGCCTTATCGAGCGCATTCACCACCTTGTCGTAAGGCATGAGATCAGACGCTATTGCAGTTTCGGAAAGGCATGGTTTGTCTTTCATGCCCCAGGGTAGGTTAGAGCTAGCTGTTCGGCGCCCTCTTTTTCGAGCCGTTGATAATCGCGAACCAAACGGGCGATAATGTCTGCGCCCTCAATCACTTGGCCCCAACGATGTTTCCGAGCAGCTAGAGGATCAATCAGACCCATCATATTACCTGCAATCGCGCCGGTTGAGTCGCTATCTCCACTGTGGACGACGGCGATCTGAAGAGCGTCATCGAATGTTTTTCCAGCGAGGCAGGCGAAGAGCGCAATAGAGAGCGCTTCTTCGGCGGTCCAGCCTCCTCCGAGGCTTTCGACTGTCTCGGGGGATCCATCCCATGGGGCATCGAGCGCTCTTTGGATAGCGCGTGCCGTCTCGGAGCCGTTCTCGAGGCGCTCGTAGTCACTGGCCGTTGCAGCGGCGGCTTCCTCTAGTTTTGCCCCAGTTGCCACATCCGCTAGCATTTCTGCCCATGCCGCTGCGGCTAACTGGCCGGTTGGATGTCCATGCGTCAGCGCAGAGGTGTCGATCGCAAGGGACCGCACTTGATCGCGCGGCACCATTAGCGCCACCGGCGCTACGCGCATGATTGTACCGCAGCCTTTGCTATCATTCTTTGCTGGCGCTCCGAGGCTCTGACCTTCACCGAGAGACGACAGGCATGTCAAACCAGGGGCGCGACGCGCCCAAAGCCGCTGGTCGGTGATCAAGCCTATGTTGTCTGTCTCAAATCGGGGCTTGCCGCCTTGCGTACGATACCATCGCAGAAGAGCGTGGTGCACCGTGGAGGGGTGACTAGAACTCCCCTTGAGTGAGGCGCGAACATAGGCCCGGATGAGACCCTCGGCAGTAAAAAGCGTCATTTGGGTATCGTCTGTGATTGCGCCGCGCAGGCCTTGATGCGGCGGTAAATCGGAAATCCCTCTTGGAAACTCTTGCTTAATCGCATCAAGCGTAAGGAATTCAATCTCGGCACCGAGGCTGTCACCATAGGCGCCCCCGAGAAGGCTGGCATGAAGTCGAATACCTGCTTGTCCGTTATGTCGCGCGCGGCGGGTAACCCAACGTTCCTGTTCGGCTGTTTCAATCGCACCGGGACGAATGGCACGTACATCGCTGATCGCCTCGGAGGCGGACCGACCGCGTTCCGTCAGCATTAAAGCGGCGATTGTGCCAGCGCGGCCGAGGCCACCGCGGCAATGAACGACAATGTGGCTACCACGCTCTAGTGAGGCATGCAGCTGCGCCGAAATTGATGTCCAGGTGTCCATGGCATCGTCTGTCGGGGTATCCAGATCCCGGATTGGAAAGTGAATCCATTCGATGCCACGGGCATTCACCGCTTCTCTGAACTCTGGCACACCCAGTATCTCGAACTCATGGTCTTCTATCAGGCTTAAGATGGTGCTGGCGCCCCATCTCTTGACCGCGTCCAGGTCGAGATCAAGGTCTCTATTCCATGTGGCCCCGAAGACACTTTTGCCTTTTTTACCAGGACAAAACGTGATGCCCAGCCGTCCGTTCCCGAGAGCCAAATCATCAATGCGCAGGGGGTGGGTGATGCTCGTCCGAACCAATTGCGTCTCCATCTTATCTATATTGGTTTTGATTTTACGCCCAAGGTGCGTCAATTTTGGACGTATTGTTCTCTAAGTTAATTTGTTTTTGAGGATCTTAAGCCCGCTACACTTCCAAATTTTGTTCACGCGTCGCGCGTTCCACACCGTCAAGTCAGCTTTTTCGATTGAGAAGTGCTGTGATCTGCCGAGACCGATAGCAGTCATTCTATTCTATTTATGCGATTATGACTTTAGAAGGCCTCACCTGATCAAGCCGAGGTGTCCGCGATCTTCGTTGTGTTGAACAGTACTTCTCAACCATTGCACGCTCAGCGTTCAGAAACATCCTGATCATCCTGTTAGTCCATGGCCGTCTGTCGTTTGCGCGAGGGGCTCAGAACTTCCCTTTATTACCCTCGTCAAGGCTCTGCTTATCAAGCATGAGTTCGAAAATAGTTTTCCCAAGCGGGACATTCTCCTGCTGCTTGTCCCCCAGCCGACCAGCCGAAAATACCTGAAGACGGCCTACTCCCTTGGCCACCAGTAGTAAGCCTGTTCGCTCACACCGATCGGCCTGACCGCTTTTCAAACGGTTTCTCCTTGGCTTAGTCGCAGCCCGGTTTCTCTAAGTTTTGCAATGATCTCTTCTGGCCCGGTTTGTTTAGCCATCGTTCTGCTTCTTCTCCAAAGAGCTAACCTTAACTTAAAATATGGATCACTGTTAAAGGAGTAAGCCAAGCAAGAGGCGCCTCTGAACATGTCGCACGACTGGCTCACACTCTGACTTTTCCTACTTACTTTAGGTCACGTAAATCAGGGTAAAGAAACTCAAGAATGGCCTGATCAGGTAAAATACCCTGTTGTGCAAAATCGATTATTACATCCTTGCGCGACAGTCCTGTGGCTTCAAGATAATGACTTAACGCCATCTCGCTGCGGTGACTGCTCAAGTGATGTTTCGTAGCATTTTTGATATAGATTACAAATAGATTGCGGTTAGCACTTACTTTAGATGGTAGCTCTGTGAAATCGCCACCAGCGTTTAAAAATGCTTCTGCAAGCTCTAAGTCTTCGTGGAAAATCTCAGGGATAAGCCTGTATGCAAAACTTGGTTTAGCCCCAACATAAGCCTTCAGTACATCTATGTCCTCGATTAAGTGTTCCGGTATACTCCCTAGCTCACCACTTGCGGCATACTTTACGGCGAAGTCTTTTTTGGCACGCATCTCGATTGGTAAGTGTCCATATTCTTCTGGCTGAATATCAAGTACCCGTGCAACAAGGTCTTGGTTTCTTTTAATTGCCTCACTTGCATATTTCATCGCCGTTGCAGAGTAATTATTTCGAAGATCGGACTCGACGGCTAAATAAATTATATCGGGTTCCGAGCGAATTTTTTCGCTGGCGTATTCAAGCACCCATGCGGCAACATGAGGGATAATAGACCTAAACAGTTCAATGTTGTTTCTACTTGGCTCCGGCAAATTATTAAACAAGGCACGAACTCTTGTGCGATGCTGTTTCCAGTGTTCTTCAGGCAGTTGCGCAAAAGCCAAGGCGATAGATTTTGGATCCTGAAAGTCTATAGGTTTCAGAAGAAACTCTGCTGTTTCACTCCAATCTTCAATCGTTGAGACTTCCCAATCACCGCCATTTTCTTTCAAGTAGCTAAATGGCGCGAATTCGAGCAAATTGACTGACGAACTATGAATAGCATTCAAAAATGCTTCCTGGATTTCATCTCTGGCTGCCGCTCGAAATTCTTGTGAAAATTCAGCGATGAAGTCCATAGGCTCCAGATCTGGCCCTTCGAGTTCTTTTTCATATAACTCTCGAATTTCGCCTAGCAGTTTCTCGCATCCCGCTAGTTCTTCCTCTTTTTCAAGTCCAAACTGATTGAGTAATTGCCTTGTCATGAGGAGCTCAATACTTGTCTCGGGCACAGATAGTTGGCGGAAAACGCTATCTTTAACGGCGTCGGCGCCCACGTCATATCCGTTATCCCAACAACGGCAAATTGTAGACTCTCCGATTTGTCTGCAGTTAGACAACCAGAGCATAATTGCTCGATCTTGTAATTCTGAACCTCCGAATATCTGAAAGTTGCCGGGTTCGACAATGTTTCCGGGCCAAATAGGTTCTTTTGATGCCAGCGAACCAAAGAGCTGGATCTGTCCAGTTAATTGACCACCAAAAATATTTACTGCTTCCTCGCTGCCTTCCCAGTCAGCTGCGATATCTTCGAGGACGCTAGTGGGTATTATTTTGATAGGCATGCTCATAGAACTGCTCTCTGCTGACTATTTGAGCGAGTGGGGGTATCGCATGCCCAAATGATACACAAGTAAAAAAATAGATTTAGATTTCAAAATGTCTCGGTACCTACTGACAACTCAAAAGGGAGAATTGCCACGATTTCGCTAAAACTGATAGCTGCTGGCGTAGGGATTTGAGAATAATGATCACGTGGTTCAAGAGGAAGAGCGTGAAGTGTCCTCCTATTGCCGTGCAGATTTTGCGGGCCTTATGTCGCGTTAGTTTTCGAAGTCCTATCGATTTTGTGCTTTGAAATGGTTCGGGGGTTTAGATGGAGAATGCAGACTGATTTTTTGGTTCTGGTCCACATCTTACTGATAACCGCCGGAAGAAGACGGTGCTTCTTCGATAACTGGGCCGTAACTTACCAAATTCGCGGCTTTATTTGCTTCTACCGAAATTCTGCTTTATTAGTCTTGTGGGAAATTTTGTCGTTGGTCGAGTCAATACAATCAACTCAAGCAGACATATGCCAACCATCAGTGGCAAGCAGGTTGTACAAGTACAAACACACTAACCCCTTTTTTGACTGAGCGAGTTACAGCAGATGAAAAAAGTCGTGATTTCTTTTGTGGGACTTCTTTAGGTAGCTTTAAACCCACTATTTGCATCGGCAATCGAAATAAAAATTGCGGACACTTTGAAGTTAGAGTTTCGAAGCCAAACTGGATTTCACATCGTAGATCGAAGTCAACATTCAGAATGTGACCATTATTAACTGACAATTTCAGAAATGAGTGCCTCGGCTACCTAAGCTCATCAGCAAGGGCTTTTAACTTGTTTTCCATTGGGGAGCACATTGCCAATAGAGAAGCCATTATCGCGGAGACCGCATTGGCGAACGTGGTTAAATGCTTCGATAAGCGTTCATTAGAGGCTACCAATTTAGAGTGTCTGTTACATAGTCAGAAATTCGAAAATCCGAGTGATTTAGCCAAGATTTTTAGGCTATTCACTATACTCGGTTGTTTCCCCTAATCTTGGTGCGATCTCGCCATATTGATCTGTCTTTGCGGTCAAAATGCTTAACGTGGCTGCATCACGACCTCAATCTTAAAGGCCTCATGGATGGCGCCCGAAGGGTTGAGGAAAGGTTCACAAGCGTAGAGCGCGCTTTCAGCAGATAGGACGAAGGTACTGAGCTCGTCATCAGTAGCATTATCCTCAGCCATAACGGGGCTGCGCTCGACCTTTGCAATGTCCCCGTTCTCGTCGAGGCTTAGGGTGAAGCTTACCTGCCATTCCCGCGGATAACGGATGAATATCGGATAGTTCCACTCACCTTCCACGCATCTCTGCACGAAGTCCAGCGACCGAAGCTCTGCCGTGCGATCGCGGGTCTCGGCCTCGCGGTGATTGGCAGCGGCCTGCTCGTCATCCTTTGCGTGTGCAGCGGCTTCGGCAGCTGCGGCGGCTTCAGTTTGCCGGGCTTCCTCGGCCAGATCTCGGTAAACCGGCAAAGCGCGGGGACGAGGCTTTGAAAAGGTAGGAAAAAAGACAGAGTTTTCGTCCGCGGTTTCATCCGTGGCGGCATTGTCGATTTCAGAGATCAGGTCGGCATTTGCGTCACCGTTGTCTTCGGCGAAGTCCGCCTCAAAGAATGATTGGTCGTTTTCCAGCTCCTGCAGCGCCTGCTCTATGAACTCCTCTAACTCTTCGCGCGGGGGTGATTGGTCGTTCACCAGCCTGTGCGGCGGGTCGGCCTCAGGCAATGCGTTCTGCACTGCGAACTCCTCCAACCCTTCGGGCAGGTTAGGAACATCGCTGATATCATGCGGGAACGGCAAGTCATGCGTTACGTCTTCCACGATTGGCTCGGGAACCGAGACAGGGGCGGGAACAGGCTTAGCATCATCTCGAGTTGCTTGGCCTTCTATCACATCTGAGTTTTGGTGGTGCGATAGACCAGTATTGTCTTCTGAAGTTAATCCCGGCAATGCGGGGCTTTTCTCTGATGCTTGTGCTGAAGTCGTCTCATGGATGGGCCCTTTCACATAAGGCATCGCAGGTGCAATAGGCCATGACAGCGCACTATTGAGATGAAGGAAAAAATCGTGCGGGCTTGGAAGCGGCGTTATGGCGGCTTGGATTAGCATGATCGAAATTGACGTGATAGCCACCGCAGAGAGCCACGTGTAAGCCCCAATCAGAAATTTCACTTGATCGCGATAATGTCTTAACTGGTCAGCGATCAATGAAAGAAGCCACTTAATTGCGCGGTAGAAAGTCCCCATGAGCCACCAACCAACGCTGCCTATAAACAACAACACAGCTAGAAGGGCGCAAATACTGACTACATAATACAAAATAAAGCTCGTATCCGGCACTTTTATCCTTCCCAAATTGAAAACGCCAAGCGAAGCCTCAGCAAAAACGAAAATCTGACGGTGTTTGACAATACATACTGGAATACCCCAAAAAAGTCGTCCCACTTTTGATTCAGTGTTGGCTCCTTAGATAGGGAGCAGGATGATGGCTTAAAGAGCCAAGCTAGAAGAAAACAATGCAGAACTTGGAGAAGTGGAGGTGCTACTGAGCCAAGGCGAAAGCGTTGGCATGGCGGCTAAGTCAATCGGCGTGACCGAACAGACTTACTACCGATGGCGCAAAGAGTATGGCGGGCTCCAGGCAAATCAGGCCAAGCGGCTTAAGGACATGGAGAAGGAGAACGCCAGGCTCATTAAAGCCATCTCTGATCTCATGCTCGACAAGCAGATCCGTGAAGAGGTCATCAAGGGAAAGTTCTGAGCCCCATATGCGAGCGCCAAGCCGTCAATCACGTGAAAGATGAGATTGATGTTTCCGAACGTCGAGCTTGTCGCGTGGTTGGCCAACATCGCTCAGCACAACGTAGGCAACCAACACCTCGATCTGATCAGATGAGCATTACCAGAGCCAACACCGACTTGGCAGAGAAGTATGGTCGTTACGGTTACCGTCGGATCACAGCGCTGCTCAATCGGGAAGGCTGGAGGATCAGTGTTGGGCGTGTGTACAGAACTTGGCGGCGTGAGGGGCTTAAAGTCCCACAGAAACAGCCGAAACGAGGAAGGCTTTGGCTGAACGACGGATCCTGTGTTCGTCTGAGCCCAGCCCACAAAGGTGATGTCTGGTCCTATGACTTCGCTCATTCCGCCCTATAGAAGAAGGGCGGAATGACGCCGCTCGAAACCGAGGCCAATCCTAACATTCGGGTTGGACCACTTCGATAGGGCGGGCCATCTACACTTGCACAGCTCATAGAGAATTTGCCCCAATGCGCCGTTTGTGACTTATCTTTTTAGGCGAGTTCTCGATAAGACTATACGTTATTTCTGCGCCGTGGGCAGAGAGCAGCTATTGCTAGGCTTTAGCAGCATCTGAAACGGATTTGCGAAAGAAAGAGGGGTAAAGCAATCAGATCCAAATACAACGGTTACCTAGAAAAAGGGCTTTAACGAGTTAAATCGAGGCCCACGGGTCTAAAGCGAAGCTTCCAGGACAATCGACAGAAGAAACGCAAAAATCGAGTCCAATAAATCGGGACTCAAGAGGCATAACTGCCTTTGCAAAATCTAGCTTTTGTGGCTTGTGCGGTGGGGTGAAATATGAGACTTATATCTCGATTTTCTGGTGGGTGCACAATTGTTTGGTTGAAGCATGGATTTAAAAAGTTCCCTCAGATTGCTTAGCATTTTGGTATTTTCACTTTGCTTGAGTGCTAAAACTCACGCGCAGATTGAGGTGTTCGGAATCTCAATTGGTATGAGCCCAGAAAGGGCAATAATAGAGTTACACGAAAGAGGTTACACCGCCTACAGCTTTGACGAATATGGCGTGCCGGCCCCATGTGTTCAGAATGGCCGTGTAGTCTATTTAGCGGGTACTTTGACCCGTCCATGGGGTGATTGTTTATCGCTTTCGTGGAGCAGTAACTCTTGGGAGAAGGCGTGTGCGTCGCAGCTTATCTCGCTGAGGGAATGTTATGTTAAAACAGGCGAGACTCCACATGATGCTTCCTGTGTTGACGAAAGGAAATTTGTCAACAAGTGCCGTTTTATGCCCCGTATCGAGAGTTTTGTCGGCGTCTATTACTATGATGACTTTGACTACGTGATCGAGTTTGGCTGTGAAATCTTCGAGACTTGTAGCTCGTCTTTGGAAGACACCATTCGTATCTTAATTCGCAAGTTCGGTAATCAGCTAAAGCAGTCGTCAAGCGGGATCGTTAAAAACGGGAACTTTGACGACTTCGGTTATTGCATGTTTGGAACCATGCATGACCGTATCTGCATCAAAGATACGAGAGATATTGTTCTTGAAGCAGGTCTCTACGTGCGACCTGTTGATCAATTTGATTTGCTGCGACCTTCGTTTGAATGATCGATTTTCCAAAATTGCCGGCTATCCTCAGACCTGTGTTCTAGGCGGGATATTTTAATACAGCCAGCCTAGCTTTTTATTCGCCTCCCTGACCATTAACTGAAAGTAGATGACGTGTTCGATAAAATGCTTTGCGCTTTTCTTTCACTGAGTTTTCTTGCCTCTTGCTTCAGTTTAAAGCAGGCGGCGGCCGATGAGATGTCGTTTGAACAACTTTGTACCTATAGAGGTCCGGCATTCATTAACGCAGAAGGCATTTTGACAATTGATACAGCCAGTCGCCTTGAAGATTTTATTCAGTCCGCCGACCACCAAAACTGTGACTATGCAGGGCGATTGCGCGTTTCTCTATCAAGTCAGGAAGGCAATCTTGAAGCAGGGATCGCATTGGGACGGTTTTTCCAAGACCATCGCATCATCGTGGAAATAGGACGCCGGATCCGAAATCCCAGTTGTCTTAACATGGCAAAACAGGAAAGCTTTGAAGCCCAATATTGCGAAGCCGAACTTGCAGAGCGGTCTTGTGAAGGCCCGTGTGCCTTGGCTTTCCTAGGGGGGCTAGACCGAGAGCAGGTTTTTTCCGATATGCAGTTTCTGAACACCCAGAACATACTCGGTTTCAAGGGGTTAGATACTAAAGCAGCGGATGCCCCTCGTGTCCGGCACGCAATCACTGGGTATCTGGCAGAAACTGGTACCAGCATGAATTTCTCAAGCTTACCAAAAAATTACTTTCCCACCCTTAACCAATTGGCAAAGGCTGGCGTGCTGGTTGAAAGTCACCTGTTTAGTAGTCTGAACTTCACGGGTGCTACTGCCATCGCGCAACGTCTCTCTGGTTCTTCTTCAAACTACAATCAGCTTGAAATTAAGTGTGAAGGGTCAACTCTTGCAATTACTTTTCTTACAGATCAACCAATGAACCCATTGACCATACAAGCACTCGATGTCCGCATATTAACCACAACAGGTGGCAGCGTTTATGAACCATTCGAGCCGCAGGGTGCAGGAAACGTCGATGAAGCACATTTTTCATTTGGTGAGGGTTATATGACGGTTCGGATTACGCCTCAGACACTTACCTGGAACGCAATTTCTCATATGGCTAAAGAAATTGATTTTGAATTGATTGGTCACGGAGCAATTCCTTTGGATCGAGTAGCCGTGCAACTCGACATGGGAGACACCAGAAATCTCACAGTTCTGACCAAGCAGTGCCAATAGCCTATGCTTAAGGCAAAATTCCAAGGCGTATAGAGATTTGTACAACGCGCTTACTAAGAATACGGCGGTTAATGACTTTTGGATTGAAGCTGTTTTTCTTTCTAGTCGCCAGAAGACGCCCTTATGTTTGCCGGCTTTTTGCCTTGATTGAAGACCCTAAATGACTGGTCAGCAGGGATGCCAAGACATTGTCGAGCAAAGGCATCGTCTCGATAGCATCTTGGGGAAAAGGCTAAAGGGATTGGTCTGGCGAACGACACGAAAGCAGATATGACGCGCAAAATTTCAAAGAAAATCTCCCGGGTCTTAGTGGAATCCACCTTTGAGGACGCAATTTCTGGGTTGCAAGTTACGGATGATTATCGAGCTAGGATAAGTGAAATTGCTGGTCCGATTGGAATGCAAGTAGGTGTTGTTTTCAAAGGTCGATCGGACATCGCCTATTTGCTTTGCGACCAGACGCGACGCCAAGTTTGGAATTGCGCCCTTAGCAATTTGAATGTCCTTCTAGAGTGGGAGAAGGATCCAGACTTCTCTGAAAAGTTCTTTCAGGATCTCTGCCAGATGAAATCCAGTGACATCATCGAGCGAACCTTTGGCTCCAATCCACCCGGCTTCATTAAGGCGCTGACACAGTTTGGTGACATCGCCCAGAGTGCGGAAACTTACAAAAATTTACATGCTCTCCTAAGTGCCGACCCTAGTTTCTCAAGGCATTTAAACCGCGATAAACCGCTACTACCCAAAACCCTTGCATGTCTTGTAAGTCTACCTGTGGGTTTGAGAGAGCCCGACCTTGCTCACTTGATCGTTGATCATCATCATGAAGCAGCGTTCTTGGAATTTGTAACCGCCGCAGAGGCTTTGCCTGATCATGAACGGGATGATGTCTATCGGCAATTGCGACGTGCGTCGCCGTCTTATGAGGCGTTCAAAAATCAACTATTCCGGCTATGCAGCCAATTTCCCTTCCCACCCCCAAAATTACGAGACCCGAAAAAGGTTCGGCACCTTGCCAACGAAATAGAACTGAAGCTTGCTGGTGACTATTTTGGAAATTGCCTGAGTACAATGGCAGAACAGGCGCACCGAGGTGATTTGCAATTCTATGAATGGCTGGGTCTGGAACAAGGTGTGTTTTCGATCAGGGAGCAATCGGGCGAATGGATCATTGACGAATTAGATTTTCTAGAAGGCACAGAGGAACGGCACTGGGACATGGTACGCGAGTTTGTCAGAGCAAATCTCGGCTACCCAGTAGTCCGTCCTAAAAAGTCACTTTTGGAAGCAACACGAGCGCTTTTACGGGCTGCAAATTGGTCCTCTGACGAGAACCTCTTTGATTGAAGTCGGCAAATCACCTTTGGCCTTTTGATCAAAAGGTTGCTCGTGCTTAGAGACGAGTAGTCTTTAGTATGGATTTCCATGCTCGCTATCAAAGATACAGCGAGTAGGCAGAACTGTTACCAAACAAGCTTAGAAAATCTCTCTTACTAATTACCATACTTGTCCCTTAAGTGCTGACGTCAGACACTATAAAAGGACTGGATTATATGGTCAGAAAGTCCAAAAATCACCTTCTTGATCCATTATTACTAGGAATAAGTACGCATTTATTTACCTGAGATTACTAATCTATTTGCAAAATAATAATGGTGTAGGCTCTTATCAAGATGGTCGACTTTGATTTTAGCACAGCACCATAATTGCTAGAGGGTCAAATGAGAGTGTAACCTTTTTCCAACCACTTAAATATCTCGGTCCGGTTACGCATAGCAGATCTTGCGCCGATTTTTATTGCACAAGCAAGTGGTCCGCTCCGAACTGGCCGAATTGACCGTGATAGCTCTCCTTGTACATCAACTTGATGTCCGCGTGGAATACTGACTATTTTGAAAGCTTGATCCCTGGTTTGCCAGTCCAGTGTCAGAAAATTTTGGCTTTGGCGGCCGCCTGTTCCCGAACCATGTTTGCGAAGACGTAAGTCACCACCGTTGGTTCTTGTGTAATGAAGTTCAACGTCATTTTTTTCGGAGGCGTATGATTGGATTTCATAAATGAAATCCATTGCTTCAGAAGGGCCGCTCTCGACCTTTTCAAGAAACTTGGACTCCGCTGAAGTTTCTTCTGGCTCGGTCATTAATTCATCACTTTCAACCACAGGAACGGTCCCATGGGCAGATAGCGACCGCAAATTAGGGGCTGATGCAACCTTGGCTGATAATAAATCTCTTAGCTTATCACCTAACTCATCCAAGATGTGGATGTTCTCATTATCAATCGCGGTAACTTGGGCGATAGTAGCGTTGCATGTAGGTCTGAATGCTTCGACGAGACAGTCCTCAATGGATGAAATCAGGGTTCTCAGACTTTCCACATTTGGCTCTGAATTCGGTTGAACAATACGAAAATAGTGAAATGAAAACTGGCTTAAATCTGGACCTTCTGGATTGGAAAACTCAGGCCAATTTTTAAGGGCAAAAAGGACGCGGTTAACAGTCGAGAAGCACCCACGATCTCGTTGCAAGAAGGGTTTTATCGCGCTCGGGGAGCGATCAGTTTCGAAAGCACTTGCCAAAGATTGAATGAGCTCATGGTTCGAATTTGAGAATTCCCTACTCAGCAAAAAGTCCAAGGAACTTTTTGAGAGTGAAACTCTTCTATCTCGCATCGTCATAGAGCCGAGGTGCTGAATCCAGCGCAAACGAGCAACGTTGCCGGCAAACGGGTTTTTGCTCTGCCCAAGGTACTTCCCAAGGTAGATGAGTTCCTGTTTGTAGCAGATTGCATAAATTCCTGGTCCAGCGAGCTTGTGCCTAGTGTCAGATGAAAGCTCACGCCGAAGAATGAAGCGGCAATCAGCAAATGAGCTGTGTGCCGGCAACGCAGTCGACAGCTTCACTCGACAGAAGTCTTCCGCAACAAAGTCCTGTCTTAGCACGGTAAAGGTGAAGAAGTTCATATTGTATTCCTCTTCAAATTGAGTTAATCTGCCGGCAGATAAGCACCATCTCAAAAGCATTGAGTCAATAAATATATCCTGAAATGATTAAAATAACTCTATAGTAAATCGCCTTCTCTTTCTGTGGTAGCGTCCACAAGGCTGCCAAATATGGGGGTACTAAAGCTCATGATTGAATTCATTTTAGAAAATAAAATGATGACATTCGTTCTGTTCGTTCTCACCTTCACGCTAATCCGAGGCATTGTGAGTGGCATATTGGGAAGCATTGAGGATTCACGCAGGATTGAATTAAAAAAGGCTGCCCTTGAAGGTGATGCGGAAGCCCAATTCAAACTTGCACGCAGTTATGCAACCTCTGAGAACGCAACATCGTCTCCAACCGATGCCTTTCGGTACTTCTTAAAGGCTGCAAAGGCTGGACACACCGAGGCGCAGTTTGAGGTGGGGCAAGCGTATGAGTTGGGACGCGGTGTGGACAGCAATTGGACCGAGGCCCTCGAGTGGTACAGTCGGGCTAAAGATAATGGTCACCCAAAAGCTGAGGAACTTCTGAGGAAATGATGTCAAAGCAGATGTTGGCCTACGCCCATTTGGCTAGGAGGCTCGTTTGAACGGTCTTGAGCCACTGGTAACGGTGCATTCCGGAACGGGTGCGTTCCGGACCATCACTTCCGACCTTCTAGCGGAAACTTATTTGTTTCCGCGCCCTCGAACGCTTGATCTGAACGAAGTACTATCAGATGGGATCTTCCCTTGGTCCGCTAGCATGGCGGTAGCACCGGTTGAAACGGCTGCAGCGGTGTCAAAGGCCTTGAGAAGCCTCGCGGTGGCAACCCAACGCCTGAATCCAGAGGGCGTAGGCCTCGACGCGCTCGATCGCGACAGCCGCCTTTACAAGCATCTTTCTGCACTATGCGAATTCTGGCGTCAGGCACCGGGGGCACTTCCGGAAGATCTGCAGATTTATGCCCATGTGCTGGAGTGTGCTCCTAGCGATGCGCTTGAACCTCTGCCCTTGGTGACAGGTAATCCATGTAACTTCGTGACACCCATCGAACGCCGTTTACAGGTGCAATTGCTTGAACATCATGGGATGGCAAACACGGCGTTTCAGAATGAATGGGCTGCGCGCCGCGCGCCGCTGATGAATGGCGCTCCAGAGGGTACAAGCTTGTGGCGTGCACAACAGAGTTTGATGCACGCAGCAATCCCATCAGGTCCGTTGGACGACAGCTTAGCATTCTTTGCTCTACGCGATGAGGCTGAGGAAGCAGATTTTGCCGCGGCACGGGCCCAGCGCCTGATCGATCAAGGTATATCACCCCACGAGATCGGCCTGCTGGTGCCGGACGAGACGGGTTATGTCGCACACCTGCGTCGCGCTTTTGATGGTGCCGGTGTTCCGATTTCTGGCTTGCCTGCGCAGCCTGACCGCCGCGACATAGCCAGCGAAACGCTCCTGCAGCTACTTTTGTGTTTCCAGGCGCCAGCACCCGCGATGGCGCTTGCTAGTCTTTTCATATCTCCTCTGATGCCATGGTCGACCGAGACAGGCCTGCTGCTATCGCGTGAGGTGATGCAAGGCCGATTTGAACCATTTTCTGCCCGGTCGCTGACGGGGCGGGCGCTGCGTTTTTATCAGCTGGTACGCAGTAACATTGCGCAGACTCCCCAAGGTATTCAGCAAGCACTCGAGCAGTCTGCCCAGCTCTTGAGTGACGCGGCCGAGCAGCGTGAGGCTGTTGCCGCATTCCGTTTGAAACTGGGAAGTATTTGGACCGTACTGGGGCAGGGCCAGTCTCTGGATTGGACCGCGATTTACCGTGTAGCAACGCCAGCCACAACCAAGCCAACGCCCTCGGAGGCGTTCGTAGAGGGTGTGAGCGTGTTTATGGAAGGGAGCATGCCTTGGCGTTCCGCTCGGCACTTGATCGCCTTGGGCATGAGTGGAAATCGATGGCCACGCACGGTCTCTGCATCGCCGCTCTTCCTTGATGGTGAACTTCGGCTTTTGCGCGAAAAAACCGGCCTGCATATTGAAACGCGCGGCGATGCTCTTGCGCGGCGTATTGAGAGGCTTCGCCGCCAATTTCTATGCGCTTCTGAGACTCTCACTCTTTTGCGCCCCATCTTTGCACCTAATGGCGGGCGTCAGGCTCCTTCGGCAGCGTTGTCGCTGTTAGCGCGTGCGGTCGAAACCAGAACCAGGAGGGCAGAAGACGCTGAAACTTTGATGTACGATCTGCGAGCACTTCCGCGCGAGCACTGGCCGTTCGCACATCGTGTTATTGAGGCGACACCTTATCCGCAGCTTAGCACTTTGCCAGAGGATGGTATTCTCCGATTGGGAAGCGACCTTCTCCGCCGCCAACTCTCGGATGATGGACGGATGCGCCCCCAGTCGCCAAGCCGACTAGAAAAACTTATGGTTAGCCCCCTAGCCTGGAGCTTGTCCGAGTTTAGGGCAGAACCTGTGACATGGGGGCCTGACAGGCTCAACGTTATGGTATCCGGCACGATCGCGCATTACGTTCTGGAGTTCATGTTTCTCAAGGACGCGCCGCTTCCGGATCACCAACAGATCGACGCTGGAGTGCTGGAGTTGCTTTCTGCGGCGATTCGTAAATATGCGCCGTTCCTCCAGCGTTCGGTTTGGGCTGTCGAACGTGCAGGGCTTTTACGGGATATTCGGACGGCGGCGCATGCTTGGCGTGATACCATCGAAGGCCTTGGCGCTCGTGTGATCGATAATGAGATCAGTCTCAAAGGTGAGGCATTGGGCATCTTGTTGCACGGACGCGCCGATTGTCTGCTTCAACTGGCAGACGGCAGCCTGCTAGTCGTTGACCATAAGAAAAGTGGCACGCCTAAACGCCGCGCGCGCCTAGAGGCCGGTTGGGATCTGCAACTCGGTCTCTACCGCGAAATGCTCAAACGGCCCGAGGAGACTGGTGACGTGCTCGAAGCCGCCTTAGCAGGCAACCCACCAATTGGTGTGGCCTATCATTTGATTAATGATCAAGGGGTTCTACTCGAAGGCATTCAACCACCTGACGGCGTTGTTTCCGTGTTGGAGATAGATATATCTGTGCATGCGATGGATCTGCTGAGCACACGGCTTGATGAGGTTAAGGCAGGGATGATCCACCTTAACACGGAAGATGAACGTAAATTCTTCGAGCAAACGGCAAGGTTATCGCCTTATGCGCTGAACGACTCACCACTTGTCTCGCTTTTCATGATGCCTAGCACCGATGTCGATAACAGCATTGAGGACATCGATGACTGAAATACTGACGATAGTTCCGGCTGGCGCCGGTTCGGGTAAAACCTTTAGGATCAAATCGGATTTGTCCAAATGGGTAAAGGACAATCTCGTTGCGCCTGATCGCGTTCTGGCGGTGACCTTTACCGAAGCTGCGGCGGCTGAGTTGCGCGGGCGGATCCGTACCAGCCTTTTGGCTGAGGGTATGGTTGAGGAGGCTCTGGCTATCGAACAGGCCTATGTCTCGACTATTCACGGGCTTGGCTTACGGGTTCTGTCTGAGCACGCTTTTGCGGCAGGTGCTTCTCCCCAGCCTCGCGCATTGGCCGAGGCGGAGCGGGACCTCCTGATCCGTCAGGCATTGTCGCATGCTGAGGCGCTCGATGCTGTCAAAGCCGACTTGCCACGCTTTGGGTATCAATCGAACTTTTCGTCAAACGCGAGTCTTGAGGATGAATTTCGCGATCGGATCTTGACTACAATCGACCTGCTCCGGGGGCTCGGCGACAACGGTAATGACCGGCAACTGGCCGAAGCGGCCGTTGCTCGCCTGCGCGAGCTTTACGGACGGGTAGAAACAGATGGAGCACCTTTAGAGGCACGGCTACTTGCGGCGATCAATGCCCTACTGTCTGTTTTCCCGAATGACCTTACTGCTCATGGAACCTCGGGAGCTGCGCGTAAGGCTTTTGGCAATGACTTCCGAAACATGAAGCGCGCCCTACGCCCTGGTGAGCTCCGCCGGGATTGGAAGCTCTGGAAGAGCTTGAGCGAGTTGCGTCAATCAAAACGGGGTTTACCTACACCAGAGGGTTATGATGCGCTCTCTGATGAGGTGATCGCGGCCGCCACGGATATCGCGGTCCACCCTGGCCCTTTGGAAGACGCCTGCGAGCATCTCACAGCACTCATCCACGGCGCCCAAGAAGTGATGTCGAAATACGCAGAGATGAAGCGCGAAGCTGGTGTTATCGACTATGCCGATATGATTTGTGACGCCGAACGGCTTTTGCGAACGCGCCCCGAAATTCTAGACGCGCTTCTGTCCGAGGTCGACTGCGTCATCATCGACGAATTTCAAGACACGAACCCGGTGCAGTTTGCGTTTCTCTGGCGGATTGCACAATCTGCCAAGTGCGTGCTGATCGTAGGCGATACCAAGCAGTCGATTATGGGTTTCCAGGGGGCTGACCTCCGTCTCAGCGAGGCACTCGAGAGGCAGAACCCACAAGCAGTCTCGCCATTGACAGGCAATTGGCGCTCCGACCCGCGGCTGATGGACTTGGTAAACGCGATTTCTTCAGGACTTTTCGGCGAGGCGTATATTCCGCTAGAGCCTCAGCGGCCAGAAACTGGGGAGACCTTTGCCGAAATTCTGAGTATCCCTGAAGGCCGTCGATCAAGGCATTCGCGCCCAGAGGAGCATGTGGCAGCACGCATTGCCGACATTCTTGTCGAGGCTACTCAGGTTGTGGATCGAGAAAGTGACCCAAAAGCTCCAGCGTTCAGGACAGTTGAACCGCGCGACATTGCCATCCTTTGCCCAACGCATTCGATGGCTGCTCGCTATGCTAGAGCTCTAAAGCTTAATGGTGTGCCTGTCCGAATTAGCGAACCTGGCTGGCTGGATGCGCCCGCAGTCATGGCTGCGCGCATGGCTTTGGCGTTTGCTGTTGACCCAACTGACCGCCATGCGGCACTCACACTCCTCACACTCGGTCCATCTTCCATGCCTCTTCAGCAGGCGATGAGCTTATTGGCCGATGGAGAGTTAGAAACCTGTCCCGAGCTGGCAGAATTGCACGCGCTAGCCAGGAACGGACCAGCAATGCCGTTGGAAACTTTGCTTCCCCAAGCGCTACAGGTTGCAGGTATCTTAGATTGGGCCGAGCGCCTGCCAGAAGCATCGCAAGCTCATGCAGACTTGATGCGGCTCCAGGCAGAGGTCAGCGAATTCGCATCGGCCCATCGTGACTTCAAGGCCGCAGCGGGTTTTCATGGCGCAAGCGCGCAGGTTTTTCTTGGATGGCTCGAAGACCGGCGTCACGAGCGTGATTTCGACCGCCATCCAGACCCTGGTCAAAGTACCGTGCAGGGCGTCGACATCGTCACGTGGCATGCCTCGAAAGGGCGAGAGTGGCCGATCACCTTGGTTGCCGGTCTCGATAAGAAGATTAGCGAAAAGCCGGGGACCTTGCGCGCGGAATTCACAGACTTCAGCGATCTGGGCGCCATCCTCGACCGGGCCCTTTTGATCTGGACGCCCGACCTACCCATTAAGGAAAAAAATGAGGCCTTTATTGCCGATCGCCGCACAGCTTCAGAAGCTGATGCGCGGCGCTTGCTTTATGTAGCCCTGACCCGAGGTCGCGATCGACTGATTTTGGAGTGGCCGGATTTTGCATTGAAGAAGCTCGGCGAAAGTGATGGCCCCACCAACTATGCCGAAATGCTGGTTCTGGAGGCTAAGATGCAGCCTGAGACTGGGAGTTTGAAAGTCGGCGATGCGAGTTTCACTGCGCGCACCTTAGCGTGCAGCGCAGAGGCCCCAGGCAAGTTAGAAGCCCCTGGTGTAAAGGACGTTTCGGAGAGATTGGCGTTTGGTGAGCTTCGGCCCAATTTGCCGACCCATCAGACCTCTTGGCGCGTGCGTCCCTCATTGATTCTCAAGGATACACTTCCTGAGATTCAGACATTCAGCGTGCCGTTGGACGTATCGCAAGAGGCTGCAGCGTTCTCCGGGACTGCCGCTGAACGAGGTACGGCACTGCACAAGGCTATGCGAGTTCTACTATTACGCCCCGATTTACGTCCGCGTCTCTCCGCAGCTACAGGCTTAGACGAGGCCACTCTGGACATGCTGCACGCGCAGGCTGACAGCCTTAGGCAATGGTTAAATGACCAAGGCTATACGCAAATTGAGTGCGAAGTCCCGATCCAGAGACGCGAAGCATCTGGTGCAGAATTCAACGGCATCATTGACCTTTTAGCATCTGGCGAAGGCAAGCGCCTGATTCTTGATCATAAAAGTGGTGCAGGAAACTTTGCCGGTTACTTCGCCCAACTTGATGCCTACCGATGTTTTTTCGCGGAAAACCTTCAGGAAGAAGAGCCTAAAGTCGCAATTCATTGGATCGATAGAGCCGAGTTGGAGGTCCTCGTCCACGATGAAGCAAAATGAATAGAGGAACGCCATAACTACAAGCCTCTGATTGCAGCGCCGGCGCCTTAATACGCTATAGAAAAATAGGAAATGCAGTGCCATGAGCATTACGGACATTATCCCTGACATTCATGGTCAGGCCGACAAACTGCGAGTTGCTCTCAAGAACCTTGGTTGGCAGCGGAACGGAACGACATGGCTGCATCCTGAGCCAGATCGTCAGATCGTTTTCTTAGGGGACTTCATCGATCGAGGTCCTGAAAATGGCACCGTAATCAGGATCGTGCGTGAACTTATGGATGCGGGGCGCGCCCAAGCCATAATGGGCAACCATGAATTAAATGCCCTTCACTTCCATACCGAGGATCCGGATACCGGGGAGCCTCTTCGCGCGCATGAAAAGCACCCAGCATCATAGCTTCCTGAAAGAGTTCCCTTTAGGGGCTTCAAAGACCAAAGACGTACTGGATTGGATGCGAAGGCTGCCACTGTTTCTCGAGACTGAGGAGTTTCGCGCTGTGCATGCGGCGTGGATCAAGCCTGCAATCGATGATTTGAGGCTAAAGACCAGAAATGGCCTCTTGTCTGAGGAGCAACTGATCAAAACTGGCAGAAAAGGTGATGCGCTGTATTGCTTGGCAGAGAGGATCCTTAAAGGGCCAGAGAATAGACTTCCCGGTGAACACTCATTTAATGATAAAGATGGAAAACATCGTTTTGAAGTAAGGTTCAAATGGTGGAGCGGCGACGCCCAAACTTGGCGTCAAGTTGCGATGTCAGTCCCTGACCTAAACCAAATCCCAGATTCCCCCTTACCGACCAATTTGCTGGCTGACATTTACCCTGCAGGTGATAAGCCAGTTTTTTTTGGACATTATTGGATGTCCGGTGAACCAGAGCTTCAGAGCGCTAATGCTCTTTGCCTTGATTATTCAGCAGGGACCGTAGGCCCACTTGTCACTTACATGCATACTTCCAACTCAAAAAAGCTTAGCCTAAAAAATGTAGCGATCCATCAATAGTGAACTTTTGGCGGTTTGAAAGAATTCCAGGAAAAATCCTCTCACCAATGCGCCTCAAGGGGATTGCCGGCCCGCCGCATTAGCTTGCGCGATCATTGCAGCGCGCAATTCGGGGGGCGACAGAATCTCGACTTGGTCGCCCCACCTGAACAAGTGCCAGCACATTTCGCGCAGCCCACCAGCACGCAACGATACTAACAAACTCCCATCAGGCTCGTCGCTCATGGCCTGTGAAGGGTGAAACAAATAGAGGCGTGCTTCCGCTGCAGCTTCGGGCGTGAAACGCCAGACGATATCGTAAATATCTTCCTGCCAAATCCCGAAGGAGCGCTCCATCCAGGTCTGAAGATCAAAGCCTTCAGGGCATTCAAACACATTCTCGGTCAAGTTGACCCGCTCGAAGCCGGATAAAGCAAAGAGACGCACGTCCTGCGCATAGTCGCTGAACGCGACAAGGTACTGTCGGCCTTCACCAAACAGGATTGCCAAGGGCCCGATACGCGCATTGCGGCTCAAAAGCCCGCTAACGCGTGCACGATGATCGGCATCGATCCAGACACTAGCAAGGATAGCTTCGCGAAGTATGTTCAATGTCTCCTCTGGGATGCGCTCACGCGGGCCAGGGCGCAAGGCAACGCCATCTGCTTCAAGCAACGCTGCGATATCGGGTTCCAATCTCGTCCGCTTGGGGCCAGACAGTCGGGCACGCAAACGGTCGGAAAGAGTATCCAAGTGCTCAGCCGTTAGAATATCGCCGGATTGTCTTGCTAGTTCTGCGCCGCGGTGAAGGGCGGCGATATCATCGATGGTCGGGTCTGCTAAACGGTCGGCGGTGCCCGGCGGCAGGCGCCAACGCTTGCGCCCTCCGAGTTCGATAAGCTCTTCTGTCTGCGGAAATGCATCGCGAATTGCATCGCGCATCCGTTCCGCTGTCCTGCGCGAAACCCCGAAGGTCTGACCGATGTCATCTAACGATAGCCCATCGGCGCGGCCTTGCATCTGCATGGCCATCCGTACAAGATCCGCTAATCGGCCATAACGCATTGGCGCTCCTCCATGTATCGAAGAGTGACGTAAACGCATCATGGTTTCAAGTCGAGCCGTGTCTGTGAATGTGCTAGTGGCATGAGATGGAACCCTTTGATTGTTTTGTTGCACAAAACCCGATTGGATTTTGAGTGCTGGGCTTGAGCAATTGCTCGCGGCGAAGTTCGATCAGGATTGCCTGCGGTTTCGAGATGCCGAGCAATTTCGAACGCTTGGCGACAACGGCAAAGTCCCCGGGTGTTAGCTGATCAAGGTCAAAAAGGCCGGTCGGCGGTTTGGACTTAAAAAAGCGCCGAAAACACACGTTCCGCTGCTCGATGCTCAGCGGCAAAAACCTGATCTTCAGACTGAAGCGTCGCGCGGTCGCAGGGTCCAAATGACTGACCAAATTAGTGGTGCAGGCGAAGGGTAGGGGGTGATTTTCCATCCAGGTGAGCATTTCGTTCACCTGTGAAATTTCCCATTGATTCGTAGCACCATCGCGAGTGTTTAAGATTGAGTCCGCTTCGTCAAACACAAGAAAGGCGCTGGTGTCGCGCGCTTCCGCGAAGGCATGTGCGATATTGCGTTCGCTGCCGCCAACATAGCGGTCGAGGAGGTCAGAAGCGCGCCGCTCAAGAACGGGCATATTCATGCGTTCCGCGAGATAACGAGCAAAGGCACTCTTTCCCGTGCCGGAAGGACCGCTGAGGCAAAGTCCTCCAATTTTTGTAGTGCTGCAGGCCGCAAAACGCTGCGTGATCAGGGTTAAGTCATGGTCTGTATTGGCTAATGCAGGATCGAAGCAGATGCTGCTAGGTGCTGCAAAAGGTAAGTGGCCGCCGCGCACGGCACGCGAAATCGCCGCAGCAGCAAGCTGCACGTCATTTGCCCCGCCGCGCGTTATCTGTGCGGCTCGCAATGCGCTGTTTGCCAATGCAGGTGCATCTTCCATGCTATTGGCGAGCTCAAGGCAAAGCTCCTCGGACAGGGGAACTTGGTGGTGTTCGGCCAGTGTCTTCCAGATCCTGCTGCGCACCGACACTGGTGGCGTTCTGACCTCAAGCGTGAAGGAAATCCGACGCAGAAATGCCGGGTCACAATCGCTTATATCGTTCGTGGTCCATAGGGTAGGGACCGTATTGTTTTCGAGTAGTCGATTGATGTGTACTTTGGAGCCAGCGCGGCGCATAGGAAGACCGAAGAGCCCGTTATCAAGACCTGGAAAAAGGTCTTCCATCTCGTCGAAGAGGATCAGGCTGTTGCCCTGGTCGCTGAGCAGGCGCTGACCAAGGCGGAGTTGCTGCAGGCGCTCAAATCGCGAGGGCTCGTCCCCATCTTCATCTGCCTCGCCTACGGCATAAAGGCTCGCGCCCAGTCGATCTGCAAGCGCTTTGCAGAACTCGGTCTTGCCAGTTCCTGGAACCCCATGCAGCAAGATATTCACGCCTTTTTCCCGCCGATCCATTGCACCGCGCAGCAACCGGAACGCGAAATCACGCCCAGCGCCGAGATGCTCGAAATCCCTCGAGGCAACCGACGTTGTCCCAACTCGAGCAAAAAGCATGTCCATAATATCCGTAAGGCTTTGGGAAGGCGGATCCAAAGCCAAAAGAAGACGGTCGTTTGGACAAAAACCGATACCAGTTAGGCGAGGTTTTTCGATTTGTAGCAGGCTCGAGGCGAGCAGGCGCCCACTCGGTGTCAGGGCGCGCTGAACGCATGATGCGGAAAGCCCAGAAAGATGCTGGACAGCATCTAAAACGGGTAATCGTGCATCAATGATCAAGCCATTGCAAAGCGACCGCACTGGTCCGGTTCGAGAAGCTCGAATGGCGAGTTCAAAGATGCGGTGCTCCGATGAGTTCAGCCCTACGTGGTCTGCCAGCAGAGATATGTTTTTAGCCAACAAATCCGGTTTCTGGCGCTTAACCGTTGCGTTCCGATCCACGAGTAGGCGCTGAAGCTCGGACCAGAGAGCGGTAGGGATTCCTTTCTTTCTGAAATTATCGACATCAGGTTCCCAGGCGAAGCCCAGATCCTGATCCTCCACCCAGCTTGAAAGCTCTACAGCGACAAGGCTGCGTGCGGAAAAGCTTTGGACAACCCGGAAAGCCAGATCGATCAAGTAGCGCTGCTCGTATCTATTCGTCATGTAACCTCTCTGTTCATAAACAACAGCTATTACGAGCATGCGTCAAAATCGGACGTATGAGAGAAGGCCATGTTGCGTATTCACGTGACCAGTCCAGTTGAATGGTCTAGAGGGGCTCATGAAATCGGCTTTTTTGATATGCAAACCATCCGCACATCGCCTGCCTTCGATTATCTTCTTTAATTTGCGGCCGTCCTAAACGATGCCGAATTCAGGCAGACTAAGTGAGCAAAACTGCGCTGGTACTTTGCGCTCCAAGTGATCCCATAGCTTCAAACCAAGGTCCTCACCTGTTGCAGCCATACCAACTTGTCGATATCGGGCTCTCGAGCCCTATTTCTGTCGAGTAGAAAAAATTAGGAAAGCGTTCTGACACCAACCTGTTTAAGGCGATATTCGGCCTTAGCAAAGCAAGCACCAAATTAGCTACTGGTTCAATGCTAGTTAGCCAAATAACAAAAACTGAAAGATCAGGATTAATGACTAAGTTCGGAATTAAAGATTCCCTAGTGACCGAAACACTCAAAGATACAAAACAAGAATACCACGAAATCTATGAAATGACTGCGGAAGAACCTGCTCTACGGATTAGAAAAATAACAAATGAACTTTATCATTCTGAACCTCTGGATTGGATAGTTGAACAGTATAATCCCACGATGCATGAAATGTATGTCGCAACTGCGCTTCATCATTCATTGAAATATTTTGGGATTGATCATGATGATATCTATTCATGGAGTAGAATTTCGGATCCAAATACCAGAGAAAATGACAGTAGAAAATATGAGCGTAATGTTTTCAGATCGATAGAGTTGACTGGTTATAGTGTAAAAGGATTTCTTGCTTCCCTATTATTGGAAGCTTCAACAGAAAATTTGAAAGGAAGCGATGCTGACGAGAATTATAGCCGATTATTCAAAAGTTTCGTCAGGCTAATGGAATTTGTCTTCAATGATGCAAATCGTAAACGCATGCACGCCGAAGGACTAGACCCTATTGATGTTGTGAGACTATGGGCGCGTTCAGACGAAATTGAATTTTCATGGGGAGAGATTTTAGGTCAAAAGGAGTGGCTTGAAACAAACGAGGTGATGGACATAGATGCTTGGTTTGGCAATGAATCGTGAAATTTTTATTTGACTTACTGGCAAGAATTGATTGTTGAGGAGCAACCGTGAATCGTTTTTCTATAAATTTTCTAGGACTGCTTGTACTTTTATTTAGTAAGCTTGGCTTGGCACATCCCGCCCCTGGAAATCATCCACCCGGTGATTGGCTTAAGGACCTAAACTCGCTAGTTGCCATGCTTGAAAACTTATGTCTCCCAGAGAGAGATTACAGCGACATGAGGGAAATTGGCTTTTTCCCCTGTGAAGAAGATGACTTGGATCTTCCAATCGAATGCGCAATTTCAATGACTGGAGATGATGAAGGGGGAGGGCGCTACTTAACCGAACCTCAATCTATCCTGGGGTTAAACGGTGTCATACTCCAAGGCGTTTGCTTTGGGGGTGATCATTGCCGACAACCTGTCGTTTGGGGCACAGTCATTTTGTACGCTAGTTCAGTCTCGGATGTTTTCTACATGGAAGGATCAAGGGATCCTCAACGGTTAATTCAATGTAGCGAAAACAAATGAGTCACAAAATAGTGTAAAGTTAAAATAAGGCTTTTGAATAGATAGGGTTTTAGTGTGGAGAAATTCGATCATTCCTTGACCTTAAAGCAATTGGATATCGATTGTTGGCATTCAAAATGGTGCTTTCTAAACTACCTAAGCAAATCGTTGGGCCAGCTTTTCGTTTTGTAAATGCACAATCGAGGTTCCACTTCGTCATGACCGGCGTCTGTGAAGAAGGGAAGCAACACGAGTGATTGTAAATGATTTGTAACCTAGTACCCGACTGATGCCAGCAAAAATCTCTGCTTGCTTGGCTCGTTTGGCAATCGCCCTGCTTGTTCATTGGTAGCCAACGCCTACGAGCTAGCGCTGTTTTAATAAGTAAAAAAGATTATCGACACGAGCGTAGGTGTAGCCTCTAACAGTCTTGGCAAAGCGCTCATAGATCCTAGCTCGGCGTTCATCATTCACTGAAAAATAGCAAAATTTAAGTTTATTTCCGTGAATTATGGCTCGTACGCAATTTGCCAGCTTACTATAGACTTTCAGCGGTCTTTGGGTTCCGCCCACAATGTCGGTCGTACTGTAAGTCAGGTCATCGTCCCACCATGTCCCGTCAGCATCAGGATTTTCAATTGTGGCTTTGAAAACAATTGAAGTGCCGCCTACACCAGCTTGACCTCGTAATCAACGTCATCAATTGCAAATTTTTGGACAGTAATCATTTAACAACGGGATAGTGTGGGTTGCCCCAGTCCGCGTCCGGATTGCGGATCATGGTGTTAACAAACTCGGGGACCAAACTGGTAAGTAGTCGAGCGCCGAGTTCAACTTGTTCTCTGTTGACACTGCCGTTCCACGTTGCCCCACCGTGGACAAGCTGATTTCTGAGAACGTACAGCCGGTCAAAAATAATGCTGAGCAAAACAGGAACGTTTTTCTTGCTGGCTGCTTCATAGGCTTTCTCCCACTCTTGACGGAAATATCGGTCCCAGTCGCGGTAAGTTCCATTCCCATTATGGAAGCGCCAAAAGCGCCGACAAAGGTACTTATTTCTTAGAAGCGATTTGACAGTCTCTCCTTGGTAATTCCAGATGGTGGATTGAATTCGCCTTGGGGCATCAAGATTATCCAAAGATGTAAAGAAATCTTCAAATTCCTCTCTTGCGTGCAGATGGTCTTCAAGGTCTCTAGCGTAGGCTGCATTGAAGGCGATCCAACCAAAAATAAAGGCTGCATCAATGTCAGTTTCTATGAACTCGTTTGCCCGAGTTAGCCAGCTGAGAGCCCGGTAGGTTTTCAGGTTTAGATCTTCTGGGTTTGATTCTTTTTGAGCCCAAAAAAGCTCTTTAAGTTTGGTGATTTCAGACATTCGCAGTTTTTCTTTGGTTTTTGAGATATGAGATGAAAGGCATGTTTTAGAACTTTCAAGCAGGAAGTGCTTGCCTAGACAAAAGTAGAGACAAAAAATAGAAATTGCCGAAAATAAATCCAGAATTAAATTTTTGAATTTTCTTCAAATTCTTCCCCCCGATTGAACGGTTTTGTTTGTGATGAGAGCTGTTGCAACAGTTAAGATGTATCAGTAAGAGCAGCCTCGGGTGCATTGATTATGCTGCCGGCCTGCTGGATAGAAATGATCTTACCGTACTTTAAAGATTGGCTTATGATTTAAGCAGCTCAGCGCTTTATTTTTCGCAAAGAAAATATGGTAGGCCCAGTCGGCCGCTCCTGAGAGTTAAATCATCAATGGAAAAGGGATGGGCGAAGCTTTGCAAACCAATAGAGGCTCCTTTTCGTCTCTGTCTCGTTTTGTTTTGATAATAGGGCATAGATGCGTCAGTAGAGGACGTATCACCCGCAAGGATGGCTACGCACGCCGTCATTTCCCTTAAGCTCGGGCAACAACGCCGGGCCAGACCACTGAATTAAAGAGTGTGGTGATCCGCCGATACCTGTACCTGCCAAACTTATCAGCTAAGCTGCACCTGAATTGAATAAGGCTCGCTTAATCAGGTCAAGATGTTGGCTTCCTCTTTTGTTTTAAGCGTTGCTGACTGCACCCGATGGTGCCCCTAAAAAGACCAAACGCTAACCGTAAATCGATCGCTGTCAGTAACTTGGCGACCCCTCAAGCAACCTTCGCGGTCTACCCTTTAGAGATCAAGTGATCTCGACGGTATTCACGGCGCGCGCCAGGGGAAACTCAAAGCAGCTCTTGAGATTAAGGCGCATAGATTTTTCTCGTGTGTTTCCTCTCTGGCTGGACCAGCAGAACTACTAAGGTTCCCCAACTATCACTAATGGTGACCAGAAGTGCGGGTGGCAATGGGCTTACTGTGCACTGGTGTGCCCCTGAAAAAGTGGTCCACCTTTTGAGTTAGGATTGGCTCTCTAGAGAAGGAGCAGGATGATGGCTAAACGAGCCAAGCCAGAAGAGATCATTGCAAAGCTGAGAGAAGCCGAGGTTCGACTGAGCCAAGGCGAAAGCGTTGCCATGGCGGCTAAGTCGATCGGCGTGACCGAACAGACTTACTACCGATGGCGTAAGGAGTATGGCGGCCTCCAGGTTAATCAAGCCAAGCGGCTTAAGGAAATGGAGAAGGAGAACGCCCGGCTTAGGAAAGCCATCTCCGATCTTATTCTGGATAAGCAGATCCTTGAGGAGGTTATCAAGGGAAAGTTCTAAGCCCCTCCCGCAAACGTCAGGCGGTCGACCACGTGAAAGATGAGCTGGATGTTTCTGAACGCCGAGCCTGTCGTGTGGTCGGCCAGCACCGCTCAACACAACGAAGATTACCGACACCTCGGTCTGATCAAGCGAACCTCACCCAGGCAGTCATCAATCTGGCTGAGAAGTTTGGTCGATACGGGTACCGGCGGATCACAGCACTGCTCAATCGAGAAGGCTGGCGGGTCAGTGTTGGGCGTGTGTACAGGATCTGGCGGCGTGAGGGGCTTAAAGTGCCGCAGAAACAGCCGAAACGAGGAAGGCTTTGGCTGAACGACGGTTCGTGCGTCCGCCTGAGACCAGTCCACAAGGGTCACGTTTGGTCCTATGACTTTGTTCAAGACCGAACGCATGAAGGTAAGGTGTTCCGCATGCTTTGCATTACCGATGAGTTCACACGGGAATGTCACGCAATCAGGGTTGAGCGGAGACTGAACTCCCGGGATGTCCTGGATGAACTAGGAGAGCTCTTTGTCCATCATGGACCGCCAGAGCACATTCGCTCAGACAACGGACCAGAGTTCATTGCGACTGCTCTGAGGGAGTCGCTTACTTGGTTAGGCACAAAGACCCTGTATATCGAGCCAGGATCACCGTGGGCAGAGGTAGAAGAGAAAAGGCTCGGGGCGAGCTTTTTTCTGCCCATGAGGCAGGCTAATTGAAGAAAATGAATGAAGTCAGTTTTAGTGAGCCCGCCTGCCCTAACCGTCTCTCGTTTCTGCTTTTTCCATAGCTTCGGCCGCTAGTTTCTCTGCATTAGCGAACAATGACATCTCCAAATCATACAATTCAGTTTCTCGAAAACGATCAATCGACCTTAGATGGTCGCGCACCTTCAAAAGCGTCTCGATGTACTGGCTATAATTGTCTTTACTCGGAATCTGATTCCAACCACTACCCTTTAGTGCTTTACGAGTGAAAACTGGGTGATGAACAAAGCCTCTACCTTGATTGTCTCCCGTAATCTTATTTCTTCCAGGAACATAATGAAACGCTACCCTGGGTGTGTTCTCGCATAAGAATTGAGTTGCGATAAGGGATACTGCAACCCGCGCATCATATATTGCAAATTTTAGTGGATCCACGATTGCCAAAATTTTTGAGTAACTAGCCACACCTTTCAGAGGCATGTCAGAATCTGAAGTTGAGATATGATCTACGTAATGTTGAAGGGTTTCGGGCTTGTTGGCCTTAACTCCTCCCCAATCTGAAACGACTATCTTCGCAATTTCCTGTTTCTCAGATCGGCTCGCCATCTTCCATTTCTTTTGAAAATAAAATTTTAGATTCTTATTTGGCTCGTATCCTTCACCTTTTAATCCAAACTCTTTGAGAGACGGGGGTATCTTCCAAGAGTAATCGGAGGCAAGTTTGGGGAGACTTTTCTTAAAGTATTTTATGAGTGCTTCGGTTGCCATTTGCTAAAGATTGTCCGTTGTCAGAGTATTTAGACCGGTTGAGAGACTTTGATTAGAGGAGTGTCAGGCTCATCTGTTTGACTGATTATGCCGTTGTTTGTTTTCGTGAACCTGTTGTTGATCGTCTTGCTGCGGCGGCCAAGCCCGGAGCTATCGCTGCGCTTGCCGTTAATCATTCCGCTTCTTGGCGTGATTAATGCTGGTCTGCTGATCACGATCAGCCTCGCTAGCTTTCTAGGAAAAGAGAAAGTGACATTTGTCAGATGAATACAGGCTCCACCAAGTTTTGGTGCGAAATGACGACAAGGGTTGATTGAAGCGCCACTTATGCGGGAGATTAAGTGATGCATATTCAATCTTGAAATTGTTGAAGCTTCAAAGAATTGACTCAACCCATTGCGGAACCACTTCTGATGCTTTTCCTTCAATCTGTTGAACGAATAAATTTTCTTCTTTTTTTGTGGGTTTGATATTGATTTCCAGGCTGTGGGCTCCATTCCTCATGGCTAGCCCGACCAGCTCATTTGCCGGCGAGACCACGCCAGACGTACCAATGGCTGCGAACAGATCGCATTTTGAAACCAAGTCGCGGATGTGATCCAAGAAGTAAGGTCTTTCGCCAAACCAAACAATATCTGGTCGACAGCTTTTTGCGGAACAACGGCTACACTGCTGGTCAAGTGTCTGCTCACCCTGTTGTTCCCAGCGAAAATCACAGCTAGCGCACTTCCCCCGTTTAAGGGACCCGTGCATATGAATTACTTCTGTGTCGGTCCCCCGTTCGTGCAGGTCATCAACGTTCTGCGTGATAATTGTTACTTTGCCAGCATGTTGCTTTTGTAATCTGGCAAGCGCCAGATGTGCAGCATTCGGTTGATAGTTCGGAAGGTTTCTACGCAAATCATTATGAAATTGCAGAACCTCGGCAGGGTTTTTCTTGAACCCCTCTAGTGATGCTAAAGTTTTATAATCATGCTGCTCCCAAAGCCCGCCCTTATCTCTGAAGGTGGGGATCCCACTGTCAGCTGAGATTCCTGCACCAGTCAAGATTACAATATTTTCAGGATTGTTTGTCCTAATTGAACTTGCCCTGACGCGTGTTTTATCGGCGGATCCCTGAATGATTTTGTGCATCATAACGTCTGTGCTCGGTTGAGGGGGCATGAGTGTAAAACGGTCTTTCGGGTCCTCCACTATTATCCGTGCCGCCGTCATAGCGTCGATTACTGCTTTAGCGCGAAATTCAGATTTTGGTTTAATTTTCAATAGCGCAGTATTTATGAGCCCCGTCAAAGAGGCGTCGTCAGTGGCGGTTCTTCGCGGCAAGCTCTTATTTTTATAGCGAGGGTCTGATCTCCATTGCGCGATGACCAAGCCGATCACAGTATTTCTTTTGTTTCGGGATTCTTCAATTTTGACCCCCGCTCGTGGGATACCCGTCAATGCACTGATTAGCGAAACAGTGTTCTCTTCTCGATTGAGGCGTGCAATACGCTCCTTAGCAACATCGATCATGGCCGCTTTGAGTGTGCGGGCAAGGTCCTGATAAGGCACGCCCAACAGCAGTGCATTAAGCCCAAGCTCTTCAAAAGAACTTTTGCTCTCCTCTAAAAATGTCCTCTGCTCGTCCTCAAGAGAGGTTTCTTTAGTCTCTTCATGCGGCATGTCTTCCGTCACTTTAGACCTCACTGACTCGTTTCATTCAAAAAATTTTTATTTGCCATCAAGCTGCGTATTCCAGACCGCCAAGCCTCGGAAAGATCATGCCTATCACGTTGAAAAAAAGCAATAAAATATGCTTGATAATACCTCATTGAAAAATGAGGTAAAAAGGTTCAAAAATATTGTATAATTTTTTCTCATGAAAATATTGTATAAATATTCCGCAAAAAGATATTGCTTTTTTATCGTTGGAAGCATAATTGGTCTTCTCAAAGGAATGGAGACAGAGCAATGGGGCTTCAGAAGAGAAACAGTTATTGGGACTCTAATCATGGTGTCAGCCATGGCCTTCCAACGCCTATTGGCGCCTTTGTGGCAGTTGCCGTCGCTTTGGTCTGTGTCCTAGCTCTTTACGGAGTTCTTTCAGGGCTCAGTGTTCCGAGAGGCAATATTCAATGGCTCTCTCAAAGCAAATTTCTGCACTCAATCTCAGAATGAAGAGGGAAAAACATGGCACTCGATATTGCGACGTTTATGCAAGCTACCGAGACTATTACGGAGGCTTGGATCTGGTTCATGGCCTGGCTGGGCTCTCTATCGCCTCTGGCGGTCTTGGCGTTGGGCTATCTTTCTGGACGAGTGTTCACACTGACTACAGTGAACTCATTCTTATCCATTTCCTTGAAGTCTGTTTGGCTTCTGGTGGGGGCGATAACACTTGTGGTTTTGTCGATTTCACTCTTGGCTGGTGAATTCACGGATTTGAGTGAAATTTGGCAGTGGAGACAGTGGAATGCTTGAACAAGTAAGTAGCGCGAGACTTAATGACCCTGCAGCTCTGGCCGAAGCTTCGATATTGGCTCGACGATATATGAGTCATTTTTCTAGTAAGGATGTCCAGGAAATCTCGGGCGAGTGTTCTGCAAATGTAGAGGCCGTGTTTAACAGTCAGTCTCGCATGCTGTTCTATTTAATTCAGTCCGAGGCACGACGGTCGATATGGAATCTATGGCTTTATAAACACGAAGAGATTCTCGTTAGTAATAATGCTTCCGTCTTCAACCATTTGCTGACAACCAAGACTCGAAGTTTACTCCAGGAGGCATATGACAAAATTCCCCGTGGTTTTGCCGCTGCGTGTCGGCGCATGCGCGCGTGCACTATGTCGGACTATGACCTCCTACATCGAGTCTTATCGGCAGACGATGGCGCCATTTCGCGTGAGTTAGGTCAAAAAAATATAAGCATTGATCGGAAGGCTTTGGAGTTCATAGATAAGTCTCCATTGAGCATTTCGTATACCGTTGCGCTTCTCCTAAGCCGCTACGACAAGCTCGAAGAGCTATCTTGTCTTGCCAAGGCCTGCTCACCGACTCAAGCCAAGTCACTGCAGCTCTTGCTAAAAAAGAGCGCGTACGGCTCGTATGAGGAGCTGACATCGGAGATGCAAAAATGGCGAGAAAAACTCGTGTTTCCGGGAGTTCCAATTATACCTGCTGCTGACAGTGACTTTAAGATGGTTCACACGGAGGCTAGCCTCAAAATGGCCGGACGTAAGTGGAGAAACTGCCTTAGAACAAGCTATATTAGGGGGGTGTATGGCCAAAAACTACATAAAGGAACTCAGCAGATCTACATCTTCAAGAACTCGTTGCTGGTTAGGATTTCGCTGAGCCACAACGAATGTTGGTGTCTAGGTGAAATTGACGTGGGCAATCACGCTGATCTAGTGCCAGAGCTAAAAAATCGTTTGCTTAGCTATGGAGTGAAGCTTCAGGAACCTTACACGGTTGCCGATGCGATAGCCGCTCTTGCAGAGACGGACTCGTTGAGTGACTGGGACCTTTAGGTCTTGGTAAAGGTGGGCCATAGGCATGATCCAGACTTGGTCTTTGCAACTCGATTCATGGCTAGAGAGAAATGGGTTTGTCAAACTGTGAAGTGCACGGCTTCTCGATGCATCTGGACGAGCACTGGTGCGCGCGTCATCCATCGACTGGTCCAAATACTATGACGACGGACAACTTAGGGACGAACCATGATCTCAATTGAAGTTGGTGACATTACGCAGATCCAGACGCATGCGATAGTTAACTCCGCGCACCCTAGTCTGCTCGCAGGGGGAGGGGTTTGCGGCGTTATCCACGAAGTTGCAGGCCCATCCCTTGAAGACGCGTGTTGAAAATTAGTGCCTCTTCAGGCATGGCAAGCTGTTATTACGCCAGCATACAACCTTCCTGCACAATTTGTTATCCACGCAGTAGCTCCGATCTACATTGATGGGACCAAACAGGAGGAAGACAAACTCTCTTCAACGTACATATCGATTTGCCGTCTAATTAGATCACACAGCATAACCAGCATCTCTATCCCTTCTATAGCGACCGGCATTTATCAGTTTCCAATTTCCCTTGCATCTAAAATCGCCATCGCCATCGCCACGCTAAAAAAAATCTGGATACTAAATGCCACGCTACGATTGTTTGTTTTAATGACCACAAATTTCACGCCTATCAATCCTCCCTCGAGTGCTGATATTCAATAACAGGTAACAAATTTGTCTAACGTCAGCACTTACGGGACGGATTTGGGTAAATTGATAAGGCAGGTATGGTCTGGCCCTTCGAAGTGGTCCAATCCAAATGTTGAGGTTGGCTTCGGTTTCGAGCGGCGTCATGCCGTTGGATGCCTTCAAGAAGGACGCTGAACTTGGTTCACGGTGGTTGCAATCAAGACCTCAATCCAGATGATAGAAAGGTTATATGGCAAGTTCCCTACCTACTCCCCGAAGCAGGCAGCATCCTTGAACAGGGGTATGCGGAAACGCAGTTGAGGCAACTGCATTCAAAAACTTCTCTGTGAGTCGTGAAGGTTTGCTTACAAACTGACATACTGGATGCATCCCATTTCTAGAAAGATACACTCCCGGTCTTCAGTAGGAGCAATCAAATGCCACGCATTTTCAGCATACTGATAGCGGTGCTTTTCTTATCGGTTGGGCAAACAGCATCAGCGCAGGGTTTGCTGAATCGTACTTTAGCATCGATGGGGAATACCGATGCGCAAAACAATCTTGGTTATTCCTATAACTATGGCGAGGGAGTTGAGCAAGACTCCGTTGAAGCGGTCAAGTGGTGGCAAATGGCAGTAGAGCAAGGCGATGAAGATGCTAAGCAACTGGAAGAAGAGTGCGTGCGCAAAGAATATAAAGGCTGCTGACCCATGATTCGCCTCACTCCCATTAACAGACCTTGTTGCTGCGAGCAGGTGTCAAAATCCCTGAGCAAGGGGATGCAGAAGGGCAGGTGAACTAACCAACCTTGCTTAGACTCTTGGACTGCTCCCGAAAAAGTGGTCCACCTTTTGAGTTAGGATTGGCTCCTTAGAGAAGGAGCAGGACGATGGCTAAACGAGCCGAGCCAGAAGAGATCATTGCAAAACTGAGAGAAGTGGAGGTGCGACTGAGCCAAGGCGAAAGCGTTGGCATGGCGGCTAAGTCGATCGGCGTGACCGAACAGACTTACTACCGATGGCGCAAAGAGTA
>Ga0206125_10000942_pt1 | contig 36323 bp, 43 predicted proteins | sample Helgoland_Spring_4_FD_148598 | JGI IMG/M metagenome (GOLD analysis project Ga0206125, IMG submission 148598) | Pelagic subsurface seawater microbial communities from Kabeltonne, Helgoland, North Sea - Helgoland_Spring_Bloom_20160331_1 | ecosystem: Environmental > Aquatic > Marine > Epipelagic ... | reverse complement strand
TACTTTTTCAAAAAAAGTAAAGCAAAAAATACTTTTTCAAAAAAAGTAAAATCAAAAATATGATTTTACTTTTTTTTAAAAAGTATAGTTTATTATAATGATTACATTAAAAAAACAAAATGAGATTAATACTAAATTTATAACCTATTTTAAAAATGTGATGTCACTACATAATATAAGTTCTAAAGAATTATTAGATAATTTTAAACAGTTTGAACAAAATAATATAGTTGAAATTGATGAAGTAGCCATAATAATACTTAAGTCTATGCTTGATGAACCATATTATAAAAATCTAAAAGAGGTAATTAGTTTAGTAAAATTTAGAGTATTACAAAAAACATTGGAATTAATTCAAAGTGATGAAATAGATACTGATTTAATTAGTAAATTAGATAAACTTATTAAAATTTAATTAAAATTGAATTAAAATTATTATTTATTTATTATTTAAAATGAGTTCTCCTTATTGTAAAGTTGATTATTGTAGATTTCAAAAGTCGCATACAACCAAATATCATACATGTGGTACTTGTGGTGCTGATGGTCACGGCCAAGTTGAATGTGGGAATCCCGACTTAATTTATGCCCTTAGAATATATGCTAATGATATTCTAAATATAGCTGACCAATGTACTGTTCCACAATGTGCCAATAAAAAATCACATACTAAAAAATCGCATATATGTATAAAATGTAAACGTAGACATCCAGAAAATGAATGTATTATTCAATCGTTAGATGAAGCGACTTCCAACTATAATTTAGATAAAACACACATTGAAAATTTCTTAAATGGTAATAATAATAGGTTTATCACCGAATATATTGGTATGGGCTGTCAATTATTCGTGTGTCTAAAAAATCAAGAAATGATGACACTATTTATGCATCAAGATAGTCATGGGCAATATGGTCCTAATACAGATGATACACCTATTCTTGATGAATTTCTAAATGGATTAATTGATGGAACATCTCAATATATGGCTGGTGTAGGAGGTGCAGGTGTAGGGTATGGTGCTGGTGCTAATGTAGATGCTGGGGAAGGTGTAGGTGCCAACATATTTATTAAATGTCCTATTTGTAGAACAGATATAGAAGTTGATAAAGTAGGACCGATATTTGGTTCATCTGATAAATGTTCTATTTGTTTTGACAATAGTGTAGAAGTTTATTTTCCTGAATGGGTCATGCTACAACTTGTAAATTATGTTTTGAAATATTAATAAAATAATATATTAATATTATAATGGGTGATTCAAATAACTTGGTAATAAACACGTATAAGTCAGACCCTGACAAAGGCACACTGGAAAGTTTAAAATTACAAAATGTAAAATTTTTTTCTACTCATAATTCATTTATTATACATTTACAAATAGGCGGCACAGTCAGTTATGAGACTGTGTACAAAATGCTTAAATTAGCGGGGGATATGCCTATATGTATTGAAATAGATATATCTATTTTGAGCTCGAAGGGTGATATTTATGTAGATCATCATTCTATAAATTTTCATGAGCCACCCACCGTAACAAACGATTCGGAATTGGATGTCATCACATGGCCACCAAACCCTATCGATATTTGTTCATCACCAGTAGCACCGCCAGTAGCACCGCCAGTAGCACAAACAGAAACGGCACCGCCAGCAACACCAGCACCAGTAGCACCGCCAGTAGCACCGCCAGCACAAACATTGAGAGGTGGTGGGTCATCACAAATGCGACCCTTCAAATGTGCTTTAAAACTTGAGATAGAGACGAAGACTGAACCAGAAAATAGAAAAAAACCCCCAGTATCACCAGGAGTTATTAAAGGTAAAATCACATCAGACGGGGATAAGTTTTACGAAGCCGATTCCATTGTTACAGGAAATGTGGAGATCCAATGGAACCAAAGATGGCTTAAACTCAAAGACAATAAGGGGTGGTTGCCCTTCACTATAGGTGACGAAACCGTCCTTAAAGATGTTGTACCTAATTATAGTAAGAATTGTCCTAATTATCATGATAAACTTAAAGAAAAATATAATATTAAAGCTGTTTTTGAGAAAATTAAGGAAATACTTAATATGTTGTATACAAATCAAAAAAAAAAATTTTTCCCAATTATATTAAATATTGATACTACTCATATTAATGGCAGACCTGAATTAATACATGAAATACGAAGTCATTATGAATATGTTTTTAATCTACATGAGAGTGCCTCGATGAATCCTTCCAATTTGTATAATATCGAAACCCAAACAATACCCAATGACAAGTGGTTGTTTTGGTTAATGGGTAAAGTTTTATTAAGATATAAAGATCCTAAAGGAGCCATCCAGCATAGTCATATTAAAAAAGGTGAATCACAGACTATTACAATCAATAAATCCACCCAAGAAATTAACATACCGAAAAGTGAGGATCCTGATGGTCCACTTTTTAGATGTTATCCAGACATAACTGTATATGGTCGGATGGGGGCAGCGAAAAACGCGACGGATCACGGGTTTAGAAATAGTGTAAAATTGAAGGTTTATCCTAAAATGTTTCAGTCTGGTGATTGTTGCTCTTATAAATCATACAAGAAGGTGAAACAACATCACATTGCTACTAAATTTAAGAATGATACCTCTTTTTCGGGATGTCATCCTTTACGTAGATATGGTTTTGAATGCGAAGACTATACATTATTAAATAACAAATTAATAACAGCTTTAATTTATGGGAATAATAATTATAATATGGTGGCATTTAATTATCATGATGTAGATACAAAAATTTTAAACAAACTTATAGAAGATTTTAAAAACCTATATAGTCCAATTACCGAATTGGCAAGAAAAACAGTTTTAGAAGAGTGCCGCAACGAATCAAGTGTTGCGGCATCAGAAGATGGGGCATCACATGCTTTGGCACATGCTACGGCATCATCATATGCTTTGGCACATGCTGGGTTAACACATGATGAGGATAAAATACTTAATAACATAATGCCGGACAACAGAACTAAATGGACACAAGAACAACATGCTGCTGCTGAATTCGCGACAGAACAACAACAACGAATCGCGGCACATCAAGAACAACATGCTACGGAAAACAGAACTAAATGGACACAAGAACAACATGCTGCTGCTGAATTCGCGACAGAACAACAACAACGAATCGCGGCACAACAACGAATCGCGGCACAACAAGAACAATCTGATGAGGAATCACATGCTGGTGGAGGACGAAGAAAATCATCTAGAAAAAAGATAAAACGACGAAAATCATCTAGAAAAAAGATAAAACGAAGAAAATCATCTAGAAAAAAGATAAAACGTAAATAATGATATTAGTTTAATTATTTAAATATATATTTTCACATACGCGATTTATACAGATATTCCAAACAGTTAGAAATATGTAACACACTAAATATTCAACAAAATTATATTTTTTTTATATTAAATTAGTATAAAGATGTTTAATAATAATAAATTATCTAAAAATTATGTTAAATTTTATATTATAATATTTGTTATAATAATTATATTTGGATTATTCTATTCATTAATTGTGTATCAATTTACAAAATTTGAAAAGGTACTAACAGTCGAAGAAAAATACACCCGGTATAGAAGAAGTGGCTCTAATTATAATTTAGTAGATACAGACGGTAATATATATCAAATAGATAATTTATGGTTTAAATTTGATTATAATAGAGGCGATGATTATGCTAAGATTAAAGTAGGAAAGCAATATAAAGTTAAAGGGTATGGATTTAGATTCGGTTTTTTAGAGTCGTACCAAAAAATTTACGAAGTTGAAGCAGCCTAAAAAAGATTAAAAAAGCTTAAAATTGATTTAAACGTTTTAACAAATATATTGTTATAAATTATACGATGGCTAAAAACAAAGACCCCTATATTAGAACGAAAGGAAAGGATAAACAACAAAATACGTTCAATAAATATGGTAAATATACGAGTAAAGGTATTAGACAGCTTGAAGCCATTAAAGCTAAAACATTATCTAATGTCCAAACATTAGATACAGATAAATAATTAGAATAATAAGTTTAAAGATATAATTAGGTAATACAACACAGATGAAAATTGAAACCGATATTAAACTTGATTTTAATGATGTTCTTTTTAGACCGAAACGTTCGACACTAAGTTCTCGAAGTGAAGTGTCACTTAAACGAACCTTTAATTTTAAATATAGCAAACAATCGTGGACGGGGATTCCGGTTATTTCTAGTAATATGGATACTATTTCTAGTATTGAGATGTTTAAAGCTTTATCTAAACATAAATGTCTAACGTGTTTTCATAAATATATTAATATAAACGACGTAGTTCAAGCATGTAAAGACGGTTTTGATTCCAATTATTTTATGTTGAGCACTGGAATATTAGATAAAGATTATGAACAATTAAACGAAAATTATTATATTCTTAAAGCCCATAATATAGATTTAAAATTTATCTGCATTGATGTTGCGAATGGATATATGTTCAAACTTATTGATTTTTGTAAAAAAGTGCGAAAAGATTACCCAAATGTAACCCTTATTGCTGGCAATGTTGTTAGTAGAGAAATTGTTGAGGAACTTATTATATCTGGAACGATGGATATAATTAAAGTCGGGATTGGTAGTGGTGCTGTGTGCACTACACGACTTAAAACCGGTGTAGGATTGCCTCAATTTAGCGCTGTTGTAGAATGTAGTGATGCTGCACATGGACTGAATGGACTAATAATTAGTGATGGGGGCATTTGTCATCCTGGTGATATTAGTAAAGCTATTGGTGGTGGTGCCGATTTTGTTATGATTGGGAGCATGTTAGCTGGACACGATGAATGTCCGGGCAAATTAATCGAAACCGATTCGGGAGAGAAATTTAAATTATTTTATGGTATGTCTTCCGATACAGCAATGAATAAACATCATGGGGGTGTAGCTAAATATAGGTCATCAGAAGGTAAAACTGTTCAAGTTCCATATAAAGGAGGTGTTGAAAATACTATTCAAGATATATTAGGTGGTATTAGAAGCACCTGCACCTATATTGGAGCAAGTAAGATTAAAGATATTAGTAAATGTGCTACATTTGTGCGTGTTAATAATCAAGTAAATACTTTTTACAAGTAAGTTAATAATTATAAAAAAATAAATCCACTATTTGTAGTTCATGGATCATACTATTTTTTGGGAACGGCAGAGTGGCGATTTATGTCGGCTTCATGCTATAAATGCCTACTTCGGATTTAAAAAAATAGATGAAACCGAATTTATGAAATTATGTGAAGAATATGATGAAATAATTAAAGGACTAAAAACATCGGGTATGGATGGCTTTGCCGAGGGGAGATGTATTATAAGTTATATATTAAATAGTATTGATTCGAAATATGTCTTTCTAATACCAATTAATTCGTATAATGGTGTGAGAAATTCTATTGATATTGATAGATACGCCAAATTAATTAAATTAGTTGATGGATTTTTTGAATTTAATACAGGGCATGTGTGGTTTAATAAAAAAGTTAAAGGAAAATGGTATAAAATAGATAGTATAAGTGGTGTTAATATGATTAATGAACCAGGTATTCGAAACAATGGAATACTGTTAATTATAGATGATAAACATTTGTATAATGAAATTGACTACTATTTTAAATTACTAAATTTAGAAGAAACCATCGATTGTGAAGTTATTCTAATTAATTTATATTATGCCTTTAAACATATTGTCTTAACTAAAACTATGAATGAAAATTACAATAGTTCAATAGAATTATTTATTAATATTAAGGAATTGTTAAGTGACTATTTGGAAAATAATAGGATAAATAAAAATACGGATAATATTGTTAAACATATAAAAAGATTAGTTAAATCATTTATGAGTAAATAAGTAACTTATTCAGTTAGAACCATGTTCCCGGTTTAATTGCTTTTGTTGTAGGTTTATTTTTTGAGCAACCACCCCATTTATAATTAATAGAGGGATATTTAAATCCGTTATATATTTGGTCGAGCGAAGGCTGTAGTTTTATTGGGTTTAGTGGGTTTAGTGGGTTTAGTGGGTTTAGTGGGTTTAGTGGTTTTGTTTTGGTTGGTTTAGCAATTTTATAGGTTATATAAATGTAACCATAGATCATCATAATAAATATCAATAATAGTAACATTAAATAGTGTAAAATTAAATAGTGTCGCATATACTAATTAACTGGCATTAAAAATTTTAGTGGTAGATACAATCTATTGGTTTAATTGTTAGCACATACATTTTATATGGTATTAATTCGTCAGTATCTTTTGGCATCACTGTATTTTTATTTATAGTATAAGATAATCGTAAATTATCTTTAGTAATATTTTTAAATTTTTTTATTATAAATTGTTTAAATTCGTTTACAGTTTCGATATCGGTTACATTGTAAATTACACTGTTGTATAATAATACATACATAGGTTGATTGATTGGTTTCTTGGTTGCTTGGTTGATTGGTTGCTTACGTCTTTGAATATTTATTTTAATTCAATTTTATTTTATTTCTTTAGATGATGGTTTTATATAATAGTATAGAACTATACAATAATATATAAAACCATACATTCCTATTATAAAAATATTATAATTCTTTTTAACTAGTCCTGTTATAGCTGCCCCACCTCCTTCAGGAGTTCCCAATAATTGTAGAATTATAAATCCTAGAGAATAATCGGTTGCCTTCCCTCTTGTAATTACTTTATATAGTTGTGTTGTAAACACTGGTATAACTAATATATTTGCGATAGTTCCAACAACAATATCTAAAGGATATCCTTTAATTTTATAATTTTTTAATTTATTTCTAAATGCATCCATAATATATTCTAATATTTTTATATATTTAAATTTTATGGAACAATTTAACTTCAATAATTCTAAAAATACTTATATTGGATCATTTAATTTTAAATATGCCGAAATATTTTTTGGATTTTGCACTATGGCTGCTGTATTTCCACAAATTTATAAATTATATCAAAGTAAAAGAGCTAAGGATTTTTCAATGTATTTTATATTTGGTATGATAATAGTAAATCTTCTATTTTTTATAGTAGGATTTATTAATAAAATTAATGGATTAATGATAGGAAGTTTATTTTTTATAGCATATAATTTTACAGTCGTATATTATTATTTTTTCGGGATTCAATACAAAATTACACAAATACATTAATAAAATTCACTACATAAACATTAGGGAAAACATAAAATATTGAATACAACTCATCCAATTTAGTTGCACTATTAATTACTAACTTATCATATGATATATATTGATTCTTATAGTTTAAATTCCAATCACTGTCTTCAATTATTTTGAAATGTAGTTTTATTTGTATTTTTTGAAAATAACTATTAATTTTTGTTATATCATCTGGTTTTATGCTATTTAAATCAAATTTATTCGTATCATTAATCGAGTATTTACAAAATTTATACAATCCTTCCATGAAAATAATAATTAGCATCTCAAAATACGTTTTTAAATCGCATTTTTCGATTGTTACAATATCATTCGGTGATATTATATTATCATTATAGAGATTATCGGCTATTTCATAGGCATCTAAGCTTTTTTCAACTATATTCATATTTTATAGTTATTATTTTATTTTATACTTATAAACAAACTAACAATACTTAATTAATGTATTACATAATTCTAATTGTATATTATACCTTAGGACTTATATTTTTTTTTATCAATGACTTTATTATTAGTAAATCTAGACAAGACCTAACAAATAGTGAGTTGCTCGATGAACTCCTTTAAACTAACCTTTTTTAAAAAAAGGTTGACCAAAAATAAACTTTTAGAAAAAGTTTAACAAAAAAAACCTTTTTAGGAAAAATAATAGATTTTGTTAAAACTTTTTTAAAAGTTTAAAGGTTGACCAAAAATAAACTAAACTTTTAGAAAAAGTTTTAACAAAATCTATTATTTTTTGCTTTACTTTTTTTTAAAAAGTATTTTCTTAAAAAGTTTTTTTTAAAAAGTTATATATATGTAATGACAATAATTATTTCAATACTATTATTAGTTATAATATGTTTATTAATATTTAATTTAATTAGAAAAGAACAATTTCAAATAAAATGCCCTCCTTTTAGTGTTAGATTAAGTCCAGAAAATTCACATAATTCATTTTCTAAGGGATTTTGTACTAGTGCTTCGTTTGAAGGTGGAGAAGAGTATGATTATGGTAATGATGATGCTGACGCCGTTGTTTCTGATAGATGTTTATCGAATCAAACCTATGTGAAAGCTAGTAACTCACATAACTCTGACAGTAAATCATTTTGTAAATAAAATTGATTTATAAATATTGTTTCCATTTATTAACAAAATGGATTCAGTTGTTTTAGATGATTCTTTTCCTAAAGATACGCAACCATCAGACATTAAAATACCGTTGAAAACACATCAATTAACTTTGTTAAAAAAATGTAGCGAATTAGAAAATTCAAGTAATGTCTCGATTAAATTACATGATACAGTCAATAATACTGAATCGGAAATTAAAAGCACCTTTGGAATAATAGGTGACATTGTAGGTAGTGGAAAAACATTAACAATTTTATCTCTTATTGCTAAACAACCGTTTCTAACAAATAAATTGCCTAAAATGATTAGTAAAGGAAGTATTACATGCATCGAAACCTCATTATCGGTTACAACTGTAAAACCCTATAATATTATTGTGGTCCCCCACACTATTTATAAACAATGGGCCTCCACAATTGAAGAACACACTACATTAAAATATTTTGGTATAAATAATAAGAAAACATTAGAAGTATTTAAAGAAATTTTTACAAGTGAAGCATCATCTAATGATTTTGATATGCCAATTATATTAGTATCTAGTACGAGATTTTCTGAGTTTAATAGTTTAACCCTTGAACATTGGGACCACAGTAGTCATTATTCACGATATATTTTCGATGAAGCCGATATATTAAAAATTTCTGGCTGGCAATATATTGATTGTTCATTCATGTGGTTTGTTACGTCATCTTATAAATCGCTATTAAATCCATATGTCAGGGTTGTATGGAAGAATAGTAATGGTGACACATCAGACCTTTATAATTATGATGATGGATTTAATATTAGAAGTCGTGAAGGCGGACTAACACATAGTGGATTTATTAAAAATTATATGACTAATATTATTTCATTTCCTAATAAATATAAGCAACAATTAGTGTTGAGAAATAGTGATGAATTTGTTAGAAGTGCTTTTAATCTACCTGATTATATTACAACCACTATTAAATGTAAAATGCCATATTATCTTAAAATCTTAGATAAAAATGTGTCCCAAGACATTATTAATCACATTAATGCAGGGGATCTTAAAGGTGCGATAGAAAAAGTTGATTGTGCTAAATTTAATGAACATGATTTAATTAAAGGTATTACAAGAGATTTTGAAATTAAATTAGAAAATTTACAGATTGAATTTGATATGAAATCTAAAATGACTTTTAGCACTGAAAAGGCTAAGGACGAAAGTTTACAAAATATTCATATTAAAATGGGGAAGATAAAAGATAAAATTAACTCTATCCAAGAAAAATTAAAAAGTTCTCAAATGTGCGCTATTTGCTATGACGATTTAAATAATACATCGGTGTCTCCTTGCTGTAATACAAAATATTGTTTCGAATGCATTTCGACTTGGTTGCATCAAAACAAACACTGTCCGTTTTGTAGGGCAAAAATAGACTTTAATTCATTAATAATTGTTACAGATGACGAACCTAAACCTATCATCGAAACAGAGTTGCTTCTAAATAAAATTGATAATTTGAAGCTTGTAATCGAAAAACAAATGGCATCACCAAACTTCAAAATGCTAATTTTTTCAGAATTTTATAATTCATTTGAACCGATTGAAACGTTAATTAAGTCATATGGAATAAAATATGCTAATGTTATGGGAACAACGAATACTATTAATAAAACGTTGAACTTATATAAGGATACTGAAAGTCCCGACAAAATTGACATTTTACTATTAAATGCTCGTTATTGTGCCAATGGTATTAATTTAGAAAATTCATCGGATATTGTTCTGTATCACTCAATGAATAAAGATACAACGACACAGATTATAGGAAGAGGACAACGACCAGGTAGAACTAGTCAGCTGAATGTGTGGAATTTATGCTATGAAAATGAACTTTAATTATTATTTAATTTATTTTTTTATATTTATTAATATTAATGATTCAAGTATTTTTATGTATATTGATATTAATTTCCCTAATTATATATAATAATGTGGGTCTGGAACAGATTGAAAAATTTGAGGCTACTACTAAGACTGGAGCAGATAGTCATGATATTATTTTCGCTTACGAAGATGGAACCACACATATTCAGTATGCTGATGGTTGGCAGACAATTACACCACCAGATATTTCTAAAACCTATAATATAAGTAGCATTGATTTAAATTTCGGGTATGGTATTGGACCCATGAAAATTACGATGTATATATATGATAACATTAATATCATTAATAATGAAGAAGATCCGAATAATTTATTTGATAAAATTATTCCAAGAATACAGAAAGAGTTAACTGTTGACCCATCAGCGGCACAAGATGACAGCAAATGGATATCATTTAAATTTGATACTCCTATTGATCAGACCGGAACATTATATTTACGGATTAAAGCTCACGAAGATTCCACAAATAATATTAACATCGTGAAATACAACACTGATCAAGATGATTTACCAAATGGAGGTACTATAGGTACTATAAACAGTAAAGGAACATTAAATCATAAAGTTTATGGATCAGAGACTACTGCTGCCCAGACTACTGCTGCCCAGACTACTGCTGCCCAGACTACTGCTGCCCAGACTACTGCTGTCGCTACTACAGAAAGGCCAGACCCAGAATTAGTCGGGGGACTATCATCACAATCCAATGAATGTAATTTTGATTATACACAAAAAAATTATATGACTAAAAATAATTGTGTTAGAGATTGTGTCGTTATTAATGGTTGTGTTGGATCGGTGTGTCAAACCAAGTGTGGCGCCATCACGAAAATCGAAGAACAAAAGCGACTAAATGATTTAACTAAATCTGATAGTGCTAATATTAGAGCTTTTAGTGGAAATAAAGGTATAAAATTAACTTGGGTTAAACCTAGAACACTATTTGATATTGAAAAATATTATATTGTATTATCATCTAAAATTAATAATTTATTAGAAGTATATATATTAGACGATAATTCACAACTAATAGATTATAATATTACAGGATTAGATAATGGTGTAATATATGAGGTTTTTGTGATTGTTAAAAATAAAATGAATGCTATAAGTGATCCATCTAATACGGAAAGTATATTGACCCGTAAAGAAAGTAAATTAGATTTATCAAGAACCGATGTTGGTGTTGGTGATTCTATGGGGGCTCGAAGTATACCTAATAAATCAATCCGATATCAACAACCATTATATAATAAACATATTGTGTATAATGATATTATAGACATATTAAATAAAAATTTAGGGTTTAAACCACCATCGGGTATTTATAATATTAACATATATTAATGGGTCAAATAGTTATTGTATTGATTATTTTATTTTTTATTAGTTATTTTGTATTAAATATATACGAAAAATTTCAAACAAGCACACATATTAAAAATATATGCTATTTCAAAGACTTTCATAAGTTATTTTATAGATATAAAGATTATGAAGCACCTGTTAATGAGTATTTGAAACAATGTCTAAACAAAGACATTATTTTAGAAATTAAATTAAAAAAATTTATGAGTTTATACACCCCTCCTTAACCACTTAACCACTTAACCACTTAACCACTTAACCATGCAGGACAATACTCATTAGGTTCGTCACCCCATTTTCCAGTGTCTGCATTTTGACATTTAATTTTTAACCCCAAATCAACTTTAGCTTTATCAAACATATTCTGCCATCCGACTAATCGGACATCTGTGTCTTTTGCTGAAGCTTGTAATGTTTTAAAAGCTTTAATATGGTCTGAATGCTTAGCATCTTGACCGTCGTCGGTGGTTTGTTGGGTTGCTTTATAACTGGCAAATTCACTATTTTGACCGTCGTCTGTGGCTTTTTGTAATGTTTTATAACTGGCAAATTCACTATTTTGAACTGAATCTATGTCTGATTGGACGGTTTTATAACCTATTAAAGTAGCATCTTGTTTGTCATCTGTGGCTTGTTGGGTTTTTTTATAACTGTCAAATTCACTATTTTGAACTGAATCTATACCTGATTGGACGGTTTTATAACTTGTTAAATTAGCATCTTGTTTGTCATCTGTGGCTTGTTGGGTTTTTTTATAACTTATTAAATCATTGTCTAAATGTGTCACTCTGCCTACTAGAATTGTAATATCTGTTGCATCTGCTTTTGTTGCCATATCGGATTGTAAGATTACAATGTCGCCTGCATTTTTTTCTGCTGCCTTTTTTGCTGTATCCGTAATTGTATCCGTAATTGTATCCGTAATTGTTTCAGATATTTTGCCATCTTTAAAATAAGTAACAATATTTTTCAGTCTATTTTCACTGTCGTTGTTACTGTCTTTGTCACCAGATACTTTAACCCATTCCAGCGGTGTTTTATTGTTAAAGTTGTCATATGCCAACCGTGACGCACAACCTTTTTCATCTCCAATTGAGTTATCACCAATACCGTGGTAAATCATCATTTTAATTTTCTCATTTAAAGTATAATTCATATGATCCTTTCTATGCATAGGGTTACCTATGCCATCTATCATGAGTTTAAGTGCGGCAATTTCGGTTTTATTTTTTTCAAGAAGGGGGGCGATGGTATCAGAGATAAGAGTATTTACGGCTTCAATACTCCCACTCAGGTCCTCAATACGCCAATTCAGGGCCTTAACATATGTAACGATGTCATTAACTATGGTTTCAAGAGAACGGAGATCTTTATTTAAAAAATAACCTGGTTGCTTGCCTTCCTTCCATAGTTTAACCGTTTGGGGGTGCGGGCATGTCTCAATCGTGCCACCAGAATGGGTCATCAGAAAGTTACGAATAATGTCTTTCAATATTGGTATGGTAGTATTACAGTTATAATCTCCACCAACTGTTTTACATTTTTGTTTTGTATCATCAACTTCCACGATAGTGCAATCACCTTTGTCGTCATATGAATATTCATAATCATACGGATGTATAAGTTGTTGATGAAAAGACACAAATCCTTCCCTAGTCCTACCTCCTCTCATATATTTAATAACAACTATGAGTAAAATGACTGATAAAACAAATATTAATAATTTACTTGTGTTCATTAATATAGAATAAGAAAAATAATATAAAAATTAATATTAATGGGTAAATTATTTATTCTACTATTTATAATTTTTATAATCAACTATTTTTTATTAAGTGTTAACGAACATTATAACGATATTAACAATATAAATTTATGCGATTTACATATATCGAATAATTTACACGAATTCAATCAGGCAACATTAACCGACATTCAAAAAAAATGTCCAACTGCTGCCACTACTACTGCTGCCGCTACTGCCGCTACTGCCGCTGCTGAGTGTCCACAACATCAATATGGTAGAACCACTGGGTTAGAGAAAATCATTAATAATAATGAAGGTGAAAATACATATACATTAAAAATCACAGATATCAATCAAGTCGTTGAATATGAACTAACAATGACTGGACCGTGGGGACAAAATTCTATAAACCTGTTTGATTTTGTATGGGAGTGGGACGCAAATGTTGTAAAAAAAAAATATGCCGATGAGACGGACTATCCTACATTTATTGATAACACTAAATTAGGTGGATATTATCATAAGTCACAATATGGTATGAATATTATATTCATATCATGTCGTACATTGTTTATAATTGGAGTTAATCATGAACGAGAATATTCATTGTCCGTCACTGAAATAGACAAATATATACCAACTATATCAGAACCGACAACTACTACTGCTGCCACTACTACTGCTGCCACTACTACTGGTGCCACTACTACTGCTGCCACTACTACTGCTGCTGTTCCAACAACTACATAAAATAAAGACTAATGGAAAGACACAACTGGAATTGATGACACATCTGAAAGTGTCCGATATGATATAGGTTTAGGTTGTACACGTTCGGTGGCAATGTTGAAATTATCCGTGGGTAGTAATGATGCAGGATTTTTATATTTAGAAAATATAACAGTAGCAAATTATAGTAATCTTATAAAACCATGTGCCAAAAAAGGAGGTTTTAGTGACACCTATTTATATAGTTATACAGGACCTAAAAGTTTATCAGAATTAAATGATGTTGCTAGTTTAACATATGGTAAACACGAAACTCAAAAATCTATTGGTTTTTGTCCTGTATAATATTAATAGATATGGTGTACTGAAATTTATTGAAATTAAAAGTCCAGTTATAAAAATTCAATGGTGGTTAGGAAACATCGGCGTTACTGATTTTTCAAATGCACCAGAACAAACTAATAATGTTAATACATTAGTTAAATGTTAAAATTATTAAAAATTGAATAAAAATATATTTAAGCGTAATGTTTAACAATAGTATGTCTATAAAATTAGAATGCCGAGACGGCGCTTTAACTATACCAAAACAATATTATGATGATTATTTTAGTGGTGAATGGTATTTTGGAAGTCTTGTGAGATTTGATACTAATTATAATGAATCATTCGAAAATATGACCCTTGAAATATGGGAAAATAAGGCAGCGGTTTTATCCTTATTTGATTCTCTAAGATTTATGAAATTAATAGTTCATGATGGTGTATCATTAGATTATTTGGAAACATTAGCTGATATGTGGTGCGCTCCCCAGTGGATTATAGATAATATTAAAAGAATACAAATCGTTACTAAATCAGATAAACCCAATATACTAAATCACGCCTTTAAATGTATTAATTGTTCGGCTGGTTATAGAGAAATTGATAATAATGAAACATCGTGTCATCATCATAATAAACCATTTAATTATACCGTTGGAACATATGTTTGTTGTGATAGAACACGGGCTGAAGACCCCTGTGTCACCGGTTATCATGCGGTTAATACGTATGATTATACGGTGATTTATAATATGTTTAAATAAAAATGAAGATGTATGAAATTATTTTCTATGCGTTTAGTATATGATTATTAATGTTACAGATTCGCGAAATTTAAACCGACTTAACTCGGTTCTCCCTAAAAAAGATTTTTTCTTATGGTTTTATGCTGATTGGTGTGGTCATTGTAAATCTATGGAACCAGAATGGGAAAAATTAGTTAAAACGTGTGGTAATAAATATAATTTAGCACGAGTAAGAGATGACCAAAAAGACCAATTAATAAATAACTTAGGTCAAAACGTTCAAGGCTTCCCCACTTTAGGGTCAACTGCTAATCGTGTCAATAATAGTGTCAATAATGGTTATAATAGTGGTTATAATGATGCTAATAATTCTAATGATTCTAATGATGCTAATAATGCTAATTTTAATGTTTATAGTGGTCCAAGAACTGCCGATGATTTTATGAAATATATAAAACAACATTTAGTTCAAGAACAAGTTAAGCGATCAATGAAAAAAAATAGAGGGATTAATAGATGTACTGGTAAAGCCAATTGTAAATGTTCCAGATGTAAAGCTAGAAGATTCTTAAAATCTATGATAGCTAAAAGAGCTAAACAATCTAAAAGAGCTAAACAATCTAAAAGAGCTAAAAGAGAACTGATATTTGTTAAACCTAAAAAAGGTTGTGGTTCAAAAAGACTTAGATCTATTAGATTATAAGTTAATATTAATTTTTTCTATTTCGTGCTGATGTATTTGTGTTAGGGCATAAATTTCTTCTTGTTTTGAATACAATTCGTTTATTTGCGATTCAAATAAATCTATATAATCTGTTAGCAATTTTTCGTTCTGGGTTTCATTAGCATTAGCATTATCAGGGGAAGCAAACGATGGTTCTACTTCAATCAATTCCTTATACGATTTTATTATCTTTTTCTTTTCCATAACAGTAAATTCCATATTAGTGTTAGGATTTACATCATTAATACTAGCATAAATATCAACCAGATTAAACCAACTATCATTTATTTTTATAAAATAATTGTCCATATTTTTATTTAATTTTTTCACATTCATAGGTGACAACTTCTTAAACTTATATTTAATTGAGTTAGATTCCATTAATTAACCTTTAGAAAAGTTTTATCAAATTTAAACTAAAAAGAAACTTTTTAGTAAAAAGTAAAATCAAAAACTATTAAACTTTTACTTTTAAGAAGCTTAAAAAAGTTTATTTGTATTCAATCGCATAATTACTTTTATATACATATACAACACCATTCCACAATTTACATGTAGTCCACCAAACCATACCAAACGAAAAATCTAATAAATAATACCCACAATAAAATAGTAGCATAGTATATAAATAAACTTTAGAAAAGTTTTAACAAATAAACTAAGCTTTTTAGTAAAAAGTAAAAAGAATTAAGGTGTCATAGAATTTTATTACCACCTTTAGATAAATTAGTTTGTTTTTGGTTTAAGCTTTTTATAAAAGCTTTGCCCATAATGGCTGTAAATTTGTATAATGAAAACACTTATGTTGTTCTTCACCATCTAGTAAATTAAAAGAACAACATGGTTTAATATGGTCAATATGCCATTCTCCATGATTTTCCCATGTCATACCATCTGTGAATTTTGCTGCTATATAGCCCTTTAAGAACTTTATATCACAACCTGTTAGTTCCATTGTATTATTATTTTTAGTAGCTTTTTTGGCTTTTATAGCCGAGCATATTCTGCTTCTTAATGTTTTTAACAATTTAAATTCTGGATCAGTTAATTTCCGTTTTTTTTTCATATTTATTCATTGTATCTTGAATTTTTCTTCGATTTTCTTTTCTGTAAACAGTTAAACATGTTTTACAATCATTTCTTAGTTTATCCCAATGACTTTTTAAGGAATTATAATCTGTTAGTGGGTTCCAAAGATTACATCTACAACATTTTTTACCTATTACAGAATCTATAGTTTCATGTGGTATACGTTGTTTAGATGGTTTTCCTTTTCTTTTTTTATTTCTTCCCATGATTTTACTTCTTGCACCACATTAGTTTCATCAACTAATTTAAACATGTATCCTCCAGTCTGAGTTATTAAATTTTTAATGACTTTATTAATATTCGATGGGTAGAGGTTTAATTTATTGGCAGCATCACGTTGAGACTCAAATTTAGTCCAAGATTCGGGGATATCTTCTAATTTAACTAATTTTCCATATAAAACCTTAATCGTTTCATTTTTATTTCTTTTTTCTATCGTTTTTAATTTATTATATTCTGATATTCGTTCTTTATTTTTCGCTCGCCATAATTTAGCTTGTTCCCTACAATCCCTACAATCCCTACAATCACTACAATTTTTTAATGTTTTAGTTTTATCTACAAAACACTCTAAATCTTTTTCTTGGAAACACTTTGTACACTTCATATAATATAAAAACGGGGATTATCTGTAAGTTGTTATTATTTATATATTTACGAAGACTGCGATTATCTGAGCCGAAGAACGAGATGCAATGTTGACTCCTTCTGTATGTTATAGTCTGATAGGGTTCTACCATCTTCGAGTTGCTTACCGGCAAAGATAAGTCGTTGTTGATCTGGTGGAATTCCTTCTTTGTCTTGAATTTTGGCTTTAACATTTTCAATGGAGTCACTGGGCTCAACTTCAAGTGTAATAGTTTTTCCAGTTAGGGTTTTCACGAATATCTGCATCTTTATAATAATAAGTAAAGATTATATTTTTAAATCAATTTTGTTTAAGCTTTTTCAAAAAAGTTTTAACAAATTTAAACTTTAAAAAGTTTAGTTTATTTTGTTTGTTAATATTATAATGAGTAAAACAGTTAAAGTAAGTTTAACATCGTCAAAATCTAAAAAAGCATTATCATTAGATGATAAATTTATTAGTTTAGGTAAAGGCAAATGTATTTTTCCATTTAATTATAACGAAACCGAATATAATGAATGCTATCCTGGTAAGAAAGGTGATTGGTGTGCAACCGAAGTATACCCATCCGGAAATATGAAAAAATATGCTTATTGTGATTATACCACTCCATCACCAACTAAAACTAAGAAAAATAATGGTCCAGGTCCAACTAAAACTAAGAAAAATAATGCTGGTCCTGGTCCTGGTCCTGGTCCTGGTCCTGGTCCAACTAAAACTAAGAAAAATAATGCTGGTCCTCAAGCACCAACTAAAACCAAAAAGTTTAAATTTAAGGTCCACGAAAAATTTGTTCCCGACGCCGTAGAAAAGAGATTTTTAATATCAGATCATAAATCAATCAAACCTAAGGTGTGGGAATTGCCAAATAGAAAAACGTTTCCTAAATGGTTTAACAAGGAATTTAAAACTTATATAGCTAAAGGCTCCTCAATGAAAGTATCTAGTACTGGGTTTGATTTATTTAATCATCAAAATATAGTTAGAGATTATCTGAACTCAAACAGTCCTTATAGAGGCATTCTTTTATATCATGGTTTGGGTGTTGGTAAAACGTGTGCGTCAATTGCGATTGCAGAGGGGTTTAGGACAAATAGAGATATTATTATATTATTAAATAAAAGTTTAGTTACAAATTTTAGGGTAAATTTAATGAAATGTGGATTTGAAATGTTTAGAATAAAGCAACATTGGGTATTTCATGATTTCACTGATCCAAAAGACCCGATGATTTCGTATGCTAACTATTTGAAAATGCCAAATAGTATAATTAAAAAAGCAGGCGGAGCATGGTTTGTTGATTTTACTAAGACACCAAATTATGATAGTTTAACTGGAAGAGAACAGCAAAGTTTAAATGAACAGATTGAAGCTATGATAGATTCAAAATATGAATTTATTCATATTGATGGTATAAATACTAAATTAATAGATACTATGATTAAAACCAAAAAGTTTGATAACAAATTAATCATTGTAGACGAAGTTCACAATATAACAAATGCTATGTCTAAACCGTTTCCAGGTATTAGGGGGAAAGGTTTAAAGCAACTAATGATGGAAGCTGAAAATTTAAAATTAGTATTCTTATCAGGAACCCCGATGATTAATAACTTATTTGAGTCAGCCCAACTGTTTAATTTACTTAGAGGGTATATCCGTAATTTTCAATACACCCTAATTAGAAAATCATCCACTAAGATTTCATATGATGAAATGGTTGAAAAGATAAATCAACACACATTAGTTGACCAAGTGCTACCTAAAAAAAGTGATAAAGTTATTAATGTTGTTAGGAACCCACGAGGATTTATTACTGCACCAACGAATGATGGGGTAATAGCATCAACCGAAAATGATATAACCGATGACGAATTTAAGAGTGTAATGAAGGCATTATTTAGAGAAAATAATTATGATATATCCTTAATTGTGAATAAATACACAGCCTTGCCCGATAATGAAGATGAATTTATGAGCTTATTTTATAATGAATCTAAAAATAAAATAAAAAATCCAATGTTATATCAATCGCGTATAATGGGATTAGTATCTTACTTTAGCACACAAGATAAATCTCTCCTACCAACTGTAACCGTAAATGATGTAGTGGAAGTTCCGATGAGTAAGTATCAATTTTTGGCATATAGTGTTATTAGAAAAGAAGAAATAGACCAAGATAAGAGTAAAAAACAAGAAGTAAAACCTAAGGGAAAATCGCGAGACAGATCTAATTCTAAAAAATCTGAGTCGGATAACGCTAATTTATTTGATGATAAAAAATCGAGTTATCGTGCCTATTCTAGGATGCATTGTAGTTTCGTATTTCCCGAATCAATACCAAGACCATATCCAAATGCCATTCACGCAGAAAATATTGAAGATGTTGTAGAAGCAGACGAAACAATTGAAAGTAATACTGTTAGTGTAAAAAGTGATCCTTCGAAGGTATCAACTAAAAATGGTATGTTCTTTTTAAATAAAAATATAGATAGATTTTTAGTTCCTGAAGTAAGTTTAACACAGGAACAAACCGATATTATGTTGTCTAATAAAATATATTCATTTTATGATAGTTTTGAATGTACTAATCATTTTAAAAGAAGTAAAACCCCTGATAAATATGATGATTGTATTAAAGAATTAGATAGACAAATATTAGATAAGAATAGTAGAATAAATTTAAAATATCCTAAAAAATCTTGCGGTGTTATTTATCAAAATAAGATAGGAATAACTCATTTAGTTATAACCGGAAGTTTAATGTCTTCAATTGACGCATTAAAACACCCTGTTCTAAGAAAAATAGGTGAGAAAAAACCATTTATGATTTTTGATACAGTTATAAAATTAGATACCCCAATTACTATTGATGAATTAAAATGGAATGAAAAAGGTGGTTTAAAAATTACAAGTACAATAGAATTATTAACAGACAAACAAGCTGAATTTGTAGTAAAACTTTTAAATGAACGTGGTATTCCTATTGTATTTGAACCAAATATTAAAGGTATTAAAGATTATGAAAAATCTAAAGTTAAGGTTCTACAAGAATTACATGATGCTAAAGATACTTTATTTACATTAGATGATCCGGAACAATTATTAAAATATTCGCCCAAATACAATCAAATCATTAAAAAATGTAATGAAATTAATGGACTATCATTTATCTACACAGAATATAAAACACTCGAAGGTATTGCTACATTAAAGATTTGTTTAGAAGCAAATGGTTACGCACCATTCACACTTAAAGAGGTATCAAAAGGTAAATATTCGATAGATATACCACCAGAAAATAAGGCTAAACCTAAGTTTGCTTTTTGGGGGGGGGGTCAAGAAGAGAGTGATATAATTCGAAAAATATTTAACAATCAGTTTGACGAACTCCCTACAAATATAAGGGAACAATTAGAAAAAATGTATCCTGGTAAAAATAATATTAGAGGTGATGTTATAAAAATCCTCCTTACCACTAAATCGGGTGCCGAAGGTATTGATTTACAAAATGTTAGACAAGTTCATATTGTAGAACCATATTGGAATCCTGTTAGAACCGAACAGGTTAAGGGACGTGCCGTTCGAGTAGGTTCGCATATGCAGTTACCGGCTAAAGACCGAACAGTAGAAATTTACACTTACTTATCTACAATAAAAATGGCTGATTTGAAAACCGATTTAACTATGTTAGATGATAAAGGTGGGATGACATCCGATCAAGTATTATTTGAGATTTCGCAGAAAAAATTAGAAGTGATGAATGATTTCTTACGACTAATTAAAGAGACCTCGTTTGATTGTAATATTAATTTAAACGAAACCCGAAGTAAAGATAACTATTTTGAATGTTTAACATATGGAACCACATCACGTGATGATTATTCGTTTGGACCGAATGTTAGAAAAGAATATGTCGATACTGAGCGAAAACGTAGAGTCAAAGTTTCTTCAATAGAGTATGTATTTAAAAAAATAAAAATGATGGGAAAATCTGTTACATTCGCTGTTTTATTATCTAAGTTACCTGATGGAAAAAATATATTGTATGATGCGGAAATGGCTAAAGTGGGTGATGCCGGAGAACCACTCGGTGAATATTTAGGGGAATCTGCGACCAAAATAACACCATATGATGTTAAAAGACTAAAAGATTATATCAAAAGCTTTTAAACGCTTTTTCCTCTAACAAGGTTTTTTTCCTCTAACAAGGTTTTTTTCCTCTAACAAGGTTTTTTTGGTCAACCTTTAAACTTTTAGAAAAAGGTTTTTTTTCCTAAAAAGGGTTTTTTGGTCAACCTTTAAACTTTTAGAAAAAGGTTTTTAACAACTATTTTTTTTGGTCAACCTTTTTCTTAAAAAGGTTTTTTTTTGGTCAACCTTTAAACTTTTAGAAAAAGGTTTTTTTTTGGTCAACCTTTAAACTTTTAGAAAAAGGTTTTTTTTTGGTCAACCTTTTTCTTAAAAAGGTTTTTTTTTCCTAACAAGGTTTTTGGTCAACCTTTTTCTTAAAAAGGTTTTTTTTCTTAAAAAAGGTTACTTAAAACAAACAAAATTGAATATAAAATATGATTTAAACGTATTAACATTAATTATATATATCATGGCTAGTAACTTTTTCCAAAACAACACGGTTGATTTAAATACCCTTTGGTTCGACTCGCATAAAAAACTTATTAAACGAGTGTTGGCCGAAGTTGATGCATCAGATAGACAAGATGAACTTATTGAGAAATTTCTATCTAAACCATTAAAAATTAAAAAACAAAAGGACCCATTAATGCCTAAAAGACCAAAATCATCATTCTTATATTTTTGTGACGAATATAGGCAACAAATTAGAAGTGCCGATAAAACTTTATCTATGGGTGGAGTAATGAAAGAACTAGGTCAGCTTTGGGTGAAATGTGAGGATAAAGAAAAATATGAAAAAATGTCTAAGGATGCCAAACAAGATTATCAGGATAGAATGGAGGAATATAATGATAATAACTGCTATGATTAATTACTTAAATATTACTTAAATATTACTTAAATATTACTAACTATTATATTTATTTGTTGATAGTGTTACGAATTAACTATCGTTTAATAATATTTTTATCCCCATAAATATCATTAATTCTATTTCGGCTTGGCCAAAATTTATTTTCTTTTTGTGAATTTCCTAATGGAAAACATGCTTTTTCAATACTATAATCATAATTCCATTGTGTTATATCTTTAATCGTGTGGGGGGCATTTTTAAGTATTTCTGGGAAAGCCCATATTTCTTCGAATATCATATTCATTGCTAAAATAAATCTATCTATTTCATCAATCGTTTCGGTTTCGGTTACTTCAATCATGAGACTATTTTTAATTGGCCAAGACATCGTGGGTGGATGAAATCCATAATCAATTAGTCTTTTAGCAATATCTTGTTCTAAAATATTTTGTGATTTAAACGAAGATGTATCTATTATAAATTCATGGGCTCGTTTTTTATTTGTATACATAATTTTATAATTCTTCTCTAATTCACTTATAATATATCGTGTGTTTTCAATATTATATGTTGCAGTTGCTTTTAAATCATGTATGCTCATATTTGATAAATAATGATTAACTATGTTTAGAAGGACCGACGAACCATATTTATTTGTTGATATACTTTGACTATTCGTGAATGGATTAAATTGGGGTAAGTAAGGTTTAAGTTTATTAGTGACTCCAATCGGACCCATACCTGGCCCCCCTCCACCATGCGGAATACAAAATGTTTTGTGTAGATTAAAATGACATAAATCAAATCCTAACTCACTAGGAATAATATTTCCTAGGATAGCATTAAAATTCGCACCATCCATATAAACCAGTCCGTTATGATCGTGGATTTTATTTATAATATACTCAATATTATCTTCAAATATTCCTAATGTAGATGGAAATGTTATCATAGCACCAATCACATCATCTCCATATTCGTCCATAATTGAATCAAACGCTTCCAAATCTATATCACCCTCTTTATTTGTTTTAAGATTCTTTATTTCTAATCCTGCGAGAACACTGCTGGCAGAATTTGTGCCATGACATGAATCCGGCAACAAAATAATTTTTTTATTAGGAAACCCATTATCTTTCATGTAGTTAATCATCGTTGTAAGTCCCGCATATTCACCCATTGCTCCCGATTGACTCCCGTAAAATATTTCGTCGAATCCAGATAATTCTTTTAACTTTTTTGATACATTATTTATAATAGGTCCATAGGGTGTTTTTTCGATGGGTTCGAATGGATGGCAATTATAAATAGGATTTACAATATCTTTCATTGATTCGGGTGAATTATATTTCATAGTGCAACTTCCAAGGGGGATCATTCCATCTAATAAACTAAAATCCTTTTTCTCTAATGAATATAAATACCGTGCCAATTTTTGTTCCTGATTATAATCATTAAAAATATCTTGATGACAATAGTCACTATCTCTTAAAGGTTTTGGCAATGGAACTGGACCTTTAAATTTATAAACTAAGCTAAAATAGTTTGTTGGTTTTAAATAGTCTATCAAACGGTCAATATCATCATAAGTATGTGTTTCATCAATGGTAATCGAAATATGATTCTTCAATGGGTTTTTAAATACACTAAATCCATCTTCACATAGTTTGTTAAGGTCATTTTGATTATATATATCACTACTAAATGATAATGTGTCAAAAAATGTATCATTCAACATATCCCCTCGTACACTATTTTTTAAATATAAGGTTTTTTCATATATATCATTAGCTATTTCTTTAACATTATCTCGACCGTGATACATATACCATGCTACGCTCATATTAGCCAGAAGTGCTTGATTAGTGCAAATATTACTTGTAGCTTTTTCTCTTTTAATATGTTGTTCTCTCGTTTGAAGTGCTAATCTATAACTATCTAGTTCATGTTTATCAATCGATTTACCAACAATTTTACCTGGTAGTTTTCTTATATGTTCTATTTTAGATGATAAAAATGCTGGCTGAGGTCCACCATATCCCATAGGGATACCGAAAGAGCCACCATTTCCAAAGCAAAAATCATAGTTATGCGTATCAATATCATAATGTATTATCGGCATAAGATCCGTTAGTATAATTTTTGGAATTGTGTTTGGGACATCATTAAATAAATTATTATTTAGTATATTTCCGATTGAATCTGGATTTTGAATAAAAATACTGTTAGCATCATCAATATTTATATCTTCAACATCCTTAAATTTTATGATATCCATATTTTGATGTGTTGCTCTTGTAGTCATACAATTTAGAACACTTTGATTTAAATTTTCATGGACATAAATAGTTTTAGATTTATTAAATGTGGACGAAATTGAAACTAAATCCATCGAAGTCTGACCAGTGTTAAGCATGCTAGATACACTAATATCTTGTTTACATATTTCAGAAATCATAGTTTGATAGTTATGAAGAAGTTCGAGACGCCCTTGACTAATTTCTGATTGATATGGTGTATATGGCGTATAAACTTTAGGATTTTCTAAAAAATGATTTGTTATTAAGTTAGGTGTAATAGATTTAGTATAGCCTTGACCAATAAAATTAGTATTCGATGATAGTTTTAATTTATCTAGTATTGGTTTATATGACATGTTAGTTAATTGTTTTATTCTTTGCCAATCTAGATAGTATTTATTAAATGCTCGCATATTTTATAGGATATATATTTTTTTAAATAATGATTTATATATTTTTTAAATAATGATTTAAATGTAATACTATAAATAATAGTATATGTTAAAAGTCTTTAATAAAATTAATAAAATTAATAAAATTAATAAAATTAATAAAATTAATAAAATTAATAAAATTATAAGATCGTGTACTTCAACTGGGTTAAATAATTCACATTTTAATAAATCTAATAAACCAATTGTACAAAATAAAAAATATATAAATGAATATGAATGGTTCTGTAAAGAAAATAGTGTATACAAACTAGGAATAACACACAAAGCATTAGAAGAGTTTAACGAAATAGTCTATGTTGAACAATTATATGACATAGGTGATATGGTCAAGTCTGGTGAAGAATTATGCGTAATTGAAAGCGTTAAAGCTATAGACAGTCTTGATTCACCATTTGATTGTGAGGTTATAGATATTAATGAATCATTAGATTATTTAGATAATATTAATGGTAACCCCGAATGTGAAAAGACATCATGGTTTGTTAAAATAACTAAATAAATAAATTATATCAATGGATACAAAATTGAATTAATATTGAATTAATACAAATGATAATATACAATGCAAGAAACTAAACCTAAAACATCACAACAAATAAAAGACGAATGTAAAAACATTAATACAAATGGTATGAATTTATATGATGTTATTACTGATATATCTAAAGTAATAGGTGTTGATTTATTTAATGAAAAATCTATAAGGTGGAGGGGTGGATTATTGTATGGACTTCCAAAACATAGTAATTTATATTGTATTATTGTAGAGTATGATAAGACAATACCAAAATGGTTTTCTCAAAAATATACTGATATCGAAGAAAACCTATGGGACGCCTATATTGAAGTTTAGTATATTAATATAATGTTTTACACCTTGAAGATTTAAAATGAACAAAATTGAATCTGTTTTTAATTTTATTTTTATTTTAAATCATGTTCACTCGAAAAAGACTTATTATTAGTACATTGTTAAACACACCTGAAGACTATTTGGACACTGAGGTTAAAGTATGTGGTTGGATTGAAACTATTAGAGTTCAACAAACGGGAGGGTTGAGTTTTATTAGTTTAACAGATGGTTCGTGTATTAAATCACTACAAATTATTTTGAGTCCTGAAACAGATGAAGAACGGTCTAAATTAGATACAATTTATCAAGATGGAACAAAAGGTGTTTCAATCGAGGTCCATGGTAAAATTGTTGAAAGTCCAGCAAAAGGACAAGATATAGAACTTAAATGTATTAGCTTAAACATTATGGGAAAAGTGGATGCAGGTGATTACCCAATTGCTAAAAGTAAATTAAAATTGGATACTATTCGACAACATCTACATTTACGTCCACGAACGAAAACAATTGCTGCCATAGCAAGGATTCGAAATGCTATGAGTATAGCAACACATGAGTTCTATCAATCACATGGGTTTAAATATGTTCATACACCTATTCTAACTGGTAATGATTGTGAAGGTGCCGGGGAAACAATGAGTGTTTCTAACACATTAGGATCTGGAGGAGGAGGCGATGAAAAACAATTTTTCGGTAAGCCGGTTAATTTAACTGTATCTGGGCAATTACATGGTGAAACATATGCTACGGCACTTGGAGATATTTATACATTTGGGCCAACATTTCGTGCAGAAGATTCACATACAACAAGACATCTCGCTGAATTCTGGATGATTGAACCTGAACTATGTTTTATTGATTTTAAAGACCTAATTGATTTGGCAGAAGATTATTTAAAGTTCTGTGTTAAAGCTTGTTTAGATAAATGTCACGATGAAATTGATTTCTTTACAAAACATTATCAACCTACTTTGAAAGATGACCTTATTAAATTAAGTTCCACACCATTTGTTAGAATGACGTATAAAGAAGTCATTGAAACTATTAACAAAGATATTGTATCTGATTTGGCAATTATCAATATACCTACTATTGAACCAAAGAAATTTAAGAAACTGGCTAAAGGTAAACATGTATTTGAAGGACCAGTTGGTACACATGATAACTTGTTACCATTAGATTACGATTTAGATTCGGAACATGAGAAATATATGACTAATAAAGTGGGTGGTCCATTGGTTATTACAGATTTTCCAGCCAAAATTAAATCGTTTTACATGAAACCAAATGATGATGGAGAAACAGTCCAAGCTATGGATATTGTAGTACCAGGTATTGGTGAAATTATAGGTGGTTCTATGCGTGAAGATAATTATACCATACTAAAAGATAAAATGGATACATTAGGTATTGATATTCCATGGTATTTAGATTTAAGGAAATATGGTAGTGTTCCACATGGTGGGTTTGGTTTAGGATTTGAACGACTAATTATGATGGTGACAGGTATTTATAACATTAAAGATATTATTCCATATCCAAGGTATCCTGGTCATTGTGATATGTAAAATACTTTTTAGGAAAAAGTAAAATCAAAAATACTTTTTAGGAAAAAGTTTACTGAATTTATCACTTAACATTATTTTGTTTTGTTTTGTGTCCACCAATCTCCAATATCTTGATTAAAATTAGTAGCTTTATAAAACATCTTACTCATATCAGTTACGTTTGAAGTATTCCATTTACTAATATCTTTATTAAATTCTTTAGCACAACAAAACATACTTCTCATATCAGTAACACATGAAGTATCCCATCCTCCTATATCTTGATTAAAATTATGAGCATGTTCAAACATATACCTCATATCAGTTACATTTGAAGTATTCCAATTTCCAATATCTTGATTAAATTCTTTAGCACCATCAAACATACACTCCATATTAGTTACATTTGAAGTATTCCAATTTCCAATATCTTGATTAAATTCTTTAACACCATCAAACATACACTCCATATTAGTTACATTTGAAGTATCCCAATCTCCAATATATCTATTAAATTTGCGGGTATGACTAAACATAGCCCTCATATTAGTTACATTTGACGTATCCCATCCTCCAATATCTCCGTTAAAATTCTTAGCACCATTAAATATACCCCTCATATTAGTTACGTTTGAAGTATTCCAACCTCCAATAGCTTCATTAAAATCACAAGCACCAGTAAAAATCCAACTCATATCATTTACGTTTGAAGTATCCCATAGACTAATATGACCGTATTTGATTATAGCTGTAGATTCTTTGTATAACCAGAGTTCAACCGCTTCTTGTAATTCTTCGGAATCTTTCATTGGATAAAATACATATATCATAATATCGTTGTAAAGTCCGGGTTCATAAGAATGAATCTTATGTAATAGTGCACGTAATTCATCGGTTGAAGGTTTCATGGTATAGATATGTTAAATAAAAAATAAGTTAATAAGAAATCAATTTTTATATTTGATACTGTAATTTTATTAATTACATATCAGTTACTTTTGAAGTATCTCTCTCCAATAAACATACCATAAATATCAGTTACATTTGAAGTATCCCAACATCCAATATCTTTATTAAAATTATGAGCTTGCCAAAACATCCTACTCATATTAGTTACTTTTGAAGTATCCCAACATCCAATATCTTGATTAAAATTAATAGCATAATAAAACATATCAGCCATATCAGTTACGCTTGAAGTTTCCCATTTTCCTATATCTTTATTAAACTCAGTAGCATCACGAAACATACCGCACATATTAGTTACTTTTGAAGTATCCCACCTTCCAATATCTTGATTAAAATTATTAGCACAACTAAACATCCAACTCATATTAGTTACTTTGGAAGTAAACCATTCTCCTATATCTTGATTAAAATTATAAGCATTACCAAACATAAAACTCATATCAATTACTTTTGAAGTATCCCAACATCCAATATCTTGATTAAAGCCTTTAGTGTAACAAAACATATCACTCATATTAGTAACTTTTGAAGTATCCCAACTTCCAATATCTTGATTAAACTTTTTAGCGTCATAAAACATAAAACTCATATTAGTAACATTTGAAGTATCCCATTTTCCTATATCTTGATTAAAAATAGTAGCACCATAAAACATAAAACTCATATCAGTAACTTTTGAAGTATTCCATCCTTCAATATCTTGATTAAAATTAATAGCACCCAAAAACATAAAACCCATATTAGTTACATTTGAAGTATTCCACCCTCCAATATTTTCATTAAACTTACTAGCATTATAAAACAGTTTATTCATATTTGTTACGTTTGAAGTATCCCATAGGCTAATATGTCCATATTTGGTTATCGCTTTATATTCGACTTCTAACCAAAGTGCAACTGCTTCTCGTAATTCTTTCGAATCTTTCATTGGGTAAAATACAGATCTCATAATAGTATTATAAATGAACGGTTCATATGAATGAATCTTATGTAATAGACATCTTAATTCATAATTTGAAGGTTCTATGGTATGAGTCATAATAGATGTGATATACTTTATTTTAAATAAAAATAAGTAATAATCAATTTTATTTTAAATATTTGATATTGTAATTCTATTAGTTAATTATTAATTACGTTTGAAGTATTCCATCCTCCAATATCTTTATTAAACTTAATAGCATTATAAAACATAAACACCATATTAGTTACATTTGATATATCCCATTCTCCAATATCGCAATTAAATTTATTAGAACCACGAAACATATAACCCTTATAAATTACATTTGAAGTATTCCCACACTAATATCTTTATTAAACTCTTTAGCACGATAAAACATAAAACTCATATCAATTACTTTTGAAATATCCCATTCTCCAATATCTTGATTAAATTTATGAGCAAAAGCAAACATATAAATCATATTAGTAACCTTTGACGTATTCCATCCTCCAATATCTTGATTAAACTCTTTAGTATAACCAAACATATATCTCATATCAGTTACGTTTGAAGTATCCCAATTTCCTATATCTTGATTAAACTTATTACAATTATAAAACATATAACTCATATCAGTTACATTTGAAGTATCCCAATTTCCTATATCTTGATTAAACTTTTTAGCACCAACAAACATATAACTTATCTTAGTTACATTTGAAGTATCCCAACCTCCAATATCTTCATTAAACTTTATAGCATTATAAAACATACCCCTCATATCATTTACATTTGAAGTATCCCAATTTCCTATATCTGTATTAAACTCTTTAACACCATAAAACATACCATTCATATCACTTACATTTGAAGTGTCCCAGCATGATATATCTTTATTAAATTTATGAGCATAACGAAACATACGATTCATATTAGTAACATTTGAAGTATCCCAGCATGATATATCGTGATTAAAATCTTTAGCATCATAAAACATAGACCTCATATCAGTAACATTTGAAGTATTCCATAGACTAATATGTCCGTATTTGGTTATCGCTTTAGATTCGTTGGTTATCCAGAGTTTAACTGCTTTTCGTAATTCGTCAGAATCTTTCATTGGATAAAATACGAGTGATAATATAATCTGATATAAACCAGATTCATATTCATTAATTTTATGTAATAGACATCTTAATACATTATTAGAAGGTTCCATGGTATGAGCCATAATAGATGATGATATGATGATATGATGATATGATGATATGTTAAATAAAAATTAATTAATAAATCAATTTTATATTTAATAATGTACATCTATTAAGTATCCCATTTACCAATATCTTCATTAAACTTACTAGCACCCATAAACATATGATTCATATTAGTTACGTTTGAAGTATTCCAATTTCCAATATTTTTATTAAAATTAATAGCACAACGAAACATCCAACTCATATTAGTAACATTTGAAGTATTCCAACCTCCAATATCTTGATTAAAATTAGTAGCATAATAAAACATATGATTCATATTAGTTACGTTTGAAGTATTCCAATTTCCAATATCTTGATTAAATTCTTTAGCACCATTAAACATCCAACTCATATTAGTTACTTTTGAAGTATCCCAATTTCCAATATCGCCATTAAACTCTTTATCACCATTAAACATCAAACGCATATCAGTTACATTTGAAGTATTCCATCTACCAATATCTTGATTAAAATTATGAGCACACCAAAACATACCACTCATATTAGTTACTTTTGAAGTATCCCAATTTCCTATATCTTGATTAAACTTTTTAGCATTATAAAACATAAAACTCATATTAGTTACATTTGAAGTATCCCATAGACTAATGTGTCCGTATTTAGTTATCGCTGTTGATTTGTTCGCTGACCAGAGTTTAACAGCTTCTCGTAATTCTTCTGAATCTTTCATCTGATAAAATATAGATATCATAATAGTATTATAAATGAACGGTTCATATGCGTTAATCTTATGTAATAGAGTACATAATTCATCGTTTGAAGATTTCATGATATGAGTCATAATAGATGGATGATATGTTAAATAAAAAATAAGTTAATAAAATCAATTTTCTCCCTCCAATAAACATACCATACATATTAGTTACATTGATATATCCCATTCTCCAATATATTCATTAAAATAACTATCATCTATTATTCTACCCCCTAGCCACAATTTGAGTTACTTTACACAAAGTGTACCTTTTACACCAAACATACTCACAATATCAGTTGTAGATTTGTTAGTTATTAATTTAGAGATTGTCTTTTGACAGACTTTCAGTAATTTAGGATAGTTTAAGAAATTTGAACCAGTAAGGAGATCATATAGTTCATCCAACGGAACATCCATAAAGGCTTTATTTTTTTCAGCGATTTCGTTATCTCGCTCCATCTGTTTTTCGTTAGTCTCAGCCTCTGTCTCGGTCTCAGCAGGATTAGCCTCACAAAACGAAATAATCTTCTTCATGGTCCCTGCTGAAATCATATCCATCGGTATAGGTATATCAATTTCGTCATCATCCCCATTAATGTCATCCATAATGTTCTTAATAGTTAACAACTCCTCCGCGTAGGAAATATTAATTAAATGCTTCTCCTCATATTTAGTACCCAATCCGGTAGTAATAATGATTTGTTTTTCTGTTTGTGTTTTAGATGTTTGAGACATGACGCTTTAATGATTTACATAATATAATATGTTATAATCTGAAATCAATTTTTTTTTTAAAGGGTGTAAAGTATAGCATAGTATAGCATAGTATAGCATAGTATAGCATAGTATAGCATAGTATATCATAGTATAGCATAGCATAGTATAGTATATCATCGTATAGCATAGCATAGTATAGTATATCATCGTATAGCATAGTATATCATCGTATAGCATAGTATATAATCGTATAGCATAGTATATAATCGTATATCATAGTATATCATCGTATATCATAGTATATCATCGTATAGTATAAAATGTAAATCTTTTTTCTAAAAAATATTAATGTCAAACAAAATTGTTATTTTACTATTCTTAAAAAAAAATGTTTATTCTAAAAAAATGTTTATTCTAATAAAATGTTTTTAAAACTATTTATATTTCTTATCCAATATCTTGATTAAAATTATGAGCACCATAAAACATATCACTCATATCAGCAGTTACATTTGAAGTATCCCATAGACTAATATGTCCGTATTTGATTATCGCTTTAGATTCGTCACTTAACCAGAGTGAAACTGCTTTGCGTAATTCTTCTGAATCTTTCATCTGATAAAATACAATTCTCATAATAGTATTATAAATGTTTGTTTCATATGAATGAACCAAACTTAATAGTCATCTTAAATTATCATTGGACGTTTATATGGTATGATTCATATAATAGATGTATGATTAAATAAAAATAAGTTAATAAATCATTTTTTATATTTAATAATGTAATAATATTAGTTAAATTACGTTTGAAGTATTCCATTTACTAATATCTTTATTAAACTTTTTAGCACCACGAAACATACGGTTCATATCAGTTACATTTGAAGTATCCCATCCTCCAATAGATTGATTAAAATTATGAGCACAATTAAACATATCACACATATTAGTTACATTTGAAGTATACCATCCTCCAATATCTTGATTAAAATTTGTAGCATAAGCAAACATTTCACTCATATTAGTAACATTTGAAGTATTCCATTTTCCTATATCTTCATTAAATTTTGTAGCACCATAAAACATATCCCTCATATTAGTTACATTTGAAGTATCCCACCCTCCAATATCTTCATTAAAATACCTAGCACCCCAAAACATAAAACTCATATCAGTAACATTTGAAGTATCCCATAGACTAATATGACCGTATTTGGTTATCGCTTTAGATTCATCAGTTAACCAGAGTTTAGCTGCTTCTCGTAATTCATCCGAATCTTTCATTTTATAGAATACTGATCTCATAATTTTATTATAAATGTTCGGTTCATATGACAGAATCTTATGTAATAGGGGTACATAATGCATCATTTGAAGGTTCCATGGTATGCGTCATAGTATGAGTCATAGTATGAGTTGAGTGTTTACAAACGCTCATATGTTAAATAAAAAATAAGTTAATAAGAAATCAATTTTTATGTTTGATAATGTAATTCTATTAGTTACTATCAATTACATTTGAAGTATGTTTTATGATGCTAATAATTTTTATGATGCTAATAATTTTTATGAAAATATTGGAAATTGGGATGTTTCAAATGTTACTAATATGAGTTGGATGTTTCGTTGTGCTGAAGAATTTAATAAAGATATTGGAGTGTGGAATACTTCAAACGTTACTAATATGATGTCTATGTTTAATGGTGTTACTAATTTTAACCACGATATTGGAAATTGGAATACTTCAAACGTAATTGATAATTAACTAATAGTTTTACATTATCAAATATAAAATTGATTATTATTAACTTATTTTTTTATTTAACATATCATACATATATTATATGAATCATATCATAGAACATTCCAATGATGCATTAAGATGTCTATTACATAAGATTAATTCTTATGAACCGAACATTTATAATCAAATTATGAGATTTGTATTTTATCAGATGAATGATTCGGATGAATTTCGAAAAGCGGTTAAACTATGGCTAACCGACGAATCTATAGCGATAATCAAATACGGTCATATTAGTCTGTGGGACACTTCAAATGTTACTGATATGAGTAATATGTTTTATAAAGCTTATAATTTTAATGAAGATATTAGTAAATGGAATACTTCAAATGTAAATAATATGAATCAAATGTTTCAATGTGCTAATAATTTTAATGAAGATATTGGAAATTGGAATACTTCAAATGTAACTGATATGACTCGTATGTTTTATTATTCTAATAATTTTAATCAAGATATTGGTAAATGGAATACTTCAAATGTAATTGATATGCGTGAAATGTTTCATTATGCTATAAATTTTAATAAAGATATTGGAGGGTGGAATACTTCAAACGTTACTAATATGAGAAGTATATTTAGGTGTGCTATGAATTTTAATCAATATATAGGAAATTGGGATACATCAAATGTTACTGATATGAGTAATATGTTTCTTTGTGCTAATAATTTTAATCAAGATATTGGAGGATGGGATACTTCAAAAGTTGCTGGTATGGGTCATATGTTTGATGCTGCTGAAGAATTTAATCAAGGTATTGGAGGATGGGATACTTCAAGTGTAACTGATATGGGTTGTATGTTTGGTAATGCTACTAATTTTAATCAAGATATTGGAGGATGGGATACTTCAAATGTAACTAATATGTGTACTATGTTTCGTGGTGCTACTAATTTTAATCAAGATATAGGAGGATGGGATACTTCAAAAGTTACTGATATGATGTTTATGTTTCGTGATGCTACAAAATTTAATGAAGATATTGGAGGATGGGATATGTCAAATGTTACTAATATGATTTGGATGTTTCGGGGTGCTAAAAAGTTTAATAAAGATTATATTATTAATTGGGATACTTCAAATGTAACTAATATGTAACTAATAGAATTACATTATCAAATATAAAATTGATTTATTTTATTAACTTATTTTTTATTTAACATAAAGTATATTACAAATACTATGACACATACCCCAGAACCTTCAAATGATGAATTACGTGCACTATTACATAAGATTCATTCGTATGAACCGTTCATTTATAATACTATTATGAGATCTGTATTTTATCAGATGAAAAATTCAGAAGAATTACGTGAAGCAGTTAAACTCTGGTTAGACAACGAATCTAAAGCGATAATCAAATACGGACATATTAGTCTATGGAATACTTCAAATGTAACTAATATGAGTCATATGTTTAATCACGCTCATATGTTTAATAAAGATATTGGAGGATGGGATACTTCAAACGTAACTGATATGAGTAGTATGTTTTATAATGCTAATAATTTTAATCAAGATATAGGAAATTGGGATACGTCAAATGTAACTGATATGAGTGGTATGTTTGAATATGCTATTATTTTTAATAAAGATATTGGAAGTTGGGATACTTCAAAAGTTACTAATATGTATAGTATGTTTTGTAATGCTAATAAATTTAATCAAGATATAGGAAAATGGGATACTTCAAAAGTTACTAATATGTGTTGGATGTTTACTGGTGCTACAAATTTTAATGAAGATATTGGAAGGTGGAATACTTCAAACGTAACTAATATGTTTTGGATGTTTACTGGTGCTAATGAATTTAATCAAGATATTGGAAATTGGGATACTTCAAAAGTAATTGATAGTAACTAATAGAATTAAATTATCAAATATAAAATTGATTTATTTTATTAACTTATTTTTTATTTAACATATCTACACCATGAAACCTTCCACCGATGAATTACGTGCACTATTACATAAGATTCATTCATATGAATCCGAACTTTACAATGATATTATGAGATCTGTATTTTATCCAATGAAAGATTCCAAAGAATTGAGAGAAGCGGTTACACTCTGGTTAACCAACGAATCTACAGCTAAAACCAAATATGGAC